>Ga0172375_10009856_pt1 | contig 12491 bp, 11 predicted proteins | sample LakKiv1m_FD_114537 | JGI IMG/M metagenome (GOLD analysis project Ga0172375, IMG submission 114537) | Freshwater microbial communities from Kabuno Bay, South-Kivu, Congo - kab_092012_11.1m | ecosystem: Environmental > Aquatic > Freshwater > Lake | place: Democratic Republic of the Congo... | reverse complement strand
ATAAAAGGGGAAAACAAGGCAGGCAAAGGGGGGTACCTGCTGTGATGGTTTGATAAACCGGGCTGGTTGTAAGGTCAACCTGCGCTGATGGAGTGGCAAACAGTGTCGGTTGACATGTTGACAAGCTATGATAGAGTGGAAATAGGTGCAGGTTGACATGTCAACCTGCCCTGATGGAGTGGCAAACAGTGTCGGTTGACCTGTTGACCTGCTATGTTGGAGTGGCGAACAGTATTGGTTGTATTGTCAACCTGCTGTGAAACAGAATCTATTACAGCGCGTTTGCCGCCTAATAAAGTCAGGCACGGCAGCGGGATGATAAAGGTCAAGCCCACCATTGACTATAATCATTTCACTTGTCACAATGATTACATTATTTCGCAAAAGTAAAACAGCACCATGGAAAAAATAGATTTCATCAAATCCTTTTCAGAGATCACGATGAAGGATATTGTTTCTGTGGGCGGCAAAAATGCTTCGCTTGGCGAGATGATAAAAAATCTTTCGCCCAAAGGAATTAATATTCCCGGTGGTTTTGCGCTTGCCTCTTCTGCTTACTGGGAATTTCTTTACCGCAATAACATAAAAGAAACTATTGAAAAACTTCTTGCAACGCTTGACCGGAAAGAATTCTCGAACCTGAAAGCAATAGGAAAGGAAATACGCGAACTTATCCTCAGCAAAAAAATGCCGGATGAAATTACCCGTATGATAAATAATGAATACCTGGTTCTATGTAAGAAATACGGAATGGTTGCGGATGTGGCGGTGCGCAGCAGCGCCACGGCAGAAGATTTGCCCACTGCCAGCTTTGCCGGTCAGCACGATTCTTTTTTAAATATCCGTGGCGAACAACACCTGCTCCTTGCTGTTCAGCGTTGTTACGCTTCCCTGTTTAACGACCGGGCTATTAAATACCGCGAAGACCGTGGCTTTGACCATTTAAAAGTAGGCTTGTCTGTTGGCGTTCAGAAAATGGTGCGTTCTGATCTTGCTTGCTCCGGCATAGGTTTTACATTAGATCCCGAATCAGGTTTCCGCAATGTTATTCACCTTACAGGCAGTTGGGGTTTGGGAGATAATATTGTTCAGGGCGTTGTGAACCCTGATGAGTTTTTTATTTTTAAAACCACGCTGATACAAGGCAAAAAAGCAATACTGAACAAGAAACCAGGGGCAAAAGAAAAGACATTGGTTTATACAGAAAATACCAACCACCTGCCTGAAAAATCAATTGCAAATATTGAAACCCCGCAAGACAGGCGCAATATGTTTGTATTAAGCGATGAAGAAATAACAACACTTGCGCAGTGGGCGCTTATCATTGAAAACCATTACAAAATGCCGATGGATTTTGAATGGGCGAAAGACGGCATTACCCATGAACTTTTTATTGTGCAGGCACGACCTGAAACCATCCATTCAGTAAAAAATCCTTTTATCAGTAAAGCATATAAACTGAAGACAAAAGGTAAAGCGCTGGTGAAAGGCAACAGTGTGGGAAACAAAATTGCATCAGGTATAGCCAGGCTGATTTCTTCTCCCGCTGAATCGGATAAACTTAATAAAGGTGAAATTCTTGTAACCGAAAATACCAACCCCGACTGGAATCCAATTATGAAAAAAGCCGGTGCTATAGTAACAGACAAAGGCGGAAGAACCAGTCATGCTTCCATTGTGGCAAGGGAGCTTGGAATTGTTGCTATTGTAGGAACTGAGCATGCAACCAAAATGATTAAAGACGGGCAACTGATTACGGTAGCCTGCCACGAAGGAAAAACCTGCACCGTATATGACGGACTTCTTGAATGGGAGGAGCATGAAACTGATTTCAGTAAGATAAAAATGCCGGTTACAAAACCCATGATGATATTGGGTGATCCCGACAAAGCTTTTCAATTGTCTTTTTATCCCAATGAGGGAATAGGTTTGATGCGGCTTGAATTTATCATCAGCAGCATTATCCGCATACACCCGATGGCGCTGGTAAAATATGATGAACTGAAAGACACAAAAGCAAAAGTTGAAATTGATAAACTGACTCAGGCTTATCCTGACAAAAAGAAATATTTCATTGATAAGTTGTCACAGGCTGTTGCCACCATTGCGGCTGCCTTTTATCCGAAAGATGTTATTGTGCGCATGAGTGATTTTAAGACCAATGAATATGCCAACCTGCTTGGCGGAAAAGAATTTGAGCCGGAAGAAGAAAATCCCATGCTCGGTTTCAGGGGCGCGTCACGCTACTACCACGAAAAATACAGGGAAGGATTCCGCCTGGAATGTGAAGCCATGAAAGTGGTGAGAGATGACATGGGGCTGAACAATGTAAAGTTGATGATTCCTTTTTGCCGCACGGTGGAAGAAGGAAAAAAGGTAATTGCGCTGATGCAGGAATACGAACTTAAACAAAAAGAGAACGGGCTTGAGATTTATGTGATGGTTGAAATTCCTTCCAATGTTATGCTTGCTGATGAATTTGCTAAAATATTTGATGGTTTTTCAATAGGTTCAAACGACCTGACGCAACTTACTTTAGGCGTTGACCGCGATTCGGAAATCATCAGCGATTTATTCAATGAACAAAATCCTGCGGTTATGAATCTGATAAGCTCAGCAATTGCAGCAGCCAAAAGAAATAAAATAAAAATCGGCTTGTGCGGGCAGGCTCCCAGTGATTATCCTGAATTTGCCTACTTTCTTGTAAAGGAAAAAATTGACAGCATTTCATTTAACCCGGATACATTGCTGAAAGGAATTGAAAACATAGTGAAGGCTGAGAAATCAGACAACCAGGAACCTGTAAATCTTGAATAAACAATAAAATATAACATCATGAAAAAAATTATTCTCTTTGGACTATTGGCAGGCTTAATCATGCTTGCAGCCGGAATGTTACTCAGCACTGTATTTCATATACTGGCGCCCACGCTGAAAGAGGAATATGAAAATGTAAACCTGTTTCGTCCCTGGGACGACCCGCTGATGTTGCTCATGTTTGTTCAGCCGTTCGTAACAGGAATAATACTTGCCTGGGTTTGGCAAAAGACAAAAGGATTATTCGTTGGAACCAATGTGCTCAAAAGCGGTTTGTGTTTCGGTCTTATTTATTGGATAACAACACTGCCGGGAATGATCATCTCTTATGGCACATTTCCTTTATCAATGTTGATGGTTGCAAGCTGGATAGCAGGCAACCTTATCTCCGCTATATTTGCAGGAATGTTGTTGTCAAAAACCATTAAATAACAGGTATGCAAAAGAAACCAAAGGAATTTCTGTTAACCCCTAAGGAACCTGAAATTATACCCGGGAAAGATATTCCTTCACCTGAAATTCAGCCGGAGCATCCTCTGAAGATAGTTCCGGTTGAAGAGCCGCTGAAAACGCCTCAACCTGAAATAGAACCCGGAAAAGAACCAGCCTGAAACAATTGGATGGAAAACAAAACCGATTCACTTTTAATCACCAAAGCTTCCGGGAAGATTGAGGCTTTCTCGGAAAACAAACTCAGACATTCGCTTCAGAAAGCAGGCGCAGGAGAAGCAATGATTGAAAACATTGTTAATAGCATCCGGGCAAAGCTGTATCAGGGAATTACCACACGCAAAATATACCGGCTTGCTTTCAGTATGTTAAGAGAAAGTCCCGGTTTCCTTGCTGCGAGGTATCATCTGAAGCGCGCAATTATGGAACTTGGACCTTCCGGTTATCCGTTTGAGAAGTTTATCGGGGAACTTTTAAGCAGGCAGGGATATAGTGTTAAGGTTGGACGAACCATCAGCGGAAGATGCGTGAATCATGAGATTGATGTGGTTGCTGAAAAAGATAACAAGCATTTTATGATAGAATGTAAATACCATAACCAGCCCGGTACTATATGTGATGTGAAAATACCGCTTTATATCCAGGCAAGGTTTAAGGATGTGGAACAACAAGGCGAGCAGATACCCGGAGACGGAACAAAGTTTCATCAGGGATGGGTGGTAACCAATACACGTTTTTCAAGCGATGCTCTTCTTTATGGCAATTGTGTGGGGCTGAATCTTATCGGGTGGGATTACCCAAAAAAGGGGAGCCTGAAAAACCAGGTTGATTCATTAGGGCTCTACCCTATCACCTGCCTTGTTTCACTCACTAAAGTTGAGAAGCAGCGGTTACTTGATTCTAAAATAGTTTTGTGCCGCGAACTGCGCGATAACACAAAATTACTTACTGATATTAATGTAAAACCGACAAGAATTAAAACTGTCCTGGAAAAAGTAAATCATCTTTGCAATTTGCTGACAGGAAAAATATAATTCTCTTCAGGATATAAATACCATCAGGGTTTTATTATCACAACCGTGTAAGTATAACTTGCCTGAGAAGCTCCTGTTACTCCACTTACTGTAACGGTATAAGATACATCGCTGGTACTGGTTGTGTTTATTCCCTGCGGTTCCCAAACAATTGTATTATCTCCGTATCCGGTAACGGTTGAAATAATACTTAGTGTTACATTTCCACCGGGACCGGTCATGGTGACATCAGCGGCAGAGAAATTAGCGCCCGGAATTCCAAAAGACCATCTTGCAAAAACAAGTTGTTGGGGAATATAATCACCCGGTGGATAGGCTATAAACGGTGGAATATCAGTATTGCCTCCTGCAACCCCGATAACGCCAAGTGCCATATAAGTATTTGTTGTTCCATAGCTGAATTGAGTTTTGGAAGAATGAAGAATCCATCTCCTGTGCCCCACAGCAGTGTTACCAGAACCGAAATCATTGATAAAATTAGTGATGGCATAGGTGGAATGATTGGTGCTAAGGTTGGCTTGTGCAGCCCCATCAGCGCCTTCCTGCGTCCAGCAAAGCCAGGAACTCGGTGGGCTATGACTCAACTGACCATTCGCTGACATCATCAGCGCTGTTTCCTGGAATCTCGTAAATTTTGAAGCATCCAGCGTGGTGTTATCATTTAATCCAACGAGGCGCCTGAAATAGTTTATGCGCATGATGACTTTGTCATGGGTAGATTGCGGAACTGTTCCGGAATTGCAGCCGGCTGTGCTGCCTGTCCAGCCAGTACTTGTTACTGCGGAGCCAAGGTAATTGGTGTTGTAATCGTCTATCGCACTGTCTCTCGCGGTCTGAGGACTTGTACATGCAGGGCATACTCCCCCGCAGTCAATGCCTGTTTCATCCTGGTTCAATACGCCATCTGTGCAGGTTCCGCTTTCTTTTTTACAGGCTGACAGTACAAGTATCAACAATGATACAAATAGAAATTTAGTTCTCATATACTTTATTTTGTGGGCTAAAATAAAAAAATTACAGCTACAAGTACCATATTAACTTTCTTCGCTTATTGTGACAACAATCACTTCAGGTAATGAGCACCCTCAATGACAAAACAAAGTGAAGGCAACATATTTACCGAAAAAAAACACCATGAAAACATTTGACATCAATAACATTCAGTTAACAATTCAGTCACCGGGTATCACTATTAGTGATGAACTGCAAACACACCTCATCAGCCAGGTTGAAAAACTTGGTAAAATATTTCCACGGATAATAAAGTGTGAAATACTTCTCCGTAACGAGACTAACAGCAGTATGAGGAATTGTGTAACTGAAATAAAACTTTTTGTTCCGGGCAATCTTTTTTTCTCAAAAGAACAGGAAGATAATTTCAGCCATGCAATAAACAAAGTGTTTGATGATATGCATGAGCAGCTTTACAAAATGAAAGACAAAAAGCAGGACAGAAGAAAGAAATTCGTTTAAAACAATAACGAATTGATTCTTAAATCCTCAAAAAAATTATCAGTGTTGATGAATGTCAGCAGTTTCAATGATTGAAATCATCGCGGCAAGTTAATCGTGGAAATACTTTTGATTACAATAAATCTTATTCCGGGGGTTTGAAAAATATTAAAAATATCATAATCGGAATTCTGCTGATCGCTATTGTTGTACTTTTATACCTGCTGTATGAGTACAGTTACGGGCGTTATTGTGTTCCCATTATAAAAGAGCCTCCTCCTTTTGAGAGTATGGGAAAATAAAAACTGTTTAACCGCTAAAACCATTATCTATGCTGACAAAAACTGAACTAAACAAACTGATAAGCGAAAGAACAACACCATGTGTTTCAATCATTGCACCAACTCATCGCCTTTCACCCGGCAGGATGCAGGACCATGAAACAGTGAGCAAACAGGTTGAAGCCGCCAAACAACTTCTGAGAAAAAAATTCAGCGGAACGCCAGTCCTCAATGAAATCTATGAAAGGATTGACAGCCTCAGTGAACAGATTGATTATGTTCATCCAAAAGATGGAATTGGAATATTTGTTTCGCCTTCACATTCTAAAATGGTCAGTTTCGAGTTTCCTGTTTCAAACAAAGTAAAGGCAGGAGATTCATTCTGCCTGAAAGATTTACTTTTCAATTTTGAAAATGCCTTAAATTATTATGTTATTGCTATCAGTAAGAAATCTGTTAAACTATATAAAGCAGGGGGAGAAGAATTTGAAGAAATTAAAAACAAAGATTTTCCACTGTCATACTTCGATGATTACGAATATGCAAAAACCTCTCACGGAAATTCCTACGGCAATACACTTAAATCTTATGAGCGTGATAAATCTGTCTTGCAGGATATCAGGCTGAAGAGTTTTCTCAGAATAGCAGATCAGTTGCTCGAAAAATATATCAGCAATATTCCATTAATTGTTGCAGGCGGAACAAAAGAAATATCTGACTTTCTGAATATAACTAAACATGAAAACAATGTCATCGGGAAGGTAAAAGGAAATTATATTTTCAAAGGGGAAACCTTACTAGCTAAACTCGCCACAGCAGAAGTACAGCATTATGTCAGGAGTCAGAATAAATTACTTATTGATGAGATCAGCGAAAGTATAGGGAGAAAAATGGCTGTATATGGAATCAACGATGTATGGAAAGCAGCTGCAGAATCCAAAGGACTTGAGCTGGTTGTTGAGAAAGATTATGAATGTTATGGATATATCACTAATAACGGGCAGGAAGTGAAACAGAGCAAACCCTCCCTGAAAAAATATGTTTTTGAACCAGATGTAACAGAAAAAGTTATCAGGCTTGTGATGGAAAAGGGAGGAAAAATTGTTTTTGTTGACAAAGACGACCTGAAAGATTTCGATGTGCATTGTTGCTGAGATACAATGAAAATAAATAAAACATCCTATGACTAACGTCACGGCAGATTGTGATTAAGTACATTGACCATACTTCACCGCTAAACTAATTTTGTGTCATCTTAATTGAATATGTGTCCGGTTAAGCAGGCTTGCAGAAATAAATGTTTTAACAGGCATGAAACTGCAAAAACCGGAAAGCAGCATAAAAGCTACTAGTTTATACCAGGGATGTATATTCAGTTAAGAAAGATTACGATAGAATATCGGTTGCAAAAAATCGTAAACTATCGGGGTCTATAAGAGGCGGGGGTAAACCTGCCTCTTTTTTTTGTAAATTTATGAGCAAAAACATTTGAAACTTCAGGCATATGAAAAACTCATTGAAAAACAAGATACAGGAATTGTTATCCCATGCGGGTATTCAGTTGAACGGTAATAAACCTTATGACATCAGGGTGAATGACGACCGGTTTTATTCAGCAGCAATAGAGAACGGATCGTTGGGGCTGGGGGAAAGTTATATGAACGGATGGTGGGATGCAGAGCAACTCGACCAGTTTTTTGATAAAATCCTCAGGGCTAATATCGATAAAGCAGTTAAGCCCTGGAACTATTTTATTACATACCTGAATTCCGTAATAATAAACAGACAGACACGCAAAGGAAGCAGGAGAGTTGCTGAGCAGCATTATGACCTGAGCGCTAAACTCTATGAAAGTTTCCTTGACCCATACAACCAATATACCTGCGCATATTTTAAAGACACTGAAAATCTGAATGAAGCCCAGGAAAAAAAACTTGACCTTATTTGTCGCAAACTGCAACTGACGTCAGAAGATAAGGTACTTGATATTGGTTGCGGGTGGGGCGGATTTGCAAAGTATGCAGCAGAACATTACCAGTGCCATGTTACCGGCATTTCCATATCCAAAGAACAAATTCAGTATGCACGAAAATTTACCAAAGGTTTGCCTGTTGATATTGAAGAAATGGATTACAGGGACATCAAAGGAATTTATAATAAAGTGCTGATATGCGGCATGATGGAACATGTGGGATATAAAAACTATAAAACCCTGTTCAGCAAAGTGCATCATTGTCTTTCAGATACCGGGCTGTTTCTGCTGCATAGCATCGGTGGTGATGAATCGGTTACCAACACTGACCCCTGGATTGATAAATATATTTTTCCTAATTCAATGATTCCTTCAGTTAACCAGATCTCAAAAGCCTTTGAAGGTATTTTTGTAATGGAAGACTGGCAGAATTTAAGTGCGCATTATTACAAAACACTGATGGCGTGGTATCAAAATTTTATCATGAACTGGGATAGCATAAAAGCGGACTATGATGAAAAGTTTTTTCTCATGTGGAAATACTACCTGCTCAGTTGTGCAGGAACATTCAGCGCAAGGAAAAATCAGTTATGGCAGATTGTATTTTCTAAAAACGGAGTGCCGGATGGTTACGCTGCCATCAGATAATTCAGACTACAGCAGTCAAAATCAGATCACCTGTTATTTCTTAGGTTCGCAGATTTCTTTTGTTTCTCTTTTACTTGTCCCTTTCTGGTTTTCCTGTGTTTCACATTGTTCCACCTTCATCTTACTTACCTTCTTGTTTCTTTTTTCCACTTTGTAGCGATTCTCATCTGACCATCTCTCAGTTTTTTTCTGGTCACTGCCTGTTTGTGAAGGCATCACAAATTCTTCTTTGCTGGTTTGAGGAGAATTATCTGCCTGCGACTGTGCGGTGATGTTTTGGGCGGAAATAAAAAAGAGCAGAATTCCGGCTGTGAAAACCAAAGCTATAAATTTTCTCTGTTCTGAAATAATTTGCGGGTTGCTGATAATAGTTTTCATTTTTATTATATTTTAAACTGTTTGACTTATTTCTATTCTGTAGTGCAAAAGTATGTTCATCACTATGGTTTAGCAAGGCAATCAGTCAGAACTTAAAGTGATATGTATCACCTATTAAAATGCTATATGGTAATAAGCACGGTAACTGTATAATGTCAAAGATCAAGGCTGGTAGTGACTAAGTTCATTGACCATGCTTTACCACCACCCTACTTTTGATTTTATTTTAATTGAATACGTGTCTGGTTAAGTAGGTATGATGACCTAAATGTTTTAACAAACATGAAACTGCAACACTGCAAAGCAACATAAAATGAGAAACTTACTTCCTGTTTATCATATTACAATTTCTTTCCTGAAGTTTTTTTTCACCAACATCATCCTGTTTTCCTTGCTGGCATTCACTCTTGCTGTCCTTGTAAATGTTTTTGAACTAACTTTCTGAACTATGGAATCAGAGAGACAACATTGCCGCAGATAAAAATCAGCAATTCATTAATTGCTTCCTGCTTTTATAGAATCAGACTCTCAGCGTGCCACGGAACGCCCTGGCGGCATAATAAGATTCCGCTCCGTTGTGATATACAAAAACATTGCCGTAGCGGTAATCACAAAAAATGGCTCCACCAAGTCTCCTGATCTCAACTGGTGTTTTTACCCAGCTCGATGTTTTAGTATCGAAATTCCCCAACTTCTGCAACTCCCGGTATTGTTCTTCAGTTAAAAGTTCTATGCCCATGGAATCAGCCGTGCTCATAGCGCTCTCTTTTGGTTTATGTTCTTTTCTTGATTCCAATGCTTGACGGTCGTAACAAACACTTCTGCGTCCGGCAGGACTTTCCGGTGAACAATCATAGAAAATGTATTCGCCCGTATTTTTATCCTGACCAATAATATCCGGTTCACCACCGGTTCTTTCCATTTCATTAAGCGACCATAATTTTCCGGGATTGGCAGCCAGCTTTACCTGAACATCATCCCATTCAATATTTTTATGGCGATTCATGTTCTTCTCAAAACGGGCTTTTAAATTAATGAGTAGTTCTTCACTTTGTGCCGGTGTCAACTCCTTTTTCATTTTATTTTTGATTTAATGATGTATCTATCATTTCCTTTCAGAACTTTCAGGTCTATATCCTCTAACTTATTTATGTAACTGATTGATTTTGTGGCTGGACGATGCCCTGTGGAAGCGTCCGGGGTACTGGACAGGACTGGATGATACCCCGTGGAAGCGTCCGGGGCACTGGACAGGACTGGATGATGCCTTGCGGAAGCGTCCGGAGCATTGGACAGGTCTGGAAAGCAGCAAAAAAGTCACTGCGGCTGCTACTGCCACTGCCTACTATTTCAACACCTCCGGCAATTTTTCCCATGTCAGTTCGCTGCCGGCTATTTTCATAATAAAAACAGACTTGCCGGTATCAAAATCATGTTTCATTTCATCCTTCACGGTTTTCATCAGTTCTTCATACTCCCCAAAAAGCATGGTGCTAAGTCCGTTCACTTCCACCCTGATGTTTTTATTCTTTTTAACGCGCTGAATAAAATCAATTACCTTTTGTTCATAACCCTCTGTGAGGGCATACATGCTTATTTCTATTGTTGCTGTCATACGTTAGTTATAATATAAATTCCAAGTCTCAAATCCCAAGGGAAGAACGTCAGCCTTGGGGCTTGGAACTTGGGACTTGATTCTTGATTCTTGGTTTGGGGTTCCGTTTCTCCTCTACTGCTTCGTCTCCAGGTCAAACACTTCTTTGGTGACACTTTCAGATCCGCGGAAATAATAAATACCTCCCCAATTCCATTTCACCTTGGTGTATTCAACTACCTTGTAGTTACGGTTCACAATTATTTTAGTGATCTGTTTACCCGGTTCAAAATAGGACTCTTCTGTAACGCCCGGTGCATATTCTCCTTTTACAGCGCCTTCCACTTTTGCAGGTTTATATTTTTCTTCTGATAGTTCGCCTTCCACTTTTGCACGCGCTTCAGTATAAATTTCTTCCCTGTTCATTTCAGCCATCTGTTTTGCCAGTTCTTTTGATTTTTCTTCAAACTGTAGTTTGGCGCGGTATTCTTCTTCTTTCTTTTTGCGTTCTGCAAGTTCTAATTGGCGGGCGTTTTCCTTTTGCAGTTCCATTTCTTCTTTAAGAGCTTGTGCTGCTATAGCTTGTCGTGCTGCATCTGCTTCCTGTTCCAGCTTTTCCTGTTCAGCCTCTCTTTTCTCTTTTTCCGCTTTCTTCTTAGCTGCTTCCAGTTTTTCATAAAATTCAACTTTGGCTTTGGCTTCTGCTGAATCACGGGCTGCTTTATCTTTTACAGCTTTATCGCGGGCAGTTTCCATAGCCCTTATGTTGGCTTCTTCCTGTTCTATGCGTCTTGCCTCAGCTTCGGCTTTGGCTTTTGTTTTAGCTTCTTCCTCTCGCTGTATGGCTTCCTGCTTTGCCTGTTCTTCAAGTGCTTTACGGGCTATGGCTTCTGCTTCTGCTTTCAGTTTTGCCGCTTCTGCTTTAGCAGCTTCCTCTTCCTTCCTTCTTGCGTCAGCTTCTGCACGGGCTGCTTTTTCAGCTTCCGCTTTTGCTTTTGATGTTTCTTCGGCTATGCGGTTAGCTTCCTGTTGCGCTAATTTTTGCGCTTCAGCTTCGGCTTTCTGTTGTTCTTTCACTTCTGCAGCTCTCTTTTCAGTTTCTGCTTTAGCAATGGAGTCCTGTTGCGCAATACGTTTAGTTTCCAGCTCCTTCCTTATTTTGGCTTCGGCTTCCAGCCTTATCTTTTCTTCCTGTCTTGCGGTTTCCTGTGCTAACAAGTCCTGGGTTTCTTTTTCTCTTTTTTCGGCATCAATTTTTTCCTGTGCGGCTCTTTCTTCTGCTACCCGTGCAGCTTCTTCAGCCTGTATCTTAGCACGTTCTTCCGCTTCCTGGCGGGCTTGCGCTTTTGCAGCTTCAACAGCGGCTTCACGTTTTGCCTTTAGTTCCGCATCCATTTCAGCTTTCTGTTTCGCCTCGGCAGCTTCCTTTTCCGCTTTATGGCGGGCATCTTCTGCTGCCTTTGCTTTTGCTTCTTCCATCATTTGCGCTCGTTTTTCAGCCGCAATTTTTTCAGCTTCCGCTTTTGCCTGCGCCTGAGCTTCTGCTTTTGCTTTTTCTTCAGCAGCTTTTTTAGCCGCTTCTTCTTTGGCTTTTTCTTCTTCTATTTTTCTTGCTTCTTCCGCTGCCTTAGCCTTAGCCAACTCTTCTGCTTTTCTTGCTTCAGCTTCTGCTTTTGCGGCAGCCTCAGCCTGTTTGCGGACTTCCTCTTCTGCTGCTGCTTTTGCTTTTGCCTCCGCAGCTAAACGTGCTTTCTCTTCTTCGGCAGCTCGTTTGGCATCCTCCACAGCCTGTTTCTCTGCCTCTGCTTTTGCTTTCTGTTCTGCCGCTGCTGCTGCCGCTGCTGCTTTCTTACGGTCTTCTTCTT
>Ga0172375_10009855_pt1 | contig 12492 bp, 10 predicted proteins | sample LakKiv1m_FD_114537 | JGI IMG/M metagenome (GOLD analysis project Ga0172375, IMG submission 114537) | Freshwater microbial communities from Kabuno Bay, South-Kivu, Congo - kab_092012_11.1m | ecosystem: Environmental > Aquatic > Freshwater > Lake | place: Democratic Republic of the Congo... | reverse complement strand
GCGATATGGCAGCCATTCTCGAAAACGAGAAGGTCGGGGTTGCAGTGAACAGTTTTGATGATGAGGCCCTGACCAGGGCAGTTCATGACCTGCTTGAGTTAACCGAAACAGAGGGCATCAAAGGACGCTGCCGGAATGCCGCAGTGCGTTGTTTTTCGCTTGACGAAGGGGTTCGCAGTTACACTTCTGTTTACAAGAGCGTGGAGGTATAGGTTGAGGGTACTGGCACTTTCCCGCTATACCCGACTGGGTGCAAGTAGCCGGTTGCGTTTGATGCAGTATCATCCCTGGCTGGAATCAGCAGGAATTGAAGTCGTGGTATCGCCGCTGTTTTCAGATGAGTATGTTTCAGGTCTGCAGCACAACCGGCGCCATATAGGCGATGTTGCCATGGCATATGTTACGAGGCTGAAAACATTGCTTCACGGCGGGAAATTTGATCTGATCTGGATAGAGAAAGAGGTTTTGCCCTGGCTGCCGGCCTGGATAGAGCTTATGTTGCTGTCGAAGGGTGTTCCCTATGTTCTTGATTATGACGATGCTTTTTTTCACTTCTATGATCTGCATTCTCAACCTGTCGTAAGACGGCTGCTTTCCGGAAAGCATCCGACCTTGATGCGTAAATCGGCGCTTGTTATTGCAGGCAATAACTATCTTGCCGATTTTGCCCGGAATGCAGGTGCAGAGAGAGTGGAGATAATTCCTACAGTAGTTGATCTCGACCGCTATGACATGCGCAGGCTTGCAAGGTCGGATGATTCGTCCGGGATGCCCTGTATCGGATGGATAGGCCAGCGTGCATCTGCATTGAATCTCATGAAGTACAAAGAGATTTTTTATCGTTTGTCTGATGATGGACGGGCTTGTTTTTCTGCTATAGGCATTGATGCTCAATCATTAAGCCTGCCCATGAAATCCGTTGCATGGACTGAGGAGACCGAGGTTGCGAACATAGCTGATTTTGATATCGGTATCATGCCTCTTGTTGATGCTCCGTTTGAACGGGGAAAGTGCGGTTACAAGCTTATTCAGTATATGGCATGCGGATTACCGGTTGTAGCTTCCCCTGTTGGTGTGAATAGTGACATTGTTGAGCATGGAGTAAACGGGTTTCTTGCTGACACAGCCGAAGAGTGGGAGCGTTCGCTCAGTTTGCTGCTGGAAGATAAAGAGTTGCGGCGAAGGATGGGGCATGCCGGACGGCTGAAGGTAGAGAGGGAATTTTGCATTCAAGTTACAGGACCCCGACTGGCAGGATTATGCAAGGAAATTGCTACGATCAACAATATTGAGAAATAATTGATGTGTGGATTTGCAGGTTTTTTAAATGATTATGATGACAGTGCGGGAAATTGGATGGAAGATATTGTTTCCCGTATGGCGATGGCCATTCAACATCGTGGTCCGGACGATGCCGGTGTCTGGGCTGACCGGCAATCTGGTATCGCGTTAGGACACAGGCGCCTTTCGGTAATAGATCTCTCTTCAGCCGGGCATCAGCCGATGCACTCGTCTTCCGGACGTTTTGTAATGGCTTTTAATGGTGAGATATACAATCATAATACGCTCCGCACCGAGCTGGCTAAGATCGGATCGGCTCCGGAATGGCGGGGCCATTCGGATACAGAAACACTGTTGGCCGGATTTGAAGCATGGGGAATAAAAGCTACACTGCGGCGTGCTGTGGGCATGTTTGCTTTTGCCCTCTGGGACAAGAAAGACGGGACCCTTAAGTTAGCTCGTGATCGCTTCGGGGAAAAGCCGCTCTATTACGGCTGGACAGGTAAAGGAGCTCGGCGAGCTTTTGTTTTTGGTTCAGAGCTGAAAGCTCTTCGTGCATATCCCGGTTTCGATAACCCGGTAAACAGGAGTGCTCTTCAGCTATATTTTCAGTTTTGTACGGTACCGGCTCCATACTCGATTTACGAGGATATCCACAAATTAATGCCGGGCGCCATACTTACCTTACGATCAGAAAAAGATTGCGTCACAAGGAAAGCCGAAACCGAAACCTACTGGAGCCTGATTGATACTGTTCGTATCGGGCTTTCCAATAAAATACTTGACGAGAAAGAGGCGCTTTCCCTGCTTGAATCAACGCTACGCGAGGCAGTCGCATCGCAGACAGTTGCTGATGTACCGCTGGGCGCATTTCTTTCCGGTGGTGTTGATTCTTCTGCAATTGTTGCCCTGATGCAAACACAGTCAAGTCGTCCGGTTCAGACCTTTACGATAGGCTTTGATGAGGCTGGCTTTGATGAGTCGCCTTATGCCTCGGCAGTTGCAAGGCATCTCGGTACCAAGCATCATGAGATTCGTGTTTCGTCGGACGATACCCGATCAGTCATTCCGCTCTTGCCAAAACTATATGATGAGCCCTTTGCCGACAGTTCCCAGATTCCCAGCTATCTTGTCTGCAAGGCGGCGCGAAGCAGCGTTACGGTAGCACTTTCAGGGGATGCTGGTGATGAACTGTTTGGCGGCTATAACCGCTACTTGTGGGGCAGGCAGATATGGAATCGTATTTCGTTTCTCCCCCCTTCCTTACGCCAGTTATTGGGTGCCGGAATTCAGGTGTTTCCAGTCGATACCTGGGATTGGTTGGGGCAGAAGCTGCCGGATGCTTTTGGCACTTCACGGTTAGGTGACAAGGCATATAAATTGGCGAACCGTATGAAAACAGTGAAGAGTATTGATGATCTCTATCGTAGTCTTGTTACTGAGTGGCCTCAGGATATAAATCCAGTCAAATGTTCATTTCTGTTGCCTTCTCAACTGGATAATTCTTCACTTATTGCAGGCTTATCTGATACTGAGCATCAGATGATGCTATGGGATAGCATAACCTATCTGCCTGATGATATTTTAACAAAAGTTGACCGGGCAGCCATGGGCGTGAGTCTGGAAACGCGAGTTCCATTTCTTGATCATCGTTTGCTGGAGCTTGCCTGGCGGTTGCCGCTGAACATGAAGATAAGGGCAGGAGTCGGCAAGTGGGCTTTACGGCAGGTACTCTATAACTATGTGCCTCGTGAGCTGATTGAACGACCGAAAGCCGGATTTGCAATACCCGTTGGTCAGTGGTTGCGTGGCCCTCTTCGTAACTGGGCTGAATCATTGCTTGAAAAAGAGCGTCTGGAAAAAGAGGGTTACCTGAATCCGTATCCAATTCTTAAGATATGGCGAGAGCACTTGACCGGTCGTTATGATTGGACAAATCGATTGTGGGTAGTACTGATGTTTCAGGCATGGCTGGAGGAAAACCAATGACAACGTACTGGCTTATGTTTCTTGTTCCGATGCTTGCAGGGTTAAGTCCCTGGAAAGCAAAAGGAGCACTACCAAATGTTCAGTGGTTTTTATATGGTTTTCTCCTGATTTTCATATTAGGACTGCGACATGAAGTGGGAGGAGACTGGAGCAACTATATAGATAATTTTACCTGGCTTAAAGAGTATAAATTTTTAGATGTTATTTCCTTTTCAAATTTATCTCTTGATCTTGGATATTTAATTGTTTATTGGTTTTCGCTGCATTATCTCAATGGCATCTATGCTACAAATATAATTTGTGCGGCTATTTTTGTTTCAGGTTTGTTAAGAGTGTGTCGTGAAATGCCTATCCAGTGGCTCGCATTGTGTGTCGCCATACCGTATTTAGTGATTGTTGTTGCAATGGGATACACTCGTCAGGCTGCTGCGATTGGTTTTATTATGTGGGGGTTGATCGATCTGATAAAGGGCCGACAGATTCGGTTCTATATCATGGTCTTACTGGGATCGCTCTTTCACAAAACGGCTTTTTTAATGCTCCCTGTCGGCTTTTTATATACGAATTCACTTCGAAACTTTAAGGATTTAATCATATTTATCATCCTGTTTGGTATAGCATTTCTTGCTTTTCTTGCCGATCGCATTGCTAATCTTGTGCATTTCTATATAACCGATACCGGAGGAATGGAATCATCAGGTGCCTTTATACGGGTATTGATGAATGTTATTTCAGCATCAGTCTTTCTCTATTTCAGAGAAGCCTGGGCTGAACGGTATGATGACGGAAAATTATGGCTTATTTTCAGCGTAGTAAGTATAGTTATGCTTCCGCTTACCTTTGTTATTTCTACAACCATTGATCGAATGGCTCTTTACTTTCTTCCCATGCAACTCGTTATATTATCAAGAACACCCGTATTGATAAAAAGTACCTATGTAAGAACCCTGTTTATATTGAGTGTCTTGTTTCTCTATATCGGGGCGTTGTTCGTCTGGCTTAATTTCGGTACACATTCAAGTAACTGGCTACCCTATCAAAATCTCTTTTTTTTGTGAGCGTAGTCAGTTGATTGCTTTTCATTACCGGGCGATTCAATCACATTTCCTTAATTGACTTTTATTTGAAATTCAGGCAAAAGCTTTCTGCCTCGTTACGAATCATTTATATGTTATCAAACTGCTTGCCATCATAGGCATCGTTTTCTATCCTTTCCGGAAAGCACTCACAATTCGGAAGTACACTCGTTTCCGCCAGATGAATGCATAATGATTGATCTTCTCATGCTTGTAATGCCTCTTATGGAAGTGTCAGTGAAACAGGTACTTCGATGAATGAATGTATGATTATCTTCTATGAATAGCGATACAATAAAAAGAATCCTTGTTACAGGTGCAGATGGCTTTATTGGCTCACATCTCACTGAGGCTCTTGTCCGTCAAGGCTACAATGTTCGAGCATTTGTATACTACAACTCTTTTAATTCATGGGGCTGGCTGGATCATTGTGCACCTGAAGTTCAAGGACAATTTGAGATATTTGCCGGAGATATTAGAGATCCGCACGGTATCAGAAAAGCGATGACCGGATGTGATGTGGTATTGCATCTCGCCGCTCTTATCGCGATTCCATTCTCGTATCACTCTCCGGACACCTATGTGGATACAAACATCAAGGGTTCGCTCAATGTCCTTCAGGCAGCCAGGGAGCTTGGGGTCCAGAGAATAGTGCATACTTCGACCAGTGAAGTCTACGGTACTGCGCGCTTTGTACCTATTTCCGAAGAGCATCCGCTTCAGGGGCAGTCGCCATATTCAGCATCCAAGATCGGGGCTGACCAGTTGGCGTATTCTTTTTACAGCTCATTCGGTCTTCCGGTAGTTATAGTTCGTCCCTTCAATACCTATGGCCCCCGTCAGTCTGCCCGTGCTGTAATTCCAACCATCATTACCCAGATAGCCAATGGAAAGAGGCAGATAAAGCTGGGAGCCGTATCGCCAACTCGAGATTTCAGTTTTGTACAAGACACGGTCTCCGGATTTATTGCGGCCATGAATTCAGAGAACGGTCTGGGAGAAGCTGTCAATTTCGGCAGTAACTTTGAAATTTCCATAGGAGATACAGCAAAGCTGATTGCAGAAGTGATGAACACCGACATTGAAATCATTACAGAAGAGAGTCGTCTTCGTCCCGAAAACTCCGAGGTAGAACGTCTTTGGGCTGATAACTCAAAAGCTGACCGGCTTTTCGGCTGGAAGCCCGATTATGGAGGCCTCGATGGTTTCAGACGAGGCATTGCTCAAACTGCTGAATGGTTCATGAATCCGGCCAATCTGGCCAGTTACAAATCAGAGATCTTCAATCTGTGAATGCATTGTATCCACCATCCTCCTTTATAGATCAAGTCATAGCAGCAATTCGAACCGTTATCGGTTCTGCTCCTGCGGTTCTCCATGAACCTGCCTTTGCTGGTAACGAATGGCTATACCTCAAAGAGTGTCTTGACTCAACATTTGTTTCATCGGTCGGCAAATTCGTCGATCGTTTTGAAGCTGACTTGGCAGCATTTACCGGAGCCAGACATGCGATTGCTGTTGTTAATGGTACAGCGGCGCTGCATATTGCACTCATGCTTGCGGGTGTTAAAAGAGGCGATGAAGTGCTGATTCCTGCACTCACCTTTGTTGCAACAGCAAATGCCGTAAGCTATTGTGGAGCAACACCTCATTTTGTTGACAGCGAAGAGCGCACTTTTGGTGTTGATGCGCAGAAACTGCGAGACTATCTTGATGGATACACTGAGCAGCGGGCCGGCTTTTGTATCAACCGCTCAACAGGAAGGGTTATCCGCGCACTGGTGCCGATGCATACATTCGGTCATCCTGCCGCTATTGATGATATAATGGCTGTGGCCCGTGATTTCAATATAGCGCTGCTCGAAGATGCGGCGGAGTCTCTCGGAAGCTACTACCATGGCAGGCATACAGGAACCTTTGGCTTGATGGGCACCATAAGTTTTAATGGCAACAAGACTATTACAACCGGAGGCGGGGGTGCAATATTGACTGATGATGCCGAACTTGCGCGTCATGCCAGGCATCTGACGACAACGGCAAAACTGCCGCAAGCATGGGAGTACCGGCACGATGAAATCGGGTACAACTACCGTATGCCGAATATTAATGCTGCATTGGGTTGTGCACAGTTGGAGCAATTGCCGGCAATTCTTGCGGCAAAACAGGTGTTGTATGAAAGATACCAGACTGCATTTGCCTCTGTTTCTGGCGTCAGATTGATGAAAGCGCCGGAACACTGCCAAAGCAACTACTGGCTGCAAACTCTTCTGCTTGACACAAAATATGTTGATCAACGTGATATTCTGCTTCAGTCAACCAATGGTGCCGGCATTATGACTCGTCCTGCATGGGTTTTGATGCACGAGTTGATGCCATTCAGGGAGTGCCCGCGTATGGATTTGGCCGGAGCAGAGTTGCTTGTGCAACGTCTGATAAATATTCCGAGCAGTTATAGGCTGATTTAAAGAATTTATTCAATTGTCTAATGACTTTACTTCCTATTGCCTCCCTGAAAGATGGAAATTCAATATTAACATTCGAAGCTATTCCATTTTGGACTGGAGTTCAGCAGGATCCGGGGGTTCTTAGAAATCTTCCGTTTAGTCTCATTGCGACAAATGAAAGTCCAATCAAGCAGATGGCTTCTGAGCAGGTAATGGATGATGTAGTTGGTGCATATCATAAAGATGAATACAAATTTATAACCCCACCACCTGGTTCAAGTGATTGGGCAACCTCTTTAGGTGAAAATTATATAAAGGATATTACCGGGATAATTGCGGATGAGTCCCCTAAAAATATCCTTGAGATTGGGGGAGGGAGTGCATGGATAGCTTGTAAGTTATGCGAATGTTATCAGCCTGATTCTTACGTAATTGTTGACCCGGCTGCTCGTCCTGATGAACAATGCGTTGAATTGATCACTGATTATTTCCCCAGTAATTCTATTGTTGACCGTTATTTTGATCTGATACTTGGTCTGAATGTTCTTGAGCATGTTCCGGATCCATTAAGTTTTCTTGTTGGTATTCGGAGACAGTTGACTTCAAATGGTAAGGTGATTTTAGTATATCCTGATTGTGAAAGTCAGTTGCTTCAGGGCGATTTGAATGTTCTTGTACATGAACATCTAAGTTACTTTACAGAGGAGTCTTCTCGATATTTGACGGCAATTGCGGGTTTTAGTGTTGCAGTTCTAAATCGAAAAAATGACACTATTACCATAGTCCTTGAAATAGCACCTTGCAGTTCCAGTGTTAAATTGAATGAGTCACAACTGCTTATTAAAAGTGCACATTCGTTTTATGAACTCTTAACGCTGAAGTGTGAGATAATTAGACGAACTCTGGATATCGGTCAATTTGTTGGATTTCATGGGGCAACAGCTGGATTAAATACTTTTTTATATATTACAGGGTTGGGTAACCATCCAAATATAAGAATTTATGATGGAGATGCAGCAAAAGTAAGCAGCTATCTTCCAGCTTGTTATTCTTGTATTTTGTCACCTTATGATAAAAGCTATGAAAGTAATTCATTGCTTGTTATTTCGGCGATGACATTTTTTGAGGAAATAAAACAGTTTGCAATTGATAAAAAAGTAAATAATTATTTGCAGATAATTCCGCTCATAGGTTGCTGAAGACGTATTGATATGTGATGATTTTTAATTATCTGATTCTTATCTGAATAATAAGTAAATATAATAAATCCTGTAAAAATTCAGATCTGATTTCCCAAGCATTTAAATATGAATTGGGTGGCATTCCGGGAATAAGTAAATATTGCATAATTCAGAGACTGATGGTAAGGTAACGATAATTGATGTTTATCAGATAATTATAGAAAAAGAATTTTGGTCGATACTGTCAATGTGCATGAAATCAAAATAGTAAAGATTAGATTCCTCTTTTGCCGAGAAAGTATTAGCATAACCTTTTATTGCCATGTAAAGCAGATGTTGGGTTGCGGTTAATGCAGAATCATCTAATTGTCCACATATTAGCAGTGTTTTTTTAAATCGATTAATGTCGATAAGATTGATAAGCTTTTATCCGAATTCCAAAGAAATTAATGGAAAAAGTATTATAAAGTATGGCGATTAATTTACAATCAGAAAGATATCCTGATCTGATTTTCGATGCAAGAGATTTGAATTTGCTGGAATTACCACGAGTTGATTGCCATCTCCACACTTCTTGGACCGATGGCCATGCAAGTGTTAAAGAGGTTTATAATGCCGCTGTTGAAAGACAGCTTGAGACAGTACTCTATAGTGAGCATAGTAGAAAGAGCAGCGTTGATTGGTTCTACAAATTTGCAAAAGAAGTGCATGCATTGCCGGTTTCGCCTTGTAAGGCTTATGTTGGTACGGAAGTAAAGGTCATCTCTCATGACGGCGAAATCTATGCTGAGCCGGAAATTAGTGATTGTTGCGATTTTATTATGGCCAGTGTGCATAACTTCATTGCCAGTGATGGTAATATTATACCGGTTTCTGAAACCATGCCAAACCAATCGGTTGACCTTGAATATGCTTTGACATGGGCAGTACTTTCGAATCCACAGGTAGAGATACTCGGCCATATATTTGGCGTGAGCTACAAGCGTTTTGGTCAAATACCGCCCGATGAAAAAATCAAGGAGCTTATAGCACGGGCGGCTGAATTCGGCGTTGCCATAGACATCAATTCTTATTACCATCCGAATACACTACAAATGTTTCGTTGGTGTCAGGAGTATGGAGCCAAAACCCGTTTTGGCTCCGATGCACATTCCTTAGATGAAGTCGGTACAATTATGCGCAAGTTGCAAAAGGAGGTTACTAATGCGTAAGAATTGCCGGGTTATGGTTACTGGCGCCGGTAGTGGAGTTGGGCAGGGTATTGTTAAGGCTTTGCGTATGTCGGAACTTCCTGTTACAGTCATTGGGGCCGACATATCTCCTATGAATGTTGCATTGTACCGGACGGATGAAGCGATAATCATTCCCCCAGTGGAAGAGCCTGATGCGTTGGCTGATATTATTTTGTTAATTCAGGTTCACAAAATCGATATCGTCATGATTGGTTCAGAGTTCGATCTTGAGTTCTTCTCGAAGAATAAAGCTGTGATTGAAGTTCAGACAGGCACACTTGTGATTGTAGCGCCGCGGGCAACGGTGACCCTTGCCAACGATAAATGGCTGACTGCGGAATTTTTGCGCGAACATGGATTACCCTATGCTCCTGCATATTTGCCGAATGATATTGATGATGCATTGCTTTTGGCGGAAACGTGTGGCTATCCAATTGTTTTGAAGACCCGTCGAGGTACTTCTTCACGACATGTACATATTGTGACAAACCGTCAGGCCTTGATTGACTGTTATTCACTTACACCATTGCCGATGCTTCAACGAGTCATCAATATCCCCTCGTCGGAGCTAAGTACAGAGTATACCTGCAGTGTTTTTAAGGTTGCAGATGGAACTATGCTTGGCCCATTCACTGCCCGCCGTACCTTACGTGGAGGGACATCATGGCATGTGGAGGTTGCACCTTATGAATTACTACACAAGCCCTTGCTTACAATTGCTGGTGCGATTGATTTTATGGGCTCACTTAATGTGCAGCTTATGCTGACTGATCAGGGAGCTATTCCCTTCGAATTGAATGCACGCTTTTCAGGCACGACCGCTTTGCGTGCTCATTTTGGGTTCAATGAGCCGGCGATGGCATTGCTCAGCTATTTCTACCAAGAGGAAATCAAGACGCCTGAAATCAGTTCTGGCATTGCCATGCGCTATCATGAAGAAGTGTTTATCGAAAACGTACGAGCAGAAGAGTTGCGTCCAGGTTACCACAAAGGATTCGTAAATCCATGGTTCTAGAAAAGATAGGTCTGACTGGTTCTACCGGAATGCTGGGGCGACATCTTCGTGTTGCTATCGAAAATGCCGGTGCTGAAGTTATTGCAGTTTCTCGGTCGAATGGATTTGCTTCGGTGTCGGCTTGTTGGGATTTGGCCGAGTGGCGTGAGCCAGAGGCCTTGGATCTTATTTTCCGGAATGCACAAGCCATAGTTCATGCAGGAGCTTTGGTGCAGACGTCAGGACAGATCGATAAGGCACGAATGTTCAATGCAAATGTGCGTGCTTGCCTAAATCTTGGAGAATGGGCCAATAGCCGAGGCATTCCGTTTGTGTATATATCTGGTGCTATTGTTTATGCTGACAATTGTGCACTTCTGCAGAATGAATCAGCAGAACGAGGCTGGAGCGGCTTTGGTGGTTTCTATGGATTTTCCAAACTACTTGCCGAAGATGTATTGATACGTCTTCGGCATCAGGGGCTAAAACTGGCGATCGTGAGGCCGACCTCAATATACGGCTCGGGAATTTCTTTTGACAAGATGGTTATGCGCTTTCTTTCGATTGCTGAAGCTGGTGCTGTGATAGAGTTGAAACAACCCGTAGATGACCGGGTGGACATTATTCATGCTGCGGATGTTTCGAGTGCGATTGTGTCGATTCTTGAACGGGAAGCGTGGGATATTTTCAATTTGTCATCAGGCTATCCGGTTTCTTTTTTGGAGCTGGCGCAAGAATGTATCTCTCTTGCCGGTCGCGGGAGTGTCGTAATCAGTGGAGAGCTTTCCGATGATTATCAACCAGTAATTACCTATTCACTTGATAGCGAACGTGCAAAAAAGTGCCTTTCTTGGCAGCCCGCGATAGATATGTCTATGGGATTGAGTATGCTCTTGCATAATAAACTTTTGAGACCATCGCTCGGCAGTTAATTTTCTAACAAAATTATATGAGCCGGACCTTCATCATTGCGGAAGTTGGAGTAAACCACAATGCTCAGCTTGATATGGCTAACAGCCTGATTGAAGCTGCAGTGGCAGCTGGAGCAGATGCCATAAAGTTTCAGACTGCGATACCTGAATTGGTTGTTACGGAATATGCTCCGAAAGCCGGTTACCAAAAAAAGACCTCTAATTTAGAGGAATCGCAACTTGAGATGATTCGCAAGATTCATTTTTCTCTGGATGTATACTCAAGCCTTAAGGAGATATGTGAGCGTAAGGGTATTATTTTTTTTTCTACTGCATTCGACATGACTAGTCTATATTTTCTCGAATCATTGGGCCAGTTATTCCACAAAGTGCCGTCTGGCGAGATCTCTAATCTACCTTATCTTCGTGCCATCGGCAGCTTCGGTAAACCGGTGATACTCTCTACAGGAATGGCTACTTTAGGTGAGATCGATGCCGCAATTGTTGTGCTGGAAGCAGCCGGAACGCCGCGTGATTGCATCACAGTTTTGCATTGCACCACAGAATATCCTACCCCTATGGATGAAGTCAACCTGTTTGCAATGCAAAGCATTCATAGAGCTTTTGGGGTTGCAGTTGGTTATTCAGATCACACGCAAGGCATCGAAGTTGCTATTGCTGCAGTTGCCTTGGGTGCAACGGTAATTGAAAAACACTTTACTCTTGATCGCAATTTGCCAGGCCCTGATCACAAGGCAAGTCTTGAACCTGCAGAACTCAAAGCCATGGTGTCAGCTATTCGAAATATTGAAGTTGCTCTTGGTGACGGCATCAAGCGTCTCACTCTGAGCGAAGCCAGTAACAAGCCTGTTGTACGTAAATCACTGGTTGCAAGTCAGTCGATTAAGGCTGGTGAATTATTCAGTACACAGAACGTCACCACAAAGCGTCCCGGGACAGGAATTTCTCCAATGCGTTGGGATGAAGTTATTGGCCGCAAGGCGGTCCGTGATTTTACTGTTGATGAATTGATTGAACTATGAGTCGCAGGGTTTGTGTCATAACCGGAACTCGTGCCGAATATGGTTTGCTTCGGTGGGTGATGCAAGGCATCAGGGATGCTTCTGATCTTACCCTGCAGGTTGTGGTAACCGGAATGCATTTGTCGCCTGAATTCGGGATGACCTATCAAGAGATCGAACGGGACGGATTCACTATTGACCGTAAGGTTGAAATGCTGATGAGTTCTGATTCGGCTGTAGGTATTGCCAAATCAATGGGTCTCGGTCTGATTGGTTTTGCTGATGCACTGAGTGAATTGAAGCCTGATCTCATTCTGGTGCTGGGCGACCGGTTTGAGATCTTTTCAGCGGTATCTGCCGCT
>Ga0172375_10009853_pt1 | contig 12496 bp, 5 predicted proteins | sample LakKiv1m_FD_114537 | JGI IMG/M metagenome (GOLD analysis project Ga0172375, IMG submission 114537) | Freshwater microbial communities from Kabuno Bay, South-Kivu, Congo - kab_092012_11.1m | ecosystem: Environmental > Aquatic > Freshwater > Lake | place: Democratic Republic of the Congo... | reverse complement strand
GACGGCATCGAGGCTGATGATCTTCTCGAACGCGCGATCTATGGGCTGCCTATCGAACTCCCTGTACATCGCGCCCATGTCCACCCGGATGCCCGTCTTGCCGCCGCCGAACTCGATGTCCACGGCGGCGGTCTTCAGCGTCATGAGCCGGGCGAGTTCGACCGTCTCCCACAGTGACACGTCGGATGCCAGGCGGATGCCTCCCTTGAACGGACCGCGCGCGTTGTTGTGCAGGCCGAGCACGCCCCACAGCACAATGACCTTGCCGAGGATCTTGCACGGCAGCCGGAACGTGCGCACCTCCTGAGGGCTGATCAACTCGGCTATGGTCGGTTCGTCGAGGCCCAGGTGGCGGCCGGCGCGTTCCATGAACACCCGGCTCCTGGTCACGGGTTCGCGGCTTGCGACCAGGCTCTCTAGCGTGGATTGATAGCTGGCATGCGGCTCATGGGGCGCTTCGTTTCGATGACTCAATGGGAGGCCTCCTTTGCTTCGGTGGGTCTGGATGGGTTGGGCGGGTTGGAGGGTTCGAGCGGTCGCGTCACCCATATCGGGCTGCTCCAGGCGTTGACGTACTCGCCGCCCATGATCTGCTGAACCCGCACATAGTAATGGGCCGTCCCGGGCAGCGGCCTTGGGTCGCGGAACTCGAAGTCCGCCCGGTCGCTCTCGCCCCAACCGAGATGGCTGTAGATGACCTCGCCGTTGCGCACGATCTGGACATTCGCGATCGGCGCAGTTCCCCATGCACGCACGCGCAGGATGACGGGGCCTTCCGCCAGGTCCGTCTCCTCACCCATCATGCGCCCGTTCATCGAGAAATCCAACACGATGCGCTCGTTCATCGTGGCGTAGCAGCGGCGGTTCCTGAGCGCTTCGAGGATGCCCTCACGCGTGAGCTCCTTCACGAAGAGCGCCGCAATCCCGGGACGTCTGGACGGACAGACTCCCGCCCACCAGGCCTGGGATACGTTTGCCCCCGGCGCGGTCAGATGCGTGTCTGATCCGCCGACAAACCCGAAGCGGAGGCCCCGGTTGAGCAGGTCAACTGCCGTAAAGCCGCGGGAGCCTTGAAGCGACCCGGTATGGGCAAGGCTGCTCTGGACGGGGTCGCCTACGCGCTCGGAACTGCCCCACTGGGAGTGAATCTCGAGAACCGGCTCGGTCGCTGCCGTCCAGTCCGAGAAGTCGCAGGCCCACATAAGGTGGTGGGGGCTCAGGATGCCGCCGAAGTCGCGGATCCACCCTATGAGGTCCGAAACCGGCCGGTCAAGCGGGTTCGGGCTCGGCTCGTAGCGGGTGGGAACGCGGTCTCCCGGGAACCAGACGTTGCGGTGCCCGATGGGGCTCGTCCACTCGAAGCCCAGGATGGTCACGAACCGGGGAGGGTCGTTGTACTCGGCGGCCTTCTGCTGCTGGGTCTCCCAGAACGCGCGGGTGCGCCACGTATCGTGGTCGTTGATACCAAGGAAGTTTAGGTGCGATACGTCGCGCGCGAATCGGTACGCGTAGTCGGGGCTGCGATAGCCGTCGCTCAGGTGGGTGTGCACGTGCAGGTCGCCCCACACGATGCGGTACGGAGCGGCGCTCCGGCAGATGACGTAGTTGCTGCGCCAGGAATGCTCGGGGCGTCCTCTCAGCGCGGCGCGCACGAAGTAGGAGCCTTCGCGTGCGCACGTCAGTCCCGTGAGACGCTTGACGCCACTGTCGGAACCCTTGAACACGACTCTGGACGGCACGACGAGGTGCGGCGAGTTCGAGGTGAGTTCCAGTTCGCCCCGGAACGAGGGGTCCGGATATCCCGCGCCCGTGCGAGCGACGATGGTCATGTTGAAGGGGTAGTGAGGCTCGACGGTGGAGTCCATCACCACGGTGAAACGCTCTGCCTGCCTCTTGGCCCGCTCCACGGCCCTCCAGCGCGCGATCTCCCTGTCCACCGGTCTACCGGCTGGTACGAGCGTCTCGACCCATTGGACGCGGAGCGTGACGTCGGCCTTCTTCGACGGGTTGGGGACCTCCATCGGTCGCAGGTAGAGCGTCACCCGTTCGCGGCCCGCGACCTGGACGACCGAGAGAGGGACCTCGACGGTGCGGTACTCCTTGGCTGGCATCGTCTCGCTGTAGACACACTCGCTTGCCCTGAGGCCGGGCCCATCGGTCGTCGGGTGGCCCGCGATGAAGTACTGCTTGGCGTGGCCCGCGTCCGAGACGAATGCCGTCAGGACGCACTCGGACTCGCACATCACCCGGAACCGAAGCACATTGGGCAGCGCGGGCAAGACCGAAACGTCTATCCACGCTCCGGCGAACCGACCCCAGGCCTGCAGGTAGTCGCCGTCACCCCACGCGACCACCGTCCGCGGCGAGGTCTGCGGCTTCGGATTCCAGGGCGGGTAGAAGGCGCCCTGCAGGTGGACCCGATCCTCGTCCTTCGACAGGTCTATGCGATGAAACACACGCATGCGCCCCGATGCTCCGGATGCGGCTCCCTGCGTCAGCGACACGTCCGGGCCGGCCGAGAGGTCGGCCCCGCAGAGCGCGACGAGAGCCAGCACGCCAGAACAAGCTGTTCGAACTGCCCACCCGGCGGATGTCATGTCTGGGGGTCCTCGAATGAGACGCGGAGGGTTGCGATCTGCCACGGCCCCATGGCGAATCGAACAACGCAGCCGTCGCGTTCGACAGGCGACGATATGACCTCGCCGCGCAGGTTGACCAGCGCAGCGGATCGGGGCGCAACCGGCATCTCGATCGCCGCGTGAGTCGGCGAAGGCGACATCTGAACGACACGGACGATCAGGTCTCGGCCCTCGAAGCGCAGCGCGCTCAGGAAGACCGTCTCAGGCGACACCGCGACGAGCCGACGAACATCGCCCCCGTGGTCGGGCGCCCATCGAGCCGCCACCGGGTGCCGCAGCCTCTCGGCGAGTCGGACCAGGTCCGTATCCGATTCGCCTGGCCCCGACAGCCAGAGGACGTGCACGAACTCCTGGTTGCCGCCGACGTCGTGGGTGCCGAGGTGGCGTTCCCAGCCCTTCTCGAACATCCGCGTCTTCTGGGCGACGATGTGGGCGAGGCGCCGCGGCGACCCGAACGATCGGAACAGCTTGTCGCCGTCGGCAGCGACAAGGGCAACGGTGCCGAGATCGTCGGTCGCGGCTGCCCAGGTCCGTCCCCAGAAGAGCCCGGGTATGGCCCGCTCGCTGATGCCGTAGGCGATGTCGTCCACCGGGCGCGGCTCCACGCCGAAGGGGATATCAACACGATACGGGACGCCCTCCGGCGCGGGAGTTCCAACGGCGAGAATCGAATCTGTGTCGCCACCAGGACCGACGAAACGGATCGTTGATCGCACCGCACCCTCGCCTTTGTGGAGGTCAATGTGCTGGCGGACCCACCACTCGCCGGCGCGTCCGGTTCTTGTCACCCGCCAGCGCAGCGGGCCGGATTCGTCCACGGTCCACTGCCCCCTCCCTTCCCTCCCCCGTGCCGGGGGAGGGAAGGGAGGGGGCGTCCACTTGTCGGGCTCGAACCGCTCCGGCTCGCCAGGCAAACCGTCAGACGACCAGCCTGTGCGCTCGACGGAAAAGGAGAGAGGATCGAGATACCCCATACCCGCGGGGGCTTCCCTCCTGGAGCCAGTGCGAAGATCCTCGATTCCCACGATGCGGCCGGCGGCGAGCCGCAAGCTCAGCGTATCGCTCGCCAGCGTCAGGTCCGGCGCGCAGACAGTCGTTCCGGGCCCTGAACTCGACGGCGTGAGCCCATGGCGCTTCCTCCAATAGGCATCGGTCTGCTCGTAGGAGAGCCCGCGCGGAATGGGCTCCCATTCGACGGTCAAGGCGGTGCTGCCGCAACCGACCAGTTCCACTTCCGCAAGGCAAGCCGTCTCCGCCACCGGGACGGGGTAGCCGGTCACCTGCACGGGGACCGCGGCGCCCTGGGCATCCCGGAGACCTGCGAAGCCGCGTGTCAGGTCCGTGTTCACGATCCAGAGCGGCACGATCGCCCGGCCACCCTCCGGCATGGGGTTGATCAGGGCTATGGTCGAAGACCGGCCCCCACCCTGCCCTCCCCCGTGCCTGGGGAGGGGAGAGTGGGGCTGCCCTCCCAAGTGCCGGGGGAGGGGAGAGTGGGGCTGCCCTCCCAAGTGCCGGGGGAGGGGAGAGTGGGGCTGCCCTCCCAAGTGCAGGGGGAGGGGAGAGTGGGGCTGCCCTCCCAAGTGCAGGGGGAGGAGATAAGACGAATCCCCTCCCCCGGCACGGGGGAGGGCAGGGTGGGGGGCTTCGCCAACCAGTGCCGAGGCCGCGGCGGCCTTGAGCCGTTCTGCCGAGGCCGCGACGTTGCGCAGGGCTAGCTCGCCCTCCTCCCAGTCAGGCAGGAACAGCCACTGGACGGCATGCGGAGTCCACGTCAGCAAGGCCTCCCACAGAACGTTGATCTCGTCCTCCGGGTACTGGAACGTCGTCCCTGCGCCACGCCCGGCGAGGACTGCCAGGGCCGACAGCGCCTCGGCCTCCACGAGCACGCGGTCCGCCCGTTCTCGGAGCCACCATATCCCGCGGCGACCATGCAGCGCGATGTTGAAGCTGACGTCGGTCGGATCGAGGACCTCCGCAACCACCGGCAGGCTGTCGCGGCTCGGACCCAGCGCATCGAGCAGCGTGTCCGGCGTGCCATACCGCATCGTGCTGGCCTCTCGCTCGTTCCACGTCCGTATCAGCGCACCGTAGTCCGCCGGTTCGTCGGTGAACGCGAACCGGTCCGGACGGGAGTCGTCCACTCCGAGCGATAGAGCGACGGCTGCCGTGCCGTCTTTGGCCGGTTGTGCGAGATAGGTCTTCCAGATGTGCTCCGCCGCCGCGTCCCAGTTCGCGTCCCACGTGGGCCCGCAGCGCTCATGCTCCTGGAACAGGCCGACCCCGGTGTCGCGGATCATCATTATTGTGTGGCCCGACAGCCCTCGCCAGAGGAAGGTCCGCGGTATGCCTTGAGCATCGAGAGCCGCGATCGGGCGCATGACGAAGTAGGCCTCGATCCCCGCCAGCGTCAGGAGTTGGGGCATCTGCGTGTGGCCGAGGGTCACATCAATGTTCGAGTGGACCCGGAACCGGGCCTCGGGGACGGCCTCGCTCCAGCGCCGCATGCCGATCTGCATGTTGCGGATCTGGGTCTCGTTGCCGATGGCGGTGCTTCGCATGTTGCCGAACTGGCCTCCGCACACCGCCAGCCGCCCCTCCCCTACGTACTTCCGGATGGCGGCCCGCGCGCCGGGATGATGGTCGAGATAGGGCTTCATCAACTCGACCCAGGTGTCAATGTAGTAGTGGTAGTCCGGGTCGGCCTCGAACATCCGGAGCACCTCGTCCATCACCCGGACGTAACGGTCCACATGCCAGGCCCGCGTATGCACCCACGCGATGTCGGCGTGCGTGTAGGGCATGGCGTGGACGACACCGGTGAAGCCGGCGCCTGGTCTCTCGCGATCCAGTCTCATGGATGTAGCCTCCCGGGCGCGCCTAGAAGATCGTCTGGTTCCATCCCTTTGCCAGCCAATCCACGAATTGCTGATACTTGGCATCCGCGTAGGGAGCGAAGCCCGCGAACGCCGGCGACGCCTCCATCAAGCGGCAGAACTCCTTCCTGAAGGTTGCGAGCGCCGCCGCGTCTTGCCTGTTCTCCACGCCCTTGCCGAGGATGGCCATGGCACGGGCCGTGGTGCGCAACCACTCCAACTCCGCCCGCCGCCACGCTGGCAGACGTGCCAGTGCCCCTTCGACGAGCCGGCTGATCTGCGCGCCGGTGGCCGCGTGGTCGCGCCCGGAGGTGCCCTCGCATGTGAACGCATCGAGAAGCAGGAAGGCCTGCTGCAGTTTGCCGGCTGCGTCCGGACTGGTGTTGGCAATCCAGTTCACGTACTGGCGCAGGACGTCGTCCGTTGTGGAGCTCAGGTTCCACAGGTAGCGCGAGGCGAAGAACGTGTTCGGGAACTTGGCCCCTTCCTCGTGCCTGTAGACATAGGCGGCACTCGTCCGCGAGTTCCTGGCCGATGCCGCCAGATAGTTGAGGCACGAGAACATGGGGTTGACGAAGACGTAACCTGTCTCGGGATTGGTCGTGTAGAAGAAGCCGTTAGTTCTGAACCCCTTGTCTCGGGCGGCGTCGAGTCCCGTGTTGGGATGACCCACCACGTCGGTACAGGTGACCTTCGGGTATTTGGACTTTAGCTCGTCGAGGAACGGCGCCCGGAAGGGCCAGCCGAGGTACTCCTTGGTCTCTAGCAGCCACATCGGCCAGAGCGAAACCTCGATGGTCGCGGCGGGGTTCCGGCGGCCAATCAGGTCCACCATCGCCGCCACCTGTTCCATGAGGCGCTTGTCCTGAAGACCCTTGCAGTTGTAGCGGTCGCTGCCGCAGTAGCATCCGCCCGGATCGTAGAACCAGATCTGGAACGTGTCACATTCGAGGAACCAGTCCAACTCCCGGTCCATGACGTCGAGGATCAGTGCCATGCTGCCTTTCCAGGTTCGGTCGCCCATGACGATCGTTCCGGGTTCCGCCTGGCAGATGGTCTTCAGGTGCTCGCCGTAATGCCCTGACGCGCGCAGGAACGGGAGTCGTTTCCCGTTCGCGTCCACGATGTCGGTGGGGATGAACGTGGGGCTGAGCAGGCACGTCACCTTCAGGCCACGGCTGTGGGCGTAGGCGATCATGTGTCTGAGGCACTCGTGCGTGCGTCGGACCTTCTCGGTGAAGCAGGCGGGCGACCCCGGGAAGTAGTACTCGCTGCCTCCCCAGAGGCAGAACGCGATCTGGGTGAACTGGGCGCAGACTGCCTTGTCCACCCAGTACTCCCAGTCGCGCTCCTGCCAGTTGTCGGGGGTGAGCTGCCCGTAGCTGAGGTTGTAGGCGACGTACCAGTACACGGCCCGCTCCTCGATGGATGGCCGCTCGGTGATCTGCAGGCGGTGGCTCGAAGTCGCGGAGCCCTCAGCGTCGAGATACAGCCTGCCTCGTTCGGAGAGCATTCGCGTGCGCAAGTGGGAGATGGCGAAGATGGCCCCAAGCGGATGCCATCCCACAGCCGCAATGGTCTTGCGACCCGCTCCGAACTCGTTTGGGTACACATCAACCACGTACCCCTGCTCCTGTACGAAAGCCCCACCTTGGGCCGCCGCCCAGACAGGCCCAGCCGGCTGAGCCGGCAGATCGCTTCGACCGTGCGCATCCAAGACCTGGCGCGCCAGCGTGTTGCGGCCCACCTCGCCCACGAGCATCAGGTTGCACCGGCTCCTGTCCTCGGCGGTCAGTTTCAGGACGGTCGTCGTGCGAACTACGCCCGACGAGATGCGGGCAAGATCGCTCTGGAGCTTCGCCACGTTCGCGCCGACCGACGACGCCTCGTCGTCGCCAGTGACGATCAGCCAGTCACGGGGACCGCCGTGCGCCGCTGCGGTGCTCAGGCTCAAGACGGCCCAGGCCGCCAGAGCTGCGAGAGGCCGGATGCGAGTGGCGGCGCGCGCGCAGGGCATGGCGTGCAGCGTCCCTACGAGGCTCTCGATGCCGTTCGCCGTCACGGTCACAGCTTCTGGGCTCCTTCCGGGCGGCGCGAATGGCCGATCCAAGCCCGGTGTCCGCCGGCGTCGAGGACCTCCACGAGCGCGTACCTCGGCACGTGCAGGTTAACGACCTCGCTCGCATCGCGGAGCAGCACATAGGCCGGCCCATCGGGTGCGAACAGCATGATGATGCGGCCCGCTCGCGTTCGGCGACGCAGGACCCACACGGTCTGGTCGCTAGTGACCTCCATGGCGTGGCACGCCAACTCGGGTGCATGCGGATCGAGAGCGCCGACCAGCACGCGCGCCCCGCCGGCAGACAGCCGCTGGAGCCCCGCCTCGGTGACATCCGACAGCGGCTGCGTCGCCGGGTAGACCACACAACTGGGATTGCCCGTGTAGGCGGCCACCTGATCCTCCTGAACCACCGAGAAGGGTACGTGGGCCGCAGCCAGCGCCTGGATCGCCGCCACCGTGGGATCGAGGACGCGCATATAGCCCTGCAGCGGCGCGAACTCCCTCCACTCCATCGGGACGACGAGCAGGACTGCCTCTGCGCCTCTTGCAGCTTGCCCCTCACCCTGACCCTCTCCCCGCAAGCGGGGAGAGGGGATAGCGGGGGCATGGCCCTCTCCCCGCAAGCTGGGAGAGGGGATAGCGGGGGCATGACCCTCTCCCCGCAAGCTGGGAGAGGGGATGTCGGTCGCTCCGGGGGGCGGACCGATGTCGGAGCAGAAGCGGGCCACCGAGCCCAGCGCCGCACCGGCCGGCGCCGCGAAAGGCGTGCACGGCAGGTTGGAGCCGTACGCGAAGCTCGCCGCCCAGGGGCAGAGGCCCATGGACCCGATGGGCCATGACGCGGAGTACTGGACCTGACCGTCCATCCACCGCGGATCAGGTTCGCCACCGAGGCTTGCGTCACGGAGCGGCGTCGCCGTGAACGGAAGCTCCGGCGCAAGCCAGCTCACGCCCCACTCGTATGCGCACGCGCCGGCCGCCCCCATGGCGACCGACCAGCACGCGATGCCCTCGTAGCGCTCGAGCCTCTCCTCCTCATCGAGAGTCGGGATGCCGAACTCCTCCATGATGAGCGGCTTGGCAAGCGTCCCTGGCGATGCGAACGCAAGGCACGGCCCGGCGCGCTCGGCGCTCTCGTAGTGGTGCCAGAGGAGCATGGCGCCGGTTCGGTTCTGCAGGTAGCAATCGCCTCCGTTGACGAAGCCATAGCCGCGCAGGACCGGTTGCATGGCGCCCTCGGCGCGTAGGGTCTCGGTCATCAGGTCGGCCCATCGGTTCATGTACGCGGCGCCGGCTAGCGGACCGGTCTTCGGTTCGACATCTCCGAAGTAAGCCGGGTCGAGCTGCTCCGGCGACGGATCAACGATGAAGACCTCGTTGGCCAGGTTCCAGATGACGTTGGGCAGGCGCCCCCATCGCCGGGCCAGCACGCCCAGATAGCGCTTCTGGTGCTCGACGTTCTTCAGTTGGACCGAGTAGACGTTGAAGTCGCGCGTTGTCGCGAACTCGAAGCTCACCATCACGCCTGACTCATCGGGATAGGCGAGCGTGCGAGACCATTGGGTAAAGACGCAGACGATGGAGACGATCCCCCTGGCGGCGCTGAGATGCAGCCATGCCTCGAAGCCTCGGAGCGCCTGCTCGTCCAGCTCAGGGTCTATCCATACCCGAGCGAAGCGGTAGCCATGCCGGGCCATCTCCTCGATGTCGCGGTCCGCACGCTCGGGTCGGAAGTCGCGCCACGCCCAGTCCCACCACGAGCTGGAGGGATAGTAGTGGGTCCCGGCGAGGAAGCCGTCGCAGTCGCCGACGGCGAACGAGCGGCCGTCGAGGCGGGGCTGGGTTGGGCCTGTCGGACTGGCAGCGACCACGAACGCGCACTCGGTGCGCTCGACGAGGACGCTGCAGGCTTCCCGCTCGTAGCCGTACGTGAAGCGGTCCTCAAGATACAGCTCGGCCGCGACGCGCCAGAGGCCTTCTTGCTCGGCGCACTCGAACTCCCAGGGCGCCTCGATGCGCTCGCCTGCATTGAGGCAACGGCGGATCGCCCTGGAACCTGCTGTGCTTCCGTCGGGCGCATGGAGCGTCATCTCCATGCGGAGGGACGCAATGTGAGGCGATCGGTTCGCGATGCCGAGGCGGACGCTGCCGGACTCGCATGGGCGGTACAGCGCGCGGTCGGCGCGTACACGGGTGAACGCCACGCCGGAGGCAGCGTGGGCGGCGAGCACGTTCACAACGCTCTGCCATTGGTCGAGCGAAGCCGCCGCAAGTGGGTCGTCGAACGCGAAGAGATAGAGGTTCGCTCCGTCGTACCGTCCCCCAACAAGCGACGGCGCGTAGTGCTTAACCCACAGGGCGCTGTAGGCGCATGCCTCGCCGTCGGTTCCCACCGCCTCCACCAACGGAACGATCTCGGCGCGAGGCATCTCGTCGGCGCCGAAGTAGGTGTGTACCCGGTCGGGCCTGACGCAGAGGGCGCGGCAAGGTGTTTCGGCCCAGGCAACGTCGGGTGCAGGCGACAGATCGCCCACGCTCCTGTGGCGCACTGCCGCGCAGGGCTGAGCGTCAACCCAGTGCGCGCGGAGCCCAGGAATGCACTCGGAACCGATCACGATCAATGAGCCGCCCCGTGCGAGATCTGCCCCGATCTCGGTCAGCCTTGCGTCGCTCAGATCGCCTGCGGCCACAGCGATCGTGGCGGTTGGCATTGCCAACTCCGACACGATGCGGTCTGGGCCGATTGCGTAGGTCGCCATACGTTCCCTCACCCCCTCCCTGCCCTCACCCTACCCTCTCCCGCGCCCCGACGTCGTGCCGGACGCCCCGGCGCGGTCTGCGCGGGAGAGGGGAGTCCGTGTGCCTCCCTGACCCTCCCCCTTCAAAGGGGGAGGGGAGGTCAATGTCGCCTGCGTCAGTACGGTGACGCCCCTCTCGTACCCGCGAGGCTAAGCCCAACGCCCCACACGAAGTGAGTCACGCAATCGCCCAGCGCCAATCCGAGAAAGAACGGAACGGACTGGCGATAGGCGCGCAGGCCCCCGAATCGCACGACCAGCGCCTTGATGAGCCATGTGACGAAGATCACGTTCCACATGCCCCACTCCAGCGCATAGCTCACCGTGAACAGATAGCCGATCGGGTGGAGCGGAAGACCGATCCACGCGCTGCGGGCGTACGTGAGGAGCATCACCACACCGGCCGATATGCCGGCGCGAGCCAGTGGCCCCGCTTCGAGGTCTCGGGGGCTGGACACCCAGTTGGTGAAGCGTGACCATGCATGGCCTGCGAGCCACGCCGAATCGCCGCTCACCCGGGCCGACGCCGCGCCCCGGTCATAGAAGATCTGCAGCAGCGTCACCATGCCAAGGGCGATCGAGACGACACTCGCCAATAGCACGATCTTCATCATGGTCTTCTTGCTGGCCCGTAGCCTGTCGGCGAAGACAAAGGCCTCGAGATGGTGCCCCATGGGTATCTGCTCGTAGGTCCGATCGAACCAGTAGAAGCTCGTGAGCGTGGCCGATTCCGTGCGAGTCAGTCGCGCGGTGCCGACGAAGTTGGTCGTCCACTCCGTGAAGCTGAACAGGGCCATGCAGAACAGGGGCATGGCGACCTGGGCATACATCCGCGTCAGCACGACGATGGCGATGAAATAGAGGCCGAACGCCAGCAGCGCGACGGACAACCTCATGCCGAGCAAGAGCCAAGAGCCGCCTGCCAACAGCAGATAGCCCACCAGCGCGCCGATCAGAGCCGTCCGATAGGCGATAGCCTCGTGCTCGTCGCCCGGTATGGGTTCGCGCCTGCGGATCGCGCCGAAGATGTCGCCCAGAAAGGACCGGGCGTTCCAGACGATCACCACGAACATGCCGAGCCACGCTCCCTCGGCGGCGTTCGCCAGGTAGGGGAACTGATCGGCCGTCTGAACTGATCCTGCATCGCGCCATCCGAGCATGGTCACTCCGACGGTGGTCAGGCGGATGAGAGCAAAGAAGAACCAGCAACTGAACGAGACCTCGAGCGGAATCAGGTAGCACAGCCCGATGGCGAGCGGCCACCAGACCATGATCATGGGCGCAAGCGCCGTCCAGGGCCCGCTCGTAAGGTAGGGCGTCGCGATGTCGTTCTCGCGCAGTTTGACGCCGGGCACTGCGGGCGCCATCGAGGAGACGTAGTTCAGGGAGAGTAGGGCGCAGGTCAGCACGAAGCCCAGCAGAAGGAGACGGCTCTGGAAGAGCGTGCGCACATCGCCCTGCCGCGCCATCGTGACCGGCAGGTCAATGATCGGAAACGGCAGGCGCTCTTGATCGAGCCAGGGGCGCCGAACAACCGAGGCGAGGCATAGCATGGTCCAGAGCAGCAGGAAGAAGAACACTCCCCAGAAGGCCAGAGGAAGGAGCCACGGACCCAGGACCTCAGGCCGGAAGAACGCCCAGAAGTCGCGCGTGCCGGAGAAGAACGCGCGGACGAGGGCCGGGTCGCGCGGCGCTATGATTGGCGACATGGCCGCAGCCGTCTCGGGGCCTGCAGCCAGATGGGGCATGTACGACGGCCAGAGCGCGGTCGGGAACAGATAGTGGAGAAGCTTCACCGACGTGATGATGGAGCCCAGCGTGGTCATCACGAACACCACCATGAAGTCGGTGGGCGTGAACACCCACTTCGGGCGCACGTGCTTCAGGCACGTGTTCGCCACCATCATCATGAACAGGATGCCGATTACGGTCTGGACCAGCGTGAAGATCGAGGGGGTGCCGATGTGCCCGAGCGTCAGTTCCTCGTAGATGAGCCACACCGTGTGCAGAGCGGTGAGTATCAGCCCGAGGACGACCGCCCTGGCAGTGACGGGGGCGTAGGTATGGCTCACCTATCTCCCCCCGGATCGCCTCGACGATCCTCGTTCGGCGGGAGCTCCG
>Ga0172375_10009852_pt1 | contig 12496 bp, 14 predicted proteins | sample LakKiv1m_FD_114537 | JGI IMG/M metagenome (GOLD analysis project Ga0172375, IMG submission 114537) | Freshwater microbial communities from Kabuno Bay, South-Kivu, Congo - kab_092012_11.1m | ecosystem: Environmental > Aquatic > Freshwater > Lake | place: Democratic Republic of the Congo... | reverse complement strand
TTAATGAAGAAAAATTGAAAAAAATAATTAGTTTAATTGAAGATCCTTTGATAAAATTAGAGCAAAATGAAAATCCCAAACAATCGGCTTTCCAAATAGACAAAGATGGTAAAGCAAAAAACCTTCGCCAATCCACTGATGATTCGGCCCTAGAAGGATATTTTGAACTGGCCGAAGAATTAGATAAAATTCCTAATCTTTCAGCTATTTTTATTCCCACTTCTTCTGGCACAACCGCTCAAGCACTTGGCGAAGCATTTCAGAAACTATCTCAAAAACCGCAGATTCACATTGTTCAAACTACAGCGTGCCACCCCATCGTGAGTGGAATTGGAGATTTAAGATTTAAAATTGAAGATTCAGACAATTCAATTGCCGACGCCATTGTAGACAAGGTCGCCCACAGAAAAGAAAAAGTTTTGGAAGTAATAAAAAACAGCCAAGGTTCTGGCTGGGTAGTAACAGATGAGGAAATTAAAAATGCGATTAAACTAGTAAAAGAAAATTGTGAAGTTGTTGTTTCACCAAATAGTGCTTTATCAGTAGCTGGTCTTATTAAAGCTAAACAAAATAATTGGGAAATTGGCTTGCCCGCCGAAGCTTCAGCGAAGGATGGTGCGGCGGTTTGTTTAATTACAGGGATGTAATTTGGGTTGGGTAAGGGTATGCGCAACGCGCGCACACCCCACCCAAAAGACATTAGCAGCCACCCCAACCACAAGGGCCAGAAGGCTCAAATTTAGCGACTCTCTTCTCCTTGTCATTCAATGGCGGTCTAGGGGGTCGTCTATCTTTACGGACATGACGACACAGAAATTTCCATCTCTTGTACTCTAATGACGCCGGACTTGACGGCCACCAATCACTTCTACCCCTATCTGCAGGATCCTTTGACAAAAAGCCAAGAAACAAAAACATACTGCCAAACAAAAAGAACATACTCATCGTCTCCTCCTTGTTCTTGTAAAGAACAAAAAAACCACCGAAAGCGGTGGCGTGTTGGAAAATTTATGAACTATTTACATAACACAACAAGCACACCGCACGGAGTGATAAAAGAAAAAGAAAAATGTGCTAATGTGTTTTGTATAATTCATACTAGTTTTATCATAACAAAATATTTCTAAGCTGTCAAAAAAGATGTGGATAAATTAAACACTAAAAACAGTAATAATATTTTCAGCATCTTTTTGATCACTTCCCTCCCCTTTTTTGGAAAAATAATTCTCTTCAATTTTAAAACCAACTTCTTTAAATAATTCTTCTAATTCTTTTAAATCAAAAGCGTGATAAACTCTTTCGCCCATAATTTCTCTTTTACTATTTCTCCAAGGCACACTAAAATTATTCTCGCCAACTGATGAAAAATCGCCTTTTTTAATTTTTTCTTCTGCCCAATCCCCCAACAAATTCCAATTAGTCATTAAAATTTTTCCATCCTTTTTCAAAACTCTTTTCATTTCTCTTAAAGCTTCTATTCTGGATTTTTCATCTGGCAAATGATGAAAAGAAGCGACACTAAATATAATATCAAAACTAGAATCAGAAAAAGAAAGTTTTTTAATATCTCCAACAATAAAATCTGCTTCTGGATATTTATTTTTGGCAATATAGATTAATTCTTCGCTTATGTCTAACCCGGTGTAGTCCACTTGATTTTCTTTTAAAATTTGGTATAATCTACCATTCCCGCAACCAAGATCTAAAACCTTATCTTTTTTTCTGATATAATTAAGCAAGGGTTTTATATCATCCCACAAATGCACACGGGTATTTGCAAATTCTTTAGCAAAACGATTGTAATCTGTCATATATGATTGAACAAGAAAAAATTATCTTAGAAATTATTGCCAAAAATCCTAAAACCAAGGGTGATTTTGATCGTGCCAGGCACAAAGCCAGCAAAAAACTAAAAACGACCCAACCCTCAAATAACGAACTTCTTTCAGCATACCAGAAATTAGTAAAAAAGAAAAGTCTTAAACTTCCAAAAGCCGAAGCGGAAAAAATAGAATTCTTTTTACGCAAGGCCAATATCCGGACACTGTCTGGAGTAGCCATTGTTACTTCTTTGACTGAATCATACCCTTGCCCCGGAAACTGTGTTTATTGCCCTGTGGAAGCCAAAATGCCAAAGAGTTACCTAAGTAGCGAACCAGCGGCTGCCCGCGCCCTAGGCCTTAATTTTGACCCCTATCTACAAATGAAACGTCGGATAGAGATGCTGGAAACTAATGGCCATCCAACCGACAAAATTGAATTTATTGTTAAGGGCGGGACGTGGAATTATTATCCTTTGGAGTATCAATATTGGTTTATTCTCAGATCATTTGTGGCTGCGAATGGGAGTAAAAGCAAAAAAACCAGACCTCTCCCTTCCCTCCCCTATGAGGGGAGGGTTAGGGTGGGGTTGATTAAAGAATTACAGAAACAATTAGAAATAGAACAAAAGAAAAACGAGAAATCTAAACACCGCATTGTTGGATTAACTTTGGAAACCCGTCCTGATTATGTTACCCCAGAAACAATTTTGCACATGCGAGAAATGGGTTGCACTAGAATTGAACTTGGACTTCAAGCGACTGATAATAAAATTTTAAAATTAACTAAACGCGGACACACGGTTGAACAATTCAAAGATGCCATGTTACTTCTTCGCCAAGCCGGTTTTAAAGTTGATCTGCATTTTATGCCCGGGCTCCCTGGCTCCACTGCCAAACATGATGTGGAAATGTATAAACAATTATTTTCTGATCCGGGATTAAAACCTGACATGGTAAAAATTTATCCTTGCACAGTTATTAAAAATTCTGAATTATATAACTGGTATAAAGAAGGCAAATACAAACCTTATAGTGACAAAAAACTTTTAGAGGCTTTGATAGAAATGAAAACTATCACTCCACGCTATTGCCGTATCTCACGCTTAATTCGCGATATTCCTGAACCAGATATTCAGGCTGGTAATAAAGTTACAAATTTAAGACAATATTTAGCCGAAGAAATGAAAAAACGCGGATTAAAGTGTCAGTGTTTAAGGTGCCGTGAAGTCGGCCATTCATCCCCTCTCCTCGTAGGAGAGGGCAGGGTGAGGTCTGGCGAAAAATTATTTGTTGACAAATATTCCACCAATGGTGGCACAGAATACTTTTTGAGTTTTGAAGACAAAAAAAGACAAGTGGTCTTTGCTTTTTTAAGACTACGACTAACTGTCATTGCGAGCGAAGCGAAGCAATCCAGCAATACACTACCACGACTGGATTGCCACGCCCTTCGGGCTCGCAATGACAGTGTGGCTTTTATCCGCGAACTTCATACATACGGCCAAATGCTTGGTATTGGCGAAGAAGATTCTAAATCCAGCCAACACAAAGGACTGGGTAAAAAATTGGTCGCCGAAGCTGAAAAAATTGCTAAAAAAAATAAATTTAAAAAACTCGCGGTGATTTCCGGAGTTGGTGTTAGAGACTATTACAGAAAACTTGGTTACAAAAAAGAAGGAACCTACATGGTGAAAAAATTAACTTAAAACCCGCCTTTCAGCGGGTTTCTAGTTTAGTCTTTTTTAAATCTTACCGTAAACACAGGTTCATATTTATTGTCGTATTCATCCTTTACTTCAATTGTCTCCCCTTTCATCATTTTTGTCAAAGCCATGTCCGACAACATTTCCATATCTGACTCCAAATCAATTTTTAAATCTTCTAATTTGGTATAATCCGACCCCATATCACTTTTTACCGAAAGTTCAATTTGTTTTTTGCGTTCACGCAAAGTTCTTAATTTTTCACCAATTTCCGCATACTCTCCAGAATTATTTAAAGCATCTTTATAACTATTACGTAAATCCTTTTGTTGCTTTTTAATTTGCTGGATTCGATTAAATATTTCTTGGATGTCTTGCATAATAAAATGTTAAAAATTAGCCTCAATATTTTACCATAAAACCAAACCCCTGCCAAGCCTTTTTCTGTATTGTCAAAAAAAGCCAAAACTGATAATATATCTGGGTATGAAATACTACTTTTTACTTCTTGCTTTATTAGCTTTTGACCTTTTAGGATTGTCACTTGCCAAAATTTGGAGTGTCAAAAATAGCCTAATTTTTCTAATTTTAGCATCTGTTTCTTATGCTATTGCAACTATATTTTTGGGCTTTAGTTTAAAATACCAAGGAGCCGCGATTACCAACATAATCTGGGTGGCCTTGTCTGCAATTGGCATGGCTGCAGTGGGTGTTTTATTTTTTCACGAATCTATTACGCCTCTACAATATTTAGGCATTGTGATAATTATGATTGGATTAATTTTTGTACAAATAAAATAATATGACACTACCTCCAAATTCAATCATTGCTTCTGGACCAGTTATTATAGAAGATGGTAAGGTTTTATTGAATAAAGAATACAAACCAGAAGGTATAAGTAAATGGTTTTTTCCCGGTGGCCAAGTGGAAAATTTTGATATTAGTTTAGAAGAGGCCTGCCAACGCGAAGCCAAAGAAGAAATGGGAATTGATATAGAAATTGTAAAACCACTTAAACCAATCATGTTGCAAAAAGATGGTAAAGTAATAATTTTAATTCATTGGTTAGCCAAAAGAATTGGCGAGGTTGTTCCGAGTAAAGAAGTGGCTGAATGGGCATGGCATGATATAAATAATTTACCAGATGATTGTGCGGATAATGTTTACGAAATAATTAAAAATTTAAAATAAAAATATGAATAAACAATATCTCTCTCAATTCGATCCTGACATCAAAAATGCAATCACTAATGAACTAAAACGCCAAGAAGAAGGTTTGGAAATGATCCCATCAGAAAACTTTGTTTCTGTCGCTGTTCTGGAAGCCCTTGGTTCTATTTTAACCAACAAATATTCTGAAGGTTATCCCGGAAAAAGATACTATGGCGGTTGTGAAAATATTGATGTCGTAGAACAATTAGCCATTGACCGCGCTAAACAATTATTTAATGCCGAGCACGTAAATGTCCAACCTTTGTCTGGTGCCCCTGCCAATATTGCAGTCTATTTTGCCTTATTAAACCCTGGGGATACAATTTTAGGCATGGATTTGTCCCATGGTGGACACTTAACCCATGGTCACCCAGTAACCCACATGACCAAGGTTTTTAATTTTATCCGTTACAAAACTAATGCGGAAGGAAAAATTGATTTGGATAATTTAAGACAAATGGCACAAGAGCACAAACCAAAACTAATTTTGGTTGGCTACAGTGCCTATTCTCGTGAAATTGAATACGAAAAAATCAAAGCCATTGCCGATGAAGTTGGTGCTTACACTATGGCTGATATCGCTCATATTGCGGGATTAATTGCGGCTGGCGAAATGAATAATCCCGTGCCAATTTTTGATGTTGTTACCACGACTACCCACAAAACTTTACGCGGACCACGTGGCGGTATGATTATGTGCAAAGAAAAAATTGCCAAATTAATTGATAAGTCTGTTTTTCCTGGTTTTCAAGGTGGACCACACGAAAATAATATTGCCGCCAAAGCCATTGCTTTCAAAGAGGCACTGGAACCAGATTTTAAAGAATATGCCAAACAAATAAAAGCCAATGCCAAAGTTTTGGAAAGAAAATTTAATGAATTTGGTTACAAATTAATGTTTGGTGGAACTGATAACCATTTATTATTAGTTGATGTTACACCAAAAGGATTAAGCGGGAAAGAAGCTGAAAAAGCTTTGGACAAGGCTGGTATTACTGTTAACAAAAATATGATTCCAGATGATCCTCGTTCACCAATGGATCCATCGGGCATCCGCCTTGGCACTCCAGCTTTAACCACTCGTGGCATGAAGGAAGCCGAAATGGAAGTAGTTGGTGATTTGATTAATGAGGCAATTTTGAATTGGCAAGATGAAACTAAACTTGCAGAAATTAGAACTAAAGTTGTAGAATTAACTAAAAAGTTTCCATTGTATCCAGAGTTGGTTTAAAAAAATTGAGACTCGCAATGCGTAGATGCATTGCGAGCCTTGTCCTCCTCTAGAAAATTGACCGACCCTCAAGTAAAGCCTTCGGGATCTCTCGGTAAGCTACTACCAGAAACCAAACCGTTCCCACACCTGCGAAGACGGCTCCAAGAACCGTTGTTGCGCAAGTTTTTGCAACACAACCAGCAAGGTTGCCTGCAAAAAACCAGCTCGATAAGGAAAATTCTTAATCTCCATGTCATCCCTCCATAAAAATTCTAAAAAAATATTACCAAAAAAAAGAAAAAAGTCAAGACTATGCGAATTCAAAATGAACAAGGTATGATAGAATACGGTAAAAAAATCGCCGCGGATTTAAAAGGCGGTGATGTGGTTTTGCTGTATGGTGACTTGGGAGCTGGCAAGACGACGCTAACAAAGGGAATCGCAGCATACTTTGGAATTAAAGATATCGTCAGTCCAACATTTACACTCATGCAGGTTTATAAAATTGAAGATTTAAGATTAAAGATTAAAGATTTGGTTCATATTGATACATATAGATTAGAAAATGAAGAGAAATTAATTGAAATTGGCGCCGAAGATTATATTGGTGATCCAAACACGATTTGTATTATTGAATGGCCAGAAAAACTAAACAGACTTTTGAAAAACAAAAACATTAAAAAAATAACAATCCAACATTTGGATAATGAAAGAATAGTGAAAATTGATTAAAATTATTCTGAATTCTTAAATCTTAAATCTGCAATTCTTTCTATTGCATATCTAAACATCACCCTTGGCATTTTCTTAGAATATTTATCCAAAAAATCTCGCAAAACTTTTTCGTCTCTTTTCCCCACCTCGCGAAGCATCCAACCAGTAGCTTTGTGCATTAAGTCATGTTTGTGATCTAAAAATACTTTGGCTAATTTTAAAGTATCTGTAAATTGGTTTTGGCGAATAAAAGAAAAAGTAGACACCATAGCCACGCGCTGGCTCCAAAGATGTTTTTTCTTGGCCAATTTATACAAAATATCACGTTGTTTATCCAATAAATAATTACCTAAAATTTTATAGCACGATAAATCCACCAAATCCCAATTATTTACTCGATCTAAATGTTTTAAATAAAAATCAACGATTTTCTTTTGTTCGCTTTCATTAGCTTTGGCCATTTGGTATGTCAAAACGATAAGTCCAGTTAAACGATCTTCGTGATAAACACTTTTCAATAATTCTTCTATATCTTTTAAACTAGTTTCTTGATAATATTTTTTGGCGATTTCTCTTTGGTCTGGAACTGTTACACAAAGCATTTTATCCCCTTCGGCATATTGTCCTTTTCCGGTTTTAAAAAAGTTAGAGAGAATTTTTATTTTCTCTGGCTTGGCTCGTTTTCTTAATTCTTTTTTAATATTAGTAAAGATCATATTTTTTATTTTAAGGGATCCCTCGACTTCGCTCGGGATGACAACGAAAAAGAACAACCACAATAATCCTGTCTATAAATCCCCTTTTCTTTAACTAACTGATTTGCTCGTTGTTGCTTTCCGCCAGTTTTCCAATCAGCCACAAAAAATTCTACCCCAAATTCTTTTGCCAATTCCAAACCAATCGGATTAATAATTTCCGCCTTTTTGTTTCTTCCACTAGTTAAAGTTGTGCAAAAAATATCAAAATTATTTTCTTTAGCATATTCAACAGTGCGTTGTAGTCGCATCGCAAAACAAACTGGGCATCTTTTCCCGCCTTCTGGCTCATTTTCTAATCCCCTTGTCTTTTCTTGCCACTTCTGCCACTCATAATCCATGTCAATCATTTTCACTCCCCATTCAGAACAAATCTTCACTACTTCGGCTTTGCGTTTTTCGTATTCTTCCAGTGGAAAAATATTTGGATTATAAAAAAAGACCGTTAAATTAAATTTATCTTTTAACTCTTCAATTACGGCCACCGAACATGGCGCACAGCAGGTGTGGAGTAAAAATTTTAACATATCATTTCGCAAAATAATCCCTATTTTTTAACTCTTTTGGCAAGTAATCCTGATCAACTGGCCCAACAAAATCCGGATTGCCTGCCCGCCCTAGTATGGCAGGCGGGTATTTATAATCCTTACCATAACCAATTTCTTTCATAAATTTTGTTGGCGCATTACGCAAGTGAATTGGCACACCAAGGTGTGACGTTTTTCTGGCGTCGTCAGCGGCTTTGCCATAAGCTGTATAAAGTAAATTAGATTTTTTGGATTTCGCACAATACACAACCGCTTGTGCCAAGTGAACCGAACATTCTGGCATACCAATTTTATGACAAGCATCATAAGCTGCGTTGGCTTGGATCATGGCCTCGCTATTTGCCATACCAATGTCTTCGCTTGCAAAACGCAAAACCCTACGGGCCACATAAAGCGGATCGGCCCCACCCTCTAACATTCGTGCGAGCCAATATAGTGAAGCATTCGCATCAGAACCGCGCATTGATTTATGAAGTGCGGAAATAAGATTATAAAACTCTTCACCTTTTTTATCAAAGACCAGATGAGTACGTTGGAGAGCTTCTTTGATATCCTCTTTGGTAATTTTAGATTTAAGATTTTTGATTTTAGATTTCACTGACAATTCAAGCCCATTTAGCGCAACCCGTGCATCCCCACCACTTAATTCCGCCAGCATCTCAATTGTTTCTTTATCAATCTCAATTTTTAATTTTCCCAATCCCCTTTCCTCATCTTGTAAGGCTTGGTTTATAATTTTAACAATATCAGCCTCTGTCAATTTTTTTAATATAAAAACTCTGGAACGCGACAATAAAGCGCCAATAATTTCAAAAGATGGATTTTCGGTTGTCGCGCCAATCAAAATAATTTCACCCTTTTCCACATAAGGCAACAAGGCATCTTGTTGAGCTTTGCTCCAACGATGAATTTCGTCAATAAACAAAATAGTTTGTTTCTTTTCTTTTTCCAATCTCTCTTTAGCCCTTTTTACCACCTGCCTTAAATCATCTTTACCACTTTCCACACCAGACAAAATTTCAAAATATGATTTTGTTTGTTCAGCAATTATTTGTGCAAGTGTAGTTTTGCCCACCCCTGGCGGTCCCCAAAAAACCAAAGATGACAACTGATCATTTTCCACCAATTTTCTTAATAATTTACCCTCGCCAACAATTTCTTCCTGCCCAAAAAACTCGCTAAAATTGCGAGGCCTCATTTTATCTGCCAAAGGTATATTATTCATACTACCAATCCTTATGCCAAATTTTATACAATTTTAAAGCAATCCATTCTTTGGTTCTTTGCCAGCGACTTCTTTTACCCCAATTAATATCTTTTAGATTAATAGATTTTTTTATCCAGCCATCAATAATTTCTCTTAAATTCATTACCACCATTTTTTCCTTTAAACTAACATTAGCTTCATAATTATCATAAAAAGAAGTCTTTTCAATATTGCTACTACCAACCATTGCCCACTTATCATCAGCAATCACACCTTTTGCATGAAACATTTTGTCCACCAGATGAACATTCACACCAGTTTTCTGTAAAATTGTAAACCATGTGTAAGTTAAATAAGTCATAAACTTGATATCCGTGCGAAATGGTATCAACAAATCAACCTTAACACCATTTTTTTGAGCTTTCCAAAGCGCCCACAAAAATTTACGATCGGGATAATAATATGGTGAAAACAAAACTACCCTTTCTCTGGCTTTTAATAAAGCATCAACGTATTTTGTGCGCGCCAAAGATTTCCGTCCATTTGGTGAGTCCAAAATAATTTCCGCCCGATCATGCAAAAGCCTAAATTTGTATTTTAACAAACGACACACATTCTTTTTTTCACCACCACAAATAATATAAGATTTAGCAAAAGCTCTGGATAACGAATGAACAATTTCACCCTCTAAACGAATGTGAATATCTAACCAATCTTTCATATCTTTTTGGATGTTCACACCGCCAATAAAGCCAACTTTTTCATCTATAGCTAAAATTTTACGATGGGTTCTTTTCCACAACCGACTCCACCAACCGCGATAGCGGCGCTTTCTTTCATGAAAAAATCTAATATCTACTCCAGCATCACGCAAGGCTTTAATTCTTCTTTTTGACAGCCAAAAACTACCCAAAGAATCCACCACGATTTTTACGTCTAACCCTGCTTGAGCCTTTTTTTCTAATAAATCAAAAAATGGATTACCAGCCTCGTCATCTAAAAAAATATATAATTCCCAATAAATACTTTTCTCGGCAACCAGAATAGCCTGATACATTGCGTCCCAAGCTTCTTTGGATGAAGAATAAATTTGATAATTAGACTGACTCATAACTATTCAACCACTGTGCCTTTAAATTTCTTTCCACCCAAAACATTCGCCACCTCTTTCAAATCCGTTCCTTTCAAAATACTAACTTTTATTTTTAATTTTTCCGCCAAACCACTAGCAATTGGATCAAATGGCAAATTAGCCCCAGGCACCCATTTAAGCCCTACAACATTTTTTCTAAAATCTTTCCAACTAATTTTTTCTATTTTTTGCGCATCAGAAAATTTATTTGGATCTTTATCAAAAACATATTCAATGTTGGATAAATTAATTACTTCTTTGGCATTAAAATTTTTAGCAAGTAATATTGCATCTTTATCTGTGGAACACCCCGGCTTCCAACCACCAGCGATAATAATTGACCTACTAGTCTTTATTTTTTTGGTCGGATCTTTTATTACTTCTGAATAGGCATATTTACCAAAAAGTAACCGAACAAGTTCGGCATTATACCATGTAGTATGAATTCCAAGCCAATCCAAATCTGTATTTGATAATTTAGTAACTTGTTTAGCCACTTCTTGATAATTGCGACAAGTTGCTCCACCACCAATTACTAAAATAAATTTCTCGCCCTTTTTAACACGAGTTAAAATCAAGTTTTTGAATTTCTTTAAAAACCCAACATCAAAACCAGTTTTGGGAATAATAATTGAGCCGCCGACTGATAAAATTTTGTAATTGGACATAAATAATCTATTTACTTGTAGTACCATGTGAGACGCGACCAGCCAAATGGAGTTTATAATTTAATTTGGTCCCTTGTTTTTTCTTGTATAATTCTGGTTGACCTTTTATCCACCTGCTTGGTGTTCTAAAAGCTGTCTTACCTTTTTGTGATTTACTAGATGAATAGTTTTTCATAGTGTTTTATTTTAATCCTAATCTACAAATTTTATCCTAATCAGCAAATATCCGAATACATTGACCATTAGGATATTCGTAGATTCGGATTATTATTTATTCGGATTACTTTTTCAATAATCCCCCAATCACCCAACTAACCAAAGTCATAATTAAAGCGCCCCAAAAAGCGGGCCAAAATCCAGCCACACCAAAGCCCTTTACCACTGTGCCCACAAACCAAAACAGCAAAGCATTAATGACTAAAGTAAATAAACCGAGTGATAAAATATTAACTGGCAAAGTTAAAATAACTAAAATTGGCCTTAAAACAGCATTAACCAAACCCAAAACTAAGGCAGCAATTAAAGCCGAATAAAATCCTGAAACTGTAATCCCAGGCAAATAATAGGCCAAACCAAGTAGGGCCAAAGCATTAACCAACCAACGAAGTAATAAGCGCATACATTTTACAAACTAAAAATAATTAAATTATTACGGATTTCCAGATAATCCTGATTTACTGATTTTAGCTACATCCAAAAATCAGGATTATCCGGATATCTGTAATTGTATCTTAGCAAAAAAAGCCTTATTTTACAACAGCAATTTGTTCACCAACTTCCAACTTAATATTACCTAACAAGTCAGTCCTATAAACTTCTGAACTGACATTTTTTAGACGAAATAAAGTTCTTGGGGAAGGATGTCCGTAAGTGTTTTTTGCCCCAACTGAAATAATACTAATCTGTGGTGTAACCAAATCTAAAAATGATTTCTCCGACGAACGGTAGCTACCATGATGCCCTATTTTTATAATATCAGAATCTAATTCTTTGTTGTATTTTTTAACTAAGTAATCTTCCTGTTCTTCGCCAGCATCACCCATGAATAAGACTTTTTTATTTTTATAAATCAATTGAAAAACAATAGAAGTATAATTTGATTCTACTTTTTTACCAAAGCCGGGTATAGTTGGGTCTTCTATTAATGAATGATCTGGATACAAAAAATCAATTTCCGCATCAGCTATTTTTAAATCCTCTTTCTTATCAATAATTTTCCATTCAGCTTTTTCATCAATCACTGCTTGCTTAAAAGATTGCCAGGAATCGTCTTCTTTATCAAAACCATTAGTAATTATATGCTCCACTTGAAACCGGCGCAAAACATCTTCACAGCCACCATAATGATCCAAATCTGGATGAGTTACTAACAAATAATCAATTTTGTTATCATAAAATTTCAACTCCTTACCCAAAGCCGATAAAACTTTTGCATCTGGTCCGCAGTCAACTAACATTTGTTCGCCATCTGTAAAATCAATTAGTGAAGCATCACCCTGACCTACGTCTAAAAATGTTAC
>Ga0172375_10009851_pt1 | contig 12496 bp, 8 predicted proteins | sample LakKiv1m_FD_114537 | JGI IMG/M metagenome (GOLD analysis project Ga0172375, IMG submission 114537) | Freshwater microbial communities from Kabuno Bay, South-Kivu, Congo - kab_092012_11.1m | ecosystem: Environmental > Aquatic > Freshwater > Lake | place: Democratic Republic of the Congo... | reverse complement strand
CTGAAGAACAGCCCGACAATCCAGAAAACACGCGTTCTTGTGCGGCACCAGCAGTTGTGCAGGCTGGACCGCGAACCGCACCCGGCGGATTACAAGACCGGTTTCAATCCGCTGTCGGAATCCATGATAGGCGGAGTCTCGAAGTATGACGCGATCATCCTGTCCGATTACGCCAAAGGCTTTCTGAACGACAGGCTCGTTGAACAGGTTATAAAGACAGCTCAGGCTGCCGGAAAAATCATTGCTCTGGACCCCAAGCCTCCGCGTTCGCTGAAATGCCATGACCTTGACCTGGTAACACCTAACCGCAGGGAGGCTTTGCTTATGGCGGGCTTGAGCGGAACGGAACAGGAGCATTTTCCGGCAGAGACCGTGTGCCGGGCCATCTGGAAACGTTACCGGCCCAGACACCTGGTGGTTACCATGGGCGAGGAAGGAATGCTTCTCAGCAGCAAGGGCAGGATCACAAAGAAGATGCCGACAGTTGCCCGCGAGGTTTACGACGTATCCGGCGCAGGCGACACGACAATTGCCGCGATATCCATGGCCCTTGCCGGCGGCGCATCGCTTGTGGAAGCCGCTCATTTCGCCAACACTGCGGCCGGAGTGGTGGTAGGCAAGGTCGGCACCGCCGTGGCCCTGCCCCGCGAAATCCTGGCATGTCGCCAGTAAAGTCTGGAACGGAACATCCTGATGAAGAACAAGGCCATTTTCCTGGATCGCGACGGCACAATCATGTACGACCGCAACTACGTTTCCGATCCGTCGCAGGTCGAGATAATACCCGGCGCCACGGAAGCGATCGAGAAAGCCGGAAAACTCGGATACCTCCTTTTTCTTTTCACAAACCAGTCAGGAATCAGACGCGGCTATTTCGATGAACCCATGGTCAGGCGGATCAACGGGCGAATGGAGGAACTGCTGGGCATTCCCGGTCCGATTTTCGCCGAGATCTGCATAGCTCCGGAACTGCCGGAAGATCCGCAGGTTTACCGCAAACCATCCCCGCGTTTCATACTGGAGATGATCCGCAAACACAATCTGGACCCGGCCCGTTGCTACATGGTCGGGGACGGTCCGGCGGACATCATGGCCGGCGTGAACGCCGGTATCACACCTGTTGCCGTTGCAACCGGCAAGGGCAAACACCCTTCGCAACTCCCGGAAACCCGGACGAACAACGTGCGCGTTTACGACGATCTCCTGGCTTTCATTTCGTCCCTGGAAGCAGCTGATTAAGACTTGACCATCAATCACCCTCTCTTTTTAGATCAATCTAGGCTTGCGCAAAACCGCCCGAATGAACATATTATAGCAATTGCATGGCGGAATCAGGAAAACGAACATCCGCCATGGAGGATGCAATGGGTGCGGAAACCAGAACAACTTTATTCAATAAAGACATGTTCCTGCGGATTAAAACCCAGGAAATACTCCGGATTCTCGGCCCGGCTGACGGTAAAACCTGCCTGGATATCGGCCTGGACAACGGCGTTGTGAGCGGAATACTCCGTAAACACGGCGGTTCCTGGCAGACAGTCGCCAGGAAGCCCGCCGCCATGGAACATGCGGCCGCCGCACTCGGCACCAATGTTGTCGCCTTTGACGGCGCACGTCTGCCTTTCGAAGACAAGTCATTCGATGTGGCGATCCTGTCAGACTTCATCGAGTACCTGCCCTCCGAGCATGAGTTGATCGCGGAATGCCACAGGATACTGAAACCCAGCGGACGGCTGATCCTGAACGTGCCCCACGCGAAAAGGTGGTCTTTTGTGAACATGCTCGAATCCATGTTCGGGCAAACCGCCGGAAAAAAGGCAATGGCGCGCAGAGGCTACACAGAGACCGATCTTTTTCAATTGCTGAAACACGGGTTCGACGTTCATATCATCCGTTCATATTCACGAACGCCGATACAGACCATCCGCTATATCCTGGAAAAGAAAGCGGCCACCAGGGGAAACGACAGCGGCGCGCTGCTTAAGCTTTATTCTTCCTTCTACATCCTGTACTGGCTTGCATTCCAGTTCGACGCTTTCTTCTTTTTCACAAAAGGCTATTACCTTGTTGCCGATGCGTTCCGGCACCCGTGGCGGCCGAGGGAGACGCCTATCCTGAATGACGGCCGGTCCATCTCCGAGGCAGTCCTCAGTAAAATCAGAAAGTAGGAACGCCTTCGGCCTTGACGAACAATCCATGTCCGTTTACACATGACGGCACTGTCCGCAATATAAGAGAGATAAAGTCCGGTATTTGGCAGCCCCAGTGGTTGCGAGAAAGGAAAAAACATGAAGAGAACATATCAGCCGTCAAAACTTAAAAGACGGCGCAAAATCGGTTTCAGGGCACGTATGACAACCAGGGGCGGAAGGAAAGTCGTCGCACGCAGGCGCCGCGAAGGACGCAAACGTCTTACGATATAAAGAAATGCCCGGCAGTCAGGAAAACACGACAACGGAAAACAATACCCTCGACAGGGGATTGAGCAGAAATCGAAGACTTATTCGATCCGCCCTTTTCGCGGAAACGTTCGAGCAGAAAATCTGCTACCGGGGCAGGATGATGACCATGTGGCTGAGGAAGGGCCCGGACGCCTCATTAAGACTCGGAGTCGTGACAAGCCGGAAGGTCGGCAAGGCGGTTGTGCGAACAAGGGCGCGCCGGTTGCTCAGGGAAGCCTTCAGGCTGAATCGCTCCCGTTTCACCGGGGATTGCGATGTAATTCTTTCGGCAAGGGACAAGATCGCAGGTGCAGTCCTGAAGCAGGTTGAAACCGAACTGCTGACTCTCGCCAGGCGCGCAGGAATATACGGCAAACCGGGATAGCTATTGATGAAATTTCTTGTCTTGGCGCTAATACGCATTTACCAGTGGACATTGTCTCCTGTAGTCGGCGGCTGTTGCAGGTTTCAACCGTCGTGTTCCGAATACGCAATGGAAGCGGTAAGAACCCATGGCGCCATTGCCGGAACATGGATGGGATTACGCAGGATTTTCCGTTGTCATCCGTTTAACCCGGGCGGATACGATCCCGTGCCGGCAAAACGGAGTAAAACATCGGTCGCATGACCGGAAAGGTTAGAATGAGAAAGAAAGATATTCCGATACTGGTGGTCCTCTTTGCACTCCTGTTCCTCTGGCCATATATAGTAAAACAGGTTTTCCCGCCTCCCCCCCAGGATGAAAACGCATCCATCGGACCAAGGACAACTGAAGCGACCAACGCGACAATAACTGCAGCAGTAGAACCAGCGCCGGCATCAAATGCGCCGCCCGTACTCTCCCAGCCCATCCCGGTTGCCGCTGCACCAGCGGTTCCAGGCGAAGCGCCGGCCCACGCGGGAACCCAGCATTCTACCGTTTCCATTTCCAACGAATTCCTGACTTTAACCATGTCCTCCTGGGGCGGCGGCATATCGGGGGTGGAATTACACAAGTTCCGACGCACTTCCGACAAGAACAGCGGCACACTAGCCATGGATTTCTCAGGCGCGCCCGCCTTGTCCTGCGAAGGAATACCCGGCCTCTCGACCAATTTCGATTTTGAAATAGCAGAAACAGGCAATACCCTTACCGCTACACGCAAAACAGCAGACGGATTGCTGTTCAAGCGGACAATCGAAACTGACGGCGATTACTCATTCAAGGTCACCGATGAATTCGTCAACATGACCGACAAGCCGATTGCCATCGGAAAACACGGGTTATCCGTCGGACCGATGCGCAATGGCGAAGGCGAAACCACGATGACCGGACTGATGTATCTGGGCATTGACTCGCAGGCTACCCATGGCGGAGAGGCTACCCGGCACTGGGGAATGGGCGGCGGCCTGCACGGCGCCCCGTCACTGGTTCAGAATTTCCTGCCCGAGCACCTGCGCAGCGGATGCTCTTGGTTCAAACCTCCGCTGCAGAAGTGGCTGGATCCGCAAATCTCGACCGACTGGAATGGCGAGACCGAGTGGATCGCGGCCAAGAACAAGTTCTTCGTGCAAATCCTGTCAACCTCGGACGATGCGTCGGGCAGTTCGTTTACAATGCGCGCATCGCGCGAAGTCGCCCCGCCGGCATTACGGGTACTTTCGCAATCCGGCAGGAAGCAGTTTGCGCTCTCCCGGGACGAAATGCGCATAGGCCGCGCTCCGGACAGCGACATTACACCGGACGATCCTTCCGTCCCCTCCAACTGCTGCACTATCGTACGCGAAGGATGGAGCCGCGTCCTGGTGGCCAACAACACGGAAAGCCCCGTCAAAGTCAACGGCAGCAGCGTTTCACGGAAAACACTGAACCCGGGCGATGTCATCAGGATAGGCAATACCGACATGGCCTTCATTGGCGGCGAACACCCCGACAGGCGTGATACCTGGGCTAAATCGCCGATGCTGAGCGAAGTATCTGCCGCATTGAATTATGACGGCCGGGAACTCAAGCCGGGGCAGTCGCTTGTGCGAACAACCGACTATTACGTAGGCCCCAAGAAATACGAGATACTCAAGGGCATAGGCAAGGACAGCGTTATGGAATTCGGATTCTGGACGCCGGTCTGCAAAATCCTCATGGTGGTGCTCAATGCTCTTCACTGGGCCATCCCGAATTACGGCGTAGCTATAATACTGCTGACAATACTCATCAGGCTGATCTTCTGGCCAGTCATGAAAAAGAGCACAGACACCATGAAGAAGATGCAGGAATTGCAGCCGAAACTGAAAGCCCTTAAGGACCAATGCGGCAACGACCAGCAGAAGTTTGTTAAGAAACAACAGGAACTGTTCAAGGAACACAAGGTGAGTCCGCTCGGCGGATGCCTGCCCATGCTCATCCAGTTGCCCGTACTGTACGCGCTTTTCATAGTGCTCCGCAGCACCGTGGAAATGCGATTCTCCGGATTCCTGTGGATCAGCGACCTCAGCGAGCCCGAAGGGCTGCTCGCCGGCTTGATCCCTTTCTGGCCCTACCAGTTGAACCTGTTGCCCATTATCATGACAGCGACAACGATCTGGCAGCAGAAGCTCACACCGACCAGCGGCGACATGCAGCAGCAGAAGATGCTGATGATCATGATGCCGATCATGTTCCTCTTCATGTTTTACAACATGGCTTCCGCGCTTGTTCTCTACTGGACCACGAGCCAGGTGCTTGCCATCGCAGACCTGATGATACGGCAGAAAAGGGACAAGGCAAAGGCGGCACTGGCGAGAGCATAAAACCGAAAGGGCGCACACCGTCGAGGATCCTGCAAAACCTCTTCGGGGTATTTGCAGGATCGAATTCAGCGCGCCGGAATTCAAGAGCCAGAACGCGCCAGCGCCGCTCGTGCCCGGCCTGGCCCCGTTGGCTATCTCCCGGCTTCGTCCCTTCGGGACTACGCCGTGGCAAGCGCGGAAGGGCCGTAGCATTTCCGCACCACCAGCAATGCGCGAAGCGCCCCTGCGCATGAGGACATGCGCAGCTACAACCTGCCTTCGGTGCTTTTTCTACAGGCCGTTGGAATCACAAACCCGTATCTCTCATTAAATAACCATCTGCGCCGGCACAACCTGTCCCGTCCGCCCCGCAAGCATCAGGCAGAAGGCGTACGGGATGAACGGCCTATCTTGTTCTCTGTGCCGGCGAGGAGCCGTTTGACATTGCCCCTGTGCCTCAGTATCAACAGTGCGCAAAGCAGGCTGAATACAACGGGCAGCACGTACCGCGGATCGTCGCGAAAAACAAACCATGACGCACCGCCCACGGCCAGCGCAGCCGTTATCGAAGCCAGCGACACGTATCTGGACAGCAGAAACACCGGGACCCAGACCGCAATTCCGATCCCGAAAATAACCGGCGACAAGCCCAGCAGCGCGCCGGCGCTCGTGGCCACGCCTTTCCCGCCTTTGAATCCAAGGTAAACAGGCCAGTTGTGGCCCGCCACTGCCAGCGCGGCAAAAGCCAGGCCGAGATACTGCCGATTCCCCTCATTGCCGCTCAGGTGTATCGCCAGGGACGCAAACAACCATGCGGGAACCAGTCCCTTTGCAGCATCGGCTATAAAAGTAAATATTCCCCACCCCTTCCCGATCGAGCGCAGGACATTGGTCGCGCCAACGTTACCGCTGCCGACAGTTCTTATGTCCACGCCATTGAGCCGGCCCACAAGATACGCGGTCGGCACTGCACCGAGCAGGTAGGCAAGAATCCCGAATATGATAAAAGCACACATTGCCGGCCATGTCCTTGTTTGTCAGTTAACACGCGGGAGATTTTGTGTATTAAAAGCTGCGGACAGGGCAGATTCGGCGCCGTTCAGTTCGCGCAGCAGTTCCTGTTCCTGGTGCTTCATATCGCGCAAACGGTCCGTAACGGCAGCCCGCGCGGCGCCGGTTGCATTATTAAACTCGGCGGTGACAGATGCCGCCTTTTCGGCAAACGCGTCATATTTTCCGCGCGCGGCGCTGTAACCGGCCAGGGCCGTCTCCTGCGCGGCATTGGGCTTGTTGCCGCCCAGCGACTGTACAAGCGCTTTTGTGTCAACAGCCTCGGTCTCTTCTGCTCCTCCGCCCATACCCCCGGCAGCATCGTCCATGGCAATACTGATGCTCGCTATCTTATCCATGGTCAGGCTGAGCGGCTTGCCGTTCAGTTCGAGAATGAACCTGGACTTTTGAAATCCCTTGCAAACAGCCTTCTCCTCGTTCTTTTTTCCTTTCACCTTCACCCACACGCTGCGCGGTTTCTGGAATGTGATGGAAGAAATCCGGCTGTAGTGGTCTTTCACCGTCTTGCCTTTGGCGTTTACGAATACTATTTTGCTGTTTTGGTATCCTGTAAACGAACCGTCATGCTTCACACTGTCCTTCACGATGACATCCCCTGCCGTCACTGCTGCTGCCGCCATACATGCAAGAACCATAAGTCCGATCAATCCGCTTTTCATGTTTATGTCCTTTATCCTTTCGATGCATTGCATTCCAAATATAATATAAGCGACAGACGCAGGATAAAAGTTTATTAAGCAAACCTGTTTACCGTTGGATTGGTCCGGTTTTGCACAAGAAGGGGCGCATCAGCCTGATCAGCGCAGGCGCTGTCGAGCGGACTAACCTCGATGTCTGCGCGTTCGATCAATTTAACAACTCGACAACCCGGTTCCGCCTTGGGCACAGGAAATAATATCTTTCAGGCGCGACAGTCGGTGCGTACTCCGCACAACTCCAGCCCTGATAACAGCCTCCGGTCCCCAAAGGTCTATCCGCTCGGCCTGCTTGACGCGGGTGATCGCCGTGTAGAGCAACTCCCGCGTGAGTACCGGCGAGTCGCGGTCGGGCAGGATGATCACCAGCCGTTCAAATTCCGATCCCTGCGACTTGTGAATCGTCATCGCAAACGCCGTCTTGTGCTCCGGCAGCATGCCGACCGGCACTTCCCGGTATCCCGTCGCCCCCTGCCCCGGTGCGCCACCGTCTTCCTGCTCGAACACCGCCACGAGACGGTCCGCTTCCTTTTCCGACGGCAGGATAACCCCGATATCCCCGTTGTACAGCCCCATTGCATGATCGTTGCTGGTGATCATGATTACCCTGTGATCATAGTGCCCGGCGGCCGGCCTCAGCGCGCGCCCCTTAGCCAGACCCGCCGGAACCGAGCCAGGTCTGGCGTTGCGCAGCGACAACACCTCCTCGACAAGCCTGTTCACCTCTGTCACCCCGCGCGGTCCGCTGTTCACCGCGCAAAGCACACGGAATCCCCCCAATGCCCTGAACACGTCCCCGTATTCCACCGCATTGAGGAAATCCAGGTATCCCTCGAATACCGCCTGCCGGAAATCGTCCACCGGGATATTCCCGCAGGTCTCAAGCGCTCCGCCCCTGTCAAGCCACACCACCGGCGGTTCCCTGCATTCCTTGAGCATCCCGATCGCCGCATCAGCGTCGCCACTGTTTACCACATCGCCCAACTGCGCGATCTTTCCGGACGGCAGGAAGCGCCGGCTGTGCGTCAGTTGCACGCATCGCCCGGAAAGCCGGTCCGATTCACAAATGTCCGAAAACACCTTGCCCAGAGACACCGACGGCAACTGGTAACGGTCTCCCAGCAGGATCAGCCTTGTGTCCTTCGCCAGCGCGTCCAACAGCCGCGTTACCATGGTGAGATCCATCATGCTCGATTCATCTATGATCACCACATCAGCATCAACCGGATTCGCCTTATTGTGCCGGCATGAGGGGATACCGGGCAACCCGCCGAGCAGGCGGTGGATCGTCGATGCCTCGAACCCGCCCAGATCAAGATCGCCGGCGTTTCTTATGCTCTCGTTCAAACGCGCCGCAGCCTTGCCGGTAGGCGCGGCCAGCTTGATCCGCAAGTCCCTGCCGCGCGGATCAGTCTCCATCAGCAGCTTTATGATCCGCGCCACGGTATAAGTCTTGCCCGTGCCCGGCCCGCCGCTGACGATTGCAATCCTGTTCTCCAACGCCGCCTTCGCGGCCGCACGCTGGGCATCGCCTCCCTGGCCGGCCGGTGCATCCAGGTATTTCTTTATGAGCGTTTCGGAAACGGCTGCCGTGGCGCCGGCCGCGGCCATGGCGACAAGAGCACTGGCGGAACATGTCTCCTCTTTCCAGAATCGGTACATGTAAAGAAAACGACCCTCGCTCAACACGAGCGGCCGAGCCGGATCCCCGGTTTCAGTGACACACTTGCCCGCCTCCCCGGAGCGCAACGTCTCCAGCAGCACCTCCAGCGACGGCAGGGTTACCTGCGCCTCGTACCGCGCTCCCCCTTCCCGCGCGTCATCGGCCGGAGGCGGCCATGCCTCTCCGGCAATCGCCTGGAGATCAACGCACACATCGCCAAGCGACGGCGCGTTGCACGCCAGCGCGGCAAGCAGCAGGAGATTGCGGTGGTCACCGGGTCCCGCCATGGCGCCGACAAATCCGGCAAAATGGCAGTCTATGTCGCGCAGCGCGCCTGCAGCCAGAAGCTGTTGCAATTCCCCGTTCACTTCACTCCCCCCACAAGTATTTCATCCAGACGGATCACAAGCCCCCGGGCCGGCTTGTCATGGTATATCCCGGCGGCGGAGTCCGCCTTCGTGCCGCGCAGGAAAACATAGAAAATACCCCCGAAATGTTTGTCGTAATCATAGCCAACGACGGTTTCAGCGAGATACCGGTTCACGGCAACTGTGTATATCAGGTACTGGATGAAATATGCGTGCGCAGCCATCTCATGATCGAGCCCTTCCTGATCAAACATGCCCCCGCAGCGGTTCGATTTCCAATCAAGTATGTAATAGCGCCCGTCATGCCTGAAAAGCAGGTCAATGAAACCCGTCATGAAGCCCTGCGGAATACTGCGGTCCATGTTCCTCATCCGACCGGCAAAGAGATCCCTGCGCGCCGCATCCCGCGACGGCCAGTGCTTCTCCATCGCTTCGCGGATTGAATCAGTCGTGTTATGGGCCAGGTCAGGCAGCGGATGCTGGAATTCAAATTCAGTCAGACGGTCCCGCGCCCCGATGTCCTTCAGCCTGAACTGCGTCCCGCCGCATGGCGCAAGGGTTGCGGCAAGGGTATCGCAAACCATCCGCGTGACAACATCATTCTTCTCCTTCACTTCGTCAGCAACGCCGCCCCGGTTGAGCTTGAAAGCCGCAAGTTGAGCTTCAACAAGACTGCGAATCGCAGTTTCGTCAGCGCTGAAATCGAGATCTTCGAAAATCTTGTGCCAGCATTCCCCTGTCCGCGCACCCGCGGGGAACGACTGGATTGTCAATTTGTCGCCGGACAGGGGCATCTCAATGACTCCGGCGGCATCCCGCGCATCGAAGTCGTACTCACCGCCACGGGGCGCCGCCTCATGGCTTCCGGCCGCAACAAGGCCGCTATAGCTCGTGTGCCCGTGGCTCTTGTCAACAACCGGGGAAACGCCCGAACGCTCGCACTCTGTCCGGAGCGTCGCCATAGACGCCGCCCCGGGCGGATTCAATGGGGCAGGTCCGGCAGATGCAGGTCCGGCAGAAACATTCTTCCGCGCCGGGCTGTTCAACATTTGTTCAACGCGCATGCAGTTGTCAAGGCCGGCCGGCACGGACAACCCAAGCACCTTTTCAAGCGCACAGGAGGGAAGCCTTTCCTCCTGTGAGTCACCATTGCCTCCATCGTCCTGTTCTTGTGTCAGGAACAGGCCCCACGAGAGATAGGTGCGATATTTGCCGCGTGTGGCAGCCACATAGAGACGACGCACGTCCTCGTCGAGATTTTCCTGCCTTGCAGTTTCCCTGGCATCCTTGTCATCCGTGTCAATCGATATGACAAGCGGGGTTTCTTTCGCGCCCGGGACGGCCGCCGGATGATAAGCATTGTGCGCGATGCCGCTGGTCGGCGGATCGTTCCGCCACATCACCGGAAGGAATACTATCGGGAATTCAAGGCCCTTGCTTACGTACACAGTCATGATCTTCACTGCATCGTCATCGCTTTCGAGCCGCAACTCGTGGCTTTCGTCTGCAACGCGTGTGGCGCCATCAATCTGCGCCGCGAGCCATTCCCGCATGGCTGCCGGACCGAGTCGCGATTCGCGGACCTCGTGATGCAGCAGTTCCACAAGGTGAAGGATGTTGGTTAGGCTCCGCTCGCCGCCCTCGCGTGCGAGAAGCGTTTGCCGCGCACCGATGCGCCCGGCGAGGAGGTTGAATGCCTCCATGAACGAGCGGCTGCTCCACCGGTTGTTCAGTTCCTGCATAAAGTCAACCCAGTCCTCCATTCGCTCGAGGCCGCTTATCCGGTTCACGGCCGCTCCGCCGGCGAAAGCCGCCAGTTCCTCCAGCGTATACGGGAAAAGCGGCGTTATCATCGCAGCGCGGACAATGGCAGGGGTGCGTGGCGCGAGCATGGCATCGGCAAGGAGCAGCAGGTCATGAGCCTCGCTGCTTTCAAACACATTGCCGGCCCCCTGCCTCACGGATTTGATCCCCCTCTTCGTGAGCTTCTGCTGTATTCTCTCCCCGTCAGGGTGCGTCATCACGAGAATCGCAATGTCCTTCGGTTGCACAGACCTCATGGCATTCCCCGGCCCGTCTGGAATCATGCATTCTTGCGCAGGATCGATCAGGCGCGCGATCTCGTCAATCATGTCATCATATATCCGCTTCACGATTTCGTGCGTCTTCCCGGGCAAAGACTTCTTCCGATCGTCAATCCCGAGATCATAGAAGGGTATTACAAATGGCTCCTTGATGAGTTTATCTTGCATTTCCTGCACATTCCTGCCGGGCTTCACGGGCGTGTAGCTGATTCCGTTTCCGAAGATGCCGGCCTTCCCGAAGATTCGATTGATGGCGGCAATCATGTTCGGAGTGGATCTGAAGTTAAGGTCGAGTCCGTATTTGCCGCCGGCTGGCACCTGTTCGGCAGCCGCCCGGTATGTGTAGATGTCCCCGCTGCGGAAGGCATAGATCGCCTGCTTGGGATCGCCCACAAAGAAAACAGGCCGGCCCCCGGCGTCATCCAGGAATACTCTCTTGAATATCGCGTACTGCACCGGGTCGGTATCCTGAAACTCGTCTATCAGGGCTGCCTTGAAATTCCCGCGAAGCACATCTGCCAGCTTGTTTCCGGTCTGGACATTGACCAGTGCATCCCGGAGATTGACCAGCAGATCGGTGTAGGTCATCTGCCCGCGCTTCCGGTGCACCAGCCGGCATGCTTCCGCAATTTCCTCCACCGCCACTACAATCTGCGATTTAAGACCCGCCACATGTGAATCAATTTCCTCCAGCAACCCTTCAGGGGCAATATCCACCAGGATCTCGGCCAGGCCATCTTTGGGCTTGCGCTCCACAGGGTCATGTTTCATCCCAGCCAGACGCAGAACAGCCAGTCTGGCCGCTTCATCGGAACGATCTGCCTTGAAGATCTTGAGAGCCTCCAGCATGGCCCCTGTTGACTTGACCTGCGACCTCTTGGCAAGGTTCACAATGAGTTTTGATGCGGCGGTCTCCATTTGACGGCTGATTGCAAACGGCCTGGCGCGTGAGGGATCGGGTATCCACTTTGAATCGGGCTTGTTGAGCCGGTCCCGCACGAGCGGCTCCAGCGCGGAAGCGGATTCTATCTTGAGCTCATTGAGCAGTTCGATGCTGCTTGCGCCATACGTGTTTTTCCACCACCAGTCCTCGCATCACTGCCTGCTAACTATGGAGCTGTCGCCGGTAAGTTCAGCCCCGAAATCGTGTCCGCATTCGAAAGCATAACGATCAAGGGCGGTCTTGCAGAAACCGTGTATTGTCGAGATCGCCGCTTCGTCTATCTCAAGCAGCGCCAGTTTCAAGCACCTGATCGCTTCAGCCTTGTCCGGAGCAAGACCAAGAATAGGCCGGATGCGGTCTTTCCAGTCGGCCGGATCCTGCCCGGCTCCTGTTGATTGCGCGCAACGCAGGGCGGATTCCACTATCGCGCGAAGCCGGTCCCTGAGTTCTTTTGTTGCGGCATCGGTGAAGGTGACCACGAGAATT
>Ga0172375_10009849_pt1 | contig 12499 bp, 6 predicted proteins | sample LakKiv1m_FD_114537 | JGI IMG/M metagenome (GOLD analysis project Ga0172375, IMG submission 114537) | Freshwater microbial communities from Kabuno Bay, South-Kivu, Congo - kab_092012_11.1m | ecosystem: Environmental > Aquatic > Freshwater > Lake | place: Democratic Republic of the Congo... | reverse complement strand
TTCCGATTGTTCCGCCAATTCCGAAACCTGGAGAAAACAAAGCGTTGACGAACATAGTACGTAAAAAAATGGGGAAGTCAGATATCATCATCGGAGTTGCGGCGCGGTTGGCAGCAGAAAAAGGGATTGAGTATGTATTGGGTGCGATTCCGTTTGTTGCCAAGGCAATGAATGGTCAGATAGTCAGAGTTGTTATCGCGGGTTCGACCGCGCCCGTTGGGGAAGCCGCATACAAGTCGCGCATCATGAAGTTGGTGAAGAAGTACAAAAAACATGTTATCTTTTTGGGAGAAATCAAACCAGAATACATGGGCTCATTTTACCGGCTGCTTGATGTGTTGGTATTGCCATCTATAAATAGCACTGAGGCGTTTGGGATGGTACAGGTGGAGGCAATGCGGTGGGGGGTTCCGGTAGTCGCGAGTAATTTGCCCGGCGTACGAGTGCCAGTGAAAAAAACCCGCATGGGTGAATTGGTGACGGCAAGAAACAGTGCTGAGCTAGCCCGTGCGCTATGTCAGGTGCTTATGGAGAGAAACCGGTATACTTCCTCCACGTCAAACGTCGCGAAAATTTTTCCTGAAAAGCGATCCGTTGAATTATTGAGGGCGCTTATTCACGTTAACGAAGATACCGTACTTGTCTGAAAATTGTATATATGTTCCTGCGGGATCCGCATCTTCAAATTTTCGTTTGAATTCTTCCGGTAACGTGATGACGTAGAGGTAGGCCTCATTGCGGTTGAAGCGAGAAAGGTATGCGTTATGATACTGGGTATCTATGGAAGTTGCGGCAGTAGGGGTAAAAAACGGATACAATTTATCTAACGCAAAGGCGGGAAATGCCGCAACATGGATATGTCGGCCCGGATACGTTGTGTTGATGAGCCTGATGATGGCAGCATCCTCAATCACGGCCTCATTCCTCGTCGCCGTTTGAACGTAATGAATGTTAACTCCCGCATAGATAGCAAGGAGTAGGCACGAAATGATGACAACAACCTTTTGCCGCCTGAAATTTTCAAGGAGATGAAACGGTAGTGCAGAAATAATTGCGATAAACGGAAACGTGAGGGTAAGCCGGTGATATGCGGGCGGCGGTATTGTGAGGACGACACCGGTTAGATATGAAAGAAGGATGGTAAGAATAACGAGGGCAAGTCCGCCATGGTGCCACATAGTTAGGAGGGCGATGAGCGAACCGATTGCAAAGAGCACTGCACCTACGGGGTGAAAGAACGCCCGGCGCCCAAATAGATACCCCCCATGGCCGCCAACGCCATCTCGAGTGAGCGCATGGATTGATAGAACAAAGTTTTCTTTTACGGCAGCAATTGCGCCGGAAACGGTTTGGGATTGTTTACGGGCGGCCGACCAGGACCCCGTAAGTAACGATACCTGATCGATTCTCCCCACGAAATAATTTTCTGTCGTAGAGGCGTAGGTGAAAAACGGTGCGATGGTTACGACAAACCCTACGATCGTCCACCAAATTAATCTTCTCGTTTTGTGGTTCCAGCGGATAGCGTTTCCGATTATCGCGATGATAAGCACGGGTAACGCAATATAGGATGAAGTATACGAAAGGTAACAAAGCGCTGCAAAAATACCGCTCATGCAAAACCAAAAGGGTTTTCCTTTTTGTAACATGCGAAGGAGCGCGTAAAAAAAGATCATATAGATCGCAGTACTGGAGACAAAATGAAGCCCCAGCGTCTCGTGATAGATGCTGATTGCCATGAATGCGTAAAGGAGTGTCGCTGCTACGGCGGCAAACGGGGAAAGTATGGTTTGGGCGATAAGGTAAGTCATAGCGGATACAATAAACACATACGGTAGTATCGAGAGTTTGACAGTCAGTATGCTGGCTCCGGCAATACGAAGAAATATTTTTTGTAAGAAAAAGTATGGAGCCGGGAATTTGGCTACCCATTTGGATCCGTCTGGTATACCGGCGAAAAAATTGGTGGTTTGGGGGTGAAACCCTTGGGAAAATGACGCGGTGAGAAGATCGTCTCCATGGATGCGGTAGGGTTGGTAATTAAGTATGCGTACGACAACGGGTAAAAGTACGAGGATGACGACGCCGATTGTTCGTGGCGTCAGAGCAAAATGAAACCGCCACGGGCCGCTGAGTCTACCGGAGGCGATGAGAAGGAGGAGTGTGGCGATAATCCAGAGTAGTGCGAGCACGTGGCTATACTGGCCGTTCCCTAGCATATAGACGATGATGAGAGTTATAAACAGTGAAGTGGTGATAGTAAGGCGGGTGAGGAGTTGATTATTCATAAAGGCTAGTAATCAACTCTTCGGAAGAAAGATGCGCGGTGTTTCGAAAAATAAGCACTTTCGGATGATCATAGACCGTAAACATTTCATCAGTATAATCATCGACAATGCTTAGTCCCTGTTTCGTACATTGTTCTAATTGTTTTGACAGGATGCCGTACGTAAATCCCGGTATATGAAGACACATTGCTTTGCTTGGGAAGGGTATGTTGGGGCGGGATATAAATTGTGCTGCCAGCGTGTATCCCAACAAACCGGAAAACAGTTTTTGGTAGAAGCGGTGCATCAAAGGAAATCGCGTTATCGCTCTCTCCAGCGCTCCGTAGGCTCTGTTACTGGATAGCACAAGATAATCGGATGTGGAAAGCGTTGTGGCTATTTTGTTTCCTTTATCCGCGTCATCCGGATCAAACGACGGGAGTTGGATTTGACGATAGATAGAAGGATTATTCTCTCTGATAGCAAACGGCAATGGATCGTCCCAATGTTCCCATGCAATCGTTTGTCCCTGCGGAATATGGGTATAGATCCAGTTGCTTGCAGAAACTCTCGTGTTGGGATGCATATAGATGGACAGGAAAGAAAGCGGCCACGCTATGAACAAGAAACAAAGTAATATATAGACCAGTTGACCGGGATGGTATTTTTTTTCGATACGTTGGAAAACTCGAGCAAGGAATATTCCGGTAAGGACGGCGAGCGACGGGTAAACGGGGTAGAGGTAGCGCATGGGTTTGGCAAACTGAAACGACTGATAGCATGCTACCAATATCGTCCACAATACGAGAATAAGTTGTGGATGCCACTTTCGGGTAGCGAAGAATGTCTTTAGAGGGGAGAGGAGTGCGACTACGGCAAACAGTCCGAGGGGTAGCCCCAATCCCCACACAAAGATATCCAACGTGGGTTGCCAGAAGGGGACATTGATCCACTGGATGCCGGGAGGAAAACCGGTGGTCGGGCCGTCAAAGGAGGCAAGTTGTTTCCAGTTTGCCAGCACGAGCTGGTTTAACCCAATTCCGCGAAAGAGATACGGATACATGATCCTGATCGTGGCAAGAAGGCCGATCGAAAACAGGAGTCCCTTCCCAAGGAGTTGCCAACGGATTTGTTTCGCCTGATCCCCACGCTTGGTCCATGGCCACGTCAAAAGAAACGTTACAAGTATGAGGGGGAGAATGAGGGCTGCGGATATTTTTGCACTTATGGCAAGGCCTACGACTATACCAAGAGGGAGACCAATTTTACCCCGGACAATGTGCCAAAGTGCGAGCGTGGTAAACAGTGTCACATAGGGATCAACGGTGAAAAAATGCGAAAGCTGGATAGGGAGGATGGCGACAGCATAGCAAAATGCGGCAAAAAGACCTACGCGGGAAGCAAATTTAGAGAGACGAGAATCGGACGATGCAACATATTTGGCGATCAAAAATACAAGAACGAGTGTTACAAGATCGGCAAGTCCCGAAAGTGTGCGTCCTACAAGCGGGATACCATCGTAGGTGTCTTTTTGGAGAGCTGATGCAATAAGTTTGGTTAGGTGCAGGGGATAGGTTCCATACACATAAAAGGAAAAATTGTTATTGTGTGGGTTAAACGAAGATTGATCCGTATCAAAATAGTTGGATATGTCTTTGGGCCAGGAAAGTGCGGTTGCTACCATGGTGAGAAAGCGTTCGTCTGGGTGAAGGTGTGAGTTGGCATCCCAGTTTAGCCCGGTAAATCTGAATATCGCTCCGAGAATTACTATCAACAGGAGAATGAATACATGAGTGTGTTTCATATATTGCCATTCGTTAACGCGGAATGTTTTTGCAGATGCTTTCCGTTGAGTATAGTTTAAGGTGTGTTTCGGGATTCTCATAGAGAGGAACTATGGTGTCCCATAATTTCCAATTGGGTTTTATGTAGGACTCGGGCACTTTATTCAGTTCTACGTACGCTACGTGTGCTTCGGCGAGCGTCGCACAGAGTATGTTTTGGTCGCGCGCTTCATAAATGCGGATTAATTCGTTTTCTCTTGCTCCCTGGTCATATCCATACGACCAGGTGAAGTACGTATATCCCGAGAGCAACGATCTGCCTATGATGCTTGCCGGATGGTAAAACCAGGTGGAGTTGGCGATGACGTCTGTGGGAAGCGTGTGGGTGGCAATAAATCGTGCGTCGGGATTTGCGGCAATATCCGCCACCGACCCCTTATAGTCATTGATGATGGGAAAAAAGTCGATAATTCCTGAGAGCGTGAGTACGCCGATAAGTATGGTTCCGGCAAACAATTGCAGTGGCTTCCGTAATTGTTTCGTGGTTACACGATTACATTGTTGGAGGATGCGGATGATGGCATAGGCAGAGAACATATTTCCAATGATGAGGAAAAAGTTAAAAAATTTATGATTGTTGATCATGTCCTGGGAAAAGCGGAAGAGGTTTGGTAATAGAAACAGGAGAAGAAGTGGGGGACCGAGAAACCGCTTCACGTGTTTTGGAGACAGCAGGATGCCTATCGGAATGAGGATGCTGTGGAAGCCCAGATTTTCTATCCAGAAGCGAACAAAAGATATGAGGGTAACAGGCTCTCGAGCAAGATATCCCGGTTGCCACACAATTTCCGAGGTGACGTGACTTACCAGGCGGAGAAACGCGTAGGTGATAAAGCCCATTCCTGCGGCGATACAAAGGCTGGGACGATATTTTTTCTGGGACACAAATATCCACGACAAAAATATGGCACATATTCCAGCCGCGGCAAAATTAACAAAAAGGAGGATTGTTGTCAGGCACCCGATCATGATGCCCGTACGCCGTGATATTTTCATGGGTTTAGAGAGCATGAGGATGATGCCAAGTACGAGCGCGTAAGAGAGAGCGAGATGCCGTTGGTTTGTATATATATTGAGTGTCCAAAATGCCGATATGTTGCCGCCGTCCCACGGGCCAAATGCAGGGAATTTACTGTTGGTTATGGTGTCGAGTATGGTAGTAGAAGAGAGCGGATGCTCGCGAAAATATCGGATAAAGGATAATGATCCATTGCATAAGAAAAATAGGATGCTGAGTATCGAAACTCCAAAGTGAGAAAAGAGCGCGTAACTGAGCGCATAGATAAGGATAAGAAGTGCGGTAAATCCCAAAGCGCTCGGGATATTGAGCGCCCAATCAATTCGTATCCCCAGTTTTTCTAAAATGCCTACCAGTGCGTAAAATCCGAAATGATATCGGATCGGCTCACGAGGAAAGAGTGGAGATTCAACGGGTTGAGCATGAAATACGCGTGAGAGGTTCGGGCCATACGAGAATGAGCGGATAAGGGGAATGTGTGCCCCAAAATCGCTCCAGAGCTTGGAAGAAATCCTAAGTTCATGTTTCGGTCCATCGTAGGAGAACGTATAGAACATGAGGAAGAAAGAAAAACATGCGAGTCCTATGAAGAAGGAAAGAATCAGAGTTTGTCGATGAGTTTTAAATAGTGTGTTGTTTGTCATTGCTATATTGTTACATTGTAATATTGTTATTTGACAATAAAGCAATACAACAATAAAACAATTGTTGCTACTTACGGGTGCAACATTTCTTTAGCGGCCTGAATACCTAGGTTTACAGCATAGTTAATCCCTCTGTCCCAAGGGAAAATGTAATCCATATTGGCCATATACATGCCGGGGATTGGTGTTTGGATTGGAGGGATACCGCGTGAGTAATGACGTTGGTGTACGGGTTGAGCAAAGGGAGTAGTAAACATATACGAGTTCATGGTGGATAGTTCATGGTCTATGGCGGGAGATAATTTTTGTATGTACGGAAGAAACGTATTGAGCAATTGGCGTTTTGTCATTGTAAGGTAAGGATGACCCTCTGGAAGATAGTTTCCAAAATAGGTCAGGTGTTTTTTCCCGTAGAATTTCGAGTCCATAAAGTTGGTATGTGAAACTGCTGCCAAAAATGGGAAGGAACGATCGGTAACGTTTAACCAATACACATTTTTCAAAAGCGGCCGCTCAGTTTCAAGAATGATGGTCTGGGCAAAGAGGTGGGGGATAGTGAGAAGGTTTTGTGTATACGATTTTGGTAGCGCCGGAACCATCTTGGTTGCGTACGAAGAGGGGACAGTGAGGAGAACGTTGTCAAATGTTGCATTTTGTATCGTGAATACTGAATCGTGAGTTTTTTGCCCCGTTTTCCGTGCCTCTTGATTCAGAATTCCTGATTTACCCCTCACGGAATCAATGCTGATTCCGGTAATAATTTTTCCACCGTTATGTTTGATTTCCTTTGCGAGTGTCTCGATAAGCGTATGAAAGCCTCCTTCTATATAACACAGCCGGGGAGTGCGCTTGACGATGCGCGCCCAAAACCACGAAGCAGCAACTTCGGGGGCGAGCGTCCCAAACTTGCCATATAAGAGCGGTTCCCAGATTGTCTTATAAGATCTAATCCCACCTATTGAGGTCAATAATTGTTCAGCTGTTATATTTTCCAATACGCGCCAAAACGGAAAACATTTGAGAAATCCTAAAAGAATGGCCGTACGGAATTTGTCGACGGGAGATAAGCCGGGGAAGCGAAGAAGATGGATGGGGGAATCAAGCTGATACATATTTCCTTCCCAGAGAGAAGCGGTGATTGGGCGTTTGAAAATAAGTTTGTCTTTTAAACCAAGTGTGTGTAAAAGGGAAATGATATGTCGGTCATTCGTGAATAGGTGATGATACGTGGATTCGAGGTGCCACTTCCAGGTTGTATTGCGAAATCCGGATGCCAGGCCGCCAAGCTGGGATTCTTTTTCAAGTACAGTCACCTTGTGGCCGGATTTAGCTAAATAATATGCTGCCGTAAGTCCGGTGAGTCCGCCTCCGATTATTGCAACGTTCATAGTAGGGCGATTGTATCAAATACGATTTACATTCTCCTCCCGTCTTTTTATTTATGTATAATGATCCCCGTATGCCAATTTCTGATGTAGTGATTGTTTGTCGTTTTTGGGGGGCGATATTTTTATTGGGAGCCGCCGCATATCCGCTTACCAGACGGCTATTTCCTACATGGCATGATCAGGGATATCTATTGAGCAAAGCCGTCGGGCTATCTACCGTGACGTGGATTGTCTACGTTTTGGGCATGGCGAAAATACTGCCGTTTACGGTATCTACGGTACTTACGGCAGTCGGAATCGTTTTTGGTATTGGGTTACTCCTTGAGAGTTTTGGATTCAGGAGATTGCCTGCGGGTCGTAACGTCAAATGGGGAAAGTCACTATTTGTCAGGATGTCCTCTATTTTGGCAGAGGAGCTATTTTTTTTACTGGCATTGGTTTGTTGGTCCTGGGTGAAAGCGCACGAGCCATCGATCCGGGGTCTGGAAAAGTTTATGGACTACGGGTTCATGCAGTCTATACTAAACAGTCGCTATTTTCCGCCTGCCGACATGTGGTACCCGCCGTATCCAGTCAACTATTATTATTTTGGACATCTTGTAACTGCGGTACTCACGAGACTTTCCGGACTCGATCTTTCCTATACGTTTAATCTCATGTTGGCGACAATTTTTTCACTTTGTTTCACCATGTCATTTTCTATCGGTGCACAGTTGTTTCGAAAGTCGTCCGATTGCCGAGGCGAGAATGATGAATCTGGAAGCATGATTCATCATTCACTATTCATGATAATGAGCGGATTAATCACCGCCATTCTCGTTACCCTCGCCGGCAACATGCAGACGATATATGCGTTTACCCGTGGCTATACAGGGGATGAAGTTCGGCCGATTTGGGATCTTTTATGGAAAGCGAGTGAGTTTTGGCAGCGACTTCCGGAAGGCATGGAGCGCTACTGGTACGCCAATGCGACACGCTTCATCCCGTATACCATCCATGAATTTCCGAGCTATTCGTTTGTCGTATCCGACGTACATGGACACGTCTTATCCATACCGTTTGTTTTGCTTGCGATCGCACTACTTATTCATTTTTTTGGTACGCAAGGGAAACGCGAGGAGGGTATCAAATCCGTCGGAGCATTCATGTTTTATGGATTTCTTGTCGGGGTGCTTTTGATGACCAATGCGTTGGATGGGCCGATATACCTCGGATTATTTCTTATACTTTTCGGGATTTTCCATGTGCGATTTCCAATGTTCGATTGGAAGAAGGTTGGTGTCGTTTGTGCCGTCATTATCGGTACAGCTTTGATGACAAGCTTGCCATTTCTTGCGCATTTCAAGTCATTTGTCAATGGTGTTGCGGTCAATTGTCCGCTTCCGTTTTTTGCAAATATCAAAATAGGGCCAATTATGTTTGAAGGAATAGAGAAGTGTCAGCGGTCGCCGTTTTGGATGGTGTGGATCCTTTGGGGATTTTTTTGGTATTGCGGGTTTGGGCTCGTTGCGGCACGGGTGTTTACACCACTTTCCTCCTATTTCCGTAAAGGGATTTCGTTTGGTTCATACCTCGGACATCTCTGGAAGAACAAATTTACCCAAATAGAGAAAATACTGCTGATATTTGTGGTTTTTTCGACATTACTCATTATTTTTCCTGAATTATTTTACTTTAAGGATATCTATCCGCAGCATTTCCGTAGTAACACGATGTTTAAGTTGGGATACCAGGCGTTTATCCTGTTGAGCATTGCTTCCGGGTATACGATCTCGCAGTTTCTGTTTCAGAAATCATCCAAAAACATCCGCTTTTCGCTTCCGAGCGTGCGGAAGATTTTTCTTTTGCTGCTTCTACCCCAGATATTTTTGGTGCTGATATTCCCGACATTTTCTGTCCGTAGTTATTTTGGGGCGCTTAGGAAGTATGAAGGGTTAAACGGGCTTACGTGGTTGATGCGCGAATATCCCGACGATTCTGCCGCTATTTTTTGGTTAAAAAGCCAGAATGTCAACTGTCAACAGCTGCGTGGTAATTGTCAACGTAACGCGTTGGTCGAAGCGGATGGCGATAGTTATACTGACTATGAACGATTTTCCGTATTTACGGGGATGCCGACTCCTATCGGATGGGCAGTCCATGAGTGGCTGTGGCGAGGCACGTATGACGTCGTCGCTCCGAGACGTGAAGACGTCAGGTATATTTATGAGTCAGATGACATAGAAAAAACCAGAGACCTTTTGGACACATACAACGTGCGCTACATCGTGGTGGGCTCGTTAGAGCGACAGAAATTTACCAAAATGCAGGAAGAGAAATTTACCACGTTAGGTTCGGTTGTTTTCCAAAGCGGTGAAACCGTGGTATACGAAAGAGCAAACTGAAAAAGACGGGAGAAGCCTGGCGGCGTGCGTTTTTAAAGATTATTGACCGCGCGACAAGGCTTACGAGGGTAAGGAAGATAGTTGAGGGATTGACAACAAGGGGGTATTTTGGTTAAATAGGGCAAGATTACAATTCCTCTGTAGTGTTTTGTTATTCCCATGAATGTTTGAAACAGAGACCGTTGCATGAACATCTGCTGTTTTTTCCTATATTAACGAGAGGTATGGCATTGGTAATGTAAGTACGAAAACTCTATACAACAAGCCCTAATCCTTCAATATGGCCTTTAAAGCATCACGCAAACCATCGACGACAAAGAAAGCATCCAAATCCGCGGAAGCTCAAAAAGGAAGAGAAGATGCCGGTATTCTTACAGCACCACCGGTAGCACCTCCTCCCAAAGAAGCCCAAGCCGCCTCGCGGTTGAGCATAGAAGATTTGGTTGGCGCTCCACAACAGGCAGAAGAGCAGCATTCGTTGACTGAGGCGAGTAAAGGCGTGGATCAGCCAATAATCAATCCACGATCGCCGCTTCCCTCCGGTGGATACTCTTTGTCACAAGGCAATGATCGGGGCGGCGGCCGTCGTGATTACGGCCGCAACCGGGGATTTTCTGCCAAAGGGGGACCCTCCGGTTGGGATCGTGGTCGTCGAGGTGGGTTTGGCTATGATCGAGGGAATCAGGATCGGTATGGCGGTAGGGATTTTCATCGGAACGGATCCGGATTTCCCCGGGATACGGGGTACCGGAGGGATGACGGATACCGAAGAGATATGACGGATTCTGGAGCCGGGCTAAACGGTGGCGGTAGCGCGTATTCGCCGGATGTCGATGTGCCGACGGAGACGGTGCGGGGAGTTTTGGACACAATGCCCGATGGACATGGATTTTTGCGTCCCAAATATACTCCGAGTGATCGCGATGTCTACATTTCTCAGTCGCAAATTCGTCGATTCTTGCTTCGAAACGGCGACATGGTGGAAGGTCAGGCGAGACCTCCCAAAGATAACGAACGGTATTGGGGATTACTGAAAGTAGAAAAGGTAAATGAGTTGCTCGCTGAACAGATGGAGAAGCGGCCGCGGTTTGAAGACCTTGTCCCAGTCTATCCGAATAAACAGTTGCGGTTAGAAACCGTAGAAGGCCCGCTCTCGACGCGCATCATTGATTTACTTGCCCCCATCGGCTTCGGTCAACGGGGATTGGTTGTCAGTCCTCCGAAAGCCGGAAAAACGACGATTTTAAAGGAGCTTGCTGCTGGGATTTCCGCAAACTACCCTGAGGTTCATCTTATGGCGGTGTTAATCGGAGAGCGCCCTGAAGAAGTCACAGATATCACACGGTCAGTGAAGGGTGAAGTGTATGCGTCTAACTTCGATGAAGCTCCGGATCATCAGACGAGGGTTGCGGAAGTTGCGCTTGACCGAGCGAAACGGCTTATCGAAATGGGGCATGACGTCGTTATTTTACTTGATTCGATCACCCGGCTTGCGCGTGCCTACAATTTGGTAGTGAATCCTTCCGGTCGAACGTTAACCGGCGGATTTGATCCCGCAGCGCTTTATCCTGCCAAAAAGTTTTTGGGAGCCGCACGCTGTAACGAACCATTTCTTACTCCGGAAGAAGAGGCAAAAAAAGCAGCTGGTGAAAAGCCTGTCTTAAAGCGGGTCACCGATGGGGGGTCTCTTACCATTATCGGGACGGCACTGGTCGAAACCGGAAGTCGTATGGATGATTTGATCTACGAAGAATTTAAGGGAACGGGGAATATGGAACTTCACCTGTCGCGCGCTCTCCAGGAACGACGGATTTTCCCGGCAATCGATGTAGGCAAATCCGGTACCCGGCATGACGAGCTTCTTGTGGGGGAGGATAAGATGAAAAAAGTGACGACTCTCCGACACATGCTGAGCATGCTTTCTGACGAAGAGCGGACCCAAATGCTTATTGATCGCCTTGGTAAGACCAAGGATAACGACGAGTTCCTCGAAAGTCTTTCACAAGGATAACCAGCCTCTTCGGCTGGCCCGCCGACGAGGCGGGTTGCATCTTCGTTTTTCACGTGTTACCCTAGCTCTTTACTACATGCAAAAAAAGTTCCTTTTACTGCGTGATGATTTCGGGTTGTGGAGGCAAGGATGGTACCATTATCTGAGTCGGAAGCTCCGTCGGTTTGGCGTATGGTTTGAGACCAATAAAGACGTGCTCGTCGATATTCTCATGGCAAGAAGGGGGGGGTATCAGCGGCCGTTTCTCCATTTTTCGATAAGTGTTTTAGTGCTTGCTGCAATTATTTCGGCTCCGGTATTGGCAAACGCCTATCCTGGTGGCAATGCCCAAGCGTTGGCAGACTTCACGCCGCCATCGGCCGTAGTCACGTCGCTTGATCTGACCGAGTACGGAGTGCAGACTCAGGTGTCAGAAAAACCAAGGGATCAAATCATCTCATATCAGGTACAAAGCGGTGATACACTATCAACAATCGCACAGAAATTTGGTGTATCGGTAGATAGTATAAAGTGGGCGAATGATCTAAAAAGAGATAGTTTGAGTATAGGGCAGGAGGTAAAAATCCCTCCGGTTACCGGAATAGTGCATAAAGTGCGGGAAGGGGAGACGGTGTATTCAATTGCCAAGAAATATAAGACGGAAGCGCAAAACATCGTCAACTTTCCCTTTAACGACTTTACTGATCTTGACACGTTTGCCTTAGGTGTTGGGCAAACGTTGATTGTTCCGAACGGGGTGATGCCTGAGGCAGCACCGATAGCGCCGCCGAAGTATTCAATATCGCAACTTGCAGCCGGCGGGAGCGGCCAGTTTGCCTGGCCAGCCGTCGGGATGATTACCCAATACCCGATTTGGTACCACATGGCATACGATATAGCCAATCCCAGTCAGCCGCCCGTCACCGCAGCGGGAGATGGAACCGTCATATCAGTCCAATATCTG
>Ga0172375_10009848_pt1 | contig 12500 bp, 11 predicted proteins | sample LakKiv1m_FD_114537 | JGI IMG/M metagenome (GOLD analysis project Ga0172375, IMG submission 114537) | Freshwater microbial communities from Kabuno Bay, South-Kivu, Congo - kab_092012_11.1m | ecosystem: Environmental > Aquatic > Freshwater > Lake | place: Democratic Republic of the Congo... | reverse complement strand
TTGAACCATTAAGCCAGTATTCCCACCTCCGGACTTGCATAACTGATGGGCGGCAATTATTATTTGGCGGTTTGGTAGGAATTGACAAACACCGGACTTCAAGGCAAAGGAGGGTTTTATGCTCAAAATACTCATAGCAGATAAAGTTTCGCCCAAAATCGTTTCATCGCTCGAGAAGATGGGGACAGAAGTAACGATCAACCCGGACCTGACCGCCGAAGCCCTGCCGTCAGCCATCGGGGATGCCGATGTGCTGATCGTCCGCTCGAAAAAAGTCACCGCCGCCACACTTAACGCCGCAAAATCACTCGAACTTGTGATTCGGGCCGGCGCCGGCGTCAATACCATTGATCTCAAGCAGGCCAGCGCCCTCGGCATAGCCGTTGCAAACTGCCCCGGCAAGAACACGGACGCGGTGGCAGAACTGGCCATTGGCCTTCTCATCGCGGCAGACCGGCGCATAGTTGATGCCTCAGTAGACCTCCGCAGCGGCCGGTGGCGCAAGAAGGAATACGGAAAGGCCGCGGGACTCAAGGGCCGCACGCTCGGCATAATCGGCCTGGGCTCCATCGGCAAAGCCGTGGCAAAAAGGGCACACGGCCTTGAAATGAAAGTTGTCGGCTGGTCGCGCAGCCTGACGCCCCAGCTTGCCGAAGAACTGGGCATAGGCTTCTGCAAGACCATCCAGGAGCTTGCGGCATGTTCCGATGCCGTAAGCGTTCATCTCGCCGTCTCTCCCGAAACCAATAACTTCCTGGGCGCCGATTTCTTCGCCAAGATGAAGAAAGGCGCCATTCTCATCAATACGTCACGCGGTGAAATCGTTGACACCGCCGCGCTCAAGGACGCAATGGCACAGAAGAAGCTTCGCGTCGGACTTGACGTGTTCGCGAAGGAACCGGCCGGCGGCGAAGCCGATTTCGACCAGAAGGAACTGGCCGCGGCGACATCTTGCACGCCGCACATCGGGGCTTCAACCGAACAGGCCGAGGAGGCGATAGCAGAAGAAACGATTCGTATTGTTCAGTCTCTCATGAAGACCGGCAAGGCGCCGAACACCGTCAACATACGGGCAGCGGCCACTACCGACATCACCCTGCTCGTGCGCCACTACAACCGGGTCGGCGTGCTCGCGTCGGTACTGGACCTGCTGAAGATCGAGAACATCAACGTGGAAGAAATGGAAAACATAATCTTCAGCGGGAATGCCGCCGCAGTGGCGTGCCTGAAGATAGACCACGCGCCTTCTAAGGCGGTGGTTGAGAAGATTTCCGCCAACGAGTCGGTGATCCAGGTAAGCGTAAAATAGAAGCAGTCCAAACTTAGCGTATTCTGACTTTGCGTTCTTTGCGTTAAAAGATCCGGGAGAGAAGGTTGTTTCCGCCTCGGGCGGATCAGCCTGTGGCGGAAAAAAATCCGAAGAGAAGACTTTTAAACGCTAAGGCCGCAAAGAAGAACGCAAAGATAAAAGAAAAAGGAAGATATATGAAAAATAAGTTACATGGAATTTTTGTCGCAATGGTCACGCCAATGAAGGCTAACGAACAGGTTGATTTCAAGAAACTGGAAAAACACGCCGACTACCTGATTAGGCAGAAGGTGCACGGCCTGATCCCGCTCGGGAGCACCGGCGAGTATTACGCGCTGACTCCGAAGGAACGGCACGATGTGGTAAAGGCAACCATTTCCGCGGCAAAGGGCCGCGTGCCCGTGGTGGTCGGAACAAATGCGGGATCAACCATGGATGTTATCGAGTATTCGAAGCAGGCGGAGAAACTGGGCGCTGTCGGCATATTGCTCGCCCCGCCCTACTATTCCCTGCCGACGCTGGATGAGCTCTTCGGACATTTCAAAGCCGTAAACAACGCGATCGGCATTCCGATAATGCTTTACAACTATCCGGGCAGGACAGGCGTGGATATGCCGCCGGATTTCATTATCGAACAACTTACAAAACTGAAGAATGTCCAGTATGTTAAGGAAAGCACCGGCGAGATCACCCGCATCAGCAAGCTGATCCGCTGCTGCGGCGACCGGCTTGGCGTCTTCTGCGGCGGCGACACCATTGCGCTCGAGAGCTTCATGCTCGGAGTGGTCGGCTGGGTCGGTGGCACCGCCAACGTAATCCCACAGTCACACGTTCTGCTCTACGAACTGGCCTGCCAGATGTGTGACTATGATGACGCACGGGCGCTTTATTTCAAGATGCTGCCCACGCTTTCCCTGATGGAAGGCGACGGGAAGTATACCCAGTATGTTAAAACAGCCTGCAGGCTGATGGGTAATAATGTCGGGCCCCTGCGCCGGCCGCTGCAGTCCGCAACGCCGGACGAGTGTGTCCGTCTTGCCAAGGCATTGAGCCTTCTTGAAGAAGGCGCCTGCTGCCGGAAATTTACGGCGAAAAAGAAATAAGCCAGGCCGGTTAATTACCGGCCGTGGAACGAAAGAATGTCTTCTCAGAAGATCACAATAATTGATTCGCATACCGGCGGTGAACCGACCCGCGTGGTTGTCAGCGGCGGGCCGGACCTTGGAACAGGTCCCCTGTCCGAGCGGCGGGAGCGTTTCAGCAGGGAATTCGATCACTTCCGTTCGGCAATAGCCAATGAGCCGCGCGGCTCGGATGTCATCGTCGGCGCCCTGCTGGTGCCGGCTGTGGACAAGACCAGTACCGCAGGGGTGATTTTCTTCAACAACGTGGGTTACCTCGGCATGTGCGGTCATGGAACCATCGGCCTGGTTGTGACCCTCGCCCACATGGGAAAGATCACCGCCGGTGACCACCGGATTGAAACTCCTGTTGGAACTGTCGTCGCCACTCTTCATCACGCCGGCGAAGTTTCTGTCGCAAATATTCCCAGTTACAGGAAACACAAGGCGGCAACCGTGAATGTGCCCGGCATCGGCCCGGTTACCGGCGATGTGGCGTGGGGCGGCAACTGGTTCCTGCTGATCGAAAAGCACGGCCTTTCACTTTCGCTGGACAATGTTGACCAGCTTACAGATTACAGCTGGCGCGTCAGGCAGGCATTCAACGCCGGCGGTTTCCCGGAAATCGACCACGTGGAGTTGTTCGGTCCGCCGACAGTGAAAGGCGCCAACTCAAAGAATTTCGTCCTCTGCCCGGGCAAGGCTTATGACCGTTCGCCGTGCGGAACCGGAACAAGCGCAAAGCTCGCCTGCCTCGCGGCTGACGGGAAGCTTGCCGATGGGGCCCCCTGGGTCCAGGAAAGTATCATTGGCAGTACTTTTACCGGCCATTACCGCCTCAGCGGTAATCAAATCCTTCCTATTATAACAGGAACCGCGCACATCGACGCCGAGGCAACGCTGATACTCGACGAGAAAGACCCTTTCCGTTGGGGCATCCGCAGATGAGCACCACCTGCGACATTGCCGTCATCGGCGCCGGTATTGTCGGATCCGCCTGTGCGGCTGAATGCGCTGCCGGTGGCCTGAAGGTCCTTGTTATTGACCGCGGCCCGGTCGGCGGCGGGACAACAGGATCCAGCATGGGTCATATCGTCGTAATGGACGACTCCGAACCGCAATTCGCGCTGACATCCTACTCCCGCACACTCTGGGCCGAACTCGCGGGGCGGCTCCCCGAACAGGCGGATTACAAAGTCAGCGGCACGCTCTGGATCGCAGCCGACGATGAAGAAATGCAGGAAGTGCACCGCAAACAGAAGTTTTACAGTGAGCGTGGTATTAAGGTTGAAGTGCTTGATGCCGCCGGCATCGCAAATTGCGAACCGAATCTCCGAAAGAATCTCGCCGGCGGTTTACGCGTTCCCGACGACGCCGTGGTTTATCCACCTGCGACGGCAAACTTCCTGCTCGAACAGGCAAAGACAAAAGGCGCCAAAGTCAGGACAGGAATTAAAGTTGAGTCCATCTCCACGCAGGGCGATATAGTACTGGCAGACGCCAGCCGTATTTCCGCCGGAATCATAATCAATGCCGCCGGTTGCTGGTCGCCGGATATTACTCCCGGTTTACCCGTGTTCAGGCGAAAGGGACACCTGGTGATCACCGACCGTTATCCTGGTTTCCTGACCTACCAGACAATTGAGCTTGGTTACCTCAAAAGCGCTCATTCTGTCACCACTGACTCAATTGCTTTCAACATTCACCCTCGCAAGAATGGACAGATGCTGATCGGTTCATCACGACAAGCCGATGCCGGTGATACAACCATTGACCCCAATCTGCTCCAGCGAATGCTCCGCCGTGCGGCAGAATATGTGCCGACAATCAACCGGCTTTCGGCCATACGCGCGTGGACCGGCCATCGCCCGGCAACTTCCGATAAACTTCCCCTGATCGGTCCCAGCCTTGAGGACCGGAAGATATGGCTCGCAACCGGGCACGAGGGGCTTGGAATAACAACCTCGCTGGCAACCGGCAGACTTCTTGCCGACCTGATTCTGAAAAGACCAACCGCGATTCCAGCCGCACCCTATTTCCCGGCCAGGCTGGCAAAAGGAGATTCGCACCATGGCTGAAGAAATCACCCTGAAAGTCAACGGACAACCGGTAAAGGTTCCTGCGGGAACGGTTGTTGCCGTCGCAGTTGCAAAAACGGGTAAGACTTCTTTCCGGCACTCGGTAACCGGCCAGCCGCGCGCACCGCTCTGCGGCATGGGAATCTGTTTCGAGTGCCGCGTAACCATCAATGGCCAGCCGCACTGCCGCAGTTGCAATACGATCTGCCAGGAAGGCATGGAGGTGCTCACCGATGAGTAAGCGCCATCTTGATTTCGATGTTGTGGTAGCCGGCGCCGGTCCGGCCGGGATTGTTGCCGCCTGTATTGCGGCAGAACAGGGACGGCGGGCAGTCCTGCTCGACATGTTCCCCGGAATTGGCGGACAGATCTGGCACGGGTCGGATGAGGAGCCCGCAACCGCACAGGCGCGGCGCTGGCTGAAACGCCTGCACGCTTCAGGCACACAGGTTTTCCGCAGCATGACTGCAATCGGGGTTCCATGCCCGCATACGCTTTTTGCCGAATCACCGGAAGGTGCCGTGGAAATAGGCTGGGAGAAATTAATTATTGCCACGGGTGCGCGGGAACTTTTCCTCCCCTTCCCCGGCTGGACGCTTCCAAACGTCATCGGCGCTGGCGGTTTGCAGGACATGGTCAAGTCCGGCTGGCCGGTTGCCGGGAAACGCATGGTGATCGCCGGTACAGGCCCACTTCTGTTTCCTGTTGGCGCGAACCTGCGCGAGGCAGGCGCAAAGGTCGTACTCATGGCGGAGCAGACGGACTGGGGCAAACTGATTGGTTTCGGAATGAAACTGCCGGTGATGGCGCCGTCAAAACTTTTCCAGGCCATGGGCTTCCAGATGAAACTCCTGGGAGTTCCATACCGGCCAGGCTGCTGGCCTGTGTCCGCACAGGGCAGGGATCACGTGGAAAGCGTGACGCTCACCACGGGCAGCAAAACATGGACCGAGCCCTGCGATTACCTTGCGTGCGGGTTCGGGCTCGTGCCGAACCTGGAACTGCCGAATCTCATGGGCTGCCGCGTGGAAAATGGCGCCGTCTGGGTCAGCCCGAACCAGGAAACATCGGTGCCGGATGTTTACTGCGCAGGCGAGCCGACTGGCGTTGGCGGCATTGACCGCGCAATCGTTGAGGGGAAGATTGCGGGATACGCTGTTGCCGGACGAATCGAACAGGTTGAGCGGATGCGCCCGGCCCGTGAACATGCCCGTCGCTTCACCGAGATGATGGACAGCGCTTTTGCCATTCGCCGCGAATTGAAACAACTGGCCGCTCCCGATACGATAGTCTGCCGCTGTGAGGATGTGACTTACGATAAGTTGAGGAATTACAACGGGTGGCGCGAGGCCAAGCTCCATACGAGATGCGGGATGGGACCATGCCAGGGACGCATTTGCGGCTGTGCGACCCGCGTGCTGTTCGGGTGGCAGCCGGAATCCGTGCGCCCGCCAGTCTTCCCCACCAGTGTCGGCGTGTTGTCTGAAATGGGTGATGGAAAGAAAAATTGAATAGGTGGACCAATCCCCTCACCTCAATCCTCTCCCCCAAGGGGCGAGGAAGAAGAAAAAAGGGCAGCAATTATTGACCTCCTCTCCTTTCAGGGGAGAGGATTGAGGTGAGGGTGTATGATAAGTGTTCATGATTAAAGGCATTATATTTGATATCAAGCGGTTCTCCATCAACGATGGGCCGGGAATACGGACAACCGTGTTCTTCAAGGGCTGTCCGATGAGATGCGCCTGGTGCCATAATCCCGAGAGCCAGAAACGGGCCCCGCAAAAAGCCGGTGACAGGGGAATAATCGGAGAGGTGAAGACATTTGAGGAGATTCTCCGCGAGATAGAAAAGGAAACTATTTTCCATGATCAGTCCGGGGGCGGTGTTACCTTCTCCGGCGGCGAACCGCTGGCCCAGCCGAAACTCCTCGGAGCCCTGCTGGACGAATGCCGGAGGATGGGAATTCATACCACTGTGGATACAAGCGGCTGCGTGCCGCCGAAGATATTCAATTCCATAATAGGTAAACCGGATCTTTTCCTCTACGACCTTAAGATTATGGACGACAGGAATCACGTGAAGTTCACCGGGGCGTCGAACAGAAATGTGATGAAGAACCTCAGGGCCCTGTCGAAGAAGCGGAAGAATGTTATTATCCGCTTCCCCGTTATACCTGGAATCACTGACAGCGGGGAAAACATCAGGGCGGTATGCAGGTTCGTTTCCTCACTGAAATTCCGCCGGATTGATTTACTGCCTTATCACAGGACTGCGGAGGCGAAATACAGGCGCCTGGGGATGAAGAACCGGATGAAAGGTGTAAAAACTCCTTCTGATGAACGGATGTCCGGAATAAAGAAATTGTTCCAGAAATACGGAAAGAAGATGATCGTATCCGTAAGTTAAACTGGAGCTGGACTGCCGCCGCAGGTTCTTCGTCAACCTAAGCCATAGCTTATTAGCTGGAAAAATGCGAGGTTTAGCGAACGCCAAGTCTTTTCTTGAGTTCAATACCTTCATAGTGTAGTGTACCGCCGAAGAATTTACCTTGGCAATTAAGGGAAGATTGATTCAATGCCGCTTTCGGAAAAACAAAGAGCCCAGCTTATAGCCGGTCCTTACACGCGCCTTCTCGCCGAGCACGAGGAAGCGATGGCAGCCCTTTACAGCACATTCGCAGACGCCATCACCGAGGCTAAGCCTTTCTGGCAAATCATGTCCACAGAAGAAATGGGACATAAGGCCCTGATACTGAAGATCGACGAGAAACTAAGGAGCGGCGAATGGAAATTCAGGCGGCCCGTATTCATAACTTCATCCATCATCGACTCGCTTGAATGGATTTCCGCAAGACGCAAGGATATAGAAAAAGAAGGCATCAGCATGCGCGAGGCTTTGAAGATGGCCCTCAAGCTTGAAACCGGCATGATAGAGTCCTCATTCTTCGATGTTCTTAAAGGTGATAACGCCGAAATGATCGAAGCCGTCCAGACCCAGACTGCATACACGAGAGCACATGTACAACGGCTGCAGAAGGAAGCAAAGAGGCTCAAGTGGAAAATCTTCGGAAAGCGCAGGCTGTTTCCTAAAGTCGAAGCCAAGAGCCTTACACGCGAAGAACTGAAGAACAACATAAAAGCTTCACAGGCCAATATGCTGGGCATGCTCATCTCCATGGAAGAAGCCGCAAGCAGGCTGTACAACACTTACGGCCAGCGATTCGATGATAAGGACAATTTCTGGGCAAAGTTTGGGGCGGAGGAGCTTCAGCATGCAACAATGCTCCGGACCATGTACAAGCTGCTTGAGGACGGAAAACTGTTTCACAACGTCGAACACTTCAACAGGAAAGCCCTGGAGGACATGGTCGAATTCATCCTGAATGCGGAATTCGATGCGCGCCACGACCAGGTGTCCCACCACGAGGCTGTCAGCACAGCATTGAAGATCGAACTTTCCATGCTGGAACGGGGTTTCTATTCCGTTGTAACGTCTGATGCTGAAGAATTCCAGATCATTGCCAGTCGTCTTGTTAAACTAACAAAGGCGCACACTGCCAGACTTGAAGCCGAAATGCTCCGCGTCAGGAACCTCGGGGACTCCGCCCGGGAGAAACTTCCATTTAAGAGCCAGGATGCCTGATCCTGCACCCGGCCTGGAAACATGAAGAAACGAATACAAACCCTGAGAGAAAACAGCATAAACGCGGTCAGCCGCATCTGCCCTGAACGGGCAAGGCTGATCACGGAATTCTACAGGAACGTGGAAACCAGCGAACTGTCGCCTCCAGTGAGAAGGGCCATGGCGTTCAAGTACCTGATGGAAAACAAAACCATCTGCATAAACCCGCTTGAACTTATTGTCGGCGAAAGGGGAACAGCGCCAAAAGCTGTCCCGACCTACCCCGAAATCTGCATCCACTCGCTTGAGGACCTGGAGATCCTTAACAGCCGGGAAAAGATACCCTTCGCATCCGACGACAACACCAGGGGCCTGTACCGCGACTCGATCATTCCTTTCTGGAAAGGAAAAAGCATGCGCGACAGGGTCTTCCAGGTATTGCCCGAGGAATGGAAGAATGCGTACACAGCAGGAGTCTTCACCGAATTCATGGAACAGCGTTCACCCGGCCACGCCGTCATGGGCAACAAGATTTACAGCAGGGGCTTCCTGGACCTGAAACAGGAAGTAAAAGAACAGATCAGGTCTCTCGACTATTTCAATGATCCCGATGCCGTCAGCAGGAGAGAGGAACTGCAGGCAATGTCAATCGCGGCAGATGCCATAATCAGCTATGCCGAACGGCACGCCGGTAAGCTCAGGGAACTGGCAGCCACTGAAAAAGACAATGAACGGAAAAAAGAACTGAAGAAAATGGCCGAAATCTGCGAGCGCATTCCGGCCCACGCGCCGCGGACTTTCCACGAAGCGCTCCAGTGCTACTGGTTCGTACATCAGGGCGTTATCTGCGAGACCAACCCCTGGGATTCCTTCAATCCCGGCCGGCTGGACCAGCATCTTTATCCTTTCTATAAGAAAGATATCGAGAGCGGCGTTCTTACCGAAGAACAGGCGCGGGAAATACTGGAATCGTTCTGGATCAAATTCAACAACCACCCTGCCCCTCCGAAAGTCGGCGTAACAGGAAAAGAGAGCAATACTTACACCGATTTCTGCCTAATAAACCTCGGCGGCGTCAAGGAAGACGGCTCAGACGCGGTCAACGAGCTCTCGTACATCATTCTTGATGTTCTCGACAAGATGCGCCTGCTGCAGCCGAGCTCAATGGTTCAGGTAAGCAAGAAAAACCCGGACCGGTTTGTCGACCGGGCGCTGAAGGTTATCAGGACGGGGTTCGGACAGCCCTCGGTGTTTAACACGGACAGCATCATCCAGGAACTTACCCACCAGGGCAAATCGGTCATGGACGCGAGGAGGAGCGGATGCGGCGGATGCGTGGAAACATCGGCCTTCGGCGCCGAAGCCTGTATCCTTACCGGGTATTTCAACCTGCCCAAAATCCTGGAATTAACACTGCACAACGGCGTTGATCCAAGGACCGGCAGAAAGATAGGGACAGAAAGCGGCGCGATAAAGAACCTGAAAACATTCAGGGACCTGATGGCAGCATACCAGAAACAGCTCAATCACTTCATCGATATCAAGATCAAGGGGAACAACATCATTGCCCAGATGTACGCCAAGTACCTTCCTGTTCCGTTCCTGTCGCTGCTGATTGACGACTGCATCCGGAAAGGCAGGGACTACAACGACGGCGGAGCCCGTTACAATACCCGATACATCATGGAAGTTGGAATCGGGAGCATAACAGACTCCCTTACTGCGCTTAAATACCACGTGTACGACAGGAAAAACATAACACTCCCGCAAATGGTGAAAGTCCTTGGATCGAATTTCAAAGGTCATGAGAAACTGAGGAACGAACTGGTTAACCGGACTCCCAAGTACGGCAATGACGACGATTATGCCGATGATGTCATGAGGGAGGTTTTCGAGATGTTCTACAATGCCGTGGAAGGCCGTCCTGCAGGCAGTAACGGCAGGCACCATGTTATGCTTCTCAATACCACATGCCATGTTTATTTCGGCGGACTCACCGGCGCACTGCCGGACGGCCGCAAGGCCGGCAAGCCCTTCTCCGAGGGCATGTCGCCGGTGCAGGGAGCCGACAGGAAGGGCCCGACATCTGTCGTCAAATCCGCCGCTAAAATGGACCACGTGCGAACCGGCGGCACACTGCTCAACCTGAAATTCACCCCGAAACTCCTGAAAAACGATGATGGCCTCGACAACCTGCGGCACTTGATCCGTTCGTATTTCAAGCTGGATGGCCATCATGTCCAGTTCAACGTCGTGGACGCCGAGACGCTCAGGAACGCGCAGAAGAGCCCGGAAGAATACCGGAGCCTGATAATAAGGGTGGCCGGTTACAGCGACTATTTTGTGGATCTTACCCGCGACCTGCAGGATGAGATAATCCAGCGAACCGCCCATGAAGCATTTTAGCCGAAAAGTTAAGTAACCTACAGTTGTTGAGGCGTATGTACTTACCTAATGTCAGTTGAATACGTTGACATTTATGAATTTCAAAACCGCTTTATTATTCATTTGCTCACTCCTGTGCATCACTGCCGCAACCCGGGCTGGAGAGGACGAAATCAAACTGCAAGTTCTGTGGGAGAGTGGCCAGGGCGGATATCACACTTACCGCATACCCGCGCTTGCCGTGACACCTAAAGGCACTGTTCTGGCATTTTGTGAAGGTCGAAGAAACAGTAACAGCGATACCGGCGATATCGACCTGCTTATGAAACGTTCCACGGATAACTGCGATACCTGGTCAACTCAGAAGGTCGTCTGGAATGATAGCGACAATACGTGCGGAAATCCATGCCCCGTAGTGGACACAAACACCGGAACCGTGTGGCTCCTTACAACCTGGAACCGGGGCGATGACCGCGAACACGGGATTATTGCCGGACAAAGCAAGGATACAAGGCGTGTGTTTGTGATTTCGTCAACAGATGACGGACTCACATGGTCAAAGCCCGGAGAAATTACCGCTGACGTCAAGAAACCGGATTGGACGTGGTATGCTACGGGACCGGGAAGCGGCATTCAGATCAGGCAAGGAGAACATGCAGGGCGTCTTATCCTCGCCTGTGATCACATCGAAGCAAAAACCAAACACTACTATTCACACATTGTCTACAGCGACGATCATGGCAAAACTTGGAAGCTTGGCGGCAGCACGCCTGGTCACCAGGTTAATGAGTGCGAGGTAGTCGAGCTGTCAGACCGCCGCCTGATGCTGAACATGAGAAACTGCGACCAGTCAAAGAAGATTCGCCAGAGGGCATTTAGCCATGACGGAGGAAACACATGGGAGAACCAGGGTTTTGATGATAAACTGGTTGAACCAATCTGTCAGGCCAGCATCGTGCGATACTCCTGGCCCGGCGAAAACGAGGAGAACATCATTCTCTTCTCAAACCCGGCGAGCACCAGACGCGTCAATATGACTGTCAGGGCCAGCTTCGATGACGGCAATGCGTGGCCCCTAAGACGGTCGCTGTATTCTGGACCAAGCGCCTACTCTGATTTGGCTGTTCTAGCGGATAAGGCTGCTGCATGCCTTTATGAACGTGGCGAGAAGCAACCCTATGAACAGATTGCCCTGGCAAGATTCAAGCTTCAAGATCTTCACGGAGACCGGAAATAAGACAATGCAGCACACAACAACAGAAGTCAGGCGACCACTGGAAGGCACGCCTGATTTCACCTTTCAACATCAGGAAACAAGAGGGATATCGGCGTAGACCAGTGGAGAAAAGAAGAACGGATAAAACTGTGGATGCGTATCATCCGGCGGTGCATCGGCATCCCTCTCATGTTTTCTTACCCGGCGCTGGGTCCGCTGTCACCGTTTTTCGCCCTGTTCGGGTGTGTGCTCATAGCGCCTGATATCGCGGGATATTTCTCACGGTTTATGGGAAATATTCTCTGGAGGCACAGGGAAGGCAAACCGCAGCCGCTCTACAGCATTCCGGAATCGCTCGTGGCCAAAGGTAAATATGCCGAAGCAGAAATAGAATATGAAAAGATCATCCAGGCTTTTCCCGATGAGGTTAAACCGCACGTGGACATGATTAATATCGCCATAAGATGGATGAACAACGGACAGCTTGCCGAAAAATTATATCAACGTGGAATGAGCTTGTTGAAGAACCAGGCAGACCGCGATGTCCTGACGGAAATGTATACATCGATAAGTACCCGGCTAAAGAAAGAAGACACCAGGACAACCGTTCCTGTTGAGAAATTAAAGGAAATAAAGGAACAATTGGCGCGTGATCGCCGGAAATTCTGGCGGTGATTTCGCCAACTGTTCAGGTCGCCTGACCTGGTAAGGATTACGATGAGAATATTACCAATTGCTGCTATTCTCCTGATGACGTTCGTTTTACCGGC
>Ga0172375_10009847_pt1 | contig 12501 bp, 11 predicted proteins | sample LakKiv1m_FD_114537 | JGI IMG/M metagenome (GOLD analysis project Ga0172375, IMG submission 114537) | Freshwater microbial communities from Kabuno Bay, South-Kivu, Congo - kab_092012_11.1m | ecosystem: Environmental > Aquatic > Freshwater > Lake | place: Democratic Republic of the Congo... | reverse complement strand
TAAATCGGATAGGCATCGGCCACCCGCATGACAAACCCGTCAATGATTCGGCGTTTGGGCGCCAAACCGATCCGCTCGAGCTCATCGAGAGCCAATTCGATCAGTTCGTCGTCTGCCAGATTCCAGAGCCGCCCCTTTTCTTCCGTGAAATATTCGACCCCCAGACTCGTCCAATCGGGATTGGCCACCATATACGGACTCCAATTCTTATAATTTTGCACGCGCACCGCGCTCACCTTGGGCGAATGGATGTAAACCCAATTGTCGGGAAAAAGCTCCTTTTCGTCGAAAATAAGATTCACCGAAATGAAGCTTCTAAATGTGAGCTTGTCGGCCGCGGCGAGGACGTCCGAAGGCGCCTCGGGAGAAAACATACGCACCAACTGCGGCAGCGGAATGCTCGAAAAAAGAGAGTCGATCGAAACTTCGGCCTCCTGGCCGGTGCGCGATCTAAGGAGAACCGATTCGGCTCGGTCGGCCGAGGTCCGGACACTCACGACGTCGGTGTCGAGATAGAATTCCGACCCTGCCGCTCGGGCGCTTTGCCGCAACTTCTCGCAAAAAGAGCCCGGACCCTTGGCCGGATAATAAAACTCGTTGCACAACGTCTTGGGGCTCGAGCGGCCCCGGGTAAACATGCGCAAAAAAAACCCCGTTAGCGACAATCCCTGAATGCGTTGCAATGCCCAGTCACTCGAAAGATCCCGACAAGAAAGCCCCCAAAGTTTTTCCGTATAATCCTTGAAGAAAATTTTATAAAGCCTCTTCCCGAAATGCCGCGTCATCCACCCTTCAAAATGACACACATCGCCCGGCGGAAACAAACGTCCGCCCAAAAAACTCAGCGAGCACAGCGCCGCCTCGCTAAAACCGAGGGTTTTGAACGAACTGCCGGGATTCAACGGATAATCGAAGTACTGGCCCTGATAAAAAATGCGGGATTTACGCTTGACGCGAAGCAAATCGCTTTTGAGCATTTCATGCCAAAGTCGGTTGACTCGATGGTTTTTCGACAAAAAACGGTGCCCTCCGATGTCAAAGAGACACCCCTCAAACTCGACCGTGCGACACAACCCGCCGACGACGGGCTTTCTCTCGACAACCCAAACCGGGACCCCGCGCCGCGACATCTCGTACGCGCAAGACAAGCCCGCCACGCCGGCTCCGAGAACAATCGGCCTTTTGCGTGACACCGTTCCGGGAAAAAGCTCGATCACATCGACTCCTCGCGTTCGAACGTCTATTGAAGCCAGCTTTCAAACCGATCTAAAAACGTCTTGTCATAGACCTCGCCCCATGTTCGGGGCCAATTCAATTCCATCCCGCGCCGGCGCCCTTCATAATCGCCGGTTCGGGCCACAGCCTGGCGAAAACCGTTCAAAACCCCTTCGGGACTGGGCTCGACCGGAATAAGATTGCGTGAGATGCCGACCAACTTTTCGGGCGTTTTGTTTTCGAAGGTATTCGTCACAGTCAAAATACCCGCTGCGGCCATGTCTAAAGGCACCAAACTCGGATGCGGAGAAAGCATCAGACCGAGTCCCACGTCGTATTGAGGAAGAATTCGCAAATACTCTTTGTACTCGACCGGCGGAAAGATGACGAGCCTCTCCCCGTTCGGAAGCCTTCCGTAGTGCTTCATCGTCGATTGGATGCCGATCCCGTGAAACTCCCAAGAGCCTTTCAAAAAAACACCCTCTTCGATCGCGCGCGTCAGCGCCAGAAAACCGAGCTCGAAAAGATTTCTCTCGATCTGAGGACGAACGTAAAAAAGGAGCTTCTTGCGCCGGGCGTGGCGCGTCCGCACCAGATCCGGATTGAAACGCGGAATCGGATTGTCAAAACACAGATGATTGCGCGCGGTATCCTCCCGCTCAAAAATTCCGATGTGGCGCTCCCTCATGAAATCGCGTAAAAATTCCGTCGAAAAGAGAGTGTACTGCGGAAAGCGATAGGCGTTGAGCGTGAGGGCATAGTTGGATCCGTGGGGATAAAAAAGCGGCTCGAAATCCTGGGTAATAAAAATGAATCTTTCTTCTCCAAGCTTCCGGGTTGCATGATGGGCCGCGTGAGCACCCCATCCGCTGCGGGCGATAAAACGGTCCTTCGGACTCACCGGGATCGGATGTCTCTCGTCAAATCGCGTCACCAGCTGAACGTGCTTGGCAAACACATCAAAGCCCGGTAGCCTGCCTAAGCGCTTGCGCCATTCACGAAACCCCGTGGCGGATGGAGCAATGAGAACACAACGGATCCGGTGACCGCGCTCGAAAAGCTTGAGCATCAAATGATAATTTGACAGGTACCCGGCGTACCAATCATCGGTCGATTCGATGAATAAATTGACCCTCTTGGGCTCGGCATGGGAAACCTTGAGCGACACGGTATTCTGCGTGACCTCATGAAGCCATTTGTAATTGCTCCAGAAAGTCAGAATACCCCCTTTGGGCATAGAAACGTTGGCCGGGGCGCGATACATTCTTTTTTCCTTACGGCCATAATGCCAGTAATGCCTTACGGCTTCCCTTTCCGTCAGAATGCCGGCATAGCGCAGATCGGGATAATTCTCGATGTACTGCTTCCAGTCGAAATCCCACGGCAGGAAAAAGAATTTGAATGCCGCATACACGGCTTTCGAGATGAGATTTTTCACGCGAAGTATTTTACTGCTCGCCCCAAAGACTGTCCAGCTACCGGGATAACAACCTCTCGAGACGTTCCATCGGCAAGCCCACGGCATTCGAGAAAGACCCGATACACCCGTCGACGACAGACCCCCTCTTTTGCTGGATGGCATAAGCGCCGGCCTTATCGAGAGGATCGATGCGTTTAAAATAACGTCTCATATCCTGGGGGGTCATGGCCCGAATATGAACTTTCGTCCGCTCGCTAAACACTCTTTTTCGGCGGATCCTCCCCTCCCGAACCCACACAAGCGCCACTCCCGTATAGACGCAGTGCCAACGCCCTTGTAACGAACCGAGAATTCGAAAAGCATCCTTCAGCCCCTTCGGTTTTCCGATCACCTCGCCGCGATCAAATACGATGGTGTCCGCGGCCAGGATCAGTCCACTTTTAAGCCGCGCAGCGGCCGATAAAGCTTTCCCGGCGGCATGATCGCAAACCCAACGCGCCGGAGAAGAGTGGGCAAAGGGGCGCTCGGAATAACGTGACTTGACGATTCGAAAAACCCACCCGGCTTCTTTCAAAAGCCTTCTTCGTCGCGGCGACTCCGAAGCGAGATAAATCATGCCGTTCCTTTCCGGCCCCTGACCGCGCCGTTTCCCGCGACGGCGCCGGATGACCAAGCCCATTGGAGATTGAAACCGCCCATCCTCCCGTCGACGTCGAGAATTTCTCCGGCAAAGTAAAGACCCGGGACTTTTTTGGATTCGAGAGTCGAGGCATTCACTTCTTCGAGAGCCACCCCGCCCGCCGTCACTTCCGCTTCGTCGAATCCTCCCGCTTCTTTGATGGGAAGCGCGTACCGGCAAAAAGCGCGCGCCATCCTCTTTCGCCATTCCGAAGAAAGTCGGCAGAGCTCAGGATCGGGAAAATCGTTTTTCGCAAAAAATGCCTGGACGAATCGTTCGGGGAGACCGAACCTCTTCCAAAAAAAATGGGCTGCGCGCTGTCGTCCCGCCGTGTGAGCGGCGACCAGCTCGCGGTCGAGGTTCTCGGAATTGAAATCAGGCAATAAATTTGCTTCGATGCGGCCGGACCTGTCGTTACGACACGACCAGTGCCGGCTGATGTCCAACACCGCCGGACCGCTAAATCCCGCATGCGTAAACAATAAAGGCCCTTGGCTTTCGGCCTTCTTTGAATCGCCTTCAAAAAAGGAGAGGCGCACGGACAACGCAACACCCGATAAACGGCGCCAATACGGATCAGATGAAACCAGGCCGACCAGAGCCGGCGCGACCTGCACGATCGAGTGTCCGAGCGCGCGCGCCAGCTCATATCCTCTCCCGTCGCTTCCGGTTTGAGGATAGGATTGTCCTCCGGTTGCCAAAACGACACGTGTGGCACTCACGAACGTACCGTCCGCCAAACGCAGGGAGAAATCGTGATCTTTTTCGATCGACACCACTTTCGACCCCGTGCGGATTTCGACGCCGGCCTCTCTAAGCGCTCGGCTGAGAGCGGCCAAAACGGTCGCGCCGCCGGCTTCCGGAAACACGCGCCCGTCCCCCTCCCCCCGGCAAGGCACGCCGATTTCCTCGAAGAACGAGAGCGTCTTTTCGACGCCGAACCCGGCAAGAACGCGCGAAATAAAACGCTTCGATCCGCCGCAATAATCCGATTCACTCACCTTTGAATGAGTCAGATTACACCGGCCGCCTCCGGACACGAGTATTTTTGCCCCATGATGTTTTTGGGAATCGAGAAGAAGGATCCGAAAAGAAGTTTTTGTTTTTGCTGCGAAAAGCGCGGCCATCATGCCCGAGGCGCCGGCCCCGCAAACAACCAGGTCCGCCGCGTCAACCGGCACGGCGCAACCACCCTCCGCCGCCCGAAGGAACAGCTCGCTCGCCCGTCTGGAACAGCCAACCAATATCCGACCAAGGCTTTTCGGAACTCAGAAGAGCCAGCGTCATGCGTTTTTTGGCTCCGTAATCGGTCCCGACAAACGTGTGCTTGGAAGCAAAGGTCCAACCGGTTTTTCCTTTGACGGATCCGGGCATGCGCCAGAGCATTTTATTATGATTACGAAGGGTGATTTGACGTCCGTCGGAACCTTTAAAGGAAATCGACAAAAGACCCATCATGAGGTCCAGTCTGGGGTCGGAGGATGCGCGACGCATGAGGAGCGTCAAATCATAAGCCGTGGAATACTGCTTATGCCGCTTATCCGGCAGACCCGTCGCATTCACGAAGCGGGTGTCTTTCATTCCGAGGGCCAATGCCTCGCGATTCATGAGTTTGACGAATTCCTCTTCGGAACCGGATACCGCTTCGGCAAGAGCGATCGCCGCGTCGTTGGAAGACGCGACGAGACACGCCGTCATCAAATCCTTCGCGAAATACGAAGCTCCGAGAGTCAGATCCGCTTTGCTCGGCTCAACTTGGCAGGCCGTCCGGCTGACCGGCACCAAACGATCGGGAAACAAACGCCGGGATGCGATCCACACGGTCATCACTTTCGTCGTCGAAGCCGCCGGCAAACGAAGCCGGGGATTCTTTTTGAAAATCACATTCCCCGATGCATCCACGATCACCGCCGACCGGGCAGACAAGGCCGTTTGAGCCTTGGCCTGAGCGGCAGAGGTTCCGATAAAGAAAAAGAGCGTGACTGCGGCGAGAAGTCGGTGGGCTCGTCTCAACGTTGTTCTGCGGCTCAAAACTTCATGTTCAGGTTGGGGTCCCCGTCGTCGTTGATCGCCAGCGATGCGGCACCGCCGAGGTCGATGTGAGGATTCTTCGCATCGATTTTTTCGTCCACCGACGTATCCAGCTTGTCGCTTTCGATTTGAACATTGGTATTTGCGCCGGACCTGGCCAGCGCCGGGTTTGCGCACAAAAAAAGAACGGCCGCAACGCAACCAACCCCTATTAAAAAAAATTTAATTCCCATGAATCCTTCCTTTCAATTTCCCGGTTGATCCAATCCACAACGACGACCGCGATAAAAAAAGTGTAAAAAATCCCCCGTTTGAAAGCGACGCTTTTTTTGTGTTAGAATACCCGCATGTTAGACAAAATTTGCTCAGTCTGCGGTTCCGTTGAAGGCGTGGAAATCGAGACGGTGACCAACGTCATGCCGCAACCGGAAGAAATGTACCCGGTCCTGCTTTGCAAGAAGCACAAAAAAGCGCTTCAGGACCGGATTTTGGACATCACCCTCGATCAAAACGGCAAGCTCTCTTTCATTCTCAAGAAAAAGATCTGACCGTTATTCTTTTTTCGCCCGCTTGACGCCCCGCAAAACCACATCCAAGACCTGTTCGAGTTCGTGAAAATCTCCCATCTTCGAGAAAAATCCGGAGATATTCAGGCCCTGCGTTTTGATCATTGCGTCGCCCGCATGCGCCGTAACGAGAATGATCTGAACGGTCTTATTGAATTCGCGCACTTTCGTGATCATCTCGACACCGTTCATCCCCGGCATCTTGAAATCAACGAACATGACGTCGATATTCGTATCTCTCTTCAGGGTCTCGATACCGGCAAAACCATCGTTAGCCGTCAAAACTTCGTACCCTTTGGACTTCATCCAGAAACACACCGTCTCCAGAAAATCCGGCTGATCGTCCACGAACAAAATGCGAATCGGCATTCCTATTCCTCCTTCATTTAGGACTGGATCGGCAACGTAAACGTAAACGTCGACCCCTGCCCCTCTCCTTTACTTTCGGCGAAAATACGCCCACCATGGCGCTCGACGATGTCTTTGCTGATGCACAGGCCCAAACCCGTGCCTTGAATTCCCTGTTGATCCCCGAACTGCTCAAATCGTTTGAACAATTTCTTGAGATTGTCGGGTTTCATACCCGCACCCGTGTCGGTCACGCTCGTTTCGATGCTGGTTCCGCCGAAGCAGGAACTTTTCACCGTAATCTTGCCGCCCGGCGGCGTGAACTTGACGGCATTACTCAGCAGATTGTTCATGACCTGCGTGATGCGACCCGGATCGGCCTTGATTTCCGGCATCGTCGCGTCGATTTCCCGGACAATCTGAATATTCTTCGATTTGGCCCAAGTATCCAGCGTGTCGATGGCCTCATTGATGAGCTTGCCGATTTGCACGGGAATGAACTGAAGACGCAATTTTCCGGAGTCGATCTTGGCCATGTCGAGAAGATCTTCGACTAAGCGGCTCAATTGAGCGGCATTTCGGGAGACAATGCGCAAAAAATTAGCCTGATTCTCGTTCAGAGGCCCTGCCGCCGACTGGTCCATGAGCAACGCGATCGCTTTCTGCATCGCAACGATCGGCGTACGCAATTCATGCGTGACGTTGGACAAAAATGCGGCCTTCAGCTCGTCGAATTCTTTTTGTTTGGTGATGTCCGTGAGGACGTTGACCATCCCGATCGTCTGCCCGTCTTCGTTTTGAATGACAGCCGTCGAGGAGCGGATGACTTTTTTCGTGTTCTCATTTTTGCTCGTGTACTCGATAACCTTTTCTTTGTCCTCATTCTCCTTGGTCATCGAAATCATGAGCTCGTCGCCGGCATCCTGATAAATCGATTGACCGACTTTCTTCTCTTGCTTACGGCCGAGAATCTTCTCGGCGGCCGGATTCATGAGAAGCACTTCGCCTTTTTGATTGACGACGACCAAACCGTCCGCGATGCTGCGCACGACCGCGTCCGTCGTCTTCTTTTCCGATTCGATCCTCTCGGACATCTGCTCGGCTTTCACGGCGCGCTCTTCGACGTTGGAGATTTCACGCTTGGCGATCTCGATCTCGCGGTTCTTCTCGTCGAGAACGACCTTAAATTTCGTGGCCAGCTCCTGCTTAACACGATTGAGCTGCTGGGTGGTTTCCTCTTCGACGATATTGGAAATGGCTTCCAAGACCATGGCGTCTTTTTTGATGGGAAGATTCTGGAGCTTTTGTTTGGTTTCGATGGAAATGTTGCTGCCGCCGATTTCGACGACACCGGTCTCGTTGAATTCGCGGCTTCTGGCCTGCAAAAACGCGAATAGAATGACAATAAACGCGATGACCCCTACGACGAGCGCAACGTAAACGATAAAAATCAAAAGCGTCCTCGATTCATTGGTCCAAACAAACTTTCCCGCCCTTCGATGAATCCGCGGGTTATATGAATTAAAGCATAAAGAATACTAAAAAGGCAAACTTTTGTTTATTTCTTTTAACTAAAATAAACAAAAAATGACGCGGATCTTTGAGACTGGCCTATTCCCGCGACCCGCGATCAAAAAAGGATCATGCGAAAGAAGATCGCAAAGAAAACGTCGCGCATTTTATATAATGCGGTCCGGCCGAACTCAACACGCTTTCAAGGAGAGCGATTTCGGAAACGCGGAGAAAAAAATCGGGCGGCGGAAAAGATTCGAAGAAACGTGTCGTTTCCCGAACACGGCTTTCTTTGGCCCGCGCCAAAGTCAGATGCGGGACCCAAACCCGCTCTTCCCGATCGAAGCCCGCCTTTAAAAACTCGTCCTCGACAATCTCCGCAAGCCGTTTCAAATCCTCCGAACCCTCGGCCGCTCCGGTCCAAAACACCGAAGGCCGCCGAAAATCGGGAAAAGCGCCGGCCCCCGAGAAACGAACGCGGAATGCCGCAGCGCATAACGCAGCCTTTTCCACGGCTTGTATTGCGGCGTCGAGCCTTTCTTCCGGAATACCTCCTAAAAATTTGAGCGTCACATGTAAATTTTCAGATTCAACCCACTTAACGCCTTTCTCTTCCGGCGCCTTCAAACGCCATCGGCTCAACAACTCCCTGTCCGCCGAAGACAAATCAACCGCGACAAAACAGCGTTTCACGGAAAAAACTCCCCCCGGATCGCCCTCCAAGCGGCTACTTTTTTCTTCCGCGAAATCAGGGCGTAAGCCGGACTCGTCGAAGGAAGTTTTTTGGACGCCGGCCCGAGATCGCCGAAATGCGCGAGAAACGCATCCGCGGCCTTGGATCCGTTGAAATAAATCCTTCGGATCGACGGATGCGCGCTCAAAAAACGCGGAAGGTCGTTGGCTTTCTCTTTCGAAATTCGAGCGTCGCTTGCGCCCTCTCGAACGCAGCTTTCGAGAACGTCCCATAGCGCGATCCGGCGTTTGAGAAGGAACGCCTTCTTTTCGTCGTAATAGGCTTCGCCTTTTTGGACCCGATTGAAAAAATCCGGAGCTTCTTTCTTGAAGACCTCGGCCATAATCGGCCAAAAACCGTTTTGCGGATGGCCGTAATATTCGCTTCTCCGGAGCGCGGCAGGGCCGGGCATGCTGCCTAAAACAAGAATTCGAGACTTTGAATCGGCGATCGGCGGAAAACCGCGCAACCGATCCCGTTTGGGATCGACCAATCCGGCCAGCAGTTTCCGCGGGAAATTGATCGGGTCGACGACCACCCGGCCAGTCCTCCTCGGCCCCTGTTTTTCATCAAACCCCTTTTTTCGAAGGCCGAAGGTCACCGTCAAGTCTGCGCGAACACAGACCCCCAAAATGCGTCCGGTGTTCGCGTCGAGACCCGAAGGGATGTCGACCGACAATATCTTTGCTCGAGAAGAATTGATGAATCGGATCCAGCCGGCAAGAAGCCCCGTGACCGGTTGATTGAGGCCGATGCCAAAAAACGCATCGACGATCACGTCTTTTGCGGAAATGCGGTCGCGAAAGTCTTCTCGCCGGATCGAGCGCGCATCGATAAGACGAATTCTTTTTCCCCGTGAAAGCGCCTGAAAGCAAACTCCGGCAAGGGCGCTCATCTGATCGGAGTCGTGAAAAAAAAGAACGTTCGTCGGAATGCCGGCTCTGGCCAGATGACGGGCGGCAACATATCCGTCTCCCCCGTTATTGCCCTTCCCGCAAAAAACCCAGGCTCGCCGCGGTTTCCAAAGAAGGGCCCAGCGCGCGCAGGACGCTCCGGCCCTTTCCATCAAACGCCGGGAGGAAATTCCGAATTGACGCGTCGCGCTCTCGTCGATCAAACGCATCTGTTCGCGTGTAATGGCGATCATAGGCTCTCGAAATTCCAAAAAAAAGCCCCGGGCCGCTTGAAAGCCGCCCGGGGCCGGTTTGAAAAAATTATTGCGCTACGGAATCGCCTGCCGGCACCGCGACCGCCGATGATCCGTTTAGATAAGGGTCGAGCGCCGCCCAAGTCTTCGGGCCGACTTTGCCGTCGACTTTGAGACCCTGACTCTGCTGGAACGCTTCGATCGCTTTCTTCGAAGCGGGCCCGATCTTGCCGTCAATGGCGCCCATATAAAATCCGGCGTTCTTAAGCGCCGTTTGAATCTTCTGCTCGTGTGAAAGCCCCGACACGTCAACTGCGGGTGCCATGGGAGCCATTGTTTGCGCGACAGGTACGGCTTGAGTGACCGGAGCGGCTTCGATCGGAAGCGCTTCAACGGGAGTCTGAGACATCTGAGCCGTATTCGAGGGAGGAGGAAGCTGCGACAATTCGTCCGTAGTGGCCAACGAGTCAAAACCGGTTCCGGAGATGCTCGCCTCTTGAGTCGTTTTCTTCGTGCAACCCACTAAAGCAAACGCAAAAACAAAACCGATGAGCAACCACAGCGTGGACTTCCTCATTTTTTCCCTTCCTTTTTTTGGCAAGATGCCGGGAAATCGAAGTAACTTAAAATTAAAATTGGGTAAAAAAATCAACGGGGCGAGTATACTCGCCACCCCCTGAATTGTCAAGGCGGGCAGCCGGTCAATTCCCTCGTGATTCAAAGAGAAAAGCATTGGAGCGGCCGACGTCGACCTTCACGCGATCGCCCTTCTTGAACCGGCCGTTCAGAAGCTCGAGCGCCAGCGGATCCTGAATTTCGCGTTGAATAAGACGCTTGAGCGGACGGGCGCCGTATTCGGCATCATAACCCTCATCGGCAATTTTCTCGAGCGCGCGTTCGCTGAATTCAAGGGTGAGATCGCGCTGCGCCACCTTAGCCTTCAAATCGCGAATCTGCAGTTCCACGATCTGCTTAATGTCCTCCGGACGAAGCGGACGAAAAACGATGACATCGTCGAGCCGATTGAGGAATTCGGGTCTGAAGCGCGTCTTCAATTCATCCAGAACTTTGCGCTGAATGATTTCGGGGTCGTTTTCCTCCCGATAGGACTCGCTCCCCACGTTCGAGGTCAAAACGATGAGCGTGTTTTTGAAATTGACGACACGGCCCTGTCCGTCGGTTAGACGTCCGTCGTCGAGAATCTGTAAAAGAACATTGAATACGTCGGGATGCGCTTTCTCGATTTCGTCAAAAAGGATAACCGCATAAGGACGGCGTCGCACCTTTTCGGTCAACTGTCCTCCCTCCTCGTAACCGACGTAACCCGGAGGCGCGCCGACCAAGCGCGCAACGGAATGTTTTTCCATGTATTCGGACATGTCGATACGAATCATGCTGTTTTCATCGTCGAACAAAAACCGGGCCAGTGTTTTGGCCAAATACGTCTTGCCCACGCCCGTAGGGCCCAAAAACATAAACGACCCAATGGGGCGATTGGGATCCGATAGACCCGCCCGAGAACGACGGACCGCATTGGCGATCTTCGCAATCGCCTCATCCTGGCCGACGACACGCTCCCCGAGACGCTCTTCCATGTGTACGAGTTTCTGGACCTCGCCCTGCATGAGACGCGTCACGGGAATGCCGGTCCATTTGGAAACCACCTCGGTGATATCCTCCTCGTCGACCTCTTCTTTGAGCATCTTCCCTTTTTTCTGCACCTCTTGGAGCTTGTCATTTTCGGCTTTGAGCTGGGCCTCGAGATCGCGCAGCGTGCCGTACCGAATCTCCGCGACCTTATCGAGCTGGCCGGCGCGTTCGAATTTCTCTTCGTTGCCGTGAGCTTCCTCGATCCGTTCCTTGATCTTGCGAATACGATCGATCACTTCCTTTTCTTCGCGCCAACGCAATTTCATCGTGCGCGAGCGCTCCTTGATATCGGCAAGTTCCGCATCCATTTTTTTGAGATGCGCGCGGGAACCCTCGTCCTTTTCTTTGGCGAGGGCCTGACGCTCGATCTCGTATTGCATGATCTTGCGGTCCAGTTCGTCGATTTCGGTGGGGAGACTGTCGATTTCGATGCGCAACTTCGACGTGGCCTCATCGATCAGATCGATCGCCTTGTCCGGAAGAAAGCGGTCGGTGATATACCGGTCCGAAAGAACCGCCGCGCTGATCAGGGCGCCGTCTTTAATCCGCACGCCGTGAAAAATCTCATAACGCTCTTTCAGGCCCCGCAAAATCGCGATCGTATCCTCCACACCCGGCTCCCCCACGATCACCGGCTGAAAACGACGCTCGAGCGCTTTGTCTTTTTCGATATGTTTTCGATATTCGTCGAGCGTTGTCGCTCCGACGCATTTGAGTTCGCCGCGAGCCAAGGCCGGCTTCAATAGATTGGATGCGTCCATAGCCCCTTCGGCCGCGCCGGCGCCCACGAGCGTGTGAAGCTCGTCGATGAATAAAATGATTTGGCCGCTTTGCGATTGGACCTCTTTCATCACGGCCTTCAAGCGATCCTCGAATTCACCGCGGAATTTCGATCCGGCGACCAGAGCGCCGATGTCGAGAGCGAGAATCCGTTTGTTTTTGATGGACTGCGGCACGTCCCCTGCCACGATCCGACGCGCAAGCCCCTCGACAATCGCGGTCTTCCCCGTTCCGGGTTCGCCGATAAGAACGGGATTATTTTTGGTACGTCGCGAGAGAACCTGAATCGTCCGACGAATTTCCTCATCGCGCCCGATCACCGGATCCAGCTTTCCCTGACGGGCCAGAACGGTCAAATCCCGCGTATAACGGTCGAGCGCCTGATATTTGTCCTCGGGACTCGAATCCGTGACGCGATGC
>Ga0172375_10009845_pt1 | contig 12503 bp, 12 predicted proteins | sample LakKiv1m_FD_114537 | JGI IMG/M metagenome (GOLD analysis project Ga0172375, IMG submission 114537) | Freshwater microbial communities from Kabuno Bay, South-Kivu, Congo - kab_092012_11.1m | ecosystem: Environmental > Aquatic > Freshwater > Lake | place: Democratic Republic of the Congo... | reverse complement strand
TTGCGGTTAATGGATTTCATTCTTTTGCAACCTTTGCGTTTCTCCTTTGCGCCCTTTGCGGTTAATGGATTTCATTCTTTTGCAACCTTTGCGTTTCTCTTTTGCGCCCTTTGCGGTTAATGGATTTCATGATTTGATTTTAAAAATTACAGAGGCACTTGATGTAATTCCCAACCTCTCATGGGATGCAAAGCTCAGGTCGATTTTAATTGATTTTAAGAGGTATCCCAGTCCGAAAGTGAATGATGTATTTTCACTGCTGAAGCCGCCGCGGAGCAGGAGCTTTTTCAAGACTTCATATTCAAAACCTGTCCTCAATATTAGCTTTTCCCCGGTGCTCATTTCAGCTTCGGCGCCTGCAAAGAGAACCTTGCTGAGTTCAATTCCTGCTCCGGCACGTATTGATGATGGCATATTTGTTTTTCGAAGGGAATTGGGGACCGGATTGAAAACATGTAATCCGATACTTATTTTTTCAGACGTCTTGAAGAAGATCCCGGCTTCAAAAGAGACTGATTGATAATTATCATAATCACCTGAAGTTTTTTCAAGAAAATAATCAATCTGTATCCCACCTGAGATATTATCACCTAACGGTATTCCACAGGCCACACCGGCCATCGACCTCCTGAAATATGAATACCCGAAATGAGAATATGTAAGTCCTAAAGAGGTTCTCCCGGCCGGGATTATAAGCCCTGCAGTGCGAGTACCGAGTTCACGGAGATTAAACCTGTTCTCGTAATTAAAACCCGCGAGAAAAGAGGTATTGTTTGCCAGCAAAGCCTGGTTGCTGAATGAAGGCCAGAAACCGGTTTTCATTACACAAACCGATCCCATTCCTGCTTCTCCTGCACCGGGAGACTTTAAATAAGGATTGCCTCCATGGAGCCGGAAAGAAAGGAAAATAAGAAATAATGAAACAATAATCTTGTGCAGCGAGAACAAGTGTTTCAGTATAAACTATAAAGATACAAAAAAAATCAATTGGTTTAATTAGACGGATCTTATTTATGCCTCTGTGTATCTCTGTGGTTCTCTGTGTATCTCTGTGTAAGTTCTTAAAAATCTTCTTGTTACACAGAGAAAATCCGGAGAAGCGCAGAGTTACACAGAGAAGAACATTTAGTTTGTCTTATAGGGGAACTTCACTTCCTTCAGCTCCTTATTCGCATCAACGATCTTCTTCTTAAGCCTTGCCTTGTATTTAACTACCTCCTTCGTAACCTTTTCATCTCCTGTTCCGATAATCTGAGCAGCGAGAATGCCTGCATTCTGGGCAGCATCTATGCCTACAGTAGCTACAGGTATACCGGGAGGCATCTGAAGTATTGACAAGACAGAGTCGAGACCATCAAGGGAGGCTTTTATGGGTACGCCAATTACCGGAAGTGGTGTTATTGCTGCTATAACCCCGGGAAGATGTGCTGCCATCCCTGCTGCTGCAATTATTACCATGATGCCCCTCTCTGCGGCTCCTTTTGCAAATTTTTCAACCTCATCGGGTGTCCTGTGTGCCGATAGTGCATTCATCTCAAAAGGGATATTGAAATCGTTGAGGATACGTGCTGTTTTTTCCATTACAGGCAGATCCGATGTGCTTCCCATTATGATGCTTACCTTGGGTTTCATATCTCTTGTTTAATTTTACTTCCAGATTAAAACAAAAATAAGCTATTATTTTCATATTTTCACACCGGCTTGAAATTCAAAATTCTGCGGCATGAAAGAGACAACAATACTCGATAAAAAATTCCGGGAAATGATCCCAGGCGATGTCATCAGCAAACGAATTGACGAACTGGCTGAAAACATAAATCGCGACAATGAAGGAAGAGACGTTGTCTTCCTTGGGATACTCAACGGAGCCTTCCTCTTTGCCGCCGAACTCTTCAAAAGGATCAACCTTAAAGCAAGGATATCATTTGTGAAGCTCGCTTCCTATGAGGGAACCAAATCCTCAGGGTCGGTGAAAGAGCTTATCGGCTGGAATGAGGATATCAAGGGCATGACAGTTATTGTTATTGAAGATATTGTAGATACAGGGCACACACTGGAATTGATTGCCGATGAACTCAAAGTGAGGAAAGTAGCCGAAATCAAAATTGCCACTCTTCTCTTCAAGCCTAATGCTTATACAAAAAAAATTCCTCTTAACTATGTGGGATTTGAGATCCCAAACGATTTTGTTGTTGGCTTCGGATTGGATTATGATGGTTATGGGAGAAACCTGCCTTCAGTATATACATTAATAAAGGAATAAAAACCCCCAACCTGCCTTTCCCCATTGTCGGGGGAAATCAGAAAGGGGGTTTGTCGAACAAAAAGCCAGAAAAATATTGAACTTTAATATCATAATTAATTGAATAAGAACATGGTAAACTTTTTGATTTTTGGCCCTCCCGGATCGGGAAAGGGAACACAATCGGTCAGGCTGGCCGGTAAATTCAACCTCATGCATCTTTCTACAGGCGATATGCTCAGAGCAGAAATAGCAGCAGGCACTGACCTGGGCAAAAAGATGAGTGTAATAATGTCGAAAGGTGAACTTGTACCTGATGAGGTTGTTATCGAAATGATAGCTGCAAAGATCGACAGCACCAAAGGTAAAGCCGGCTTTCTTTTCGACGGCTTCCCCAGAACAGTTGCCCAGACCGAAGCTCTTGAGAAGATGCTCAACGGAAGAGGCATGAAGATCGACAGCATGCTTGTTCTCGATGTTGATCATGATGAACTTGTAAAGAGACTTATCCTCAGGGCAGAAGCCTCCGGAAGACCCGACGACAAGGATCCTGCAGTTATAGAAAACCGTATCGATGTTTACAAGTCGAAGACAGAACCTATAATAGAATACTGCAGAAAGAGAGGCATCTATGAACCTGTAAATGGAGTTGGATCAATAGATGATATATTTATGAGACTCTCCAAATTGATGAAGAAATATTTATAAATGTCCAATACTAATTTCGTTGACTACATAAAGATCTTCTGCCGCTCCGGAAAAGGAGGAGCAGGCTCTGCACATCTTCGCAGGGAGAAGTTCATCCCTAAGGGTGGTCCCGATGGCGGCGACGGAGGCAGGGGCGGACATATTATCCTCCGTGGCAGCAACCAGATGTGGACACTCCTTCATCTTAAGTTCCAGCGTCATATCTTCGCAGGTAATGGCGTGTCGGGAGGATCACAACAGTCAACAGGTGCCGATGGGAAAGATGTAATAATAGAAGTTCCGCTCGGGACGGTCGCCAGAATTGCCGAGACTGAAGAATTGGTTTTTGAAATTACTTCTCATGGCGAAGAGAAAATACTTGCCAAAGGCGGAAGAGGTGGCCAGGGAAATGTTCATTTTAAGTCGGCCACCAACCAGACTCCCCGTTTTGCACAACCCGGGGAGCCAGGCATTGAAAACTGGTACACTCTTGAGCTTAAGATCCTTGCCGATGTGGGACTTGTAGGTTTTCCGAATGCAGGGAAATCGACTCTCCTCTCTGTTATATCTGCAGCCAAACCAAAGATCGCCGATTACCCCTTCACCACCCTCGTTCCCAATCTTGGTATTGTTGCCTACCGCGACGGGAAGTCATTTGTGGTAGCTGATATCCCAGGGATAATTGAAGGAGCACATGAAGGTAAAGGATTGGGGATCAGATTTTTAAGACATATTGAGAGGAATTCAATACTTCTTTTTATGGTTCCCGCTGACAGCAACAACATAAAAGCCGAATATGAAATCCTTCTTAAAGAACTGAGGATGTATAATCCCCAGCTCCTTGATAAAAAGAGGGTACTGGCCGTATCAAAATCAGACCTTCTCGATGAAGAACTTATGACAGAGACAAGAAAAGATCTGCCTGAAATACCGCGGGTATTCATTTCTTCTGTCACGGGTTTGGGCATCCCCACTCTCAAGGATATGCTCTGGAAAGTTATGAACGGTTATTAATATTTCTGATAATGCTCGAACATCTCGACCAGAAGCTGTTCCTCTTTATTAATTCAATGAACTCACCGTTCTGGGATCAGGTGATGTTTGTCATTAGCGGCAAGATAATCTGGGCGCCGCTATACCTGGCCATCCTTATCTGGCTCGGAGTACATTACAAAAAGAGATTTCCGTTAATTTTACTTTTCATAATAATAGCTGCAACTCTTGCGGACCAGGGATCAGTACAACTTTTTAAAAACGTGTTTCACAGGTTAAGACCATGTCATGAGCCATCACTTGAAGGCCTTGTCCATCTTGTGAACGGGAAATGCGGAGGACTTTACGGATTTGTTTCCTCCCATGCAACAAATTCATTTAATGTAGCACTGCTTAGCCTGCTGTTCATAAGGAAAAGATGGTATACATTTAGCATACTCACCTGGGCTTCTGTGATCTGTTACAGCAGGATTTATCTGGGTGTTCATTACCCCGGCGATGTTATCTGCGGGGCAGCGCTGGGCGCATTAATAGGATGGGGAGTGTATAAATTGTATGAGTTGACGGATAAAAGAGTTCTAAGGAAAAATGCTCTGCCTTAACCTCACATCAACAGACCCGTTCTTCAACATAGCAGTTGATGAGTATCTTCTTAAAAACAGAAAGGAAGATTTCCTGGTTATCTCTGTTAATACTCCTTCTGTAATTATTGGAAAGCACCAGGTTGCACACCGTGAGGCAGATACTTTTTTTGCCGAAGAAAATAATATTCCTGTAATTAGGAGAATATCGGGCGGAGGAGCTGTTTTCCATGATGAGGGTAACCTCAATTTCTCGTTTATACTTCAGAGCAGATATGGCAGCCAGGTCGATTTCAGGAAATATACCCTTCCTGTAATTGAATTTCTTTCTACACTCGGGGTCAATGCAAAATTCGAGGGTAAGAACGATCTTAAAATCGAAGGCTTAAAAATATCGGGCAATGCCGAACATGTGTACAGGCAGAGAGTTTTGCATCACGGGACTCTGCTTTTCGATTCAAGGCTCGATATGCTTCGCAATTCACTCAGAAAAGACACATCACATTATTCAACCCGTGCGGTCAGTTCAAATCCATCTTCCGTTATCAACCTGAAAGAAAAAATTCCGGGGATGAACATGACGGAATTCACCTCTTCAATGTTTCAATTTTTTCTTGACAAGGGAGATGGAAATTCGGTAACCCGACTGACACCAACGGAGGAATCGGAGATTAAATCCCTTGCTGAATCGAAATATAAAACCTGGGAATGGAATTATGCATATGGACCTGAATATCAATTAAATAAAGTGATTGATTTTAATGGTATAAAGCACAAATTTTCTCTTCAGGTGAAGGATGGTGTGATAAAAGAATGTATAATAGAGGGTTCGGAAATAATGGCTGAAATAGCTGAAAAGCTGACAGGTTGCAGACATATTCCAAAAGTGGTACAGAAAGTTTTTGAAGAAATAAAACCCGGCTCTGATTTAACAGAAAAATATAAGTTTTTCTGACCCTTTTTCTCTGTGTAACCCTGTGACAGTTTGAGCGAAGCGAAGACCTCCGGATCTCCTCTGTGAAAGTTCTTCAAAAATATAAAAAACTTACACAGAGATCCACAGAGAAATGATTTGATATATTTGCAACATGGATATTCTGAAATCAATAGTTGTCTGGCTGGTAGCTATAGGCATCATTGTTGTACTTTCACCGCTCACATTTCTGGTTTGGATTCTGGCACTTCCTTTCGACAGGAAAAGGAAAGCAATGCATGCCATGCTTATACTCCACGGGCTCGTACTCTCATACGCTGTTCCGATATGGAAAATAAATATTGAAGGCAGGAAGAAAGCTGTTAAAGGGGCAATTTATGTGATAATCTGCAATCACCAGTCGATACTCGATATTCTTCTTGTGAACAGTCTCAGGTACCGTTTCAAGTGGATCTCCAAAATAGAAAACACAAAACTCCCTTTCATCGGATGGTATCTGAAAATGGCCGCTTATATAACTGTGGATCGTGGCAACAGTGAAAGCAAGGAGAAAATGATGGGAGAATCTTTAAAGTGCCTCAGGGACGGAACATCCATTATGATCTTCCCTGAGGGTACAAGGTCGACAGACGGACAGATAGGATTTTTCAAAAGAGGTGCCTTTCAGATGGCTCTGACTGCCAAAGTGCCAATACTGCCTGTGGTCATTGATGGAACCGGCGGGATACTGCCGAAAGAAGGACTTCTCTTCGGAGGATTTCACAGTATATATATAAAAGTTCTTGATCCTGTAGCACCCTCATTGTTTGGAACAGATGATTGCGACGTTCTTGCAGCAAAATTCCAGGGAATGATGACCAACGCAATGGATGATATAAGGGCACAGAAAAGTAAATAATGCCGCACTCTGCCTCATACCGACGGATCCTCCACACCATGGGGTATTACAATTACCAGCAGGGACTTATTTTCAGGCACCTGAACCAGGGTAGTGGATGGGACACCCATCTGGGCCGCTGCAGGGATTTTATCCTGAAAGCAATTGAAACTGTTAAACCTTCAGTAATAACCGTCCTGGGAAGCGGATGGCTGATGGAGCTTCCCCTGGCGGAATTGGCTGAAAAAACGGAGGAGATTGTTCTTGTCGATATTGTACATCCTCCGGAAGTTATTGAGCAGACGAAAAGACTGGAGAATGTGAAACTTACGGAGGATGATGTATCAGGAGGACTGATTGAAGAGGTTTGGAAAAAAGCCGGAAAGAAAAATGTCTTTAACAGGCTCAGCTCGCTGGAAGATATAGTAATACCGGAATATACGCCTACAGAAAACCCAGGGCTGGTTATTTCACTTAATATACTCACCCAGCTTGAGACACTTCCTGAAAAGCTGCTGCGTAGAAAGTCGAAGGCAACAGATAAAGAGTTTACAGATTTCAAAAAGAAGATACAGGAAAGACATATTGGATTTCTGAAGAAATATCCGTCTATACTTATTTCAGACGTTACGGAGGTAGTATTTGACTCCACCGGCACGAGAACGGAGAAAAATACACTGCTTGCAGAGATCCCCGAAGGAAGGATCAGGGAAGAGTGGATATGGGATTTTGACCTCCTCCATGCAGATTATAACAGGCAAAAGTCACAGTTTAAGGTAGCGGCAGTACTGATATAATTATGATATATCCTGACGTGTAACTTTTCCGCTCCGCACTGAATCTTAAGAAACAACCCCCTTTTATCAACATTTTACTGACAGTGTAACCGTCAATCAATCAGAAAAATATTCTGCCGGGCTTCATTTTGTAATTTTCGGGTGATTAGAAATCCGTCAAATTGTTGAAAAAATGGCAAATTGCGACCGTTGTAATTAGTTATATTTGCGCAAAATTTTTCAAGATGACGGTTGTTGGATATTCTGAGGAGCATATTAAGACCCTTGAGTGGAGAGAACATATCCGCCTGAGACCCGGCATGTATATCGGAAAGCTTGGCGACGGATCATCTCAGGATGACGGCATATATGTACTTCTGAAAGAGGTTATGGATAACGCTGTTGATGAGTACATGATGGGTTTCGGGAAGAAGATCGACGTGTCGATAACAGGCAGGGAAGTGAGAGTGCGCGACTATGGCCGCGGCATTCCACTGGGAAAGGTACTGGATGCTGTTTCGCGGATGAATACCGGAGCAAAATACGACTCAAAAGCTTTCAAAAAATCAGTCGGACTTAACGGGGTTGGAGTAAAAGCTGTTAATGCCCTGTCTAGTAAATTCATAATCAGGTCAATACGCGATGGACAGTTGAAGGTCAGCGAGTTTGAACATGGAATAACAATAAAAGACCATCCTCTTAAATCTACAACTGAGGAAAACGGTGTCGAGGTTATTTTCCAGCCCGACGAAGAAATGTTCGGGAACTATTTCTATATCTCTGAATACGTAGACTCAATGCTGAAAAACTACGTATATCTGAACTCGGGACTGATAATCAATTTTAACGGCAACAAGTTTTTTTCAAGAAACGGGCTGGCCGATCTCCTCAATGAGAACATGGAGAAGGAAGGACTTTATCCCCTAGTTCATCTGAGAGGTGAAGACATTGAGGTTGCATTTACTCACAGTACACAGTACGGTGAAGATTATTACAGCTTCGTAAACGGCCAGAACACTACCCAGGGAGGCACCCACCTGGCAGCTTTCAAGGAAGCTCTTGTAAGAACAATTAAGGATTTTTACAAAAAGGACTATGACTCTGCCGATATCAAATCCTCTATAATAGCTGCTGTAAGCATTAAAGTGGAGGAGCCTATATTTGAATCGCAGACCAAGACAAAACTGGGATCGAAAGACATAGGTCCCGAAGGACCATCGGTGAGAAACTTCATAAGTGAGTTCCTTAAAAAAGCGCTCGACGATTATCTTCATAAGAATCCTGAGACTGCAAGGATCATGCTTCAGAAAATTCAGGATTCCGAGAAGGAGAGAAAAGCTATCTCATCGATTCAGAAGCTGGCCAGGGAGAGGGCCAAAAAGGTTAACCTCCATAACAAGAAACTGAGGGATTGCAGGATACATTACAATACAAATGACGACAAAAAGCTTGATTCAACATTATTCATTACCGAGGGCGACTCCGCAAGCGGCTCGATAACCAAGTCGCGTAATGTTGAGACCCAGGCTGTATTCAGTCTTCGAGGAAAACCACTCAACTCATACGGGCTTTCCAAGAAGATCGTTTATGAAAATGAAGAGTTCAACCTTCTTCAGGCAGCTCTTAACATTGAGGAAGATATAGAGAACCTCCGCTATAATAATGTCATCATGGCAACAGATGCCGATGTCGACGGAATGCATATCAGGCTCCTGCTGCTTACTTTTTTCCTTCAGTTCTTTCCCGACCTTGTTAAAAAAGGACATGTATATATTCTTCAGACACCCCTTTTCAGGGTAAGGAATAAAAAGGAAACAAGGTATTGCTATTCACATGATGAGAAGACAAAAGCAATAAAAGCCCTTGGCCCTAATCCTGAAATTACCAGGTTTAAGGGACTGGGCGAGATATCTCCTGACGAGTTTCAGCACTTTATCGGTAAAGATATGAGACTCGAACCGGTGAGAATGAAGAAACAGGATTCAATCAACGGATACCTTGAATTTTACATGGGTAAGAATACACCTGATCGACAGGAGTTTATTATTGATAACCTGCGTATTGAATCCGACAAGGTTGAGGAAGAAATGTAATTATAAGACTAGCAGGCAGATATGATACTTATTGAAGATTACGAACCAGAAGCAGGTAATACCCGGAGCGGAGATAATTCACCTGAGGGACCTGCTGCACTTCATTCAGTTACAGCCCTTTCGGGGATGTACCAGGACTGGTTTCTCGATTATGCGTCATATGTGATACTTGAACGTGCCGTGCCTGCACTTGATGACGGGCTTAAACCTGTTCAGCGCCGTATCCTTCACTCTATGAAGCGTATGGATGATGGAAGGTACAATAAGGTTGCCAATATAATAGGGCACACCATGCAGTTCCATCCTCACGGTGATGCATCAATAGGCGACGCACTGGTTCAGATTGGAGAGAGGGATCTGCTTGTCGATGCCCAGGGAAACTGGGGAAACATCCTTACAGGTGATGGTGCTGCGGCTCCCCGTTATATTGAAGCCCGACTATCAAAATTTGCACTTGATGTTGTCTTCAATCCAAAAACTACAGAATGGAAACTCTCCTATGACGGCCGTAACAAGGAGCCTGTAACCCTGCCTGTAAAATTCCCGCTGCTCCTCTCAATGGGAGTAGAAGGAATTGCAGTTGGACTTGCATCAAAAATCCTTCCTCATAATTTCAACGAGCTTATTGATGCTACAATTGACCACCTCCAGGGCAGGGAATTTACAATATATCCCGATTTTCCCACCGGAGGAATGATCGATGTTTCTAGATACAACGACGGTCAGCGCGGTGGAATGGTCAAGGTAAGGGCAAAGATCGAAAAAGTTGACAAGAAGGAGCTGATAATAACAGAGATACCATTTGGCAAAACCACATCGTCACTTATTGAATCGATAATAAGGGCTAATGAAAAGGGTAAGATCAAGATTAAAAAGATCGACGATAATACTGCGGCAAATGTTGAGATAGTAGTTCAGCTTATGCCCGGAGTCTCACCAGATATGACAATAGATGCGCTTTATGCATTTACTGACTGTGAATATTCGATATCACCGAACACATGCGTGATCGACGGGAATAAACCATCATTCATGGGCGTGAGCGACATATTGAAGCATTCTGCAGAAAAGACAGTTGAACTTCTTAAGGCTGAACTCGGGATTAGAAAAAAGGAACTGCAGGAAGAGTGGCATATGTCGTCGCTTGAGAAGATCTTCATTGAGGAGAGGATATACCGCGACATTGAGGAAAGTGAAACATGGGAAGCTGTGATTACTGCAATCGACAAGGGACTCAAACCTTTCAAAAAGAAACTGCTCAGGGAGGTTACCAGGGAAGATATAATCCAGCTTACCGAGATCAAAATAAAGAGAATATCGAAGTACGACTCCAAAAAGGCCGATGAACATATCAGAGGTCTTGAAATAGAACTGGAGGAGGTGAAAAACCATTTGAAGAACATCATCCCTTACACTGTAAACTATTTCAAGCAGATTAAGAAAAAGTACGGTAAAGGAAGGGAGAGGAAAACTGAAATCAGGAATTTTGATACTATTCAGGCTGCCAAAGTGGTTGCAAACAATGCCCGGCTGTATGCAAATTTTAAGGAAGGATTCATCGGAACTGGACTGAAGAAAGATGAGTTTGTATGCGACTGCTCCGACATAGATGATATAATTGTTATCCGCAAGGATGGTGTATATATGATTACCAAAGTTGCCGATAAGGTCTTTGTGGGGAACGACATTATACATGCTTCCGTTTTCCTGAAGAATGATGAGCGGACAATTTATAATGTTGTCTATCAGGATGGAAAAGACGGAGCGCTGCTGGCCAAGAGATGTGCAATCACAGGACTCACCCGCGACAAGGAATATAATCTGACAAGGGGAAAAGCAGGCTCAAGGATTACGTACTTCAGCGCTAATCCCAATGGTGAAGCTGAGGTTATAAAAGTATTCCACAGGCCCAAAGCCCGCCTGAAGAAGCTGGAATTCGAATTTGATTTCGGACAGCTTAACATAAAGGGGAAGTCGTCGATGGGTAATATCCTTACAAAAAATGCAGTGCATAAGATAGCATTGAAGGAGAAAGGCCTTTCAACCCTCGGTGGAAGGAAGATATGGTTTGATGATGCCGTTTTCAGGCTTAATGTCGACGGAAGAGGAAATTTACTGGGAGAATTTGGCGGCGACGACAAAATACTTGTTGTAACCAAGAACGGATATTTCAGGCATACAGGCTTCGATCTGACAAACCATTTTGAGGAAAACATTCTCATAATAGAAAAATTCAGGCCTGGAAAAGTATATTCAGTTGTTTACTGGGACGCGGAGCAAAAGTTCTACTACCTCAAGAGATTCACAATAGAAGAATCAGAAAAACCGCAGTGTTTCATCAATGAAGATCCTGAATCAAAACTTATCAGCATAACAGAAGTTGAATATCCGAGATTCGAAATAAAATTCGGAGGCAAACACAAAACGCGCGACAATGAGATCATTGCCGTAGCTGAATTCATTGGAGTTAAGAGCTATAAGGCTAAAGGAAAGAGACTTACAAGCTTTGTTGTTGACAACATTCATGAGATTGAACCAATTGTAAAAACTGAAAACAAACCGGCACAGAATAATAACGAGGATGAAGATTCTCAACCTTCCGACCATGATGATCCTGCCCAGATGAAACTGGAATTGTAATGCCGTCAGATAACTTAATATACATAATTGGTTTTATGGGCAGCGGAAAATCGACTGCAGGCAAGAAGCTTTCAGGAGTGATGGGCTGGACATTCATTGATCTGGACAGAAAAATCGAAGAGGTTGCCGGGAAAGCAATTCCACAGATCTTTTCCGGCGATGGGGAAGATGTTTTCAGGAAGATAGAATCGGATGTTCTGAAGGGCATAGACCCGGGTGAAGGAACAATAGTTTCAACCGGAGGAGGTACCCCTTGTCACGGCAATAATATGGATTTAATGCTTCGAACCGGCCTTACAGTTTACCTGAAAATGACGCCTGAACAGCTTACATTCAGACTGCTTGAGTCGACTGCTGTAAGACCTCTGATAAAAAATGTTTCTGACGAACAGCTCCCCGAATTCATTGAAAAGGTACTTAGTGTAAGAGAAAAACATTATAGTCGTGCTGAAATAATAATTGATGGTATAAATCTGGATATCAACAGGTTAGTTTCCCTTATTAAAGCCCGTCAGGAGAGCTGATCCTCTCATTCCTTCTCCCTTTCTGTATCTCTAGAACCATAGAATTTAATCAGTTCGTCAAAAAAAACTGGCGATTTAGGCGGAAATTAGATTAAATTCTTAATTTTAGGATGCATTTTAAAACCGGGGAAAAAATGAAGGAGAGGTTTTTTAATC
>Ga0172375_10009844_pt1 | contig 12508 bp, 13 predicted proteins | sample LakKiv1m_FD_114537 | JGI IMG/M metagenome (GOLD analysis project Ga0172375, IMG submission 114537) | Freshwater microbial communities from Kabuno Bay, South-Kivu, Congo - kab_092012_11.1m | ecosystem: Environmental > Aquatic > Freshwater > Lake | place: Democratic Republic of the Congo... | reverse complement strand
TTCAGAAAGTGCGGAGCCAAATGTTAATGTGTGTCCAATCTGTTTGGGGCACCCTGGAAGTAAGCCCGTGCTTAACGAGAAGGCTGTTGAGTTTGGAACAAAAATCGGTCTTGCTTTGAATTGCACTATTAACAGGAATTTTTTCTTCAGCAGAAAAACTTATTTTTATCCTGACATGAGTATGAATTATCAAATTACACAGTATGAAGTTCCTGTTGCACAGAAAGGATTTTTGGTTTTGCCGAGTGGAAAAAAAGTAAGCATAAGAAGAGCTCATCTTGAATGGGATCCTGCAGCGCTTGTTCATCCAAACGGAATGGGTTCAAGTGACAGTGTTTTGATTGATTATAACCGCTCTGGACTTGCTCTTGTAGAAATTGTTACAGAGCCTGAAATTTCTTCTCCCGCGGAAGCGAGAGAATTTATGAACACTTTGGAAAATATTTTGCAGTACTTAAATGTTTTGCGTCCAGAGACTACTCTGAAAGTGGACTGCAACATTTCAATTAACGGGGGAAACAGAGTTGAAATAAAAAATGTTTCGGGTTATGCTGCTGTTGAAAAAGCTTTGAATTATGAGCTTGCAAGACAGAAGCAGGAAGAAAAAATGGGAAGAAATATTTTGCAGCACACGCGTGCTTTCAATGCCCAGTCAGGGGTTACTTTGATGCTTCGTACAAAAGAAACAGAAGAAGATTATGGTTATATTTTTGACCCGGATTTGGTTGCTGTTGAATTAAGTGAAGAGTATCTCAAGGAAGTACGCACTTTAATGCCCGAATTGCCACAACAAAAAGCAAAAAGATTGCAGGAAAAATTTAATTTAACTGAGTATGATGCCAGAGTTATTTGCTCAGATTTTGATTTGGGAAAATTATTTGATGAAATGGTTGCAAAAGGTTCAAATGCAGTGCTTTCTGCAAAAATACTCACGCGAGAACTGCTTTCGGTGCTTAATCACGATTCTTTGTCTTTCAAACAGGTTGATATAGAGGCGGATGATTTAGGAGAGCTTGTTTCTATGATTGAGGAAGGGATTGTTTCCGACAAGAATGTTAAAGAGTCTGTAATAAATTATATTAGTGGAGATAAAACCAAACCAAAGGACTTTTTGGAAAAAAACAATTTGTTGATTTCAGAGTCGGTTGACATTGATTTGATTGTTGGAAAAATAATTTCTGAGAACAAAAAAGCTGTTGATGATTACCATGATGGAAACGAGAAGTCTTTGAATTTCTTGGCAGGGCTTGTAATGAGACAAACTAAAGGCACTGCAAAAATCCAGCAAGTTATTGAAAAAATAAAAAAAAGACTTAGTTGAGCGGGGTTTGCTCTAAACAAACTTTTATATTTTGGTTTAGTGTAGTTGCTTAGGGTGTTTTGCTTATGAAGTTTAAAGCAATTATTTTGTTGTCATTAATTAGTACAATCTTTTTTCTTTTTGGCTGTACAAGCCAGAAGGATTGTGGACAGGATTTTGACTGCTTTGCTCAGGCTGTTATGTCAAATTGTTCTCCTGCAAAAGTGAGGGTGAATTTTCCTCTTGCAGACGGAGTAATTTCAACGACTAGAACTCTTGAATTGGGTTGTGAAGTAAAAATCGACCGCTTCCAGAGGGGTACGGACAAATTACTGACTTCTTCAACAATTAATGTAACTGCTGAGGATGTGCAGGAAATAAGAGCAGCTCTTGGATTAATCTGATTATTTTAGCGGGGCTTTTTTTTGCTCCGCAAATTTTTTTTATTCGTGTTGTACCATAAGAGCTTTATAAGCGGAGATTTATTACTTTATTAGTAAGTTTAGTCCTTTCATCGGTTGCGGGGGTTTTTTAACCTCTTTGCTTCTGAGTCATTGAGGTGGTTTTTTTGGCTGCATTTTGGGATTTTTTAAGAGAACCGGTTAACATGATAGCGGGTTTGTCTATGCCGGTAAACGTTTTGTTGTTTATTGTTGCTTTGGTTTTGCTGGGAGTTTCTCTGCTGGCTTGGAAAAAAAATAAATCTAAGAGGCTCTTGCTTGTAACGATTTCATTTGGATTGTTTTTTGTAAAAGCTCTGTTGAGTTTGCTGGATTATTTTGTTTCGCCCGGAATTTTCATGAACTATGCGATTCAGGGTTTTTTTGATTTGGTTATTTTAGTTTTCCTCTTTGTTGCGTTATTCAGGAAGTGAGGTGTTTTTGTGATAAAACATCTTGAAGAAGCGGTTGCTTTAACCCCGAGGGATAGAATATTTTCTACAATAGCACAAAACCCTGGTCTGCATTTTCGCGAGATTCAGCGCAGAGTGGGTTATGCTACGGGAGCAATGCAGTATCATATTGATTATTTGAAAAAGAAAGGGCATATTCGAGAAGAGAAGGAAGGAAAATTTTCCAGATTTTATGCTGTCGCGGGAGAATCGGTTGACTCAAAACTAATGGGTCTTTTAAGACAGGAATCAGTCAGAAGAATAACTCTTTTTTTGATGGATAAAAGAAAAGCAACTCTTCAGGCTATTTCAAAGGGAATAAATCTTGGTTTGTCTACCACCGGTTTTCATATGCAAAAACTCATACAAACCGGTTTTGTTGTTGAAACAAAATCTCGTGGAAAAATCTTTTATGTTTTGAATGAGAAAGAAAAAATACTCGGGTTGCTTGTGCAGTACAGGCACAGTTTTCTTGATGAACTTGTTGATTCTTTTATTGATTTGTGGGAAAAAGAACTTAAACCGTGATTATTTTTTTAGTGGCTGGTTTAGATGAAAGTAGTTTTTGTTGTTCCGCAGAATAATTTTCGCGATGAGGAGCTTTTTGTTCCAAAAAAATTTCTCGAATCAGAAGGAGTAAATTGTTTTATTGCATCAAAAGAAAAAGGCACTCTTAAAGGAATGCTCGGCGCAAAAGTGTGTTCGGATTTTTCTCTAAAAGATGTTGGAAACGATTTTGATGCTGTTATTTTTGTCGGAGGGGGTGGAGCAGAGCAGTATTTTAGTGATGCCCATGCGCTTGGTCTTGCAAGAAAGTATTTTGAAATGGGGTGTGTTGTCGGTGCGATTTGCATTGCTCCAAGCATTCTTGCAAATGCGGGGATTTTGAAAGATGTTAAAGCGACTTCATTTTCTTCTGAAGAAAAAAATCTCGTAAAACAGGGTGCGATTTTTTCAAAAAAACCTGTTGAAGTTCACGGCTTGATTGTGACTGCGGCGGGTCCTATGCATGCAAAAGAATTTGGGGAAAAAATATTTGAATTAATTTCAAGGAAAAAGAAGTGATTTTTGTGGATTTAATTCAGGCGCTGTTGCTGGGAATAATTCAGGGTTTTACTGAATGGCTTCCTGTTTCAAGCTCGGGACACCTTGTAATAGCACATTATTTCCTGGATATTCCTTTTAGTCCCGACTTTGATATTGCATTAATGCTTGGGACATCAGTTGCTCTTATAATTTTTTTTCGCAAAAAAATTTTGTGGCTTTTTTTTGGTATATTGAATTTTGAGCGGTCCCAAATAACGTATTTGAAAATGATTATTATTGCGGGTGTTCCTACTGCGATTATTGGTTTTGCTTTTAGGGATTTTTTTAAGAGTTTTTTTTCTCAGCCTTTAATAATTTCTTTTTTTATTTTAATTACTGGGATTTTTTTATTATTTGTTTGTCGGTTTTCGCGCGGGGAAAAGAAGCTCTCAAAAAAAGGGGCTTTTTTTACCGGTCTTGCACAGGGGCTTGCAGTAATGCCTGGAATTTCTCGTTCTGGTTCTACAATCGGGACAGCAATGCTTTTTGGTTTGAAGGCAGAGGATGCGGCGGAGTTTTCTTTTCTAATCGGCTTGCCCGCAATGCTTATTGCTTCTTTGATTGAATTTGCCAGTGCTTATTCGGGTTCTGTTGAAACTGGTGTTTTGTTTGTTGGAGTAATTAGTTCGCTCATTTTTGGGTACATTAGCATCGCGTTTTTGATGTCTTTGTTGAAGAAAAACAAATTGCATTACTTCGGATATTATTGTGTTGTTGCGGGCGCAGTTTTTATTTTGCTTATTTTGTTTGCTTGAATTAGTCTAATTTGAAAGCAGCGGCTACTAAAATCGGAAAAGTAATTGTTGCTTCGCCCCAAACTTTTACAACATTATCGTCATGAGCGGCTTTTCCCCAACTCTTTGCTTCTTCAGGACTTGCTCCGGCATTACTTCCTTCTCCTTCATAACCCGTGTTTAGGTATATTGTGTAATCCGCACCTTCTCTTGTAAGGCATGCGTTCATGATAAAATGTTTTGGAACTGCTCCTCCGATTATTATTGTGCCTATCTTATCAAGACTCAAGACAAGGTCGTACATTTCCTCAACTTCTCTAACCATATCTACAACAAAATCAGAGTGGTCTTTTTTGAAGAAATACATGTGGTCTCCTGTTGCTCCGTCGTTTAGTGGTTCACAAAATATAGGAATTTTGTTTTTCCAGCACCAATAAGTAAAACTCTCTTCTTTTTTTTCTGATTCTTCAAGTTTTTCTCCAAATTTTTTTACTACGTCCATTCCTGTTATTGTTTTTCCCAAATCTTTTTTTTGTTTGTAAAGTTCAAAGAATGCCTGCTTGCAGAAACCTTCGTACCAAATGTATCTTTCGTTGGGTATGAATATGTTTCCTGTTCTGTTAACACCGCTTTTTCTTAATTTTGCTCCGTCTGCTTCAAAAGAACCGTGCAAAAAATCGCCGTGAGTTTTTATTAGGTCTTCTTCCAGTCCGCCTGTGCTTGTTACTATGCAGTCAACCAGTTTGTGCTTTGCTAAATAAGTTATAATGTCTCTTACTCCGCTTGTACCCATGTTTGAAGTAAATCCCAAAAAAATTGATGCGTTTTCTTTTCTCATTTTTTTTGTAAGTTCAATAGCTTTTCCTAAATTGGTTGCCTGAAAACCAGTGTCTTTAAACGAGTCAAAAAATTTTTTCGGGTCAAAAGAAGATTCAAAATCATATCCTCTAATTTTGCCTGTTCCAACTTCTTTTGATTTCTTCAGAATAGCTTTTCTCGGATCAAATTTTTTCATAAACATTCCTTATAATATAAAGTGGGCAGCGGGAGATTCAAACGCAACCCTTTTTACAAAGTGTTGCATCCCAAAAACCTGCTTGGGTCCACTATAAATGGGCAGCGGGAGATTTGAACTCCCGACCGCACGATTATCAGTCGTGTGCTCCAACCAACTAAGCTAGCCGCCCGTTATAATGAAAACTGTCGAGAAAAGCTTTAAATTGCTACCTAACCCAAGTTATTTTAAGGGTAAGAATTCCCGTTAAGAGCCCCTTCGTCTAGTGGCTAAGGATGCAGGCCTTTGAAGCGACAGTTCCGGCTGTCGGGTGCGGAGCAGTGTCTTCGCAAGCTCGACACAGCGGACTTGAACGCGTCGTGAGCCTGATACCCCAGTTCGAATCTGGGAGGGGCTAATTAAATTTAATTTAGTAAGGTCTTTCTTTTTCGGTTAAGCGAAGCGAATGCCGAAGTTCTCGCCTAATGAAATTGGCGTGGGGAACTGGGAATAATTAAATTTAAAACTAAAATAAACATTTTGTATTGAGTGTGTTTTTGTGTCTTCAAAAGTTTTGATTGCTGGTTCGATCGGGTTGGATGATGTTTCTACTCCTTTCGGTTCGGTGAAGAGTGTTGCGGGGGGTTCTGCTGTTTTTGCTTCTCTTGCTTGTTCTATTTTTTCTAAAACCGCAATGCTTGGGACAATAGGGAGTGATTTTCCCAAAGAAAAACTTGGTTTGTTTGAAGAAAAAGGAATTGATGTGAGTGCTTTGCAGGTTTCACAAAAACCAACTATGAGATGGAAAGCGCATTATGATGTTGATATTAATGTAGCGCACACGGATTCTTTTGAAGCGAACTCGCTTCTTGATTTGCACAAAACAGTTCCTGAAAAATTTTCTACAGTAGAGTATTTCTTTGCGGGAAATTTTGATCCTGAAAACCAGCTTTCACTTTTGCGTTCTTTGAAAAAAAAACCGAAGCTCTCAATCTGTGATACGATGGATTATTACATTAACTCAAAAAGAGAAAAGGTTCTTGAAATGGTGAATGCTGCAAACATTGCGTTAATGAATGACTCTGAAGCGCGTTCGCTTTTTAGAACAACAAATTTGGTAAAAGCCGCGCAGGAAATACTCAAACTTAATTCGGAGTACGCGATAATAAAAAAGGGCGAGCACGGGTGTGTAATGTTTTCAAAAGAAAAACATTTTTCATGCATAGGTTATCCGCTTGAAAATATAAAAGATCCTACGGGGTGCGGAGATTCTTTTGCGGGTGCGTTAATTGGTTACCTTGCAAGTACTGATGATTTGTCCGAGAGTAATTTAAGAAAAGGGATTGTGAGTGCTTCTGCTGTTGCTTCTTTTAACGCGGAATCTTTTTCGTTTGAAAAACTTGCTCAAATAACAAAAAAGGATGTTAGTGAAAGAGTTAAAGAATTTAAAGAGTTTGTAAAGTTTTGATATTATTTTTATGGCTTCAACCCCAAAAGTTGTGAGGCGAACCGCTAAAAGAATTCGTAGAGAAGTTTCTAATTATTTTGGCTTTCCTGTTAGAGCGAGAGTAAATTTTGGTGCTGATAATTCATCTATAACAAGTATTCGTGGCGGTAAAGCAAAAGGGGTTATTTCGCTTGACAGAGAAATGCGTAAGGTTGGAAGAATTCCCATGGCTCGCGCGGAATTAGTATTACGTCATGAGTTTTTTCATGTGGCTGGAGATTCATACATGCTCAAAAAAGTTTCCAATACCATTGATCTTTCAAATGAAGCAATTGCAATGGTGGGGAGTGCAGAGAATGAAATTTCTAGATTGCATGGTCCAAACGCTTATAGGCGAGTTCTTGCTGATTATGATTTCGCGCTTAGAATAAATCCGCCTCGTGACTTTGTGCATTTAGCTGGGCTTAAAATAATGCTAAATATTCTCAGAAAGTATCCATCAAAAAAAGAAAGGCAAAAGTTTATTCAAGAACTTCTCATACAGAATGCTGAGGCTGTAAAAGAGGGTCAAAAAAGAAATGTTGATGCATATATTGTAAATCCTTTTGGAAAAATAATTCTTCAGCAAGGTTAGTTTTAGGTTGTCCTAATCACTATTTTAAATGTTTTGAAGCTTGTTTTCTTCAGTGAGATAGATTGGTTTTTGAAGTTAAGGACATTAAACTCGCAGAACAGGGGAGAATGAATATTGAACTTGCTCAGGCTCACATGAAGTCCTTGCTTGAAGTAAAAAAGCGTTTTGAAAAAGAAAAACCGCTTAAAGGAATCCGAGTTGGAATGGCTTTGCATGTTACTAAAGAGACTGCTGTTTTGGTTAAGACTCTTATTGCTGGGGGCGCAGAAGTTGCTATTACTGGTTGTAATCCTTTAAGTACTCAGGATGATGTTGCTGCTGCTCTTGCAGAAGACGGCGTGAATGTTTGGGCGTACAAGGGCGAAACAAAAGAAGATTATTACAAGTATTTGAATCATGTTATTGCTTTCAAACCGCATATTACTATTGATGATGGATGCGATCTTGTAACAGAAATTCACTCAAAGCACAAAGAACTTATTCCTCAAATAATTGCGGGGTGCGAGGAAACAACTACTGGAGTAATTCGGTTAAAAGCAATGGAAAAACACGGCGCACTAAAATATCCTGTGGTTGCGGTTAATGATAATGACACTAAGCACTTGCTTGATAATTATTACGGCACGGGGCAGAGTACTCTTGACGGAATAATACGCGCAACAAATATTCTAATTGCAGGAAAAACTTTTGTTGTTTTGGGTTATGGTTCGTGCGGAAAAGGAGTTGCGTTAAGGGCAAAGGGTCTTGGAGCGAATGTTATTGTAACTGAAATTAATCACTTTAAAGCGCTTCAGGCAACTTATGACGGTTTTAGAGTAATGCCTATGGAAGAAGCATGCAAACTTGGAGATATTTTTTGCACTGTGACGGGAAATAAGCATGTAATCAGATTGGAGCACATGAAGCAAATGAAAGACGGTGCGATTGTAGCAAATTCCGGTCACTTTGATATTGAGATTGATGTTGCTGCTTTGAAAAAGAGTTCAAAATCTGTAAGAAGAATGAGACCTTTTTTGGATGAGTATGTTCTTGAAGGAAAAAAAATACTGCTTTGTGGAGAGGGAAGACTAGTTAATCTTGCGGCTGCTGAAGGTCATCCAAGCGAAGTTATGGCTACTAGTTTTTGCGGACAGGCTCTTGCGGTTGAATACTGTGCAAAGAACAGAGCGATATTAAAACCTGAAGTAATTACTCTTCCAAAAGAAATTGATAATTCTATTGCCGCTTTGCAGCTTGATGCACTCAAAATTGAAATTGACGAGCTTACTGCCGAGCAGAAAGAGTACCTTGAATCTTATGAAGAAGGAACGTAAATATTTTTTTGCGTTGCTTTATTAAGGTTTTTCGTCTTATTCTAGACTATGGTTTTGTTTTTTGGTTTTGATATTCCTGAATTGATTATTTTTGTTGGTTTTGTTCTTTGGTCTATTGCATCGGTACTTGGTTTTATTTTTTCGGTTACAATGGCTTTTAATGCGTGGCAAAGAGCATTTTCAAGAAACAAAAAAATATTTTGGGTTCTTGTGTGCTTGATAGTTCCGTTTGCTTCGCTTGTTTATTATTTCAAATATATTTTTAAAAAAAAGTAGTGCCGGCTGGAATTTAGCTGCAGATTTTTTAGTTGTCTTTTGTATTTTCTTTAACTCTTTTGAGAAGAATGAGTGCTGCAATTGAAAGAATTATTGAAATAAAAAACGGGGTTTGGGGGCTTATTGTATCCCAGAGTATTCCTGCTGCAAAGGAAGCTGGGAATGCACAGAGCCCGATTATCATTTGCAGTGTTCCTAAACTTGATGCTCTGAATTTTTTCGGCGCGAGTTCTGAAGCGAATGTTTTTTGAACAGTGTCAAAACCAGCTTTGTGTATTCCGTACAGGAAAAAACACCCTATTACTGCGATAGGGTTATTTGTTGCAATAAATAATACGCACACTAAAATCCATGCAATGAAAGAAATGTAAAGGACTTTTTTTCGCCCTATTTTGTCAGAGAGTTTTCCAAAATAGTATGAAAAAACCATTGCGATTAAAGTGTATATGAAGTAAAGCAAAGGCACGAGTGAATTATCCCAGCCTATTTGCTTTGCAAACAAAAGAAGAAATGAATAACTAAATGTTCCGAGAGCGAAAATTGTGCTTAGTAAAAGAAAGAGTCTGAAATTAGCGTCAAGACTTTTTAGTTCAAGTCCTTTGTATAATTTTATTTTGTTGAGTTTCTTTTCTTTAATTAGGATAATCAGTGCCGCTGCGCCGATGATTGAAGGGATTGATGCAATAAGAAACAATAATTGGTAATTTATCTGAAATACGCTCAAAAAAATTATGCTTATAGTTATTCCTGCAAGACCGCCGGCGTTATCCATGAAGCGGAGTATTCCAAAGTGTTTTCCCCTGTTTTTGTGGGTTGATAAATCCGCGATCATCGCATCTCTTGGTGCTCCCCTGATTTTTCCTGCTCGGTCAAGTATTCTGAAAGGGATTATTGCTTGCCATGTTGTGCTGAATGCATAGCCTATTCTCGATAATCCTCCGAATAAATAACCGGTCCAGATAAATATTTTTCTTTTTTTTAACCTGTCTGAAGCATATCCTGATATTGCTTGTGATATTGAAACCAGTGCGTCGCTTAATCCGTCAATTAAACCGAGAACAGTCATGTTTGCTCCGAGAATTGTTGTCAAAAAAACGGGCCAGATTGGAAGAATCATTTCTGCGCCCATGTCGTTTAGAAAAGTTGCTAAGGAGAATGCACGCATCGTGCGTTTTGCTTCCTGTTTTTTTGTATCTTGGCGCATTTGTTCAGCTCATTTATTCACTGCAAGCAGGTTTTTTATTCTATTCTTTCTTCCAGTTGTTTATGTACCCTGAAGAAAAAAGTTTTTCTATGAAAAAAGTTTTGCCTCCAAGAACTAAACGCAATGTAGTTGGAATAATTCCTTTTGACGGCGAAAAGTTTTTGCTTCTGCACAGAGTTTTGAACTGGAAAGGGTGGGAATACCCAAAGGGCGGCATTGATGAGGGAGAGAATGCAGAAAAAACTTTGGGGCGAGAATTGTATGAAGAAACTGGTTTGAAGGAATTTGAACTCGTTGGAAAAGTGGATGAATATAATTTTCTTGACAAGGTCCACAATAGGGAAGTTTTTATGCAGAGTTTTCTCGTGCGGGTTTCAAGCAACAACAAAGTAAATTTTGATAATCAGCCTGTTGAGGGGGGAAAGAAGCTTGTTGAGCATGATGATTTTAAATGGTGTTTTCCTTTTGAAGCCGTTAAGTTATTGACGCACGCAAACAGCAGGCGTTCAATGAAAAGAGCAATTAAAATGCTGGGGTTAAAGGAGTAACTCAAAATATTGGACATATTTTGGTTTGGTGGTTTGATGGATTTGAATATTTTTAAGAAAAAAGATGAAAAAAAAGAAACTGAGAATGAGGGAAGTGAAGACGCTGTTTCTTCTGCAGGAAAATACAACGAGCCTTGCAGTTTGTGCAATAAAGCCCCTACTGATAAGCATTGGGGTGGACAGTACTTTCACAAGAAATGTTTTAGAAAACTTAGAAAAGGCGCTAAAGGAATGATTTGATATTAGTTCAAGAATTTTTTATTTTATTCCGATTACTTGTATCCCAAATTTTTCTATTTCTTCTTTTGTCCAAAACTTTTCTAGCTTGTCTATTTTTGCAATATAAGTAACTTCTTTTTTTATTTCTCTTCCTGTGTACTGTTTAGTTTCTGGATTGTATTCTCGGAGCATTAGTGTATCGCCTTTGTGAACTTCAAAATCTGCGAGTCTTACTTCAAAGTTTTTGCTTCCTTCAAGTATTGCTTCAAAGTATTTGGGCCAGATTTTTTTCTCAATTGTTTTCATGTTTTCACTTTTGTGCTTGTATTTCTTTTCTTAATAATTCGCTGAGTAATTTTCCGTCAACGCCTTTTAGCGCAGGTTCTCTCATCAAATCTCCCATTAACGGTCCGATTGCCCCCATTCCTTTTTCCTGCACTAGTGCTAAATTTTTTGAAACAATTTTAGCTATTATTTGTTTAACTTCATTCTCATCAATTAAGGCTGCTTTTTCTTTTTCCTCTGAAATTAGTTCCTCAACACTTTTTCCTTTTGAAAGTTTTTCAACAGCTTTTCCTAAATTTGATTTGTTTATTTTTCCTTTTGCTTCAAGCAAAAGCAGTTCACCAATATTTTCCATATTACCTTTTTCAACTTCTATTCCCAAGCGTTTTAATTCGGTGAGTGTTTGAAGCAAGAGAGCTGCGCTTGTTTTTGGATTAGCTCCTTTTGCAACTATTTCTTCAAAGAATCGCGCGTAGTTGCTTAGTTTCATTTCTTCTATGTGGTTTGAGCCTAAACCCATTTTTGAGTAGAGTTTTTCTCTCTCCTCAACGCTTTTTGGGATTTGCTTTTTGATTACGTCAAGTTCTTTTTCAGTTATTGTTCTTGAAGGAATATCTGTTTCAGGGTACATTCTCGCTTCTCCGGAAAGCGGACGCTGGTACTCGCTTGAACCATCTTCAAGTGATCCTCTTGTTTCTTCTATTACTCCGTCTAATCCTCGGATAAATCTTTCTTTTACTGCTTCAAGCGCAGGAAGGGCTTTTTCTTTTTCCGCTACAATGAACACAAAATTGTCTTCATCTTTGCATTCTAGTATTTTTTTAATTTCATTAATTTCTTTTTCAGTTATTCCGTAGTTTGGAAGTTCATCCAAGTGAATTAATCCGCTTACTCCTTTTGCTTTTGCGTATGCACTCATTTCGCTCCCAAATCTCTTTGCGCCTATTTTTTCTCCAAGCAGTCCTTTTGCTTTTGTAATTTTTATTCCAAAAACAGTTTTTCCTTTAATGAATTTGCATTCTGTTGAACCAAAAATTTGTGTGAGTTCTTTTGACTCTGAGAATTCAATTTTTTCTTTTTTGCCGTATTTTTCAATTAATTTTTTTTTCATATTCAATAAATCAATTTGTCTTTCAACTTCTTTTTCCGCTACAATTCCGAGTAATTCCAGTTCTTGGCATCCTTTTATTTCACATCTTGCGCCTTCTGCGATTGAAACATTAACATCTTGTCTTATTGTTCCTTTTCCTCTTTTTGTTTTGCATGTTAATCTCATTATTTCTCCTATTTTTTTTGCTAGTGCAACGGTTTCATTAGGACTTGTGATGTCCGGATCAGTTGCGAGTTCAATTAGGGGTATTCCTAATCTGTCAAGATTATAATATATTTTTCCATTTTCTTTTTTTATCGGTCTGCAGGCGTCTTCTTCAAGAACAATTGTCTGTACTCCGTAACTTTTTCCTTCTGCTTCTATTTTTCCGCCAAGTGCAATTAGTGCTGTTCTTTGAAATGCGCTTGTGTTGCTTCCATCAATAACTGTTTTTCGCATTGTTGCAATTTTGTTGAATACGTTTGA
>Ga0172375_10009843_pt1 | contig 12509 bp, 4 predicted proteins | sample LakKiv1m_FD_114537 | JGI IMG/M metagenome (GOLD analysis project Ga0172375, IMG submission 114537) | Freshwater microbial communities from Kabuno Bay, South-Kivu, Congo - kab_092012_11.1m | ecosystem: Environmental > Aquatic > Freshwater > Lake | place: Democratic Republic of the Congo... | reverse complement strand
GGTCTTCACCACCATACAGAAGTTCATTCCGCCGAAGGCGGAACCCTCATCCTCGGTCCCTCTCCCAGTGGGAGAGGGAAGCAGGGTGAGGGCGCGCAGCGTGGGTGAGGGTCTGGCGTTATCACAACGACGCAATATCGTCGTGATAGCCGACGAGGCGCACCGGAGCCAGTACGACTTCATCGACGGGCTGGCGCGGTCGATGCGCGACACCCTGCCCAATGCGTCGTTCATCGGTTTCACAGCCACGCCGGTATCGTTCTCTGACCGCGACACGCGGGCGGTGTTCGGCCACGACATCAGCGTGTATGACATCCAGCGCGCGGTCGAGGACAAGGCGACCGTGCCTATCTACTACGAGAGCCGGCTGGCGAAGATCGACCTGCCCGAGGATGAGAAGCCCAAGGTGGACGCCGAGTTCGAGGAGGCGACCGAGGAAGAGGAAGTCGAGCACAAGGAGAAGCTGAAGTCGCGCTGGGCGCGGCTGGAGAAGGTCGTCGGCGCGAAGAAGCGGATAGCCGAGGTCGCGAAGGACCTGGTCGAGCACTGGGAGAAGCGGCTGGAGGTGATGGACGGCAAGGCGATGGTCGTGTGCATGAGCCGCAGGATATGCGTGGACCTCTTCGACGAGATTGTGAAGCTCCGGCCGGCCTGGGGCGGCGACGAGGAAACAGGACGGGTAAAGGTGATTATGACCGGGTCCGCGACCGACCCGGCCGAGTGGCAGGCGCATATCCGCAACAAGGAGAAGCGGAGGAAACTCGCCGACCGGTTCAAGGACCCAAAAGACCCGTTCCAGATTGTCATCGTGCGTGACATGTGGCTGACCGGGTTCGATGCACCGTGCCTGCACACGATGTACCTGGATAAGCCGATGCGGGGGCACGGGCTGATGCAGGCGATTGCGCGGGTGAACCGCGTGTTCCGCGACAAGCCGGGCGGGCTGGTCGTGGACTACATCGGCATCGCGGACTCGCTGAAGAAGGCGCTGGCCGCGTATACCGAGAGCGGCGGCAAGGGCAAGCCGACGTTCAGCCAGGAAGAGGCGGTGGCGAAGATGCTCGAGAAGTACGAGGTCTGCTGCGACATGTTCCATGGATTCGACTGGTCGGATTGGACCGGAAAGCCGGCGCAGCGGATTGCCCTCCTGCCCAGGGCGCAGGAGCATATCCTCGCGCAGGAGAACGGGCAGGAGCGGTACGCGCAGGCAGTGAAGGAGTTGTCGGTTGCGTTCGCCCTGTCGGTGCCGCACGAGAAGACGAAGGAGATACGCGACGACGTCGGGTTCTTCCAGGCGGTGCGGGCCGCGCTTGGCCGCAAGTCGCCGGGCCGCAGGCTGACCGAGGAAGAGCTCGACCTTGCCATCAAACAGATAGTCTCGCGGGCAATAACCGCGGACAAGCCGATAGACATCTTTGCCGAGGCGGGCCTTAAGAAGCCGGACATCTCGATTCTTTCCGACGAGTTCCTGGCCGAGGTGCGCGGGATGAAGCAGAAGAACCTTGCGGTGGAACTGCTCCGGAAGCTCTTGGACGACGAGATAAAGACGCGGTCGCGGACGTTCCTCGTGCAGTCGCGGTCGTTTGCTGAGATGCTCGACCGCGCCATCAAGGAGTATCACAACCGGACCATTGAGACTATGGAGGTCATTGAGCGGCTGATGAAGCTTGCACAGGAGATGCGCAACGCGTCGGAGCGGGGCGACAAGCTAAAACTCTCGCCTGAGGAACTGGCCTTCTACGATGCTCTGGAGACGAACGACAGCGCCGTGGCGGTGCTTGGGGACGACGTCCTGCGGGCTATCGCGCGGGAAGTCGCGGACACGGTTCGCAAGAACGTGAAGATAGACTGGACGATGAAAGAGAGCGTGAAGGCGACGCTCCGCGTCTACGTGAAGCGCGTGCTGAAGCGGCACGGCTATCCGCCTGACAAGCAGCAGAAAGCAACCGACACGGTTCTGCAGCAGGCCGAACTCATCGCACCCCGCTGGGCCGCGTAGCCCATCCGCCCGCCCATTTGACACGCTCACCCGCGATTCCTAGAATCACGTCGTGATCGGCAAGCGCGTGTCGGGAACGCCCTTCAGAAGGAGCTGAAATGTCGGTAGAGAACAACAAGACGATTGCGCAACGGTTGATCCGCGTATGGGGCGACGGGGACCTCGATCTCGTTAGCGAGCTTGCGTCCCCTTCGCTCGTGGTCCGGTATCCGATTCTCCCCAAGGTCATCGAGAGCAGCGGGGCGTTCCGGCAGGTACTGGCCAGTTTCCGTTCGGCCTTTGCCGGCGCCAGTCTTCGGGTCGAAGAGACGATTGCCGAGGACGAGAAGGTGGTGGTGCGCTGGACCTTCTCCGGGACCCACAAGGGCAATCTCCTGGGCATTCCGCCGACCGGCAAGTTCGTGACCTGGACCGGCATCACCATCTATCGAATCGTCGACGGCAAGGTGGTGGAGGAGCAGGGAGAAGAGGACTTCGCCGGTTTCTTCCGCCAGATCGGCCTGCTACACAGCTAAATAGCCAGGTAGCCGGGGCGCCTCCCCGAAGCCGCCTGAAAGCGGGAGGTGCCGACATGGCACCTCCGTGGTCAACCGCCAGCGCCGGCGCCGACGCCGGCGCGCGCTACTTCTTGCGTCCTTTTTCGGCGCGGGCTTTCGCGTCCGCCTCCAGCTTGGCGCGGCGCTCGGCGAGCTTCCGTTCTTCCTCTTCCACTCGCTTTGACTCCGCCTCCAGACGGGCCTTCGCCTCGGCCTGTTCCTGCATCCGCTTCCGCTCCGCCTCGGCGCGGGCCTTGGCCCGGGCTTCAAGCTGAGCGCGGTACTCGAGCAACTTGCGCTTCTCTTCGGCGCGGGCCTTGGCTTCGACCTCTTCCCTGGCGCGCAGTTCGGCCAGCTTCCGCTCGGCTTCGGCGCGGGCCTTGGCCTCGGCCTCCTCGCGGGCGCGGATCTCGGCGAGCCGGCGCTCGGCCTCTTCGAGCTTCCGACGCTCGGCTTCGGCGCGGGCCTTTGCCTCGGACTCTTCTTTGGCGCGCACCTCGGCGAGCCGGCGTTCTTCTTCCTCGAGCTTCCGTCGCTCCTCTTCGGCGCGGGCTTTGGCTTCGGCTTCTTCCCGCGCACGCTGCTCCGCCAGCTTGTGTTCCTCTTCAGCTCTTGCCTTCGCCTCGGCCGCCAGCCGGGCACGTTTTTCGGCCAGCGCGCGTGCCTCTTCCTCGATCCGTTTGCGTTCGGCCTCCACCCTCGCCCTGGCCTCAATTTCCTCCCGGGCGCGCTGTTCCTCCTCGCGCTTCCGGCGTTCCTCTTCCTGCCGCCTGTCTTCCGCCTCGGTATAGGCCTTGAGCTCGGCGGCGAACTGCGACCGTCTCTCGACGAGTTTCCGTTCCTCCAGTCTGCGCTCGGGCTCGGCGGCGGCGTAGGCTTTGACCTCGGCCTCCAGCCGTACCCGCCTTTCGGCAATCCGGCGTTCGTCGTCCTTGAGGCGACGCTCCTCTTTGTCGAGCTTTCGCCGCTCGGCGTCAAGGCGGGCGGTGACCTTGGTGTCTTCTTTGGCACGCGCCTGGGCGAGCCTCCGTTCCTGCTCTTCGAGCCGCTTGATTTCCGCTTCGGCCCGGGTCCTGGCCTCGGCTTCGTCTCTGATCCGCTGCTCGACAAGGCGGCGTTCTTCTTCTTCTTTCCGCCGGCGTTCCGCTTCGGCGCGGGCTTTGGCTTCGGCCGCTTCCCGGGCTCGCCGCTCGACCCGTCGCTGTTCCTCTTCCCGGCGCCGGCGTTCGGCCTCTTCTTTCGCGCGCTGCGCGGCAATTCTCTGTTCTTCTTCCTGTCGCTTCCGCTCCGCATCAGCCCGTAACCTGGCCTCGGCCTCTTCCTTGGCACGCTGAGCCGCGAGCCGGCGGTCCTCATCCGCCTTCTTCGCCCGCTCGGCCTCAGCGCTGGTCTTTGCCTCAGTCTCTTCCCTCGCCCGCTGCGCCGCTTCCAGCCGCCGGCGCTCCGCCTCGGTCCGGGCGCGGGCCTCGGCCTCTTCCCTGGCGTGCTGCGACCGCCGTTCTTCTTCCACTCGCTTCGCGCGTTCCGCCTCGGCCCGGGCTCTGGCTTCGGCTGCCTCAACTGCGACGTGCCCGGCCCGCTTCCGTTCTTCCTCAAGCCGGATCCTGGCCTCGGCCTCTTCGCGGGCATGCCGCGCCACTGTCTCGCGATCGGTCTTCGGCGCGGCCGGGAAAAGCGACAATAACTGCCTGGCCAGCTTCTCGGCATCGGGCTTCGGCAGGCCGGCATCGACGCAACCGGCCGCGAATCGCTCCGCGCCCATCTGCATCGCCAGCGGCTTCACGCTCTTGGTGGTCTGTTCGACGCCTGCCCGGGAGCCGATGGCTGTGAGCTGGATCAGCGCCTGCACGAAGGCCTTCAGTGCTTTGTCCGACCTGCCGCCGGCCTGGTGGAGAAGCCCGATGTTGTTGAGGCTTTCCGACTGCAGGCGCGGGTTTGCGAGCGCGCGTGCTGTCGCCAGCGCCTCTTCGAAAAGCTGCATGGCCTTGTCGGGATGACGCGTAGCCGCATAGAGCTGTCCGGCTCCGTTCAGGGCCGCTGCCAGACCGGGCTTATTCCCCATCCGCCGCTGCAGCGTCAGCGCCTGTTCGAGCGGTATCCTGGCCTTGTTGGCGTCAAGTCGGGCGAGGTGAACCAGTCCGAGATTGCCGAGGTTGTCTGCCTGTGCCTGCAGGTCGGCGAGCTCGCGCGCCATCGCCAGCGCTTCTTCCAGATATTTCAGTGCCTTGTCGGGCTTGGCCGCATCCCGGTACGCTGCGCCGGCCCGGCCGAGGGCCCCCGCCACACCCGGCTGATACTCGATCTCGCGGCCGATTGTCAACGCCTGCTCAAATTGCTTGATTGCCCGCTCGACTTCACCCCTGGCCTGGTACGCCAGCCCCAGGTCGCAGAGGGCGTCGACTTCACCCGGCCAGTACTTGATCCCGCGATACGTCGTCAGCGCCTGCTCGAACTGCTTGAGGCCCTTGTCGGTCTCGCCCTTGGCCAGGTACACAAACCCGAGGCCGCGGCGGTTGTCGGCCTGCAGCCGCGGATTCGCCGCCTCGTCCGCCATTGCCAGGGCCTGCTCGTGGTATTTGATGGCCTTATCCGGTTCACCGACGGCAAGGTATATCGGCCCGAGGTTGGTCAGCGCTATTACCTTCCCGGTCCTGTCACCGAACTGCTCCGCCAGCCGGACGGCCTCCTCTTGACTTGCCCTGGCCTCCCGCCACCTGCCCGACATCTGGTGGCAGAGCCCGGCTAGGCTCGCGAGCGCGACCAGCTCGGACCGGGCCGCGTCTTTCGACGCCACTCCGAAGAACCCGATGGCCTTGTCCCAACTGCAGGACTTCATCGCGGTCCGTCCCAGTTCGAACGGTGCTCTTACCGACGGCAGGGAGTTCGTCAACTCATCAGTGTATTCCATTGTGCCTCAAGATCGTCGCGCGCGCCGTCCGCTGGACAACGGTCGCCCATTCCCGATTCGCTTGTCCGTCAACCGGCGTGGCATGCGGATTGTTATAGCCGGAAAGCGCCACGAGGTCAAGTGAATGCGCGCCCCGGATTCGTTCATTGTTCCCATTCAAGACCCGTGAGTTACGAGCGACGGTGGACGGCGGCGGCGCACCGCTGCGGCCCCGCGGCAGAGGAAGGTTCAACAGGCATTCGGACCAGTCGTTCACCGATAGCGCGGACGGCCGCGACCTGTTGACCCGAACAAGCCGCAGCCGCTCGGCGCGACAGCCACCGCGGCCCCGACACCCGCCTCCACCAACCACCCGACCAGACATCATCAGCGGCCGGGCAGCCATGCCGTGGCAGACCCCAGGAGGCGGACTGGAGAGCGGCCCAGGCATCCGGCCGGTTGCGGGGCACCCATGAAAGTCCCTTGCGGGGGTAGCGACCAGACGGCAGCATCGGCCCCGTCATGACCACCTGTGACCGTCATTCCAATGTCGCACCTTGTAAGTTGCATAACTGCGAGATATAACTTCTATATGCCGACCCTCGGTCGGTGCGACGGTGGAAACATGTACGTCGCGTCTGATGCCACGTGGCCCCATGGACGCGCCAGAAGGCGCCTCTCCGCGCGGCCGACCGCGTCGCGAACGCGAAAGCGGGGGTGAGACGACGTTTCGCTTGGCCCGAAGACGGTTTGCCTGCTTTTCCGCGGTCACAAATGCACTTTTGGGCTCTTCCGCGGGTGCGCACTGCCATTAACTGCCAAGACAAATGTCGCACATTGTAAATCTCGTTGTTGCGTAACTTGTTGGCGTGGGTCCTTCGCCGGTGATGCTTTGTCGCGCCCGCTGCCGGAAATGCGATTCCCTGTTAGTGCTTGAGGGTCAGTAACCTAGGCCAAGAATGCGATACGGGGAGTCGCGGCACGCCTTGTGCTTCTGGACGGACATATGAAATCGGCCCCTGGGTCTCGCCTCGCTAGGATCGCAAGCATCGGTTCGCGGATGTCGAGCCTCCATGACTCCGGTCGTTGCTGCGGTACGCCTCCAACTGGGGGCCGTTCATTATGGTCGGCGCAGCAGACAGTCTGTCGGTCCCAGTCTTGCAGTGAAAGCCAGCCAGGGATGGCCCATCACACCTCCGCCCAGGCTTTGGCCCCAACCCCGTTTCAGATTGACGCTGCGCCGACGCTTTCTTGTTCAACCCATGCTCAAAGTCGCGCCTGAGCTGGATCCCGACAGCCGACTGCAGTCACCGCTTGGCACCGATGACACCGCCTCTACGCTGAGGAGTTACCGGCCGGCTGACCGCCTTCATTTCGAGTCTCTGCCGCTTGCCGCCGTGAAACGCCGTGTTGCGATAATCGGTACCGGCTGCTGGGGCAAAGACCTCGTCCAGACCCTCGGTGAGCTGGGGGCTCTCCGGGCGGTCTGCGACACCGACCCTGCACGGCTGACCGCCATGCCGAATGGAGTGGTGAAGCACTATGGCCGCGTGGAAGACTGCTTCGCCGACTCCGACGTCAGCGCCGTGGTAATCGCCACGCCCGCAGTATCGCACGTCGAGCTGGTCCGGGCCGCGCTGAAGGCAGGCAAAGATGTCCTCGTCGAGAAACCGCTGGCACTGACGCTTCGCGACGGACAGGGACTGGTGAGGACCGCCGCAGGCTCGGGTCTTATCCTGATGGTTGGCAATGTCCTGCGCTACCACCCCGCTATCTGCAGGCTTAAGGGAATGATTGACGCGGGCGAGCTTGGCCGGGTCGAGTACATCTGTTCAAACCGCCTGAGCGTCGCCCGGCCGCGCGCCGAGGAAAACATCCTGTGGAGCTTCGCCCCGCATGAAGTTTCGGTTATCCTCGGCCTGCTCGGCGAGATGCCGCTGGCTGCGTCGTGCCAGGGCGGCGACTACTTGAGCCGCGGAGTGTCTGACGTCACCGTCAGCCAGTTCGTATTTGCCGGCGGCGTTCGCGCCCAGATTTTCGTGAGCCGGCTGCGACCGTTCCAGGAACAGCGGCTGGTCGTGGTCGGGTCCGATGAGATGGCGGTGTTTGACGAGGCCGCGCCTGACCGGCTGGTGCTCTATCCTCGCGGCGATTGGAAGAATGTTTCAACCAGCACGGCCGAGGCGACCGGCGAGCCGGTGTTGATCGATTCCATGGAACCGATGAAAACGGAATGTCTGGCGTTCTTGGAAAGCCTCGTCACTCGCCAGCCTCCGGTGACTGACGGGGACGAGGAACTGCGCATGCTGGAAGTACTCGATGCGTGCGAGCGCTCTCTGTCCAGCGATGGAGCACGGACCGAGGTCCAGTTGTCGGCCCGCAGTCGTCGTCTCCAACGGATCGCAAGACTCGGCGCTCAGTACGCCGAAGAGCCCGCTTCGGCGGGCGAAGCTACCGCACCCCTATGAGCGCGCCGGGTGACGGCCGGACTAGATTAGGCTACGCCCTGCTGATTAGTAGGGCGGCGGGGTGATCGGCCCCGGCATGGGCGGAATCGGGAACGGACGCGTGGCTTCCACACAAGCCTCCATTGGTTTTCGAACCTTTCTGCACCGTGTTCGCGACTTACGCACCCATCATCAGTGGGGCGTTTCGCGCCAGAGCATGGGCGTAGCCTGGAACTTTGCCTAGGGAACGCCCTGCTCCGGCGAGCGCGAATTCTTCATATTGTCATAAGCAATTCCCATACCTTCAGGCGAAAGCAGCGTAACGCTCGTATCTCCGAGAGATAGTCTGTCTTTCTGTTCGACGGGGCTCGCCCATTCCGGCGTCGCATCGTGCCGGGTCGATTGGCTAAGTCTTTGCTGAACAAGGTATTAGTTAGCTGCGTCGCATTTGTCGCACCAGTTAGGTAGGGTTGGTCCGGTCTATCCCGAAACGTTGCATCAGACGCTGGAACTGCCGACGGTGCACGGATAGCAGCTCGGCCGCCTTGCTCACGTTGCCGCCGGTGACACGCAGTGCGTTCACGACCTCTCGACGCTCAAAGCGTTCGCGCTTTCCGCGAGGGGCCTCGGTCATCCTCTCGATTCCGGCAAACTGCGCGCCAAGGTCATCAATCGTGATCCTGTGCCGCTGGGCCATAATGACGGCCCGCTCGATGACGTTCTGCAATTCGCGGACGTTGCCCGGCCAGGCGTAGCTGGCAAAGACCTCCAAGACCCTTTCCTCGCAGCGGTCGACCGGCTTGTTCAGCTGTCCAGCGTACCGTTTCACGAAGTAGTCCGCGAGCAACGCAACATCGCCGGTCCGCTCGCGCAGTGCCGGGACGTTGACCGTCACGCCGTTCACGCGGTAGAACAGGTCCTCGCGGAAGCGCCCGGTCCGCACCTCTTGACGAAGGTCCCGGTTGGTCGCGCAGATGAGCCGGACGTCCACCCGCCGCGGCTGGGTCTCGCCGACCCGGCGCACGACCTTCTCATCAAGGACCTGCAGCAGTTTGGCCTGCACTCCGAGAGTCGTGTTGCTGACCTCGTCCAGAAAGACGGTGCCGCCGACCGCCGCCTCGAACAGCCCTTCCTTGTCCCTGACCGCGCCGGTGAACGCACCCCGGGCGTGGCCGAACAGCTCGGACTCAAACAGGTTCTCCGGCAGGGCGCCGCAGTTGATGGACATGAACTCGTGGGCCTGCCGTTCGCTCTTGGCGTGAAGCAGCCGGGCCAGCACTCCTTTGCCGGTCCCGGTTTCGCCAGTGAGCAGCACCGTGCAGTTCGACGGCGCGATCCGATCAATCACCCGGTATACGTCCTTCATCGCCTTCGAGCGACCCATGAAATACCCGGTGGCCGCATCCACCAGCATATCCTCGCGCAGCACCGACATTTCCTCCTGCAGCTTCCTGAACGCCGCCGACTTGTCGATCGTTGCCGCCAGCAGATTTGCCACTGACGCAAGCAGGTTCATGTCCTCCTCGAGGAAGAGGTGCGCGGTAACCCGGCTGTCAACGTAGATCGTACCCACGACCCGCTTCTCGACGGTAAGCGGGACGCAGAGCAGCGAACGGATCTTGTTCAGCATGACGCTGTTTGCGCTGTTGAAGCGGGGGTCGGTCGACGCGTCGGCGCTGAACACCGTCTCGCCCCGCCGCACCTTCCGCAGGACCGAACGGGAGATCGCGGTGGCATCCGCCAGCGTCGTGTGGTCGATGTTCCGCCCTGCCGCCGGCACCAGTTTATCCCGCTGCATTAGGAAGAGGAGGCCCCGTTCGGCCTTAATGACGTTGATCACCAGGTCGAGAATGTGTTCGAGGAAGTCTTCCTTCTCCAGGCCGAGCCCGATTAGCTTGCTGATCTCGTAGAAGACTTCAAGGTATTCTTCCCGCCCGCGTGCCTTGAGCCGCATGGTCGCGGACAAGTGGGTGAACGTCTCCATCAGCTCGTCAGCCCGCTGCCCGTCGGGACGGGCCCCGATCGAGCGGAAAATGGCCTGCGCCTCCTTGAGGTTGGCCAGCGCCTCATCGACATCCTGCTCCGGCACCGGCCGGAAGGAGAGCGGCAGCTTGATGTCGAGGTTCGTTTCGTGATGGCCGTACGTAGTCAGTGCCTGGGCCGAAGCCATGAGCGACAGTGCGAGCTCGTACCTGGCGCCGATTTCCCTCAGCAGCTCGATGCTCCGGCGGATTTCCAGTATCCCGCGGTCGGTGCGGTCGAGCATGCACTTGGCCAGTCCCGAAAAGCGCAGGGCGACCGCGTAGTCACTTGAGGACGCCTGTTCCCCGAGGCGGACCAGCGCGCGGCGCGCGTCCTCGCCGGCACGGGCGAAATCACCCTGCGTCAACCGCAGTTCGGCGGCCAGGGCAAACAGCCGGGCCAGCTTGTGCGGGTCACGCTCGCGCCTGACCAATCGCAGCGTCCGGGCGACCGTGCTGCGGGCCGATTCCAGCCGCCCGGTTCGAAGCAGCAGCTGGATTCGGCACACGCCGAGCACATATTCCAGGTCCGGTGTCGGACTCTTTCCGGCGAACACCTGGATGTCCTCCAGCAGCCGCTCGGCTTCTGCCATCTCTCCCTGCCGGGTAAGCAATTGCGCGAGGTTCGCCATGACGACGTTCCGTCCATAGGGTCGGCCTGCACCCGCTGCCTGAGCTCAATTGCCCGCCGGTAGGCGGCCAGCGCCTGGTCCCAGTCGCCGCGCTCCTCGCTCATGGTCCCGAGGTTCGAGTTGAGGTCGGCAATCGCCGTATTGTCGCCGATCCGCTCCGCCAGATTGAGAGCCTCCGCAAGGCAGTTGTATGCCTTCTCCCATTGACACTCAGCCTGGTAGATGATTCCCAGCCCCTGCAGCGAACGGAGCAGGAAGTAGACCTCGCCCGAACTCCGCTGGGCCGCCAGATAACGCTGGTACTGCTCCCGGGCCTTCGCGATATCGCCGCGGCCCCACCAGAGCGTTGCCAAGAACTGGCTGCCCTCGCCGGCGCTGTGTTCGTCGCCGACCGCCTCGTAGTTCTCGAGACTCCGCTGAACCAGTTGTTGGGCCAGCACGGAATCACCCCGCGACCAGGCCAGCACGCCCAGGTCGTAGTACGACCGCGCCGACAGCCGGCGGTAGACGTCCGGCGCCCGACTCCTCAAGTTCTGGGCCAGCCGCAGGGCGCCGGAAAGCAGTTGCTCGGCACGTCCATAGCCGCGCAGGGCGTAGTACGACCAGCCCATATCGTTGAGGGTGTCGATGTAAGCCGGCGCGGTCCGGTCCGGCTGCAACAGCAGCGCCTCGTTGAGACTGTCAAGCGCTTGATGGTGGTGGCCCTGCTTCTGGTGCACGAGACCGACTTTGCGTCGGAACCGGGAAAGGAGTTCCGGGTCCTCTGTGAGCCCGGCGTCGGCCGCAATGATCGCCATCCCCCGCGCGTAGACATCAATCGCGTCGGGGTATCGCCCGGTGGCCTCCCGCAGCTCGCCGACCCGTTCATGCAACTCCACCTGCTCCCGGGCCGACGCTGCCTGCTTCGAAAATGCCAGCGCCGTCTCGTAGTAGCCGAGCGCCTGCTCGCTCAGCCGGCGTTCGCGGGCCCGGGCCCCGGCCCGCACCGAATAACTGAAGGCCGGTTCCTCAACGCCGGCCTCCGCATAGTGGTGCGCAAGGTCGAACAGCAACTGGTCCGTCTTCTCCGGCTGGAGTCGTTCCAGGGCCAGCGCGATGCGGTGGTGGTTGTCCTGCCGGGCCGGAACCGTCATCCGCTCGATCACCGTCGCTTCCAGCATCCTGCTGGCCAGAACGAAGTGCGCCTCGCCGTCGATGACGAGGTTGCGCAGCAGTCCCAGCGACCTGAGTCTGGCGATCGTGCCCGCCAGCGCCTTCTCGTCGGGCTTCTTCAGGACCGCCCGCAGCAGCCCGGCCGTAAACGGTCCGGCCCTGGCCGCACCGACCTCGAGGATCGCCAGTTCCTCCGCCGTGAGCGCCTCCAACCGCCGGCGCAGCACCTCGGTCACTGAATCCGGTATCTCGCAGGCGTTCAGCGCATCCTCGGCCAGCGTCCACCGGTTGCCGCGCCGGGAGAGGATCGCGCCTTCAATCAGGACGCGGATTGCCTCGATCCCAAAGAACGGACTTCCCCCGGTTATGCGCATCAGCCACTCGGCCAGCGCCTCCTGGCCCGGCATCTCGCCGACGAGCGATGCCAGGAGCGCCCCAACCTCCTGCCGGGACAGCGGCGGCAACGGCATTTTCTGGAAGCTGCCTGTCCGCCCGAACCCGGCAATCAGGTCCAGGAACCGCGCCTCCCCCAGGCCGGCTACGAGCACCATCAGCCGTTCGCCGCTCAGGCCGAATACCAGATAGCGAAGAAACTCAAAGCTGTCCGAGTCGTAGAGCTCGAAGTCGTCAACCAGCAGCACAAAGCTGTACCGCACCCGGGCCGACGCACTCAGCTCCCGAAGGCCCCTCAGCACGGTATCAAACAACCGGTACTTCTCGCCGGTCGCCGCCTCACGCCTCTCGCCGCCGGCTGGAATGTCAACCGCGGAGTAAGCGTCTAGGAGCCTGTCGGAGAACCCAGATTCCCTAGAACGGACTGATGCCTTGCGCGTCT
>Ga0172375_10009840_pt1 | contig 12511 bp, 8 predicted proteins | sample LakKiv1m_FD_114537 | JGI IMG/M metagenome (GOLD analysis project Ga0172375, IMG submission 114537) | Freshwater microbial communities from Kabuno Bay, South-Kivu, Congo - kab_092012_11.1m | ecosystem: Environmental > Aquatic > Freshwater > Lake | place: Democratic Republic of the Congo... | reverse complement strand
TCCATCAACAGAAACTCCATCAACAGAAACTCCATCAACAGAAACTCCATCAACAGAAACTCCATCAACAGAAACTCCATCAACAGAAACTCCATCAACAGAAACTCCATCAACAGAAACTCCTACTTGTATTTTACCTGAAATTTTAGTTAATAATGTTTGTACTAATTCAGCGCTTATAGTTGTAAATGATCCTTCACCAATTGTTAAAAAAGTTGTATCAATGATACCAACAGGAAATTACCATTCTGGTATAGTTCCTGTTATTATTATTTTTAATAAAAAGGTTTATGTCACAGGTACTCCACAACTAATGATCCCTGTTGGCTCTCAATCAAAAGCAGTTGATTATAAGGCTGGTTCAGGGACAACACTTCTTTATTTTATGTATAAAATATCTTCTAGAGATTATATTTCTCGTTTTGATTATGAAAATTCTTCAGCTCTTTTATTAAATGGAGCTTCAATTAAGGATATTAATGGGAATGATGCAGTTCTTACTCTACCTATCCCAGGAGAAGAAGGTTCTATTTCGTATGATAAAAATATAACAATAGGAAGTGATTATTAACATTTTTTAATATTTATTATATTATATAATTATGAAAATACTTAAGTTTACTTTTATTTTATTTATAGTTTTATTTTCTTACAATAGTATTTCTTTTGCTGCGACGACTCATTTAGGTAATAATATATCTTCAACTGGTACTTTAACTATTGATGGTGCATTAAAGTTTACTTCTGGAGCGGTAGCAAATTATATTCTTTCTTCAGATTCTTCTGGTAATGCGACTTGGGTTTCATTAAATTCTGCTCTTTCAAATACAGATACTGATAGTTTACCTGAAGGTACTACAAATAAATATTATGATTCAAGTAGAGAGGGTGCTGCTAATGGGATAGCGACTCTTGATTCTAATTCTTTGGTCCCATTAACTAATTTACCAACTGGTCCTAATGGGCTAGCAACTTTAGATGGTAGTGGGCAATTACTTGCTGGGCAAGTGCCTTCATTTACTCTTTCTCATACTTATACAGTAGCTGATATCTCAGAGAGAGAGATGCTCTTACCCCAGAGACAGGTGATTTAGCAATTGTTGTTGATGTAGGAGCTGGAGCAAGTTCTTCATTTATTTGGGATGGTTTATCTTGGGTGGAATTATTAACTCCTCTTGATTTATATTTAGCAAAATCAAGTAATCTTTCTGATCTTTCAGATATTGCGTTGGCAAAAACAAATTTAGGATTAGGAACCACAGATACACCTACTTTTTCTGGTTTATCAATTACAAATTATATTGATTTTGCGGCTATACCTGATCCTTCTTTTACTGAAGGTAGGATATTTTATGATGTAAATCATAAAACTATTTCTTATTATAATGATCTATTAAATGGGGATGTTGATTTGGGTCAAGAAAGTCTTGTTAGGGTTTATAATAATACTGGTGTTGAAATTTTAGCCGGACAAGCTGTTTATATAAGTGGTATTTTTAATGATTTTCCTACAGTTAGTTTAGCTTTAGCTAATGATGAAGATACAGCAGAATCTTTAGGAATAACTACTGAAAGTATCCCTAATGGTAGTTATGGCTATGTAACAAATTTTGGATTAATAAACAATTTAAATACTGCGATGTTTGCAAGTGGGGATGAAGTATATTTATCTAATACAGTTAGTGGGGGTATTACCGCAGTTAGACCAGCTCAGCCAAGTTATCAGGTTAGAATTGGTTATGTTATTAAATCAGATGCTACAAACGGGGTTATTTTAGTAACTGGAGTTTCTCATCCAGTAATAGGAGATTATCCCTCTGGTGCTTTATCTTTTGGAGGAATTGATGGATTTTTAAATTCTGATGATGCTAATTTCTTTTGGGATAATTCTAATAAACGTTTAGGTATTGGTACTAATCTTCCATCTTATTCTTTGGATGTTCGAGGAGATATAAAAGCAGGTAATGGTTCACTCATTATTTTTGGTAGCACAATAGATCCAGATCCAGTAGGAGTGAATGGATCAATGTATTACAATTTAACTTCAAATAAATTTAGATGTTTTGAAAATAGTGTTTGGGTTGATTGTATTCAAAATGATACAATGAGTCTTAATGGTGCTTATGGGAATGGAGCTAGTATAACTACAGCTAGTGCAATTCCAATTCATTTTGATTTAGCATCTGGAGATTTTAATGTAGATGGTGCAGGTGCAGTTAATTTAACCCCAACAAGCGCATCAAGCTTTACTTCAGGTGGGGCTTTGACTTTAACGGGAGGGCAAGCATCTACTTGGGGAACAACGAGTGGGAATTTAAATTTACAAGTTGCAGATACTAGCACAGGCAATGTGCAGATTGGCACAGGTGGTGCAGGATCTACTACTCCAGATCTTTTAGTATTGGATACAAAGTCAGATGCTGGAGATCCATTCGGGTTAAATGGTAGTATGTATTACAATTCAAATTCAAATAAATTCAGATGTTATGAAAGTAGTGCATGGAAAGATTGTGATATTGGTGGAGGTTTTTCTGATCCAATGACAACTTCTGGAGATATTATTTATCGTGATGTTTTAAATTCTACAACACGTCTTTCTGCTGGTGCTGAAAATCAAGTTTTAACTATTGTAAGTGGTATTCCATCTTGGGCAACTCTATCTTCAGGTTTTTCTGATCCAATGATAACTTCTGGAGATATTATTTATCGTAATTCATCTAATATTACAGATCGTCTTCCAGTTGGTCAAAGTGGGCAAGTTCTTGAATCAGATGGAACTAATATTTTTTGGGGTACTTTAAGTGGTGCTTCCGTTTCAAGTGTATTTGGAAGAACTGGGATTATTACAGCAGATCCAACTGATTACACTACTTTAACTGCTTTAACTAATTTAAGTGGAATTGGGAATCTTAATATAACTGCAGGTGCAGCATCTGTATGGTCTACTTCAAGTGGAGCTTTGACTTTAGACTCAGCATCGGGATTAAATCTTGGAACAACAAATGCGACAGGGGTTAATATTGGAAAAACACTCGGAACTTTTGCTTTAACTTCAACTGGTTTAAATGTAAGTATAGGTGGAGCATTAACTGGAGTGGCATCTTTAGATACAATTTCAACTTCAGCGACAGATTTGACTTTTGCGGGGATAGGAACGATAGATTCAGGTGGTACAAGTGCACTTAATATTGGTACAGGAGCGGCAGCAAAGACTATCACAATCGGAAATGAGACTGGTGCGACAAATGTAAATATTTTAGCAGGTACTGGAAATATTACTCTTGGTACGTCTAATGCTACTGGTACATTACTTGTGCTTGACACAAAGACAGGGGCTGGAGATCCAGCCGGATCAAACGGTAGTATGTATTACAATTCAAATTCAAATAAATTTAGATGTTTTGAAAATAGTGCATGGAAAGATTGTGATACTGCTGGAACTCAAACATTACAAACTGCATATAATGGGGGTAGTTCTATTTTAGCAACTTCTTCTATTGCCCTTAGTTCAACTAGCACGAATGATCTTTTAACTCTTACAAAAAGTGGCACTGGTAATGCTTTAACAATAAGTAATACTAGTTCTGGTTATGATATATTGGGGTCTGGAAGTACTTGGAGTATTTCAAAAACAGGAATTTTATCAACTAGTGGGAACTTGGTAACGACGGGAGCTGGGTCAATAACTTCTGCTGGAATTTTAACTGCTCAAAATGGATTGACTATGGCGACTGGCGCTCTTAATTTAACAGCTACTTCAGGTGCTCTAACTTTGTCTGGTTTAAGTGCTTCATCTGTAACAACTTCTGCTGGATCAGCATTTTCATTAACCACAGGAACAATTGGAGTTTTGACTCTAGATTCTGGTACAACTGGTGCGATAAACATTGGAACTGGAGCAAATGCAAAAATTATAACAATAGGTAATACAACTGGTGCTACAGCTCTTAATCTTTCATCTGGTACAGGAAATATTAAATTAACTGGTAAAATTTTAACAGCTGGTGGTACACCAACTCAAACTCAAAGTTCTGGGACAGCGACAGTTGCAACAGGATCAACCGATTTTGCTGGTAAGGTTACTTCTTCAACAACTTCTCATACTTATGTTGGCATAACATTTTCAAGTGCTTTTGCAAATGCACCATTCTGTACATTTTCTCCAGGCGATACAGATGCAGGAGATCTTATATATGATTACTCAACTGGTGTTTATGTTACAACTTCAACTACATATATGAGAATATATCATTCTGCAAGTACTAAATCTTCAGTGTGGAATTATTATTGTATAGGTCATTAATATTAAATAAATTTTATTTATGAAAAATAAAAAATACATTAAAATTATAGTTTTTATTTTAGTTGTTATATTAATTTTAGTATTTGGTTGTTATTTATTTTTTAATAAAACAAATTATGGTAAAAATTTAAAAATTAATTGGCAACAGAAAAAAGTTTTAAATGAAGATAAGAGAGTGTTGAAAGAATTAGGTGAAATTTTGCTTTTACCTGATGGAGTTGTGCCTACTATGGCCATAGTTACTAATGCTGATATTTTAAAAAAACAACAGGGATTCTTTAAAGATGTGAAAAATGGAGATAGAGTTATTATTTATCCAGAGATGGCTATTATTTTTGACGCAAAAGCTGAAAAAATAATAAAAGTTGGCCCAGTGCAGACAGCTTCTTTAGTGGACAAGGAAGCGACACAAAATAAAAATGCGTCCATAAAGCAATAATTAAAATTTTTAATGAAAGATTTTATAAAATTTAAAAAATTATTTATTCTTTTTATACTACTTTTAGTATTTATGCCTTTTTATGTTTTTGCAATGAATGATGTTGCAATAGATGATGATGTTGATTTAGATATTTTTACTTCTAATACAGGTGTTCCAGTGACTGTGACTATTTCAAGTGGAGGACAAGCTACTAGTATTGATATGGGAGGAAGTTTTAATTATATAGATATAACTTTGGATAATGCTTCAGATTTAATTTTTACTGTTCCATCTGGTCGCTATATAAAAATAACAAAACAATCTGGTTCAAATGATTATACAATTACCCCATCTTGTCCGACTAATACTGCTACATTAAATGGTAATGGTGCTCAAGTGATTTTGCGTTTAGAAGTTACAACTACAAATAATTGTACTACTCAAACTCAAGCAAGTCATAGTTCGTCTGGGAGTTATATTAAGTATATTGTTCAAAAAACAGATATAGTATCAGATCAAATAAAATATATTACAACTAACAAAACTTGTAGTTTGTATATGACTAAATATGTTAAGCAAGGTTTAAAAAATGATCCAATGAATGTAAAAAAATTACAGCAATTTTTGAAAGACTATGAAGGATTTACAACCTTAAAAGTTGATGGAAAATTTGGTCCAATATCTTTAAATGCTGTTAAAAAATTTCAATTAAAGTATAAAAAAGATATTTTAGGTCCATGGGGTATGACAAAACCAAGTGGTTGGGTTTATAAAACTACATTAAAAAAGATTAATGAACTTTATTGTAAATATATAAGTCAGTAATTTTTTTAAAAAAGCTGATTATTAAATCAGCTTTTTTTATTTATTAAAATACTGTAATCTAGATATATGTCAAATAAAGTTTTTAAATTGAAAAGCGAATATAAACCAGAAGGTGATCAACCCAAGGCTATTTCAGAGCTTCTAAATGGTTTAAATAAAGGTTTTAATAAACAAACATTACTTGGCGCCACAGGAACAGGGAAGACTTTTACAATGGCGAATGTAATAGAGAAATGGAATAAACCAACTCTCATAATAGCTCATAATAAAACTTTAGCTGCACAGCTCGCGCAAGAATTTCGAGAATTTTTTCCAGACGCAGCAGTACATTATTTTGTTTCTTATTACGATTATTATCAACCAGAAGCATATATGCCTGTTTCTGATACTTATATTGAAAAGGATGCTCAAATAAATAAAGAGATAGACCGTCTTAGACATGCTACAACACAAGCTCTTCTTACAAGAAAAGATGTGATAATCGTTGCTTCTGTTTCTTGTATTTATGGTTTAGGTTCTCCAGAAGATTATGAAAAAGTTAATTTGGAACTCGAAGTTGGAATGAAGTTGGAACGTTTAGGTTTGATGAAAAAATTAATAGAAGTTCATTTCGAGAGAACAAATGCAGATATTACTCCAGGAACTTTTCGTTCTATTGGTTTGAAAGTTGAAGTGATGCCAATATCAGAAACTTTCGTTTATCAAATTGAGTTTGAGTCTGGTGGAAAAAGGCAAGACCTTAAAGGAGCCGAAGGTCTTGCCTTGGGGAGCAAGATTTCTTCTATTAAAAAAGTTGATCCAGTGTCTTCTCATGTAATTTCTAAAGAACAAGACATTTTTCTTTTTCCTGCAAAACATTTTATCATCTCAGATGATAAACAAGAAAAAGCTATTAAAGAAATAAAAAAGGAACTTACATTGCAACTTAAAAAATTTAAAAAAGAAGGAAAATTATTGGAAGCAGAAAGAATAAAAAGAAGAACTAATTATGATTTAGCTATGATGAGAGAAATAGGATATTGTAATGGTATTGAAAATTATTCTCGTCATTTGTCTGGTAAAAAGAGAGGGGAACCTCCAGAGACTTTACTTTCTTATTTTAAAAAAGATTTTTTGACTATTATAGATGAATCACATGTGACATTACCTCAATTAAGTGGAATGTATGCAGGTGATGCATCTCGTAAAAATACTCTTGTAGAATTTGGTTTTCGTCTTCCTAGTGCAAAAGACAATAGACCCTTAAAATATAAGGAATTTGAAGAAAGGACTGGGCAAGTTATTTATGTTTCTGCTACTCCGTCAAAAGTAGAAAAAGAAAGTAGTAAACAAATAGTAGAGCAAATAATTCGTCCAACAGGGTTGATTGATCCAGAGGTTATAGTCCGACCAGTTTCTGTAAAAGGTAAATATGGAGGGCAAGTTCAAGATTTTATAATTGAAGCTCAAAATACAGTTAAGAAAGGTTTTCGTGTTCTTGCGACTACTCTTACGAAACGTATGGCAGAAGACTTGTCTTTATATTTAAAAGATAAGGGAATTAAAGCAGAATATTTGCATAGCGAAATAAAAACGATTGAAAGAATTCAAATACTTACAAGATTTAGAAAAGGGGAGATTGATATTTTAGTTGGAGTGAATTTACTTCGTGAAGGGCTTGATTTACCAGAAGTTGCTCTTATTGGTATTTTAGATGCTGATAAAGAAGGTTTTTTGCGAAGCGAAACATCTTTGATTCAAACTATTGGTCGTGCTGCTAGAAATGTGGAAGGAAAAGTTATTTTATATGCAGATGTTATGACTGGTTCTCTTAAGAATGCAATAAGTGAAACAAATCGTCGTCGTGAGATTCAAATTGCTTTTAATAAGAAACATCACATTACTCCAAAAACAATTATTAAAAAAATAAAAGATATTACAGAAGAACTTGAAAATAAACACGAGAAAGCTGTGAATGTAGAACTTTCACTTGATGTTGAACTTTTCAAAAAAGTTTTTGCAAAAGATAAAAGTAATAAAGGAAAAACAGAAAGTGCTTCTATAAAAAATTTAATGCTTTCTGATGATGAAAGAAATAAATTGGTTTATGAAAAAATAATAAAGATTAAAGAAAAAGAAATGAACAAAGCTGTTAAAGAATTGGATTTTGAAACAGCAGCGATATTGCGTGACGAGATTTTAGTTTTAAAAGAGAAGATGGGTAATAAGTAATTTTGTCAAAATTTAACATTTATGTTATAATAGAGAGAGTTTAATATTGATATACACCCCCTATGAATAATCGGAGGTGTTCGTTATGTTTTATACTTGTTCCGTTAAAAATTTAGTAAAACAAGTATTAAAGATGAACTTTATTAAATTCAAATTTTTAATGGGATGAATAAAACAAATAAAAATATAGATAAATTAATAGTTAAAGGGGCTAGGACCCATAATTTAAAGAATATAAATGTAGAAATGCCAAGAAATAAAATGGTGGTTATTACTGGTATGTCAGGGTCTGGTAAAAGTTCTTTGGCTTTCGATACTATTTTTGCTGAAGGGCAACGCAGATATGTTGAGAGTCTTTCTGCTTATGCAAGACAGTTTTTAAATCAAATGCCAAAACCAGATGTAGATGAGATAACAGGTCTTTCTCCGGCAATATCTATTGATCAAAAGTCTCGTTCAAACAATCCTCGTTCAACAGTAGCTACTATTACAGAAATTTATGATTATCTTCGTGTTCTTTATGCGCGTATTGGACGACCTCATTGTCCTTTATGTGGAGATGAAATAAAAAAGCTTTCCAATGAAGAAATTTTAAATTTTATTTTTGAAAAGATTAAAAATTTTGAAAAAAATAATAAAAAGAAGAAAGTCATGGGTGTTGAATATGACGAGACACCAATTACAATATATTCACCAATAGTTCGTGGAAGAAAAGGAGAATATTATCAATTACTTTATGATTTACTTAATAAAGGTTTTCAGAAAATTCGTCTTGATGGAAATATTAAAAATCTTCGTGATCGTATTGAACTTTCAAAAACAAAAAAACATAATATTGATGTTTTAGTTGATACTTTTTTAATACATGAATTTAAAGATAATATTGATGAAGCTCGTATGAGACTTGCTGAAGCTGTAGAGCTTGCGATAGCAGAATCTGACGGTTTAGTGACTATTTCTTTTAGTAATATCATGCAGGATGATTCTTTTTCTCAGGTCCTCGGTTTTCCTCAATTAAAGTCTCGGTCAGACCATTCGAAAAAGAATCATCCTGCTACATATGAAGTTTTAATGTCTACAAAATTTGCTTGTCCTCATGATGGTTTTTCTTTTCCTGAAGTTGAGCCTAGATTATTTTCTTTTAATTCTCCGTATGGGGCATGTGGAGAATGTAATGGTTTAGGTACAAAATTTTTTATGGGGACAGAACCTTGTGAAGTTTGTAATGGTGCTCGTCTTCGCCCTGAAGCTTTAAATGTTTTTCTATTTTCTGGTCCCGACCTAGGGACAAATTCTAAAAAACAAAAGACCCTAGATCGGGACCAAGCTTTTAATATATTAGATTTAACTAGTTTAACTATTGAGAAAGTGGCAGATTTTTTTATAGAACTTAATTTAACAGAACAAGAAAAAGAAATTTCAAAAGTTATAATAAAAGAAATAGAAGCTCGTGTGCAATTTCTTTTAAATGTTGGATTAGATTATCTTTCTCTTAATCGTAAGGCAAATACTCTTTCTGGTGGTGAGGCCCAAAGAATACGTTTAGCTGGTCAGCTTGGTTCAAGGCTTGTAGGAGCTTTATATGTGCTTGATGAGCCTACTATAGGGCTTCATCAACGTGATAATGATCGTTTGATTAGAACTTTACAGGATTTACGTGATTTGGGTAATACGATTGTAGTTGTGGAACATGATGAAGATACTATTTTTGCGTCTGATTATATTGTAGATATTGGGCCTAAGGCGGGGGTGCATGGTGGGGAGGTTGTTGTTTCAGGATATATCAAAGATTTACTTGAAGCTAAAAATAATCCTTCAAAATCTCGAACATTAGCATATCTTCGTGATGAAGCTAGAATTTCTGTGCCAGAAAATCGTAGAGATAAAAATAAAGGATCTTTAAAAATTACTGGTGGAAAAGTTTTCAATATTAAGAATATGAATTTAGAGATTCCTCTTGGAAGAATGATTTCTATTACTGGAGTTTCTGGTTCTGGTAAAAGTTCTTTAATGTATGAAATTTTATATAAAAATTTACAAGCGAGATATGATAGAAAACATCGTAGTGCAAATATATATAATTGTGCATCTTTTACTGGCACTGAATATATTTCTAGAGTAATTTTAATTGATCAATCTCCAATTGGTCGTACTCCACGTTCTAATGTTGCGACTTATACCGGATCTTTTACATATATTCGAGAATTATTTGCTGCAAATTCTGAAGCAAAATTGCGTGGATGGAAAGCTAATAGATTTTCTTTTAATGTGAAAGGTGGAAGATGTGAGGCGTGTGAAGGTAATGGAGAAATAGCAGTTGAAATGCATTTCTTGCCGACAGTTTATGTTACTTGTGATGTTTGTGGTGGAAAAAGATTTGATAAAGAAACGCTCACTATAAAATATAAAAATAAAAATATTTATCAAATTCTTCAAATGACAGTAGAAGAAGCATTAGGATTCTTTAAAGATATACCAGAAGTTTCTGATAGATTAAAAACTCTTATGGATGTAGGTCTTGGTTATATACTTCTTGGTCAATCAGCGACAACTTTATCTGGTGGGGAAGCGCAACGTGTTAAAATTTCTTCAGAATTATATCGTCCTCATTTAGAAAAAACTATTTATCTTTTAGATGAACCAACTGTAGGACTTCATTATGATGATGTCGCCAAGCTTCTTGATGTTTTGAATAAATTAGTGGACAAAGGAAATACTGTTATGTTTATTGAACATAATATGGATTTAATAAAGTCTTCTGACTATATTATCGATATTGGTCCTGAGGGAGGGGAAAATGGTGGTACAATTGTTGCGAAAGGGACTCCAGAAGAAGTGGCTAATAATAAGAATTCACACACAGGAAAATATTTAAAAAAAAATTTTAAAAAAGTAAAAAGGCTTGTCCCGTAGGAAGCTTGCTTTCCTTTGGGATTTTAAGGAAAAAATAAAATAAATATATGGATATAAAAGATTTTAAAAAATATAAAATTCCAGATAAGTCAGGAGTTTATTTTTTCTTAAAAGGAAAGACTATTTTATATATAGGGAAAGCTACCTCTCTTCGTGAAAGGATTAGAAGTTATTTTGGAAAAGATCTTATAAATACACGTGGGCCTATGATAGTAGATATGGTTTTTAAGGCAGATCTTATAAAATGGCAGGAAACTGATAGTGTTTTAGAATCTCTTATACAAGAGGTAAATTTAATAAAAAAATATCAGCCATATTATAATACAAAAGAAAAAGATGATAAAAGTTTTAATTATGTTTGTGTTACACGAGAGACTTTACCAAAAGTTTTAATTATTAGAGGGAAAGAACTAAAAGCTAAAACTTATAAGCTATCAGCTATCTATGGTCCATTTACGAATAGTGTTCAGCTTAAAGAAGGACTTAAAATAATACGTAAAATATTTCCATTTTTTGATGATAAATCTAATGTACGTGGAAGATATGAATTTTATAAGCAAATAAGTTTGGTTCCTAATAAGGAAGATAAAGTTGCTTATATGAAAAATATAAAAAATATTAAATTATTTTTTGAAGGTAAAAAAGCAAAAATCTTAAAAGATTTAGAAAAAGAGATGAAGTCTTTAGCTAAAGATCATAAATTTGAAAGAGCAGGGGAAATTAAAAGACAGATTTTTGCTTTGAAACATATAAATGATGTGGCTTTAATAAAAGAAGACGAAGCTTTTTCGCTAGATAATATTTTTTCCGAGGTCCTCGGTTCTCCTCGTGATTACACTCGGCCAGACCATTCGAAAAAGTATTATCCAGCTCAGGTTTTTAGAGTTGAAGCTTATGATGTGGCGCATATGTCTGGTAAAAATATGGTGGGGGTGATGACTGTTGTAGAAGACGGGAAAGTTTCTAAAGGGGAATATAAGAAGTTTATTATCCGAACACAAAAAGGAGCTAATGATACAGGGGCATTAGAAGAAGTACTTTCAAGAAGATTTAGACATACAGAATGGGGAATACCTAATTTTATTGTTGTAGATGGGAGTATAGCTCAGATAAATGTTGCTAAAAAAGTATTATCTAGATATCAATTTAAAATCCCAGTTGTTGGAGTTGTAAAAAATGAAAAGCATAAAGCAGAGAAAATATTAGGAGATGAAAATATAATAAAATTAAATAAAAAATCTATAATTCTTGCGAATTTTGAAGCGCATAGATTTGCGATTTCGTTTTATCGATCAAAGAGTCGTAAAAATATGTTTAGATAATTTGAGCGCAGTGGGAACAACGTTTAGCTTCTATTGGTATTTCACTTAAACATTCTTTGCATTTTTTTGTTGTAGGGTCTGCTGGGGGTTCTTTGCGTGATCTTGAAATAAGAATATTCATTGGTTTAACTACAAAAAAGAAAACTGTTCCTGCAACAAGAATAAAAGAAATTAGTGAATTTATAAAATGACCATACATAAATTTGCTACCATTTATAACAAAAAATAATCCACTAAAATCAGGGATTTGAGCAATAGCTGAAATGAATGGATTTAGTAGATCAGATACAAGTGCTGTTACAATTGTGCCAAAAGATGCACCTATAACTACACCGACTGCTAGATCAACAACATTTCCTCTAAGTAAAAATTGTTTGAATTCTTTGAGCATATTTTGGTGGTGTTTGTTTGAAAAAGTCAGAACCCATTTTGAACAGAATCCCGACTAATGTGGCACGCGCGGAGCGCGTGGTGGCTCTGGACTGAATCGTACGCTCGGATTGCGCCTCGGGCGCG
>Ga0172375_10009839_pt1 | contig 12511 bp, 12 predicted proteins | sample LakKiv1m_FD_114537 | JGI IMG/M metagenome (GOLD analysis project Ga0172375, IMG submission 114537) | Freshwater microbial communities from Kabuno Bay, South-Kivu, Congo - kab_092012_11.1m | ecosystem: Environmental > Aquatic > Freshwater > Lake | place: Democratic Republic of the Congo... | reverse complement strand
TGGTTTCTGCTGGCACTCGTTTGAACATATTCTTAAATGATAATTAGTAAACTATCAGAATATGATCTTATTATATGGGGTACACCTCATTGAGATATCGGGGATTCCATTCATAAACAGGCAAAAGATTGAGTTTAGTCAATACTTCCAAAAAAAAAGAAAAAACGTGTATGAAACGTATTATCATGTGAGTATCTTTGAACTATCTCAACTTCTGCTGATAACCGTTATCAACTTACTGGGAAAGGATGGCTTCCTCCTGCATGCTTCGAGTGTTTTTGTGAAAAATAAGGTTGTAATGTTTCTTGGTAAGTCGGGGGCAGGGAAATCCACAACCATGAGGATGCTTAAAGATTCGTTTTCACCTTTTTCAGACGATTGTGTAGCGATAAAAAAATGTGGGAACGAATATCTATGTTTTCAGGTTCCATGGATTGAGAAGGATAGTTCACTGATTAAATTGTCGCAAAAAGGTTTAAAGATCACGGCTCTTTTTTTCCTTGTCAAGGATCGGCCATTTTCTCTAAAAAATATAAATACATCGCATATGTTTCATCAAATAGTGTTAAATTCCTGGACTGTTAATAAACCATCAAGGGATATATTTTACGCAGCGACTCGTTTTGTAAATTCAGAAAAAAAAGTACTATGTAGGGTGCTTAATCTGTCTAAAAACGATGGAGCAAACCTGATTAAAGAAGTTTCTGTATTGTAAAAGAGATAATATTGTCCGTTGGGCCTCCGAGAAGGTTTGTTTCTATCACGACCCTGACAAAATCTCCTGCTTGTAGCTTAGAGAGCTCAATCGGGACAAGTTCTCCATCTTGTTCTTCAAACGCTTGAACCTTTGCCAATTCTTTGTTCGTAAAAAGATACCCAAAATCCTTCTTTCCTTCTTCCGCCATGTTCGAAAACTGGAACAGGAAATCAAATTTCTGCTCTTTATTATTTAAAAGAGTTCGAGTCACATCTACCTTACCGATATTTGTTATAACGCTTTTATATACTTCTGTTAGTATCATCTCAGATACAACACCATTTTTAAATGGTACTTTTGTAGAATCTATTTTCTGTTGGATACTCTCATATACAAGTGCGACTTCACTATCTGGTATTTTCTTATAAAGTTTTGAAATCTTTGGAATCTCATTCACGGCAGAATTATCTACAACAGATATTGGTGGCGTTTGTTTCTTATAGAAAAAAAGGTAGAAAATTTCCCCGCAGAGGACAAGCGCAAGAACAACAACAAACACAATTAGAAAAATATTTGTTTTTTCAGGAGATTTTTGATTTGTCATTTGTATTGATTCAGGCATGTAAGATTGCCGATACGACCTTAAACTTAATAGTCGGTCAATACGACATTCGGTAAATTATTTCGTTTAATCTGGGGGGCACTATAGCTCTTCTTTTTTAAACGAACATCTTTTATGGTGTTGTGTCCTTTTTTCATACTATTGTCTGCTTGCGAATAGAACTAAATATAGTATATTCAATTCTGTTATGTGTTGTCAAGTAAGATATGTCTGTGTTTGTCCCAGTATTCGAAAAGCATAATTTTGAGGATAAAAAACTCAAATCTAGCCTCGATGCAATTTTGGCAGGGCAGCGAGGTTATACATTCAAACTTCCGGAAAAAGGATCTCCCGTCTTGCTGATAGTATCTGGAGGCATTGATTCAATCATGCTATGGTTCACTCTCTTAAGAAAATATAAACTGCAAGTTTATCCCATTCATTTCACAGGGCAACAATCAATTGCTGGAGAAAATACAGCTGTGGCGTTCTTTTATCGATTTTTCAAAAAAAAATATCCAGATTTGGTTAAAAAAATACATTACATCCCAATTCGATTCAACTTTTCCTTTACTGATAAGAAGAATAGAAAACTTATAAGTGATAACGCGCAAATGTTAGTAAAAAATTTGTTCCAGAACAAAGAAACCGGAAATAAGAAGGTTATGCTTATAGACTATCCTGTTCGATTTGCATACTATTCGCTAGCAGCATATGAATACAGTCTGCAGCTTCTGTCAAGTGGAATAAAAGTAAATACTGTATTGACTGGTATTGTTCCAGATGATGGTTTTACAATTCGTGAATCTACCCTGACGGTACTGCGCGCATTAAATGTATATCTCTGTGCGATTCTAGGTAATTGGGATTGGCAGATTTCTGGATTCTTAGAACAAAAAGCTGGTTTATTTTATACAAAAAAAAGAGAAATCAACGATGCAGTGAAATATGGGGTGCCGCTTGAAAAAACTTGGAGTTGTAACTATTCATTATTACGACATTGTGGTATCTGTAATGCTTGTAAGAATAGAAGGCAAGGGTTTAGAGATGCCCATGTTAGCGACCCAACTCGATACTTAATATCCAAATCACATATTCAGACTATCAAAAAAATACAAAGATATATTTATACATTTTTGAATATTTTTTCATTCATGCGGAAAAATAAATTAAATGCCTTTTCTTTGTTTGAAACAGAGAAATTAAAAATCAAATTAAATCCTCAAACTCGTTACTATGTCGAAAATGAAACGCCATATATTTATGATCATGCAAATGGAGTTCTATTGAGGCTAAATCAGACGGGGGGTGAGATACTATCAGCTATTATTAAACAGGAGAATATCAAACTACAAGACTTACTATCCCAAATATTGGAAACGTATGATTTAGATAAAAAAGCGCTCGTTAAGAAGGATGTGCTTTCGTTTATAAAAATAATGATGAAAAAAAATGTCATCATTTCTGCCTGATTAATCAGCGTTTTGTTGCAGCTAAAAGCTCCTCTATCCCAACATCCCTGGATTTTTTATTTGATCCAAAGCGTGAAGAGACCTTAAGAAGGCTTACAATTGCTGGCCGTACGTATTTTGTTGTCTTCTTTATATTTGCTCTCATTATTTATGAATATAAATCAATTATTGTAAAATGTCAACATGGTGGACCGACTAAAACTAGTTCTCCATGCAACTCAAAATAATGGATATGACATAATTAAATATCTGTATACCCGTAAAGATGCGGACATCAGGCTTGTTATTGTTTATCCAGACCAAAAAAATTACAGGAATACCAAACTCATCAATCTCCTTAAAGAGCTCAAGCTTCCATTCAAGATATATACACATGATTTATTGTTGTTCCCTTTTATTAAAAGTATCAATCCAGATATTATTTTTTCTGTCAGTTGGAGAAATAGAATTCCTTCATACATTTTAAAATGCTCAAAAATGGGAGGAGTTAATTTGCATATTGGTTTACTTCCTCAGCATTCCGGCACTTTTATAAATGCTTGGCCACTTATTAATGGAGAGAGTGAAGCTGGATCAACCCTACACTGGATGACCGATACGTTTGATATGGGTAATATTATCCATGAAGAAAAATTTCCCATCATAGCATGGGATACGGGATCGGAAGTGTTTGAAAAATTATCTAAAAGTTGCGTTCTTGGGTTTAAAAAAGCATGGCCATCCGCTCGTAATTGGTTAAAGGAAAGTTGGAAGCAAAAAGGAAAGAGAAAATTTTATAACCTAATCGACTACAAAAGAACAAATAAGATTGACTTAGGAAAAAAAATGAAAATTGGCTCATTTATTAATATGCTGAGAGGGAAGACATTCAAAGGTTATAAGATTGCTTACTTTATTGATCCAAAAACACATAAAAAGATATATATTTCAGTACATCTTACCCCGGAATAATCATGCAAAAAACAATTCCCATACAGCCAAATGGATTTTTTAAATATTTATCAGTGAGAAAAAACTCACATATAAAAGGCCAAAATACATTATTTTATATTTCTTGGAAGGCTGCGTTTAGAGATTTGATACTTGCAAAAAAAATAAAGAGTAGTTCAGTTGTTCTCCTTCCTGAATTTTATTGCACCAACACTGCTGCACGAATGAATAATCTTGGACTCCGTATCAAGTGGTATCCGTGTGATAAAAATTTTCAGACTGACCCAGCATATTTTAAAAAATGTATTAAGAAATATAATCCAGCTATCATCGTGATTTTTAATCCTCTTGGAATCACAAATTCTCTATTCAAACAAAAAAAGATGTGGATACATGCTCTTCAATATAATTCCCTTCTCATTGAGGATTGTGCGAATAGGATAATAAATCCAAAAAATATAAAGCTAATTGCTAAAAACCATGTACTTATTGATAGTTTGAGAAAAGTTTCACCCTTATATGGTGCTCGTCTATTCGGATCAAGTAGCGTCTTGAATTATAAGCAAAACCCCAGCCTCTATTCATTTTTATATGGAGCAGTCGTCCTCCTACTGTCTATTATCTTTCAGCTAATGTTGGGGCTCGTCTCAACACTTAAAAATCTGAGTATAAGCTTATTACTGAATAGAATTGCCGAAAGGATTATGGTTCATATTTATACTTTACAGCCTCCCATAAATCAGTCTATTCCTGGCCTAAGTATTCTTAAATACCTATCATGTTACCTTAAATATGGCGAAATCGAAAAGACTAAAACATCTCAGATGGATAAATATGAGGAGCAACTCAAGAAAATATGGAAGAGTAAATTATTTTTTAAGATAAAAATAGAAAAAAAAGATTATAGATTTTTAAGAGGCTATCCCGTTGGTGTTACCATATCTCATTCAAAAGAAATCAGGGAATATTTAAGAAAAAATGGGCTCTTGGTTGCGTATGAACTTAATGAATGTTTGTGGAGCAAAAAACACAAAGTATTTTTGCTCCCGCTTGGACCACATATTAATGATGGCGATATTTCTTATGTAAGCGCCACTCTACTTAGCCTCTCGCCACACCTTCATTGATATTAAATGCCAGACAGGGGCCAGGACATTTTTCTCCTCCAAATCCATAAAATGGGCATTTTAAACAGATATCTTTCTTTAGAGTAGCCCACAATTTCATCCGCTCTTTTATCAGGATGGAGTTTGCTTTCTTATAGCTGATTGTCTTTAAATCAACCCGTTTATGTTCCGAGAGAGGAAAACAATGGAATGCGCACATATCAACAGCGATATCCATACTGCTTTCCTTGCCAAAGCAGCTCCATCCAATTTGCCCTATTTCTTTCTTAATATATATATATTCACTGTTCGTAAACATGCACCGCGTAAATCCACAATTCATAGTAAATTTGCCAACAAAGCCATTACTTCTCATTTTTTTCATAAAATCAACCATAATCGGGCCCATTTTGTGAAAATCGGAGAACACATACCAATTTTTCTGCCCCGCAATAGGATTTGAAAATCCAATTCTGATTGATTCCAGGAATGGAAGGACTTGTTTTGCTATTTTGATGAATGTATCTGTTTTAAAATAGGGATCAATCGTTACTGAGGTTGTAATATTGCTTTTTTCTCCAACTTTTTTCATATTGGATAGTACTTGTTCACGAAGCTTTTCGTTGTGTTGGAATCCTGGAGTAACACAGTTGAATGTGTATCCTATTTTTTTTCCATATGTTGCAAGTCTCTCGCTCTTCTCTCTATCCATCACTCCATTGGTGAATATTTGTACTTGAAGTCCCTCATCCATAGCACTATCCAACATTGGGAACAACTGTGAATGAAGTGTTGGTTCTCCTCCAAGCAGTTTTATCGCGGAATAATATCCACTTCTTTTAATTTTACTTAGGATTTTTTTATAATCATCAAGCTTCATTTCCTTATCTAGTGTTGATGATTTCATTTCACGGCTTGCGAAGCAGAAGGGACAGCTCTGATTGCAATAATTGGTTATGAGTAGGTTCGCAGGATAAATCATTAGTTATATTCTACTCGGTCCTTTCCCACAACGTTGTGATAAGAATTAAACACGCTTATTGGAGAGATTTTTACGGTACATTTCTGTATATTCTTCGAAGGAGATTGGTTTCCATTCCGGGGAGCATTCTTTCATTTTTTTTATATCTTTATTATATGAACGGAGCGCGCAGTCAACTAGATTGCACTTTTTAATCATATATTGTATATAGTGAATACATATTAATATAAACAAAATACTGTATCTCTCGGCAAGTTCCCATGATGGTTTTGTCAGGAAAGTTGACAAACAAAAGAAATTTGGTATAGTTTCATTAAGAATGCAAAAAAATAAGACATTTGGGGAGCTATTCAAAAAATACCGCCTTCGCTCAGAATTTGAGACTCTTTCATCATTTGGGAATGCATTAGCACAAAAGGGTTATATATATGAGGACAGTATTTACTCCCATTGGCAAAAGAACTCCCGTATCCCAAGAGATAGGAAGTTGTTGTTGGAAATAGCTAAGATTTTTATAGAAAAGGGGGGGATGACTCAATTAAAGGACGTCCAGTCTTTTTTTAGCTCAACCGGACAGGGCTTTCTTACCGATGAAGAACAAAATCAGATAGCAATACTGCCTCATTTTCAAAAGGAGAAAATACCATCAAAGCAAATTCTTATCTTTTTGTTGGAAACCATCAAGGCAAAACGAATGGTTCGCACAGGTTGGAAAATGAATGGTGTGCATAATCCAGAAAGTGTCGCGGAACATGCTTTTCAGCTCTGCATAATTGTGTTGATTGTGTCCGACTATTTGGGAGTTGACAAGGAGAAATTAATAAAGATGGCACTCATTCATGATTTAGGGGAAATAACGACAGGAGATATGGTATGGATTCAAGGAAACATCATTGATGAGGCAAAAAGAAAGAAAAAAGAGTCTCTGGAATCCATCGGTATCGAAAAGATGTTTTCAATATTGGGGAGTCCCACAGAGTACAAGTCTATTTTTGATGAGATGATCCAACGGAAAAGCATTGAGTCTGAAGTGTTTTGGCAGATTGACAAGTTGGAACTTGTCATCCAAGCGGCACAATATGAACTATCGGATAATAAGGATTTATCTGAATTTTTCATTGATGCCAATCTGCACATAACACACCCATTCTTTAGGAGGATATTTCTTCATGTTCTCGCATTGAGGAAGGGAAAAAAATCTATTCTACCCTCTCAAAATAGGCTTTAAAGACATCTCGCGCAATAGGCGCTGCAATATCTGAGCCCTGCCCTCCTTCTTCGACCAAGACGGTTATTGCAATCTCTGGATTCACGAGAGGAGCATATGCGTATATCCATGCATGGGGAATTCCTGATTTTGCGTGTGATTCGGCTGTTCCTGTTTTACATGCAACTGGAATCGGTTGAAATCGGTTGAAATCAGCTGAATCAGTCGCTATTTTTGTTTTTCCTGATTTTAACTGACTTGGCTGACCTTCTAGCTGAGAGGGACTGATTTTAACTTTAAAATCAAATAGTGGCCATCCCGTCCCTCCCGTACTACATGCCTGTCTCATCCCTTCTTGAATTGTTTGGATATTTTTTAGTGACAGCGGAAGCTTCTTGCAATCGGGTGTTCTTCCCTTCAAGAATTGTGGTTTGCATTCATATCCATTGTTGGGAAACGCATTAAGGGCGTACGCCATTTGAAGAGGTGTGGTAAGTAAATACCCCTGACCGATTGAGTAGTTATAGGTATCCCCTAAATACCAATTTTCTTTGAGCGTCTCCTTTTTCCAAAAAGGTGAAGGGAGTGTCCCTTCTCCCTCAGGAAATCCCATTCCGACTATACTTCCGAGCCCAAATTTTTCAGCCCATTGCTGTATTTTTTCTGGCCCCATCTTTTCACCAAGTTTGTAGAAGTAGGTGTCGTTTGACCTCCGTATTGCTTTAACCATATCCACTGGGCCCTCAGTTTTCCCATATTGGAGTAGATACCAATTCCCAAACCGGAGCGTACCAGCCATAACAAATCCTTCATCTTGGATTATAAAGTCTTTTGTAATAATGTTGTCTTCCAACGCTCCGACTGCCAGTATTGGCTTAAAAATCGATCCTGGTTGGTATACCCCTTCAGTGATTCTGTTAAGGAGAGGTTTGTTTTCATTATTGATGATGTTTTTTACATTGCTGTCACCTGTTTCAAACAGTGTTGGATCAAAAGAGGGGCTTGAAACAAAAGCAAGAAGTTCTCCTGTTTTCGGCTGCATAGCTATCACAACACCTCTTCTTCCAGCTAATGCCTTATAAGCTACTTTTTGTAGTTCTATGTCGATTGCAAGTTGGATATCTTTTCCTGCTGTTGGGGGAATGACGGCTATCACTCCCTCAGGTTTGCCGGATGCATTTACTTCTATAAGTTTCTTGCCTGGAATTCCGCGCAGATCACAATCATACTGCTGTTCTATTCCTTTTTTCCCGACGCGCTCTCCAGGAACAAGTTTGCGCATGCAATAATCATGTTGCAAATCGTATTCATCCGCAATTTGTCTATAACCAGTTAGATGAGCTGTTTCTTCGGGGTAATAATATACTCGTTGGGAGCGAATAAAATCTTTTGTGTCTGCCACATCGCTTTTCTTGTTTTCAGCAAGAACAAAACCTTTCCTATCACGAATAGCCCCATAGAGCGGCTCAATAAGCATCTCTTTTATTCTGTTTGACTCCGACAGTCTCTTATAATATTCGCCTTTTACAATCGTCAAATTAAAAAGCCTAATGAAAAGGATTACGAAAATAATAGTTATCCCAGATATAAAAAAGGCAAACACTGTTTTCCTTCTTGGGTCTTGGACTCCTCTAAACTGGATATCGCCCATTGCCATTTTTTGGACAGGTGAAAGTTTATTGTTGAATATTCTTTTCATTGTATGCGCTATTGATTATAATCTATATACGTTATAAGCTTCAGAAATATATTATGTATAAAGTAGTTATTGTTCGACATGGACTTTCCCTTTGGCCAGACAGATTTACCGGTTGGACCGATATCGACTTGGCCCCTATTGGTCTTGAGGAAACTTTTAAGTATGGGAAGAAACTGAAAGAGCTTGGATATACTTTTGACCTTGGATTCGCTTCAGTACTTAAACGAGGAATAAAAACCTTGTGGAAAGTCCTTGATGGAATGGATTTGAATTGGATACCACTCACCTATGCATGGCAACTCAATGAAAGACATTATGGAGCCTTACAGGGCCTTAATAAGGCTGAAACGGTAGAAAAATATGGGAAAGAACAAGTCCAACTATGGAGAAGAAGTTATGATGTCCGACCACCCCAAATAGAGTTGGATGATCCACAACATCCTTCCAATGATCCTCGTTATGCGACATTAAAGGCTGATGAATTACCAAGAGGTGAGTGTCTTAAAGATACATATAATCGTGCCGTCCCTTATTGGAATAATGTCATCATGCCGCTTGTCAAACAGGGAAAGAAAATAATCATATCTGCACATGGAAATTCCATTCGGGCAATCATGAAACATTTAGATGGATTATCAGAAGAGGCCATTATGAAGGTAAATATTCCTTACTGTATTCCATTAGTGTATGAATTTGATGAAAATCTAAAACCAATCAGGCATTATTATCTGGCGACAGACGAAGAGGTGCAGAGAGTAATTGATGGGATTAAAAACCAGGTCAAGAAATGATAATCACCCTGCGCTCTTAGAGCAAGAAGTTAAAAAACAAAAAGAGGAGCTACTCGCACTTTCCCCCTATTATTCACGTTTTCAAATTGATATCGCCGATAATACTTTAGTGCCCAATACAACAACACAAGTCTTGGAGCTTTTCGAGTCCTCATTTTTTAACTTGGTATCTGGCCTGTTGTTTGACTTTCATTTGATGGTTTCTGACCCGATCAAACACATCGACACTATCAATTTGCTCCCAAAAAAACGAGTGGGTGTTATCTTTATTCATAAATCTGTATTCCCTAACTATTCATTGCTTACAAATCGCTATCCACTACTTAGGTTTGGGCTTGTCCTAAACCCTGAAGATGAAGTTGAATCTATTGAGCCGAAGCTACTCGAAAAACTTCCCTCTCTCCAGGTTATGACAATAATACCTGGATTTCAGGGAAGCTCTTTTAAAGAAGAATTGCTCATAAAAATTGAACAGCTAAGAAACAGAGGTTTTAAGAAAGAAATAGCGATTGATGGATCGGTGAATGAGAAGACTCTACCGATAATACTTTCAAAAAAAATTAGACCAGACGTCTTGGGAATTGGGAGCTATCTTACAAAAGCACCAAACCGAGAATTGAGGAAAAGAATAGACTTCTTAAGCCGCTTATGATTTATAGTTGATTCCATGGAACAAACCGTAATAGGAAGCTGGGGTGTTTGATCGTTTCAACGATATCGCCCATATCAATTCTTCCATTTCCGTTGGCATCAAATGGAAATAGTTGTTTCATTTTAACAATGTTTTTTCCTTTATTTATTATGCTGATTTCTTGCCGTGGAATATATGGATAGCCTACTAAGACAACCCTATAAGACTCACTGGGAATTATGTCGAATAGGCTTTCAATCTCAAGGGACCCACTTCGCATGGGGAGGCCTTTCTTTGAATAAACAAGCTCTTCTTGTTTATTGAAAAGCTGCACCTCAAATCCTTCACCTTGAGAAACAAGTTTTGGGAACAATGATGTTTTTATAGTTAATTGAGGAAGAGGTTCTATCTCTATGGAACACTCTTTCGTACGCAGTATCTCTTCGTTTCCTTTTTTGAGGATAAGGGCTATTTTTATAGTTTGTGGCTTTGTGGGTGTCTGAATATTAATGGAAAGTTGAGATTCCTCAAAGGGTTTAATCTTCTGGACTGGGGGAATAAGCGTCTTTATTTCGTTTGATGAGGATTGAAGTGTGAGAATATATCCATCATCATTTCCCCAAATCGCCTGTCCGGTATTTTTTATTGTGAGAGGAAAATGATAGGATGAGCTTGCGACCAGTTTTTGTGGAAAAGAGGTGTGAAGTGAACCGTTCTGAATCTGTTCTGGCTTCCCTTTTGCTTTAGCAATCTGTTTTATGGTTTCGTATTTCTGAGAATATCCCCCCTCTTGGATCCATGAAAATCCAAGGAATGGTTGGGATAGATATTTGAATACAAATGGCGTAATTGCTTGAACTCGATCATCTGCTCCCCAAATTTCGGTAAATGCAATCCTATTATTTTCCGCGATTTGATCACCTGATAACTTCCCTTCTATCCATCCTGTTTCTGTGATAAATATAGGGAGTTTTTTTGAGACTCCCATCTCTTGTAATAATCCAAGCTCATATTCATACCCTTTTATAGATTTCTTGCCTGAATCCCAAACGGATCCGCTAAACCCAGGATTCGGATAAGAATGGGTTGCCCACGCGTCAATATTGTTTAGTATTTGTGTATCTTTTGTTTCAATTACCTTGCGAATAAATATGCCTGAATCTTCAAATTGCGGCGGATATGATGGCGCCGCAGCGTCCATTCCTGCAAGCATAACTTTATATTCCTTATTTGATTCCTTTATCGTTTTTATGAATATATCAGCAATTTTTGCGTATCCTTCTGGATCGACTTCTCCTCCCCATTCGCTTGCATGGTTTGGTTCATTGAAAAGGATAATGTACCTGTCCTTGACGACCCAGTTTAGTTTATTGAGAAAATCTACCCACTCTTTTACATCCTTTTCTTCAGGTCTTCTCCACACCTCGCCTTGTGGGCTTGTCGCAAGTCTGATGATTGGGATTAGGTGTTTTTCACGTAGCTGTTCAAACAAATCCTGCCATTTCCTCACGTCCCGGTCATTTTCCTGAATGACGAGCGTCACATATCCCCAATCACCGTCATGACTGTTGATAAGCTCAGCAGCCTGAGCTATATCTTCAGACGATGGTTGAAGAAGGGAGATTCCAACTTTATTATTTTCTTGCGCATAACAAGCGAAGAGCGGTAAATACGCAAATAGACAAATAAACAAATAGATAAATATTTTTTTCATGTATTTTATTTTGAAAAAAATCGAAGTATATGGATTGCAAATAGTTGTATTCAACGAATCAAACCATGACCAACTTCTCATGCCATAGTTGGCTTAGTTACAACTATTTGCAAGACATATACAAGATTTTTATTATTTTTGATATTTCCTAACCTTTACTCCCGCTGATTTTAGTAGCTTCTCTCCAAAATCATCGCTGTGTTCATCATCATAGACAACTTCAACGACTCCAGCATTGATTATCGCCTTTGCGCATGTTATGCAAGGAGAAACAGTCGAATAAAGCGTGGTACCTTTTGTCGAAACGCCATGATATGAGGCTTGGATAAGCGCATTTTGCTCCGCATGAACGCAAATACACAAATCTTTACGCTCCCCTGGTTTAACTTTGTTATGCTCCCTATCCAAACATCTTTTACATCCACCCTCATCGCAATCTTTTATTCCCGACGGTGTTCCATTGTATCCTGTTGTAACGATTCTTTTGTCTTTCGTAAGAATCGCTCCGCGCGCTCCTCGAATACAATTTGAGCGTGTTTGGACAATATGTGCGATGGAAACAAAATAGGCATCCCATGAAGGTCTTGTAGCGTTTGACATATACCTATTATACAGAACGAAGATTGATCGGGCTTGCCCGGCGAAGTCCGCATTCGTTTTAAACTATGGCGGACGAAGTCG
>Ga0172375_10009837_pt1 | contig 12512 bp, 10 predicted proteins | sample LakKiv1m_FD_114537 | JGI IMG/M metagenome (GOLD analysis project Ga0172375, IMG submission 114537) | Freshwater microbial communities from Kabuno Bay, South-Kivu, Congo - kab_092012_11.1m | ecosystem: Environmental > Aquatic > Freshwater > Lake | place: Democratic Republic of the Congo... | reverse complement strand
TCGCGCACCACGGCGGCCGCAGTCTCATCGCACGAAGTCTCTATGCCTAAAACATTCATTGCTGGAGGATTACTTTTTCCATCGCACTCCTCCTTGTTTCAGTCACTCATCCCGCAAACTTTGTTTCCAGGCATGGAGTTCCGCCTAGCAACTAAAACAACGGTGTCCGAAACCGGGCAAGTACCCGCTCCCGCGCATACGAACTACCCGGTTTTCGCGCGCCCAGATGTCATATTTGCCGTCATACCTGTCAGTGATCTTCATAGGCCGGATTATGAACATCCCGCCGCGCATCGCAATAGAAAAACACGAATAACGGAAATTGGCTTGAATTCATACAAGCAAAAGCACTATCCATATAACTCTGACGGCTGTCGCAACAATCGGTTGAATCAGGGCGAGCTTCGTGGGTTTGCCGAGGCAGCATGGCCGTCACTGGGAGGTGCTCCATGGATGACAATGTTCCCGGAAAACGTGAAAGCTGGGTAGGCCGGTTCGGCATAATCCTGGCTGTTGCGGGTAGCGCGGTCGGGCTCGGCAATTTCCTCAGATTCCCCACTGTCGCCGCGCAAAATGGCGGCGGCGCTTTCATGATTCCTTATTTCATTTCGTTCATATTGCTTGGCCTGCCTGTCTGCTGGGTAGAGTGGGCTATGGGCAGGTACGGAGGCAAGTTCTCGCACGGCAGCGCGCCGGGTATTTTCGACGCAATTTCCGGCCATAAGCCCTGGGCAAAGTATCTCGGGGTGCTTGGAATTATCGGACCGCTTGGCATCCTTTTCTATTATGTCTACGTGGAATCATGGACCCTTGCATACTCGATATTCGCGGTGACCGGGAAATACAAGACCATAAGCGACCCGGCCCAGATCAGGGCATTCTTCGGCAATTATCTGGGAGCCGATGGCCAGTATTTTAACGGCATTGGCCCTGCCTATCTTTTCTTTCTCGTGACTTTTGTAATTAATTTCACGGTCATATACAGGGGCATTACAAAGGGGATTGAAGCATTCTGCGAGTGGGCAATGCCGCTGTTGTTTGTTGCCGGCGCCGTGCTCATGGTAAGGGTCATGATGCTGGGCGCGCCGCTGGCGGATCATCCGGACTGGAACATAAAGAACGGTCTTGGATTCCTGTGGAATCCCGATTTTTCGTGTCTCGGCAAGCCTGCCGTTTGGCTTGCCGCCGCCGGGCAACTGTTCTTTACGCTTTCTGTCGGGATCGGTGTTATCCTGACATATGCGAGTTATGTCAAGCCCAGGCGCGATATAGCCCTGTCGTCCACAACCGCGTCTTCGATGAACGAGTTCGCTGAAGTCATACTCGGTGGCTCCATAGTCATACCGGCCGCTGTTTGTTTTTTCGGCATGGCCGGAGCCAGGGAACAGGTTGCCGGCGGTACGTTCGGGCTGGGATTCCAGACGATGCCGCTTGTCTTCAACCGACTGCCGGGCGGCGAGGTTTTTGGTTTTTACTGGTTCATCCTTTTGTTTGTCGCCGGCATAACAAGCTCCATATCGCTCCTGCAACCGGCGGTGTCGTTCCTTGAGGAGGAGCTTGGCCTTACGCGGAAACAGTCGGTGCTGTCGATAGGAGTCGTGTGTTTCATGGCCGCCCATCTGGTGATATTCAAGGGCGAGGTGATTGACGAGATGGACCTGTGGTTCAACCAGTTCGGGCTGCCGTTGTTCGGCCTGATAGAGGTGCTGTTGTTCGTGTTTGTTTTTGGCGTGGATCGCGGATGGCGTGAATTACACGAGGGCGGGCATATCCGGATCCCGACGATTTTTAAATATGTGGTGAAATATGTGACGCCGGTTTTTCTGGCGGGCATCCTGGTTTCATGGCTTGCGACCGACGGCTGGCGCAAACTGGCAATGATAAAACCCGACGGTTCGCTGCTGTACAATGATTCGGCAATATATTGGGCGCTGGCCACTCGCGGGATGTATCTTGCATTGATAGCGGTTACCTGTTTGCTGGTTCATCGTGCCTGGCGGCGGAAAGCGGCGGCCGGTGCTGGTGCGAAAGGAGCGGGACAATGACAACATGGGGATGGGTGATGATGGGCGTGTCCTGGGGTGTTATCCTTGTTCTGGCCGGTTTCTGTGTATGGCGTTCAGCCACAGCTCGAACGGACGAACTTTCCGCGCCATTTGATATTGAGGCGCAGATAGACCGCGAAGCGGACGGGAAGGCATGATGCGTCGGAAGCTGCAACATCGGCTGCTATTACGTGCGCCGCATCTGGTTCTTCCCTCGTGGGTCGGCCGCGCATTGAAGAATTGCCCACAGCGCTTCGATACGGTCGGCGAAAGAATGCGTCTGGCGGTTTCCCTGGCCCGGATGAACGTGGAAAATAACACAGGCGGGCCATTTGGCGCCGCCGTTTTCGAAAGTGAAACCGGCCGGCTGGTGTCTGTCGGAATGAACCTGGTGGTTGGCCGCGGGTGTTCGATGTATCACGCCGAAATCGTTGCAATCATGCTTGCACAGGGCAGGCTGGGCCGTTTCAGTCTGGACGGGTGTGAGCTGGTTTCCAGCGTGGAACCGTGCGCCATGTGCCAGGGTGCTGTCATATGGTCGGGCGTGAACCGGCTTGTGTATGGCGCGCGGGGTTCAGACGCGCGTGCAATAGGATTCGACGAAGGGCCGAAACGCGTGGACTGGATTTTACAGTTCCGCAAGCGGCAAATCGCGGTAAAAGGGAATGTCCTGCGCTCCGAAGCGCGGGCTGTCCTGCGATTATATGCCTCACGTGGCGGAATTGTTTACAATGGAGGCGCGTGCAAAACCTCCTTCGTCGGTTAAGCAAGCGCAGTATTCAGAAGCCAGAAGTCAGTATTCAGCATTCTGGCTCCTGCCTGCCCCGGCGTAGTTCCGCAGGGACGAAGCCGGGAATTCTGACTTCTGAATTCGATCTTGCAAATACCCCGAATGGGTTTTGCAAGATTCTCAATGGTCATTACGGTTCTACACAATAAAAGCTACAGTTGTTCCGTTTTATGAACAAGAGTGCGGAAGGCAAATGACAAACGAAAGGGGTATAACCAATGAAGTCGTTCAAATTGGCGGTGCTGGTTGGAATGGCGGGCATGATGGCCATGGCATCTGGAGTAATGGCTGGAACAAAAGCGGAAGCAGCAGCGGCGCGCAAGGCTGCAGCTAAGGAGAAATGCGAAGCTCGCAAGGCTGCCGCCAAGGAAAAAAGTGAAGCGCATAAAGCGGCTGTTGAGGAAAAGAAGGAAAAGGCAGAAGAATGCGCAAAGCAGCGTGTAGATAAGCGGCAGAGCAACCAGGAAAAACGGATAGCTCATGGTATTAAGAAAGGCTACCTGACCCAGGCCGAAGTTTCGAAGCTTCAGGCGGAGCAAAAAGCGATAGCCGATCTCGAAAGCTCCTCCCTTTCCGACGGAAAGCTGACTAGGGACGAATTCAAGTCAATACGGACGGAACTCAACAAGGCCAGCGCGGATATCTGGGCGGAGAAACATGATACTGAAGGCAACCAGATGGCTGCATACAGGTTCGGCAAGAATGTCTTCGCAAAGGACTCGCTTACCTCCGGTATAGAGACTGGTTCCATGACGCCTGACGAGACGAAAACGGTTATGAAAGAGTTCCGGCGCATGTCCAGCCTGAAGTGTAAACTTTCCGGCGAAGACTTGAGCGACGCGGACCGGACCGCATTGCAATCCGAATACGATGACCTGCTAAACAAGTATTTTGAAGTTCATTAACGGCCTTTTTCACGGGCCGGGAAAGCGGCAGTGTTTCATGCGGTAACCAGATCGTGTCCAATACGTCCATGCGCACAATCTTCCCGAACCTGCCGCAAGGCATGGGAGGGCACGCAGGCGGATGGCCCGGCAGGGAGAGGCAATAAGAACCGGCTCATTGATGCGTCCGGTAACGAACGTATGAAACCGGCCAATGTTGTTTATGGTGCTGTTGTTTCCGATATTGGGAATTCCATATTTCGCGTCCACGAATCTTCGAGTCGAGCATCGTGACGTGACGCGCGGGGCGCCATGGATGCGTTTGTTCAATCTGACTTCAGGCCGGCATCTGGATTTGTGTTCTGAGTTGTTCAGGCAGATCTTTCCAGAGATGCGGGTGGGCTTCGACAAGGCGGGCAATGTCCGCAAGGTCCTTGATCCTCTTGCTTTGCCGACGTTCTGGTTCAGACCACGCCTTGATTTTCCCCTTGAGAGTATCCTCCAGACATGCCACTCGCATCAAAATGCCGTGAACGTCAGCTGCGATGGCTCGTGCCGGATAGTCCCTGTAGAAACCCTCGGTGCTGATCTGGATGCTGACTGCCGAGCGCCCACGGAAGTTCACGGACCAAGGGAATCGTTCGGAGCGGAATCCGGCCTGCTCCAACAGGGACACGGCACGTTCGACGAATTCGGTGGCGACTACAAGATCAATATCTTGCGTTACCATCGGATGTTCCGCCCAGTGGTTGACGGCGACGCCGCCGATCGCACACCAAGTCACATCTGATCGCTCGAGAACATCGATCAGCCTCATCACGTCGTCGGTTCCACCAGCCGTCTGCCAATCGTAGAATTGCTTTGAGGTCATGGCCCCCAGTATCGGCTACGGTCCGCTTGCGGTCAATCTCCGAATCGAACGTCACGCGGCGCGCTGGGTCTATTCGGGGTGGTTCCCATGCTTGCCTGTCTGGATGGGTAGCCACGGAAAATCCCTCGACGGTCCTCTTGTCGGGTTGTCGTTCAGATATTAACAAAGACAGAGATCATTCTTGTGAAAACGGCGAATGTTGTTTATGGTGCCGTTGTTCCCGGTATTGGGAATTCCATATTTCGCGTCCACGAATCTTCGAGTCGGGCATCGTGACGTGCCGCGCGGGGCATGAGAGTCCATCGAAACACTGCTCGAAAACGGGATTGTCTATGAATGCTGAAAATAATCCGGCGGGCACGGTCAAAACTGCGCCTCTATTCAAACATGTACTCTGTCTGAATCCTTATTTCAAGGGGTCCACGGCTTCAATGGGCGTTTTTCCCTGCACAGGTCTGGAGTACATCGCTGCCGGCATGCAGGATCTGGTGGAAAAAATCACCTTCCTTGATCTGCGTTATGATGCCGAGTATCGAAGCATTACAAGGCTTGGCGAGTTCATAAAGAAGGAAATTGACCTGGTCTGCATAAGTGTAGGCTGGAGTTCGGGGTTCGGTCCGGTGCTGGATTTCATAGGACGGCTTCCAGTCGGGGTTCTTACCATGGTCGGTGGCCACAAGGCCACGGAGGAAGTGGAATTGCTGTTTGAGAAGTGTCCCAACATAAACCTGGTTGTCAGGGGCGAAGGCGAGGAAATTGTCAGGGAAATCGTGAGTGGTGTGCCTGTAGAGAAAATCGCGGGTCTTTCTTATCGTAAAGACGGCCGGGTTATACACAATCCGAACGCACGCCTTCCGGATGTGGAGAAGCTCAGGTTTCCGGATCGGTCCCTGCGCAGGCATAAGCATGAGTGGATACAGCATGGAGTCAAACTGAGCGATCTGACTTTCGATTCCGTACTCACTGCCCGGGGCTGTCCATTCAAGTGCAAATTCTGCACATTCAGCATGAATCCGCTGGGTCAGAAGCGCGAGTACACCGAGCGCCCTCTGGAGTCCGTGATCGAGGAACTCAAAACCGTTACAGCCGATGTCGTGATGTTCAGCGACGACAATTTCTTCACAAATCCGGCAAGAAGCGAAAAGCTGTGCGACATGATCGTCGCGAACGGGATCAAGAAGACGTTTGCGGTCCAGGCCCGGATCGAGGTGTCCAAGAAGCCTGCGCTTCTGCAAAAGGCGGTCGATGCCGGAATCAAAGTGATGCTGATCGGGATCGAATCGCCGCATGATCGCATCCTGACTCAGATCAGCAAGGGATTCAAGCAGCAGGACGTGCGTGATGCATTCAAGGTCCTGACTTCCTTCCCGATCTATCTTCATGCGTACTTTATTTACGGGAACATTGGCGAAACACTGGACGAGATGCTTTATATTCCGCAATTCGCCGATGAGCTTGGACTGGATTCCATCACGTTCCAGAAGCTGAGGATCGAGAAGTTCTCGCCCTTGCAGGATGTTGTCAAGAACACGCCCGGGTATCATTACGACTATATAGGCGGGCCGGTATATTCCGATCAGTTCAGTCTTCGGGATCTCAAGAAAATACGGAACCAGATACGTCGCAAATTCTACACGCCTGCGCGAATGTGGCGCATAGCGCGAAAGCTCTCCAGCCTGGGATTGATAAAGAAGAAGGATGTCGGCCGCGCGGTGCTGGCGGCGCCCAGGATCGTCAATGCGCTGATCAGGCGCGAATTCGAGAAGAGAAGAAAGTCCGCATAAGCGGTTGTTGGTTTGCATCAGGCGCATTTCAAATAGTGCAGGCAATAACAAGTGCGCATGAAAATACTCGTTATCCAGCACACGGCATGGACGGAAATGATCTGTCATGCCTGGCGACTGGCCGGAGCAGATGTCCGGGCGGTCCCTGTCCCGGTGGCGGCTCTGCAGCAGGAGCCGGGGCGCAGGCAGGATGTTGCCCGGGAGCTGGTTCGGGCGATCCGTGTCGAGTCGCCTCAACTCATCGTGGATGTCAATGCCGTCGCGATTCTTCCCCTGAATGAGGATTGTAGCCGCTGGACTGTTGATGAATCCGGAGGAGTACCCTGGTGCGCCTGGTGGTGGGATGCCCCGCATCTGCGCGCCGCAATGTTTCGGGCGGCCTCCGAGCAGCGCACCTGGCGACGCGTTCTTGCCCATCCTTCCGTGAATCATTTCATCTGGGATGTGACACTTGGACGTGAATATAGCCGATGGCTGCAGCGGCCTTTTCATTATCTACCCACAGCCACGCATCCCGGCTTTTTCCATCCCGATGCGGCAGGGCAGTCCACAAGATCTTTTCAGGAATATGATCTTACATTCCTGGGCACATATTTCGGCGGCAATGAAGACGGCGATTCGCAGGAACTGGCGGCCCTGTCGGCCGAACGGATCCGTCGGCCGGATTGCTCATACTTCGAACTGGCGGAACGACCTGATTCAGCCTGGCCGATTTTCTCGAAAACGCTCTTGGCCGGACTTAAGCATGAAGACGGTTTTTTGCAGGACGATATCATGGCATGGAAAACGGCGCTGGATCGCCGGGTTCTTGCCGTGCGCCGGATTGCCCCGTTGGAATCGATATTACAGGCGCGGGTGCCGGCTTGTTTTTTCGCCGGCACCGGCTGGCCTAATCGCTTCAAGGCAGAGTCCACCCCTTTTTATCAGCCGGCGCATCTTGTTGCGTTGTATCGCCGCGCGGCTTTCAACCTGGATCTCGGTAATGGACAGGGCTTTACCGGGGGCACGATGCGAGCCTATGAAATCATGGCTGCCGGTGGAGTGTTGTTATGTCGGTCGCGGCCCGAATTCGATCCGACCGGTGAACACGACGGGAAAGTTTACCTTTCCTATGCCGCACCCTCGGATATTCTGAGGATATTGGAAACATGCCGGAACAATCGCTTTCTGCTGCAAAACTTGCGTGACAACGCACGGCAGTTCGTTCTTGGCAGGCATACCTGGGCACACCGACTGAACGATCTCCTGGGAAACGTTGGGGAAAGTTGAAGGAGAATGGCTTGCCATCCTCCTGCGCTGAAGCTTCGGAGGGAAAGCACGTAGCTTGGAGCGGATGGTGTCGATCTCCTTGAGTACCTGGCGTGCGCAATTTCCAGGGCCCTTTGCCTGTAGCCACATCTCAAGTGTCTGCCACATTGCCAGCGACAGGAAGCAAACCATGATGTGGGTTTGAACCCGGTCTTCGCGGTGATGGTAAAGCGGGCGCATCCCCAAGTCGGACTTGCTGTCGTGCGCTGGATGTGTGTTTCCCTGGGCGGGTTATACATATCTCCGTGAGCCTGCAATGGGCTTCAGTTTGATCTTACGATAAAGGTGTGTGGGTGTGTGTGGGTGTGAGTTTATCAACGATCGTCCGGCATTCTCGTGTACGTGAACGGGAACCGATTCGCTGTGAACGTGTACGTTTTGGGAAAATTGTTCCTTGGATATTACTGTGTCTTACAGGCAGCCGACAGGGATTTGGATTATTGTGTCTGACAGCATTTTCACCTCGTCGGAGGTGTTGATGAGCACGCCGTAAGGACAATTCTCCTGTGTTACGAAGGTTGACAAGGAACGGATATCCTCGCCGCGTACCGTGGAGCCGAACTTGATCTCTACGGGGATACGGAAGCCGCGCGGCGAGGTCATCACCAGGTCTACTTCCACGCCGCCACGTGTACGGAAGAAATGGTAGCTCCATGGAGAATTCTCCACCGCCTGCATTCCACGGATCAACTCCTCGATAACGAAACCCTCAAAGGCGGAGCCGGTGCCAGGTCGCGTCAAAAGTTGATCCCGGCTGAGCGTTCGCGCCAGGTGATGCAGTAGCCCGCTGTCGCGGATGTAGCCGCGGGGCATCTTAACGACGGACTTGCTGACGGTGCGTTCAAGGCTTGGGATCGAGCGCCAAATAAAAGTGCCCTGGGCTATATCCAGATAGTCCCGCACCGCGGATTCACTGACGCTCAGCGTTCTGCCGATCTCGGAACGATTGATGATCGTGCCGGAAAGCTCCGCGAGCATAGTGATAAAACGCCGGTAGTTCGCCGTGTTGAGTCCGGGATACAATGCCCTGACATCGCGCTGCAGATAGGCCTGCTGATACTGCGCCATCCACTCGGCATGGAACCCATCCTCACCAATCACTGTCGGTTCCGGATAGCCGCCCTTGAGGAAGTGATCCAATGCCTTATCGGTGTCCACCGCCACCGGGACGCGCTTCAGATACTCAAGATGGCGTTCCGGCAACTTCGTCTCTATAGCGGCATACAGCGGAGACAACGGCATCGAGTATCGCTCGTTCATCTTCAGTGTCCCCACCTCCAGGATTGCAACCCGTCCAGCCAGGCTTTCCGAGATGCCACGACACAGCTCGGGCGAGCTGGAACCGGTCAGCATGAATCGTCCCCGGCGCATGCGGTTTGCATCCACCACGCCCCGCAGTTCACGGAATAACGCCGGGGAAGCCTGTGCTTCGTCCAGTATCACTTTCTGCGGATGCGTACGGAAAAAGAAATCGTAGTCGCGCGTGATGAAATCGTAGTCGGAGCCCTTCTCCAGGTCAAAGTAGCGCCATTCAGGCCGAACCGTACGAGCCAGGGTGGTTTTGCCGCATTGCCTGGAGCCAATCAGCACAACCACTGGGAACCGCTCCAGCGAACGATTGATCCGGTTTATCAAGTTCCTTGGCAACATCGGAAAACGACTCCTCTTTATATCAGCGAGAAAAACAATAGATGCAATTATCGTCTTGGTCAAACGAAATCCGCATGGAGATTGAGTGTTGGATATTGGATATTCTTATTCTGATTCCTGCCCTCTTGTATTCGTTCACCGTAGTCGTCGCCGTGGGTGTCCACCGGCAGGTCATCAGTGTCCATGAAACAGATGCCAGGTGTCAGGCGGTAAGAGCGTGTGTCATGTGAGTGTGGGAGTGCGTGAGTATCGACCCGCACACCCACATACATCTATTTGCATGAAAACCGGAAAGGGACATACGTTCTGTGCACGTTCTGTGCGAGAATAGCGGCGGCTGGGGGAATGTTCGGAGTGACTGACCGGGAAAATACGAGACAGACGGTGAAATTGGGGGCGGGGAAGGGCGGTTTGTCCCGGAATTTATGACTGAACGGGGTGTTGCGTGCACACCTCTCCTTGCATTGGCGCCCGTTCACAGCGAAGCGGTAACACGTTCACGTACACGTACACGAAAAGACGACGAATCGAGTACGTGAACGTGAACGGGTACGGAAAAGTCGTGCGCTGGATGTGTGTGTCCCTGGGCGGGTTTTGATACTCCCATACCCACATACTCCCGCACCCACACACCTTTTCATTCCTGAATTCTGCACCGGTCACACCTGCGAAGTGGCGCGAGTTGACCAAGAAAGTCTTGGACGCGAACTTGACATCGCCAGCCCGATTCGGCTACATCTCCACCATGAAAGTGTTCATTCAGGCCGGTTCCAGCGGGCGGGCGCCCGTGCCGCCTGAAAAGGCGATTTCTTGTCAATAATTCCCATGAACCCGCGCTCGCGAATAACAACACTGCGCTTTACCAACGGGCTGAGCCTCGAACTGCTTCACGACGGCCCGCGCTTCCTGGGCTTGGGCAATGTGCGGGCCGGCCCGACCCGGCTGCGCAACCCGGCACTGCCCGGCACGTTCTACACGGAATCGGAAACGGGATTTCGTTTTGAGGACTTTCAGTTGCAGGGCGTCGTGCGCTCGGCGGAAGGCTACACCGTCAAACTGCTCGCCACCGGTCGCTGGCTGCCCCGCGTGCAGGCGGCCGACGCGATGGGCGACGCGCGGATCAAGTCGCGCCGCCTCCGCGCCCCCGTGGCGACGTGCCGGTGGGTCTTCCGGGCGGTCACGGAGCAAATCGCCGAGCACACCTGGCACGGGCTTGCCATGCGGATCGAGTTCGATTGCCCCGGCCACCCGATCCATTGGCTGATCGAGGACACCACGTGGGAAATCGGCGGCGACGCGGCTGGCTGCACCCTGATCCAGCAGGACATTTCCGCCATGCCCCTCGAACAGCCGGTCCGCAAACGCAGCGCGTTCAGCACCATCGAAAAATTCTTCACCGAGGGCTGGGGCGGATCCTACCCCATGGACATGCTGCCCCGCGCGGCGGGCGCGGCAATCTGCGATTTCCAGGCAAAGGACAACCTCGCGCTCTGTCTGTTCGCCGAACGCCCCGGGCTGACGCGCGCCCGGCTCGAAAAGCACGCCGACGAAAACGTGATCCATTACACGGACCGCCCGTTCTTTCCGCTGACGGCGCAGGCGCGGCCGCCCGAGCGCAAGCTGTTGGTCTACCGGCACCCGCGGCGCCTGCAAAAGCACGAGAAACGCAACCTCTGGCTCGACTGTTTTACCGAGGTTCGGCGGCGCATCCACCAGTCGTACGACTACCGGCTGGAGGTGCCCCAGCCTTATGCCCATGTCTTCCTGTGGGATGACGGTCTCAGGAAGTTTGGCCCGGCCTGGAGTGAACCGCTGCGCGAGGCGTTGCCGGACTACGCCCGGCTCGGATACAAGCAGGTTTTCACCCACGGAGTTTGGGATTCCGTCACTTCGGACGACCGCCCGGGCCTCGAGGGTAACATCTGCAGCCCCTATGCCTTCCGGTTCTCGGAAAAATTCGGCGGCGTGGCGACCATGAAGCGGCTTGTCGATGCGGCCCGCGCAGCCGGTGTGGACCTCTTCCAGTGGTTCGCGCCCCAGCTTTCACGGTATGCGCCCGTGTGGCAGGAGCATCCCGACTGGGTCCTGCGCGAGGCAAACGGCGATCCGTGGGATGGCGCGTATCAGAGCCTCTGGAGCGGTCGAATGCAGAGCGGCTACGGCCGGCGACTCTTGGAAGAGATTCAACAGGTCCAACGCGATACCGGTATTGCCGGGATTTTCTGGGATTCCTATCAAAACCTGGGCGTGACCGGCGTGGACTGGCAGGGGCCGGAGAAGATGCCGCAAGCCGAGGCGATCTGGCAGATGCAAGCGACGTTGCAACGGATGGGTTACCAACAACGCTGCGAGGTGGTCACCATCTTCGGCGTCAGCACCGTGGGCATGTACGGCTTCAAGAACGACGCCTTCCGCCGCCGGCTCTGGGCCGACACCCTTCGCAATGACGACGCCTTCGCATTGCTCGATTGCAGCCCCGGATTTCACACCGAAGGCAGCACGCTGGGTCCGGACAAGCTCACGCCGCGTGATTACTTCTGGTTGGCCGCCCACCGGGCCATTCCGGGCACCGACGCGCATCCCTGGAAAACGGAAACGCGACTTCCCGGCGGCGCGCTGGCGGAGGAGTACGCGCGGGTCAATCATCTCTACAACGCCGCGCTCCCGCGGATGCACCGGTTGCGCGTCACGCGGGGCGGCAAGTACGTGCTCTGGCTCGACCAGCAGAACCATCCCGCCGTCATCTGGGCCTTTGCCGACGTCCGCATTCCCTGGCGCGGCGTTGTCGAGACCCCGGCCGGCCAGCCCGTCGCCACCGCAAACGGAGTCCTGCCGGCCCAAACCGGCCAAGTCTATTTCCTGCACCAAATCCATGAGTGAGACGACAAACATGCAGAAGGTTCGGTTAGGTGTCATCGGGGTTGGAACCATGGGTCGGGTTCACCTGGGTAAGCTGCACGAAATCCGGAATGTCGAGTTGACCGCCGTTTGCGACATCGATGGCGCGCGCGCCAAGGAAGCGGCCACACAGTATAAGTGCGCGGCCTACGCGGATCATCGGGAACTGCTCAAGGATCGCGTGTGCGACGCGATTCTGATCGTCACACCCCATTATGCCCACACCTCCATTGGCATCGATGCCTTGCACGCCGGCCTTCACGTGCTGGTCGAGAAACCCAT
>Ga0172375_10009836_pt1 | contig 12513 bp, 19 predicted proteins | sample LakKiv1m_FD_114537 | JGI IMG/M metagenome (GOLD analysis project Ga0172375, IMG submission 114537) | Freshwater microbial communities from Kabuno Bay, South-Kivu, Congo - kab_092012_11.1m | ecosystem: Environmental > Aquatic > Freshwater > Lake | place: Democratic Republic of the Congo... | reverse complement strand
TCGTGGGGGCGTTTAGAAAATTTTATACAGTGCGTAAATTTATTAAGATATTATCTTATATTGCACTATGGCAATTAATGAATCTCAATTTAATTTTCCAGAGGCCGAACTAGTTAAGCAGACGGAGATTTGTAAAAACTGTAAAAATATCGTCGTGGGAAAAGGAAACGCGAATGCGAAAATACTTTTTGTCGGTGAAGCGCCCGGAAAAAATGAGGATGAGCAGGGGTTTCCGTTTGTTGGGGCTGCGGGAAAAAATTTAGATAAATTATTGCAAAACGTTGGATTAAGTTTAGACAATATTTATGTTGCGAATATTTTGAAATGTAGGCCTACGGAAAACAGAAATCCGTTACCAGATGAAATCAGGGCGCATACGCCATGGTTAGTTAAACAGATAAATGAGATGAAGCCGTTAGTGGTCTGTTCTTTGGGAAATTATGCGACTAAGTTTTTTTTGGCTAATGGCATTGTTGAGAAAATGGATGAACAGCCAGGAATTACTTCTCTTCATGGGAAAGTTAGAGAGATGGATTTTGTGGGATTGAAAATAAAACTAATTCCGCTGTTTCATCCGGCGGCGATAATTTATAATCAAAGATTGTTATCTTCTTGGAATGCAGACATGGAAATAGTTAAGAAGGAAATTTCTGCTTTGTAAATGTTCTAAGCCACACGAGAGAATCGAACTCTCGACCTATTGATTACGAATCAATTGCTCTACCGGCTGAGCTAGTGTGGCATTATTTAAAAAAAATTATCAGAATTTGGCGCATCTCTTATTTTAATGTGTTTGTAGTGTGCGTCTTCTGTTTTGGATTTGCATTTTTTACACATTTCTGTAAGATTGTATTCGTTGCAATTTGGACATTTTCTTAATTTGAGAGGCATTTTATTTTTCTTCAATTGAGAACTCTTCGAAATTTTTCTTTGCTTTTGTTTGTATGTTTTCTATAAACTCTTGCATTTTGCTATTTGCTTTTTTGTAGTCTTCAGCTTTGATTTTTAACTGGAATGTTCCTGCTGCTAAATATGTTGTTTCTATTTCGGATGGACACTCTGCAAATAAAGATCTTATTTTGCTCATTCCATCTGGCTGAAGTGATTTTAGTTTGACAATTTTTTTTGCTTCTACTTCTTTTTTTCTTTTTTGAATAACCTTTTTTATTTGTTCTATAAATTCTTGAGGGATATATTGTTCTATTAGAGATTCATCTTCTCTTGCCTTGTTGAAAAATTCTGAAAGTGTTTTAAAATTTGAAAGAATTTTTTCTTGTATTTCTTGCGACTTTTCTTTGAATAGGGATTTTAAAACGGCTCTGCCGGTTTGCTCTTGCTTAAATTGTTCCATTACTTCATCTCTTTCTTTAGACGTGACTCTTCTAAGTGAAAGGTCTATATTATTTGAAGAAATTCTTAGAATTTTACAGACTATTTTTTTATTTGGCATTACATAGTCCCTTATATTTCTAATTCTACCGGGAGCTACTTCTGAGAAAACTATAGTTCCAGTTTTTCCATTTTCTAGTGTTACGAATACAGTTGTTCCCTCTACTCCGTTTACTGTGCATAAGGTCAAATCGTTTTCTGTTTCTGCCATAAATACAAAAGAAAATTCTGGTTTAAAAGGATTTAGTTTTGAGTGCGTTAAATAATTCAGCTATTTGTTCTATATTTTTTCCTGTATAGTGAATAGCTCTTGCGTGTGTATATCCACGATTCCATTCTCTTAAGGGTAAGATGGCTCTTCTTTTTGGATTTTCTTCTAGCCATGTATTTACGTAGCTTGGCCAATCGTCTACTAAAATATCTCCGTCGTATCTAAATTTCTCTAACGTTAAAGTCGGTTTGCTTCCTGGTACATTCCTTTTGCACCATAGGAATTTTTCCGTCCATGCTAGTGGATATGTTTCTGGCGCCTTTGAAAGTATTTGAGTTTCGAGTCCAACTTCTTTTGCTAGTTCATATATTTCAAATCCGTCTTTAAGCGTTGGTAGGTTTTCCCACCAGCCAGGTTGTGACATAATGGATCTTAATGCCTTTCGCATGTGTAGAGGACAGCCTGGAGAAATATAATCAGGATTGATTGGTTCGTCTGGAAAAAGCTTAGTTAAATCTCTTATTCTTTGTCCCCTAGTATCACATAAAGTATCATCTAAATCAAACAGAACTACCGGCATTCTCATTTCTATTTAAGAACTTCTTCTACTCTTGCTCTTATTTTTGCGTTTCCGCCAGAAGGAAGGGCAATAATGCCATCACATTCCGTGCATCTAACTTTTGTGGATGCTTTCCCAAATATGATTTGAGAGTTTTTACATTTAGAGCATTTTACTCTAACAAATTTTGAATCTGCGCTTACCATGAAAATGGGTGGTTTGAGGGGTTTTTAAAGATGTCGAAACGTGGTTTTTAATGTATGATGCTGGTAATGTTTATAAAGTTAGGTTGAGTTAAATTTAAAAGAAGATGGTGAAAAAAAAGAAATAAAAAGTGCTGGCTGTGCGTCTAAATGTGTTGCATGCTGGTTGGCTAAAATTGCAATAGTTGTTTTTGTTTTGCATCTTGTTTTTCTTTTTAGCAATGTTTTTCATGATGCACCGAATTTGCATAATATTTTTGGAAATGTTTTTATTGTTGTGCTTTCTTCTTTGGCGCTTATTTCTGTAATATTTGTCTACGCGAAGTTTCCAGAAAATTTTCCTTCTGAAAAAAGAGGGAATCTATTTGTGTTATTGGGGATGTTACTCTTTTTAATTGGAGATGTGATGTGGCTAGTTGATGAAATATTTTTGAATAATAAGATTCCAATAGGTGGTTTTGCTGATTTATTTTGGAATGTGGGATATGTTTGTTTTATAGTCGCTATTATTATGTTTATATCTTTTAGTTTTAGGGCATCAAATAAGATTTTGTATTGGCTAATGACTGTTGGTGTTTTAATCGGCGGATATGTATTATATAGTGATGTTTCAGAGGATTTAGAATTGGGAAGCTTTACACTATCACACGCTATTCAGGATGTGTATATATTATATGATTTCATTGTTTTAATTTTAATTATTTATTTGGTTTGGCCAATGATATTAAATAGAAATAGATTGTTTTATAGTTGGATTATTTTGGCCTTTGGTTTTCTTACTAGGGTTGTGTATGATAGAATTTTTGCAAATATGAGTGAGTATGGAACTTATTATACGGGTCATCCTATTGATTTGCTTTACATTGTTTTTTACATGTGTGTTGTCTTTGTTTCGCTAACTAAATTTAGGATCATGTCTAATGATTAAACTTATTTTAACATCTGGAGATAAAGCTAGAAATGTTTTTTTGGATGAAATTAAACATTCTGAAAAGAATTTAGTAAGTGTACTTTCTTTGAAGTCATTTGCTGTTTATAAAAGCAATTTAGACAAGGCATGTAGTAGTAGAAATTGCTTTTTTATTGATACTGTTACTGAGGAATATAATGATAATGTTGTTTATGTTCCTGCTTCTAATTTAACTGCAATTAGTATAGCAATAAATCAGGCACAACAATCTTTTAGCGGTAAAACTAGTGTTATATTTGATTCTATTTCCGGGCTTGGCGTTAATAATGATCAAGCTATTTTGATGAAATTTTTATTGTTTTTAATTAGAAAATCTAGGGATTGGGGATCTGAATTGGTTTTGATTTTACCAGAAGAAGCTCTTGAGAAGAAATATGTAGAATTATTAAAACAGTCTTGTGATGAGGTGAGAAAATGATTAATTTGCAGAATATTAATCTTTATACTGGAATTTATTCTATCGCGGGAGGGATTATAACTGCTTGGCTTACGTATAAGATATTTTTATTTAATAGAATTGGAAGAGGGTGGCTAGCAGTTATGTGGGCGTTTATCTTTATGGCCTTAAGAAGAGCTTTAGGTTTTATGTCTGATTTTAATATTCTTCCAGATTATAAGACTTACTTTAAATTTACAGAATATATTATACTCGTAATCATAACTACTTGTCTTCTTTATGGTTTTTATGCTATGCTTAAAAATTTCGAGGGTTTTGATATAGTGGAAAGAAAGGTTCAGTCTAAATTGAGGAGGAAAAAATGAAGTTGATTTTAGTGCTTGATATTCTAGCAGTTTTACTTCAGTTAATTGCATCATATATTGCGTTTAGAATTTACAAATTTAATAGATTGAGTAAATGGTGGTTGGCGTTGGTTTTGGCGTTTTTGGTTCAAGCAGTTAGACGAGGAATGCAGGTTTCGGTAGATTTGAGTCTTACGAGTTCAAATGTTTTTTTTGATAGAATTATGATGTTTGCAATAAGTTTACTAATGGTTATTGGACTTTTGGCAATGATGAAGAACTTCGAAAATTTCGATGTAGTTGTGAATAATGTTAAGTCTAAATTAAGGAGAAAAAAATGAAATCTAGAAAAAAAACAGGAAATATATTAGCTGGAAAAATTAGAAAGTCTAATGTGAAAATTTCTTTTGGAAAACCATTAGTTTGGGTTAAACAGATGAGCGTTGAAGAGCCGAATATAGATGCACAACATCATAAATTAATTGAGGGAGTAAATATGCTTTTGGAGGCGACTAAATCAGAGGAAAGTATAAAGAAGATAAGAGAGATAATTCATTTTATGGATAATTATGTTAATACTCATTTTGCATATGAAGAAAATTATATGGCAAAAATAAAATATCCAAAATTAGAATTACATAAAAAAATTCATCAATCCTTTATTGAGTATTATTTGGAGTTTAAGAAAAGGTTAAGTCGTGAATTAACAGACAAAGATTCTTCTGAATTAGTTTCAGATAAGGTTATTCGTATGATTTCCGAGGCAAGAGAGTATGTAGGTTCTTGGTTGAAAAATCACATGCTTGGAGATGATCAGGGATTCCATATCTATGCTAAGAAAAATCATTTAATCGGTAAAAAGTTGAAGGATATTAAAATAGAAAAGGAGCATGCAATAGGCTCGATTGCTTCTAAAATAAAAGCAGCACTTATTGGAGCGCAGAGAGCACCGATTGGAAAGATACCAGACTTAAAATCCAAAAATGAAAATGGAAAGAAGTATGTTTTTACAGGGATTGAGGGATTTGATAGTTTATTAGGAGATGGAATTCCGGCAGGTAATTCTGTAATTATTGCGGGCGGTGCTGGTAGTGGAAAAACTATTTTTTGCTTACAGACGCTTATAAATAAAGCACTAGAGGGTAAAATGTCTATACCTAAGTTTAGAGGAGCCGGAAGAAAAACTTATTCAACACATGGAAGATTTCGGATGGGATCCAAAAGGTTTGATTAAAAAGAATAAATTAAAAGTAATGAGATTAAATCCTTTCGATATTACGAGAAGTGTAGATGCATTATTGGCCAAACAGAAAGGCGAATTATTAATTGATGTTGATCCAGTTTTGTTACCGAAGGATTATTCTAATCCAGATTTTGTTGTCATTGATTCATTGACAGCTATCGCTTCTGCCTTTACTGGGAAGGATGATAGTTATAGGATTTATATTGAACAGTTATTTAGATTTTTAGAAAAGACAGGAGCTACTTCGTTTTTAGTTACAGAAACGGAATAAGTTCCGAAGATATTTTCGACCAGTGGAGTTGAGGAGTTTTTGGCGGATGGAGTTGTGGTTTTATATGCGTTAAAACATGGAAATGTTAGAGAGAATGCTTTGGAAATACTAAAACTAAGAGGCGCAAATCATAAGAAGAATATTGTGGCGTTACAGATTACATCGAATGGGATAGTCGTTTATCCAGAGCAAGAAGTTTTTTCAGATATTAACTAGGTTTAAGCAAGCGTTTTTCGAAGTTCTTCTATAAATTTTTGTTCGTCTTCTTTCTTAATTAAGCAACCAGCGGCTTTTTGATGACCACCAACTTCTGCTTCTAAATCTATTATTTTGATTGTTTTTTCTAAAATTTCTTTTAGGTTTTTTCCGTCTCTTCCGGCTATTCTGGCAGAGACCTTTATTTTATCTTGGTTGTAGGCCATACCGATTAGGACGGTTCCAGATTGATAGTCTAGTGATGACGACAGTATTGATGTTATTGTTCCTATGATTGTGTCTTTGATGGAGTCTTTCGCGTTTAATATAGTAAATCCGTCACCCCTTATCTTTTCTATTTTGTCGGCGTTTTTCAGTGCCTCAATTAATTCTTGTTTGTATTGCAAGTAAATATCTTGGGCCTGGTCTTTTGCTCTTTCGCATTGAAGACAGAATGATAGCGCAATATCTGGGCTTCCGAGTCTTGAGCAAGCGTTGATTAAAACTGAGAGTTCTCTAACATCTTCCTTTCTGTTAAAAAATTTCATTAGATAAATATTCCCTATTATTTCCGTCTTTTCTCCGTTAGAAGCCATTCGAAGCAATATGGATGTGACTAATTTTGAGACTTCTTCTTCTGTTAGTTCGCAAAGTGTTTTCTCGCTTGAAATTTGATTTTCTCTTAGTAATTCTTGGACGCCTTGTGAGGATCCAGTTACTCCTGGGATGAAAAAATTCGTGGAGTATTCTAGTGATTTTCTTAGTGGACGCGTTGCGGAGAATATGAGTAAAGATTTTCGTATTTCTAATCCGTCGGCATCGTTTACTATCTGTTGATACGTTTTTGTTAGGTGTGTTTCGTGTCGGTCTCCAATCATTCCGATTATTGCCAAGGCAGAAAGATCTTTGTTTTTTTCCGATATAGCTTTTGAGAATAAATAAGATAGTCCAGCGCTGCATATTTCTTCTTCGGAGAATAGATGTGGATTAACTATTTTTATTTTGTTATTTAGTTTTGATTGATCGATTTCGTGATGGTCCAAGATAAATATTGGATTTTCTAAGTTTTGAAAAGAATCTAGGCTGTTAGATGCTAAATCTACAAAAAATATAATTTCTCTATTATTTCTTTTTAATTCTTCAGAGAGAATATTTTTGTCTATTCCTTTTACGATCCTTAGGCTGAAATTTTTTTGTAATCTCTTTAGTGTTTGGATCATGATAGCTGCGGAAGTTATGCCGTCAGTGTCGTAATGTGATATAATTCTGACTGGTTTGTTTCCTGCTGTTTCTAAAAATTCCTTTGCTAAACTAGATATCGAATTAATCATTTTATCACTCTTTTTTGAACGAAGAGAATAAATTAAATCTCTTTTTAAGGTTTATTGTATTATTCTAAAGAATTAGTTCTTTTTTCTTTTTGAGAAGTATTTATTAAGAGCATTAAGTCTGGAGGTTGCTTTTTGTAGCTTGTGTTTTGCTTTTTTATCAGTTATGTTTGTTTTCATATGGTCTTTTAGTTTGTTGACCTTTTTTTCCACATTTTTTACTTCAAAGAAATCGTTTTTACCCATTTCTTTTAAATATGCAGAGATTTTTTTACCGTAAACTTTTGTTGTTGGGATGCCATATTGGTCTCTGAGTATTAATCCGATTTGTGCAGGTTGATGTTTTTCTGCAAGCGTTGCTATTATTTTTTTTAATTCTTCTTCGGATATCTTAAGCCAAACTGGTTTTGGATATTTTTGTTCTAATGATTTTTTTGCCATAGTTTGAGGTGTTTTTCTTGCTTTTTAAAGATTTGTTTTTCTACTTTTTATTCGGTTTTCGATTATATACTCGTTTGCATATATGCTTAAATATGCTTTATTATAATGGTTTCTATGGCAAATATGAATTGTCCGAAGTGTCATGGAGCGGGTTTTGTTAAAGAGAAAAATGGAACTGTCCATACGTGTTTTGATTGTTTAATGAGTGGGAATATGGATCAACATGACGAACACGTTAAGGATGCCGGAATAAAGTTGTAAAGATGAACAGGGTTTCTATGGGGTTGAGAAGGTGCGTTACTTTGGCTGAGAAGTTTGTGGGCGAACAGGGTTTCTGTATTTTGGCTTATGACGTTGTTGGATCGTCTAGGATGGATTTAAATTTTTTTGTTTTAACTCGTGATTCTATGAAACGAGATTTAAATAGGAGATTCAAAGAATATTTCCATCCCGGATTTGGCGGTATCGGTGTTCGAGATAGATTCGATGTTTATAGTGGAGATATGGCGAGTGCATGTATTAATTCTGCGGAAGGCGTGGAAAAAATTATAATATATCATAGAGAGAACTATGGGAATTTTCCAGTAAGGTGGGCAGTTGCGAAACATTATTCGGATAGAGTTTTGAGGAGATTGTAAAGGAAACCAAACCCTTAAAAACGTTTAAATTTTGAGATTATTAACGGTTTAGTTTAGGGACTGGACCATGGGGAATATCCCCTAAAAGCCCTATAGTCTAGTGGTCAAGGATACAGGCCTTTGACGCCTGTGACCCCGGTTCGAATCCGGGTGGGGCTATTTAGTAAGAAATGCTTAAGAGTTTGAGAGAAATGTTTAGAAGGCAAGGAGAAAATCGCCTGAGGTGAAATATAGACTGAAGTCTGGAAAATATATCGGTGGAGTTGTTGTGGGAGAGCCCTCTGTTTTTCCATTGACCGGTGGTCAGAGGAATTTGTATTGTTTTGATTTTGTTTATAATGGAAGAATTGTTCGTGGTGAAGTCATGGCTAAAGATATTTCAGATTTATTTGAAGTTGTTTCTAAAAATTAATGCTTATAACGTCCTCGTCCTTCTACTTTTTTTAGCTGATCTAGAACTTTTTTTGAGTCTTTGTATTCTTTTTCGTATGATGAAATAAAGTGTTCGTATAATTTTTCATAATTTTGAAAGTGTTTTGCTTCCAGGGCTTGTTTTATTAAATGCAAATCTACCGCTTTGTCTTCGTTTCTTTTCGAAATAAAGCTTAAACCGAAGTCCATCAGGTAGAGAGTTTTTTTTGCTAGTATAGTGTTGGAAGTTGTTAGATCTCCGTGAATAATATCGTTTTCATGAAGCTTTGCTACTTCTTTTCCTAGCTGGTTCATAACTTCAAATTGCTTTTTTTCTTCGTAAGAGTTTAGCTTTTCCGATAGCTTATCTCCATCAATAAATTCTAGTTTAAGTTCGAACTTAGTTTGACTAATTACTTTCGGAACGTTGATGATTTTTGATGCCTTTTCTAGGATTTTAGCTTCTTTTTCTGTCCTTCTTTTTCGTATTTTTTCGTCTATTTCTTTCAATCTATAGGATTTGGGAATTCTATTCTTAATGACGAAATCTTTTTTTTTCGTAATTATTGCTTCTGCGCCCTGGGCGAGGATTGTTGTCATAAATACTGCAGTATAATTTTATTTATAAATGTTTAATTGTGGTATTTTTGATGGCAGAGCGAAATGAATATCTAGATCGATTTGAAGATTTATTGAGTGCCACGATTGATGGCGGAATTGCTACCGATTTACATATTCAGTCTGGTACACATCCTCTTTTTAGAATAGATGGACAACTCGAATCTGCGGATGGAAGTGATGTTTTAAGCAGAGAATGCGTAGAGCGAATGATGGATGCGATTTTGACAGATGAACAAAGAGATCGGTATAAACAGGCGCATGCGGTTGATTTTGCGTATACGTATGAAGGTCGAAATTTTAGGGTGAATATTGCTGGTGAGAGGAATGGCCCATTTTTGACAGCTAGAGTAATTCCTGATAAAATAAGGGAAGTTAGTGGAATATTTCCGAATAATACGTGGAAACAAATTGTTTCTTTACAAAGAGGCTTGGTTCTTGTGACGGGAGTTACTGGTTCTGGAAAATCTACGACGTTAGCGGGATTGATAAATCATATAAATAAAACTTATGCGAAGACAATTATCACGCTAGAAGGCCCAATTGAATATGTTCATACGGGAATTAGATCAAGTGTTAAGCAGAGAGAGTTGTATAGAGATGTGAGAAGTTTTTCTGAGGGGGTTTCGCAGGCTATGAGACAGGACCCGAATGTAATTGTAGTTGGGGAGACGAGAGATTCTGAAACGTTACAGGGAGTTGTGAATGCAGCAGATACTGGTCATTTGGTTTTTTCAACTTTACATACTAGAGATTCTGCGGGCACAATTACTCGTTGTTTAGATTTTGTTTCTGGTAGCGATGGAAATTATATTAGGGGAGCGTTGGCAGATAATTTGGAATATATTGCGTGTCAGCAACTTGTTCCTGGTTTAAATGGTGGACTAGTCTTAGCTATGGAGATTATGAAGAATACTGCTGGAATAAGAAATTTAATTAGAACTGGAAAGTTGTCTCAGATTCCGTCGGCGATTCAGTCCGGTGCGAATGAGGGGATGGTTCAGATGGATAGTTCTTTGTTGTCGTTATATAGAGTTAGAAAAATTTCTGGAGAAACAGCGATTGGTTGTGCGATGGATAGAGATACAATGGCGAAAAGTATGGGGTAGAAATCTTATTTAATTTCTTCTAGTTTCTTATAAAGTTCTTCGAGTGTTTCGAATTCTATTATTTTATCTGAGTAGTACTCTATCCACCTTGTTTTGAGGCCTTTTTGTATAGCCAATATTAATTTTTTATTTTTTGCTACAGCATATCCTATCTCAAAAATTTGTCCCTCGCTCTTTTCCTGAGATTTTATGATGTTTAGTACGATGTCGGATTTATTTAGATAACCAAGAGCTCTGTCCATGATGGTTCTCATGGTCGCGTTTGTTCTCCTAAATTCTTCTTTATCAAAGAAAGTTGTTAATACTTCATGACCTGATTTTTTTAAAGAAGAAGCTATGTTGTCCATTAATTTTTCTAATTCTATTGGGTTTTCATCTGCAAACTTGTATGTTATATATATTTTCATCTTTATATTTTAATCTTTCCTTTAAATTGTCGAGCCATTTTCATCATGGTTTTTTTATCGATTTTTCCTTCTTGAAGTCCGGCCATTGAAGATTGAGATTTCATTAGATCGTTAATCATTTTATATTGTTTTAAGAGTTCTCTGATTTCCGACGTTGTTGTTCCGCTTCCTTTTGAAACTCTTTGGATTCTGGAGGTTTGTTTGTCAAATAATTCTGGGTTTTCGACTTCTTCTTTGGTCATAGATTGAATTGCGTATTTCCAACGTTTCATTTTTTCTTCTTGTTTTTGCATTGCTTCTTTTGGTATTTTGGCAGCAGCATTTCCGAATCCAGGAATCATTCCCATTAATTTGTCGAAGCTTCCGATTTGATTCATTGATTCTAGTTGAGAATATAAATCGTGAAGTGTGAATTTTCCTTCTTTCAATCTTTGTTCTATTTTTTCTTGTTGTTTTTCGTCTACGGCAGAACGGACTTTTTCCAGTAATCCTTCTAAGTCGCCCATTCCTAAAAGTCTAGAAATAAAAGAGGTCGGATTGAAAACTTCGAACTCATGTATTTTCTCGCCTGTTCCGATGAAAAATACTGGAGCATTTGTTTCGGCGCAAGCAGTTATTGCCCCACCAGCCTTTGCCGTTCCGTCCATTCTGGTTATAATAACTCCGTCAATGGAAAGTGCTTTTTGGAACTCTTGAGCTTGAGTTTTTGCAGTTTGTCCGATGTCGGCTGGAATAACTAAAATTCTGTAAGTCGGTTTTATTTTTTTCTCGATTGATTTTATTTCTGTGATTAAATCTTTATTTAATCCATCTCTTCCGGCTGTGTCGATAAAAACAATGTCGTAGTCTTCTAATTCCTTTTCGTATTTTCTAATTATTTTTCCGGGATCTTTTTCTGAAACATCTATGAAAGCTGGAACGTTCGCTTTTTTACACATTGTTTCTAACTGAGTCATAGCTGCAGGTCTTTGTGTATCTAGTCCTAATGCACAAACCTTCTTTCCTCTTTTTGCGTAATAGAAAGCAAGTTTGGAAATTGTTGTTGTTTTACCAGAACCGTATAAACCTAAAAGTAAAATTTTCGTTTTCTTTTCTAATTTTAGTTCTTTGCCCTTACCGATTAATAATGCAATTTGGTCGTGGATAAGTTTGACGAGTTGTTCTTTTTTCTCAATTCCTTTAACATTTTCATCAATAGCTATTTCTCTAATTTTTTTAGAAAGTTGGAAGACCAGTTCTACGTTAACGTCTGCTTCAATTAGAGATCTTTGTAAATCTTTTATGACTTCGTCTATTAGTTTCTTATCTACAAATATTGCATTAGAGATTTTTTTAATCCCCTTTGTTAGTGTTTCTGATAGTTTTTCTAGCATAAAATAGGCAAAGAATTGAAGGTTTTAAGGTTTTGGGATTGGAGTAAGATATAAAAAGTGTGTTTCCTTAAATAACATATGAGTGATTCGCTAGAAGACGATTTCGGCTTGAGTGAAACTGCGTTTGCAGATGGTGTTGAGACTTTTCTATTGAGACAGGTTGAGTTAATGCGAAAATATGAGATAGGTTTACGCTATCCTGAGTTTAGAAAAGAATTAGATAGACAAATAGCGGATTTTTATCCGTTGGGTTCTAGAAGTGCTTAATTATAATCCCAATCGTTTAATCATTTTATCTTTGTCGAATTCTTCTAGGTCGTCGTAAGATTGTCCGGTTCCTAAGAAGTAGATTGGTTTTTTAGTGATGTAAGAAACCGATAGAGCTGTTCCGCCTTTTTCGTCAATG
>Ga0172375_10009835_pt1 | contig 12515 bp, 9 predicted proteins | sample LakKiv1m_FD_114537 | JGI IMG/M metagenome (GOLD analysis project Ga0172375, IMG submission 114537) | Freshwater microbial communities from Kabuno Bay, South-Kivu, Congo - kab_092012_11.1m | ecosystem: Environmental > Aquatic > Freshwater > Lake | place: Democratic Republic of the Congo... | reverse complement strand
GCAGCTCACCATTATCCAGGCCAATCAACCCAAAGCCGTGACCCCGAAATTACAGCGCTCCTTTTTGAAGTATCTCAATATCGCAGAGAATCGAGACCGGCTGACGGCCCAAGTGTTGGGCCGTCTGGAAAGCCAGCGCCAGCTTCTCCAGGAGGAAAAAGCCTTAATCGAGACCCTGGTCCCGCAGTTGAAGCAACTGGAAGACAATTGGCAAACTGAACTCCTGAAGCGTCCGGCCCAGGCAGTGCCTTTCCGGGAACAGGTCTTCCGGGCTTGGAATAGTTTGGCAGGCATACCGGGGCGGGGCCTTGAGTGGCTGAATGACCAGGTAAAATCAGGACGCTTGAGCGCTTTTCTCTGGCTTCACCTGGGTCCCATCATCGGCTTGCTCAGTTTTATCATCCTAATGGGGTGGAGTACCCGGCGGCTCAATAACCTGGTGACCCGGCGATTCCAGACGTGGAAGGAGCACGTGGACGATTTTCATATGTTGCCCGTGTACGTCGTGGGTCAAATCCTGATCGCCAACCTCTTTGGGCTCGGTCTGATTTTGTGGGCAGGGCTGTTTTTTTGGACCCTCAATCTGGTGGGTTCCGCCCCAGCCCAATTGATTCTTGCCGCCCTGGTCACCCTTTGGGGTCTGCGGCTGGCCATCCAGTGGGTGCAAGGATTTTTTGTCGGCAAAGCGGCCGGGGGAGTGCTGGCCCTGGACGGAGATGAGGCCAGATTTTACCGCCGCTCCCTAAAGCTCTTTTTGGTCTACCTTTTCCTGAGCTTTTTCGGTCTCAAGAGCGCCGGTCTGCTGGAGATTCCCGAATCCAGCCGTTTGTTCCTGGAACACTACTTTTGGGTGGGTGTCCTTATCTGGGGTTGGTGGCTTTTGCGCCGCCCCTACCTGACTCGGCTGTTGCCGGAATTAGCGGAACCCACCTGGCTGCATCAACCGGTGGTGGGTCTGTTCCTGCGGGGCTTGTTGGTGTTCCTGCTGACCATCATTATCCTGGCCGATCTTTTGGGTTTCCAGAATCTTTCGCTGTATGTGTCCCAAGCGGCTGGCGGAACCATGTTGGCTGCGGCCATCCTGTGGTTCCTATGGCTGCTCGGAGAGACTGTCATACGCCATGCACTGCATCCGGAAGCCGGCCGGGCCTTGTATCGCTATCCGGATAGGGCGGAGATGATTCAAAGGATTTATCATCTCAGCCGCTGGGTTTTATCCATTGTTCTGGGTGTAATCGTGGTGGTAGTATCTCTGGGGTTTTGGGGCATTGCACCGCACCAGGTCGCCTGGGCCTTCCAGTGGGTAACCTGGGGACCAACCCTGGGTCCGGTCAAGCTAACCACCCTGAGCATCCTGGGCGTCTTGCTGGCTATCTACGTGGGGTTCTTTTTCTCCCGACTGGCACGCAGCCTGGTGCTCATCCACATCTTTCCCCGCACCGCCCTGGACCCTGGGGTGCGCTACACCATCTCCACCACCTTGCACTACGTCATCCTAATCCTAGCGGTGCTGCTGGCCCTGACCATCCTGGGAGTTCCCCTGACCAATATGGCCCTGGTGGCCGGGGCTTTGGGGGTGGGGATCGGTTTCGGGCTCCAAAACATTGTCAATAATTTCCTCAGCGGCCTCATTCTCCTGTTCGAGCGACCCATCAAGGTGGGGGACTTGCTGGTGATCGACGGCCAGTGGGGCACGGTGAAGGAGATCCGGGTCCGGAGCACCATTTTCGAAACTTCTGACCGCTCAATTTTGATCATCCCCAATTCCGAACTGGTCTCCAATAAGGTCCTCAATTGGACCCATTACGGAGCGGGCATCAACCGCCTCACTCTGAAGGTGGGAGTCTCCTATGGTTCGGACGTGGGGCAGGTCACGGAGTTGCTGACCCAAATTTGCCGGGCCAACCCCCGGGTGGTAGCATCGCCGGCGCCCCAGATATATTTTGCAGTCTATGGCGACAGTTCCCTGGATTTCACCATTTGGGTGCACCTGAGAACCCCCAGCGACCGCATCCCTGCCACCCATGAGCTGAACAGCGCCATTTTCGAAACCTTTAAACAGCGAGGTATCGAGATGCCTCATCCCCAGCGTGATCTACACATCAAAGAGTGGCCGGAGACGTTGGACAGGAAGGACGAATCTGACAAGCCTTCGCCTGATTAAGGGGGGGCAAGGCAGGGTAGGGGGGTACCGGGAGGCGGGGCGGGGCTAGCCCCCGAGCCGGAAGCGGCTCAGGCCAACCCAGAGAGAAAACTATTCCCGCTCGCTATCCGGGGATTTGGACTTGTGGGACCGGACCTCGATGATTTTGGGCCGGGGACGGCGAGGCGCTTCCGAAGTCTTTTCCGTCTGGAGCTCTTCTTGGGCGGCCTTCTTTTTGCCCTTTTTGGCCTTGTTCTTGGAATTGTCCGGGGCCGCGTTGCCAGTCGCGCGGGGACCGGCATAACTCCCCATCACATTGGTGACAAAGGTCTGGGTTTCCTGGAAAGGCGGTATGGTGCCGCATTTGGCCACGCTCTCCGGACCGGCGTTATATGCGGCCACGGCCAGGGGCACATTTTGCTGAAAGCGATCGAGACAGTGCCGCAGGTAGCCCACCCCGCCGGCGATGTTCTGTTCCGGGTCAAACGGGTTCCTCACCCCCATCAGCGCAGCGGTGCCTGGCATGAGCTGCATTAACCCCTGGGCCCCCTTGGGGGATACGGCCGCGGCATTGAAGCCGGATTCGTGGCGCATGACAGCCCGCACCAGGGAGGGGTCAACCCCATATTTTTGAGAATATTTGCGGATTAGCGCTTCGATCCATGGGTCCCGGGGGGCTAGCTGGCCTCTCCAGGGTCCCGGAGTGGAGTGGGCATAAATTCTGGGCCAGACCCTGGTCTTATTATTAAAGATATAGACCTGGACTTCCTGCCCTAATAGTTCATAGAGGGTATCCTCCGACCCCCCGTCTTTCTTAGCTTTCTTGGCGTCGGGAGTTTCGATGACCAGGGTGCCGTCCCGGGAAAGTATCTTGGGTTCCGCCCAGGCCGAGGCCGCTAGCCCAGCCCAGATCAACAACAAACCCAGAACTGAAAATATACGCCTCATGGCCGGTATTCTACCCTAGATTTTCGGTTTTTTCCAGAGCGAACCTCCAGGATGAAACTGGAAATCGGTTTTGAAAAAATTAGTCCTAATCAAAATAGATAAGAATAAAAATAAAATAGGTTTAAATAGCTTTATCAAAACATGATTATTTGTTAAATGAAGATAAACAATATTAGTAGGTTCCGCTAATCTGTATCCCCGGCCATGGATGGTCTCCCATGCTTTTCCCTAGATCGGACGAAAACCAGGGAAACTTAAACCCGCCTTCCCCTGAATTATGCCGCGCTGCGTCAGCGCCGGTGGGCCGGCCCGTGGCCCGGCCCCTGGTGCCGGTGACCGTGGCCCTGATGGCAGGGATCGCCGCTCCGGCCTGGGGACTTAATCTGCCCCAAACCTATGTGCTGGCAGGTGTTATCTGTCTTTGGACCATCCTGGCGTTGCTCTGGTGGCGACGTCATCCGGCCTGCTTATTGCCGCTGGTCTTTTTCTGGCTTTTGGGAGTGGCCTTGTATCAGCAGGCCTGGCAGCCCCATTTTTCTTCTGACAATGTCTTTAATCTGCCCCAGCACCAAAACCTGATCCTGAAGGGCCATCTCTCCCGGCCCGGTAAGCTGGGGGAGGACCGGGTCCAACTCTTCATGACGGCCGAGGCCTGGCGGAGCCCCTGGGGCTGGCGGCCGGCCTCCGGCAACCTCCTGGTGGCGGCCCCGGGGCTGGAGCGCCCGCCGGTGGGCACCGGCCTGGTGGTGACCGGCCGGATGCGCCCGCCCGGAATGCTCCAAAACCCGGGGACCTTCAACCGCCCCCGCTATCTGGCGGCAGATGGGCTGTTCCGGGAGATCCGGCCTTTGAGCCCGAATCATTTGAGCTTCTTGGCCTCCACTGCCGCTTATCCCTTGGGGGAGAAGCTGAGGGGGGGTATTCGGGAGCAACTGCGCGGCCTTGACCCTGCGTGCCGGGCCATTTACCTGGCCATGCTGTTGGGGGATCAGGGTGAAATCACCCCGGAGATGCGCCGGAATTTTGCCCGCACCGGCACCAGCCACCTGCTGGTCATCAATGGCCTGCACTTGGGTATGGTGGCCTTGGTCACCGGCTTTCTCTGTTCCTGGCTGCTGCGGCGCTCTGCCTGGCTGCTCTTGAGGCTTAACGTGGTCAAGATCGCCACCCTGGCTTCGGCCATCCCGGTGGTGTTCTATGCCTGGGTGGCCGGAGGCTCGCCCTCCACCCAGCGGGCCGAAATCATGGTACTGGCCTATCTGCTGCTGGTCTTTCTGGGGCGTCCCCGGGAGGTCTGGAGCGCCCTGGCCCTGGCGGCCCTGGTCATCCTGAGCCTTTCCCCCCTGCGCCTCTTTGCCATCTCCTTTCAGCTCTCCTTTGTAGCCGTAGCAGCCCTGATCTACCTGGTCCCCCGCCTGGTCAAAGTCCTGGGAAAAGAAGGTCATCCCTCCGGGTTGTTTTCCCAAGCCCTTTTCCGGGCCAAGGAGTGGCTGGCGGTGTCGGTGGTAGCCGGCTTGGCCACTGCGCCTTTGGTGGCCGCCTATTTCCAGGTGGTTTCCTTGCTGGGCATCCTGGTCAACCTGGTGGCTATTCCGCTGGTGCTCATCCTGGCCCTGCCGTTAGGTGAGGCCGCGGTGATTGCCCAGGCCCTCTCGCTCACGCCGCTGGCCCAGGGACTGCTCTATCTGGGCAAACTGCCCCTGTGGCTGGGATATCAGACCATCCAATGGGGGGCCATGGTCCCCGGCAGCGCCATCGTCGTGCCCACCCCCACCTGGCTGGAGATCAGCGCCTACTATGTCATCCTGATTTTGATCGGTGTCCCCCGGCGCACTTACCTGACCTGGGTTGGAGCCGGGTTGGCGGCTGTGGTTATGGTAATCGCGGCGGCTTGGCCACTGGCCGCGGTGCCCCAGGCCCTGGAAGTAACTTGTCTGGACGCCTACGGGGGGCTGCGGGGGGTGCTGGTCACCCCGGAAAATCGGCGGCTGGTAATCTCCGCGGCTGCGCCTCTCCGGTGGGGGCGGTCTTCCCCGGGGTGGGGGCCGGTGCCGGGATACTGCCATTGGCGCCAGTTCCGCCGCCTGGACCTGGTGATGGCCCTGAATTTGAGTGAGGCCAACGCGGGGGAGTTGCTCACCCTGGCAGAACAGTTCCAGGTGGGATCATTCTGGTGGGGCCGGCGGGGTCGGCAGGGGCCGGCTTATTGGGATTTCTGGAATTATTTGGGAGATCGGCATCAGGCGCCGCGCTCTTTGGAACGGGACTGTCCTCCCGCGACCCTGGGCGGTGTGGACTTAAAGTATTTGAGGCTTACTTCGAAAGCGGCCCCGGCCCTGGAAGCTGCGTACCAAGGGCGCCGGGTCCTGTTGATTCCCCCGGCTAGGGGCCTTACGGCCGCTGACCTGCCGGTTTCGGCAGAGCCCCTGGAGGTGTTGGTCATCCCAGTGGAACTGGGCGACCCCTCCTCCCGCAATTTCATCATGTCCCGGCTGCGACCCCGGCAGGTGATTATCTATGGCGACCCCGAGCGGTCACGGGCGTCCCGCATCTTCTGGCCCATTCCCTGCCATTTCACCCGAGAGGGTGCGGTCAGCCTCTATCTGGCCGCGTCCGGAGTTACCTCCCGCCAGTGGCGGCCTTAATCCCTGGTCGGTCTCTCCATTAAGATCAGCGAAAGGATTTCTTCCTAGCTCTTGCGGGAAGTCTTGGAAATGAACTGGCTCAATTGTTGCTTCACCTCCCCGGAATTGCATTTCGGGCAGGTGACCTGGCCGGCCTCGAACTCCTTGAGACTCATGATGCGCGTAAACTGTTCCCCGCACTTGGCGCAGGCGTACTCGTAGGTGGGCATGGCAATTCTCCTTGGCGCTGGTGATACCTTATCCTGTTGTAATAATAATAGGTTCCCCGGTTTCTAGCAAGTGGTCAGAAAGCAAGAAGAAAATTATCCTCTCTGAGCTGCGGTAGCAGCGAGTCTTTCGGACTTCAGGGTTTCAGTTGGCCGGCAGCAGCGGCATCCCGGCCACCAAGCTCCGGGCTACCAGAAGGTTGATCCATTCATGGCCCTGATGCTGCTTCGGGGTCTCCATAATGGCGGCTTCGGGTTTGAGCCAGGGGTGGGCAAATAAATGACGCAGCCCCTCCAGGCCGATGGCTCCCCGGCCCAGGTGCCAGTGACGGTCCCGCCGGGCATTGCACGGGACCCGGGAGTCGTTGAGATGAATGACTTTGAGGGCATCCAGTCCCGGCCCCCGGGCAATGTCTGCCAGCAGCCCCGCTACCCCGTGAGGATGGGCCAGGTCATAACCCGCACCCCAGGCGTGGGCCGTATCCAGGCAGAGCCCCGAGGGCACGCCGCTGCTGGTGATGATCCGGTCCAGGTGCTGAAAACGCCAACCCAGTTCCTGGCCCTGCCCCGCAGTATTTTCCAGGAGCACTAAAGGCGGCGGCGGCACTTGGGACACCGCGCCGGCCAGGGCTTGGGCCACCCGTTGGAAACTGGCTTCGCCCAAGGGCCCGTGGCCGGGATGCACCACTAGATAATCCGCCTCCAAATCCCGGGCCAAGGTCAATTCCCGGAACAGGCGAGCGGTGGATAAGCCATACAGCGCCGGGTCGGCGGTGGCCAGGTTGGGCAGGTAGCCGAGATGCACCACCAGCGGCCCCAAACCGGCCAGACGCCGGGCCTGGGTGAAAGCGCTAATCTCTGCAGTGGTCACCTGACGCCACTTCCACCCCCGGGGGTTTTGGACAAAGATTTGCAGGGCCTGGCAGCCTAAGACCTGGGCCTGGACTACCGCCCGTTGCAAGGACCCCGCGATGGAAAGATGAAAGCCTAAGCGCATAAGAACCTTGGGGCGAAAAAGAGAAAAGCGTAAGACTTTAGGGGGAAAAGGGGAAAGGGGGTAGAGGCGAAAAGGAAAAAACATCCAGATTTTCAAGGCCATGTGGTGAACAGAATGCACCTCCCGCCCTACTACCCCATTCTAAAACTTAAAAGATATGGTCTTCATCCCGGCTTTTTCCTTCCCCTTTCCCCTTTTTCCCTTATCAGTTGGTGATGAGAAATATATGAAACCTATCAGGATTCTGATATATAAAACGTATGATCTCCCCCGTGTTGTTCCGTTCCCCCATCCTGGAAAACTACGTGGCCCGGGAGTTCCTCAAACTCATGAGTTTGAGCCTGGTGGCTTTCGTATCTCTGTTTATCATCGTCGATTTTTTTGAAAAGATCGACCGTCTGGTCCGGGCCCAATTGGGAGCGGCTGAACTCCTGGCCTACCTCGTGTTCAAACTGCCCTTCGCCATCGGCCAGGTACTGCCAGCCGCGGTCTTGCTGGGCGTTATGCTGACCTTCGGCCTCATGTCCCGGACCCACGAAACCATGGCCATCAGGACCTCCGGTTTGGATATCTTGTCCCTGATGCGGCCGGCTATTATTTATTCGAGCGTAGTGGCTCTCCTCCTGCTGGCTCTGAATCTTTACTTGATTCCCTGGAGTCAGAGCCAACTTAACTTTTTTTGGCAGACCCAGGTGGACAAGAAGCCGCCCCGCAACCTGCACACCATGGAACACTTCTGGTACAAAGGCGATCAGGCCATTTATAACATTGTCATGTTCCGGAAAGATATCCAGACCATGGAAGGGGTAAAAATTTATCTCTTCGACCGCCAATTTCACCTGGTGCAGGTGGTGGCTGCGGCCCGGGCCCAGTGGCAGGGCGACCATTGGCGGTTTTACCAAGGTTATATTCAAAATTTTGACGCCACCGGCACGGTGAGCGGTGAGAAGTTTCAGGAACGGGACCTGGTGCTCACGGAACATCCCAAGGACTTTGCCGAATTGGAAAAGAAAGTCACCGAAATGGATGTGTATGAGCTTTATCGATACGTGGAACGCCTGGAACGGGATGGCTATAAATCCACCCCCTACCTGGTGGATCTGTACAGTCGATTTTCCCTGGCGTTAACGCCCCTGATTCTGGTTATTTTGGGCCTGGGGCTGGCCTTGCGCCATGAACAGATTCACCTTACCTCCATGGTGGCGGGGGGCCTGGGGCTCATGTTCGGGTACTGGTTGTTTTTCGGGTTTTGCGCCTCATTCGGCCAGGCAGGCAATCTGCCCCCGCTGTTGGCCGTCATCACTCCTCACCTGGTCTTCGGGGCTCTGGCCTTTATACTATTGCGTCAGGTGATCAGATAACCCGCAGCAGCGAGACCATCTGCCATTTTTCCGTTTCATTCGAGCGCGGTTTATTTAAGCCGAAGCCGTGGCGACCAAGTCTGGCTTTAAATGGATAAAACTATAAATAACAGATAGTTATACGGGAATATGTCCGATCCTTGGAAATAGTGGGCACATTACCTTTTTTGTCAGAAAGGGAAGCTTTGGAGAAATGTCATGATAAAGCCGGATTTTTTTCACATTTTTTATTGTCATCCTCCGGGATTTTGTGCTATCAAAGGGAATCCGCGACCTCAGATGGAGCGGGGATTTGTTAATAAATCGCAACTCCCCTATGAGGGGGAGAAAAACAACTTAAAGGGAGGGGTGGGCGTCGGGGTACCCATTTTTCCGAATTTCAGGCGCGTCGGCAGGATTAGTTAGGCAACCGCAAACCAGGAGAAAGGGAGAGCAATTATGACGAAGGCAGAATTGATCGCGCAAGTGGCTGCAGAGGCTCAGGTACGGAAGGTGGACGCGGAAAAAGCCATTAACAGCTTGATCAGGATCGTATCTGAGGCCCTTAAATCCCAGGGCCGTTTGGCTTTGGCAGGTTTCGGCACTTTTATGGTAACTGAGCGCAAAGCCAGGGAAGGGCGGAATCCTCAGACCGGCAGCCCGATCAAGATTCCCGCCACCAAAGTGGTTAAATTTAAACCTGGTAAGCAACTCAAAGATTCAGTGAAGTAGAGAGGCAAATTTAGAGCCCAACCCACCCTGTCCCAAGTGGACTGCCTGGGTGCAGAAAAACCGGCTCTCCGTCGGCTCCCCCCGCTGGGGAACGGAAAGGTGGGAATGGCCTCACCGAAAGCATTTCCCGAGAGTTACGGGTGTCACCAAAAGCTTTAGACGAGATGCTTGCTCGTCAAGCAGAGCCGAGTCCGGTTGCGGGATATCCTGTGAAGTGATGAGAACGTTATCCTAGCTCTAGGTCAGCCTGCGAGGGAATTGACCGACCCGGACAATGTAGTCAAAGAGAAGTATCGAGGGGTGAACCACCTTGCCTCTCCGGATGGAGACCCATCCCAAAATCCAAAATCCCCCAGAACCCATCACCAGATGATATGATTTAGAACGAGTAAGGGCGAGACCGCGCCGGGTCCCGCCCTTACTTATTATTGAGGTCAGGACAGCACCTCGTCCAGAACCGCAATGAGAGCTGGCTCATCTCCCGGCAGCAAAGTGCGCACATCCAGGAGCATCTTGCCATGTTCCACCCGGCCGATGACCGGCGTAATGGCCAGTCGCAAGCGGGCTTCCAGGTCCTGGGCGGGCAGGGCGGCCACCTGCAAGGCCAGGGCCCGGCTGGGCAAGGGGGTTTGGGGCAGAGACCCGCCCCCGGCTCGCCCTTCGGTCTCCACAACTTCCACCTGGAGATGGGACCCGAACCGGCGCCTGATCCTTCTGGCCAAAGCCAAGGCCTGGTGATGGAGTTCGGCGACCGGGCGGGTCAACATCCGCAGGGTGGGAATGCCCGCCACTGCCCGTGGTTCCTCCAGATAAAGGCGGAGCGTGGCCTCCAGGGCGCTGAGGGTCATTTTGTCGGGACGCAGTGCCCGGGTCAGGGGGTTTTGGCGCAAGGCGTCCACCGCTTCTTTGTCGCCCAAAATTAATCCGGCTTGGGGGCCGCCCAGGAGCTTATCGCCGGAAAACAGTACCAGATCGGCTCCGGCCTTCAAGGTCTCCTGCACCGTGGGTTCTTTATCCAGGCCATACTTGCCCAAATCCACCAGGCAACCGCTGCCCAAATCCTCCACCACCATCAGGTCATAGCGGCGGCCCAAGGCTACCATTTCGGCCAGGGACACTTCATGGGTGAAGCCCATGATGCGGAAGTTGCTGGGGTGAACCTTGAGGAGCATGGCGGTTTCCGAGGTGATGGCCTTCTCGAAATCCTTGAGGTGGGTCTTGTTGGTGGTGCCCACCTCTTTGAGGATGGCGCCGCTGGCCGCCATGATCTCGGGCATGCGAAAGGAGCCGCCGATCTCCACCAACTGGCCCCGGGAGATGATCACCTCCCGGCCCAAGGCCAGGGTGTTGAGGGCCAGAAGCACCCCAGCGGCATTATTGTTAACCACCAGGACACCAGGGGCGCCGGTCAGTTCCTGGAGCAGGCTTTCCAGGTGGTCGTGACGGGAACCTCGGGCCCCCTTGGCCAGATCGTATTCCAAGGTGTTGTAGCGGGTGGCGACTTCCAGCAATTGATCCAGGCAGGCTTCGCCCAAGGGTGAGCGGCCCAGGTTGGTGTGGATGATCACCCCGGTGGCGTTGATCACCCGGCGCAAGGAGGGGTTGGTCGCGGCGGCCAGGGCTTGGGACAACTCCCGGACCAGGGCGGACTCATCCAGATCGCCCGGCAACGCGTCCGCAGGAGCGGTGGTGATGCGGTGCCGCTGATCTGCCAGGACCCGGCGTACCACAGCAACAGCTAGGGACCGGGGGAGAGCCGCCACTGCGGAGGCCAATTGAGGGTGGCGCAGCAGGTCGTCCACCTGGGGCAGTTGCCGCAGAAGAGCAGCGCGTTTCGGGTCCATAATGTGCTCCTTTGCTGAGAAATATGCCACCGTGACGGGGCTCTGTCAAATGAAACGAGGGCGGGGAGAGGGAGGACAGGCCGGAATAAGCGGGAAGATTGGCAGAGGGGGAGAGCCTACCATGGTTCAGCCGGTTATGCGGTGACGAGTGCGGAAAAAAAGGGCGAAGTATGTGCTTCGCCCTTGTAGGTGGTCAAAAGCAGCCGTGAAACTAAACGCGGCTTATTTTCAATTACTTAGGTGGGGCGGGTGGGTCGCCATCGTAAATATCTTCAGAAGGTTTAAGAACCCCGCCGGTTTTCACCACAGGCGGATCTCCATCTTTTCTAAGAATTACCTGGTTCGCGGTGAAACCCCCGTTGGTTGTTATTAAAGGGGGGTCCCCATCCTTCTTACTCCAGGCCGGTACGGTAAAGCTGACGGCACAGAAGATCAGGACAATAGCCAAGACCAATATTTTCATAGCAATACTCCTTTATCCCAAGAATGAGAGAAAAATTATATATTTTTATAATAATGTCAAGTGAATTATAATAGAAGAAAAATATCTGCCAGGTGGAATATGGCGTCAGCTTGGTTGCCCTTGAAAAGATTGACTAGCACTAAAAACACAAGTGTTTTTAAGATATTGGGAATCTTGTTCCTCGTATGGCTATTTCTATTGGTTCAGACCCAGAGTCATGCAGCTAAAGCTCGAAGTGATCAACTTACGGAGCAGGAAAGGTGGGTACTCAGTCGGGTAAAACAAGGGACGGAGGCAGATCTGAAAGAGCGGTTTGGCTCCGACACCCAGAAATACAGGATCAGTGCGGACTTTCTGAAAAAATTGCTTACCGACGATCTAAAGAATTCACCGATTTTCCACCAGGGGATTCAGATTGCCCATGCCGTGATAGATGGTCCCGTAAGGGTGGAATACGCTGAAATAAATCATCTTCTGCGTCTGTCGCACTGCATTTTTAACGACCCGGTAAGCTTCGAGAAAAGTCATTTTAAAAAAGACTTATCATTTAACAACTGCCAATTTCTGGCTAGAGCGAATTTTAAGGCGATAAAAATTAACGGTGATGTTTCTTGCGAACAAGCCATCTTTGAACGCGAGAGTTTGTGGCGGGATGCCAAGATTAATGAACATTTTCATGGCGAAGGGGCAGAGTTTCGGAGTAAGGCAGACCCGGCTGATTTTTATGCCATGGCGGTGGGCGCCAACGCCTTTTTTGTCGGCGCGAAGTTCCATGGGCCCGCTAATTTTGGGTTGGCGCAGATCGGCAGAGAACTTTATGCCAATAAAGCGGAGTTTTTTAATGAGCGGGAAAAAGCTTACTTCAACAGCTTGAAAGTGAATCAGAATGCTATCTTTAAAGGAACCAGGTTTCATGGGCCGGTAAATTTCGTGGTAGCCCAGATCGGTTTTCAATTTAGCGCCAGTGGCGCGGAGTTTCTCAACTCTGAGCAACCGGCGGATTTCCGCGGCCTGAAAGTGGGTAATACCATGTTTTTGCGGGGAGCCAAGTTTCATGGACCGGTACATTTTGAGTTCGCCGAAATCGGAGAGAACTTCCGGGCCACCAAGGTTGAATTTGTCAATGAAAGGCAGGAAGCAAACTTTTATAAAATAAAGGTGGCGCTCCAGGCTTTTTTCGATGAGGCGGTAATCCGT
>Ga0172375_10009831_pt1 | contig 12517 bp, 9 predicted proteins | sample LakKiv1m_FD_114537 | JGI IMG/M metagenome (GOLD analysis project Ga0172375, IMG submission 114537) | Freshwater microbial communities from Kabuno Bay, South-Kivu, Congo - kab_092012_11.1m | ecosystem: Environmental > Aquatic > Freshwater > Lake | place: Democratic Republic of the Congo... | reverse complement strand
TACCGATGTTATAGATGATATTGTAACAAGTTCTTATATGGGAATAAATAGCGGAATTTATACCAATACCATAGATTTGGGCAAAGATAATTTGGCCGCAAGTATGTCGATTGAAAATATACTCGTTCCTGTTGGCAGCAGGGCATTGTTCAGGATTAGATTCAGCTCCGATAATGTTAAATGGTCTACTTGGTCTGAGTGGTATGATTCTTCCGTGGTTAAAGATTTCGATCTTGATTTGACGTTTAAAGGCCGTTATTTTCAATATCAGGTTCATTTGTATGGCAATGAGAATTTTGAAAGTCCGGAACTCTATGCGGGACTTAGTTTGAGTCATTATGTTGTTCAGACTTTTACGGTTTTCTTTCAGCCGATTGATCTTGATATAAACACGGATGAATACTTGGCATCTATTCATATAACGCACAAGGCCACGATACCTTCAACTTCTTCTATTAATTATGGCTATACTCAGTTTAATTCTACGGATCTTGTGGACTATGCTTCCGTTACAAGGCCTTGGATTACCCCCGATAGACATTGTATTATTTTAACCAGATATAACGAATTGTTGCTTACAAGTAATTATCAAAAATATACTGCTATTAATGGTGGATGGCCGGAGACTGCACAAGTAGAGGTTTATAAGGTTAATCAGACAAATCTGGCCGGAGAATTGATCCCAGCATCGACATATGCCATTAATAATAAAGCAGGAACAATAACCTTCTATAATGCGCAAATCAAACAGGATAGTTTCGTTTTGTGTGTTTATTTTGATCCTGTCTTTCGAATTGCCTGTAATGTGGTTAACTATGGGCCAGATCCTGTAATTATTGATCATATTGGGGTTTTATACAACATTACCAAAAGGATTCCGACCACAAATAATGGAAGTATTATACACACGCCCATAAGTATGAGGATATAATTATGATACGAAGATATGACTTAAGACGCTCTGATAACTACATGTATACCGGCAAAATATCTTATGTTTGCAGCGGGAGCGGAACGATTTTTGTATATACTGGTTTTCCTGTCACTAGAGCTACGGTCAGCTGGGTGGTTTATCCGTTTGCTCAAGACGAAAATATGAGCTCTTCCAGTTCTTCTACTAGCTCTTCTTCCAGTTCCATGGATAGTCCTTCTAGCTCCAGTTCGAGCTCAGGAAACAGTCTTTCTACTTCCAGTTCTTCCAGCGGGTATTCTTATTCCAGTCAATCTTCGACCTCTGAAATACCTACTGGATTGCCTCGACTTTATGTTTCTTCTTATGCAACTAATGGATTCACTGTTACTTATGAGAATATTCCTCCGCAAATTGGGTATATCGAATTTGCTTTCAATGCTGTATAATAGTTAGATATGAATGTAGTTTTCGATAAAAGAACTCTTCGGGTAGTGTCTCTCTTTGATACCGATGTTAATAGATCAGATCAAGAAATCCTTCAGGCAATGTTTCCAAATGAATTTAAGAATTTATCGTTATGGAATATCAAATGTTCTGTTTCTCATTCGCCTGTCAGTTTGAGTATAAAATTCGACAAAGATCATAACCCCGCTTTTCTCATGTATAAGGGAAAAGTTATTTATACGGCTACGGCGGAAGATAAAGCAAAAATTCAGCTTAAAACAGAAAAAGAAAAAGAAGCAATCCTGTCGCAGGTACTTCCTAGAACCCTTAGATCGTCGATAGGCACAGATATTATTAAGATGTGGAAGCACTCGCCATATACTAAGTCAGATGTCGTTCAGTCTCTTAATAATTTTAAATATTTTTTAGATGAAAAAATTATTCCGGTGTCGTGGTGGGGTACTTTCGTGGACGCCGGTGGTTATGGCAATATGAATCGTTCTATTGTTTTTCGTCTGCATAATTATCGTGTTATAGCTAAGGCAGAAATATGTCCTTCTTTGCCTCAAATCTCGGCTACTGGTCAATATTATGTATCTAAACAAACTTCTTTTAATTTTAGAAGACTCAAAAACTATCCGAGAATTTATGGCTTTGGTCCTCAGCCTCATGCCAAACATCCGGGAAGAACTGTATTTTTTACCATGATGGAAACGGAGACATTACATCCTTCTTTTAGAGATTTATGCAATCAATATTCGGATGAGGTATGGGTGCCTTCATCGCATAACAAGAGAGTTTTTGAAGCCGGAGGTATCAAAAAACCAATATTTCTTATGCCGCTTGGAATAGATGAAGTTATTTATGGTAATGCCGATACTGCTGTTCCCAGAGATCTTAAAAAAACAGTTGTTTGTGACATATTGGGCAAACCGGTATCTCAGGGTATAAATTCTTTTAGATTTTTTACTTTGTTTGGGTGGAGTTATAGAAAGGGAATCGATATACTTCTAAAATCATTTATAAAGGCTTTTACGGCCAAAGATGATGTGGCATTGGTTATTTTTTCTAATCATGTTGGCCCTAATGTTGTATTGCGGGATGCTCAGAAATATGCCCCGATGGTAAGGAGATCGGACTATCCTCAAATATTATTTATTCCGGGGGTTACTCCTGAACTTGAAATGCCGTCTCTCTATAAGGTAGGGAATGCGTTTGTTAGTACTTCTAGGGGTGAAGGTTTTTGTACTTTGCCCTCCGCCCAAATAAAAACGCCCAACGGTATTGTTCAGATAAAAGACATTGCTGTTGGCGATACTGTTTTTTCTCATATGGGAGTATCCAGAAAGGTCATTGAGACATTTAGCAGAGAATATTCAGGAGAAATGGTAAAAATAAAATGTTATGGGAGAAGTAATCAGTGTCTTAATTTAACACCGAATCACAAAGTAAGAGCATTAAGAGTTAATGTTTCTCATCATGCTAAGGCCAAGTTATTCGATAATATGTCTTATGATATTGTTGCCGATAAATTGAATATTGCATCCATCGGCCATCATCTTATTAAATATGATCAGCATCAACTTGAATGGATTCCTTCTGGTGAAATCAAAAAGGGAGATTATATTTTTTATCCGCTATTGAATTATAATACTAACATGAATGATTGGGTTCAAAACGATATTATTTATCTTGACAAAATACCTCTTTTCCAAGAGAAATTTATAATTGAAAACGGAAAGATTTTTAAGATTGGAAGAAATCAATATATTAATCGTTTTAAAGGTAGATGTTTATTTGATAAGACGAATATCACGATCACTAACGATTTCTTAAAAATTGCTGGGTATTTTGTCGCCGAGGGTTGTTATAGCAGAAATTCAGTAATTTTTTCGTTTCATAAAAAGGAAAAGGTATATCACGAAGAAGTTGTTAGGTTAATGAAAAATATATTTGGAGATATAACGTGTAAAATAGGGCATCATAAAACCAAGAATTCTACACGAGTTGTTTTTCAAAGTATTATTGCCAGCAGGCTTTTTTCTTTTATGTTCGGTCACGGAGCTAGAAATAAAAAATTACCATCGTTTTTATTTTTGCTATCTAAAGAACAGAGATATTGTTTTTTGCACGGATTTTTTAATGGCGATGGCTACTATAGCAAGGTAGAGAAAATATCGGCGTCAACGGCATCAGTAGATTTAGCTAATAATATTTTTGATCTCTTGTTTTCTCTGGGAATTAAGTCATCAATAAAAAGCAGAATGACGGACGGTAAATTATATTATTCTCTTCAAATAAGTAACACGAGAGATTGCAATAGATTTCTAAATGGCATAGGAGAGCACGAATATATAAGGAACGATAGAAGGCATAGTGAGTGTTTCAGGAGCTATGATAATTTCCAGCTTCTTTTGGTTTCTGATGTTGTAAAATTTCATTATTCTGGGCAGGTTTGCAATATTGGGGTAGAAAAAGATAACAGTTATATTTGCGAAAATATAGCGGTTCATAATTGTTTACCTCCGATAGAAGCCGCTGCTTGTGGATTGCCCGTGATATCTTGTAATAATACTGGCATGAGCGAATATCTAAGGGATGATAATTCGTTTATGATTACTACACGAGAACAAGAAGTTTGTAGTCCGGAAATGCATTGGATTAGCGGGTATTATCATGGTCAGCTTTTTCCTAAATTAGGGGAAGATCAGATAAATCAGGCCGTTAAACACATGCATTTTGTGGTTAATAATTATCAAATTGCTTTAGAAAAGGGCAAGAAATTAAAAGAAGAAGTATGGAAAAAATATACTTGGGATAAAACGGCAGAAAGAGTTTCTTATAGAATTAAGGAAATTTCTTAGAAAAAACACAAATTATTCTGTATAATAGGTTCTAAATAGGAGTTTTTATGCATCCAGACAAAAAAACAAAAGGCATCGAATGGACAATTAAAGACCTAAAAGAAATATATCGTCTGAGGCATGATGAGGGCAAATCCTTTATCGATGTGGCCAAGATTATTAAAACGAAAACATGGAAATCAATAGCAAGAAAGTATGGGCGGATTAACTGGGAAGCCTTTTTAAAAGATCCGGAAGCATATTCAGAAACCACAGTCCCCCGCAAATGGACAAACGACGAAATGATTCGGCTCGATGCCTTTCTTCAGTCTGGCAAGTCTTATGATTTTATAGCAGAAAAATTAGGAAGGAAGATTACATCTATAGAAAGTCAGGCGCAACACACTGACTGGAAAGCATGGCGGGCACTTAAGGTGTTGAATTTACAGTCATCTCAAGTCGAAAAGGCTACCGATGTAGTTAAGCAGGAAGAATTGATAGATCAGCTTATCGGTGCTCTTTTGGAAGTATGCCGTTATGAATTTGCAAGACTGGAAAGCGCCAAGGAAAAAGAATTTCTAGAAAGAGTTAATTTAGAGAAGGACAGATTACCTATTTCTTTTACTGAACTCAAGGAAAAATGCAAGGAGGAATTGGTCGCATTGGGATTCGGTAACCCTGAAAACATAGATCTTGGTGCGGGGACATATGTTATTGTCGGCGATTCTCATGGCAAACACACTAAAAGGGACATGTTTGCTCTTTTAGAAAGAATAAATACCACTTTAAAACCCAACAAGATTATTCACGTTGGTCATATCTTGGACGATGATAATGACATTAGTTATGACTGGGGCAAATTCAGTAATCTAATTGTTGTGGCCAAAGTGGAAGAGCTTAGGACTATTCAGGATCAAAGAAACAAGTTTAAATTTAATTACCAGATATCTAGGGATTCTGTAACCATTAATGATCTGGTTATAACCAATCAAGACCTTATAAGCGATTATGTTAAAACTCCAATCAGCAACCTTGATGCCCAGATATTTGATGAAAAAGTGGTGGTAAATTGTCATAGATTAGAATTTTCTACCCGTTGTTGTAATAGCGGAGCATCTTATTTTGCCTCCCCCGGATGTCTGTGCGAAAATCATATTGTTAGAACTATTAAACAAATTGATTTCGAAGACGGAAGGGTTATTAAACAGGCAAATCATGATGGGTTCGTAAAATATCGCAGGATGAGGCAACTGAATAACTATTGGGAACAGGGCATGATAGTTGTTCAAATGGATCAGAATAAAAATTACACTATGGTCCCATGCGCTATTAAACATACTGCTAAGGGATTTGCAACATCTTATTTTGACAAGATAATTGCTTCTAAGGGAGTGTTTAGCCCTGACTCCAAGATTTTTGTTAATGGAGATATGCATTGCGACAAACACGATGTAAATGTTTTAGATATGCAGGAACAAATATGTAAGGATTATGCCCCCGATACACAGGTAAATGTCGGTGATACGTTTAATTATTCTTCTTTAAATCATCACATTATGGACAGGGGAGGTGTGATAGTAGACAAGAAGGTTTTAGACGAGGCTGCTCAGGCAAATTATGTTTTAAACAGGGTATCTAAATGGGCTAAAACATCGCATCTTATTTATGGCAATCATGAGCGGTTTGCAGGAGATTTTATTGAAAAGTTTCCCCAATTCGAAAAACTCTTGGATTTTAGATTTATATGCGATGTTGAAAACCTTGGCTATCATCTTACTTCGCTGAAAAATGTTTTAAAGATAGGTTCTGTGAAATTTGTGCACGGTGAAATCAAGATGTATGGACAGACCGGTAGTAAACTGGAAAAGGCATCTAGGACATTTGGTTCGGATATTTTTATTGGCCACATACATCGTCCCGAAATAAGATTTGGTTGTTATAGCATTGGATTGTCGGGTTGTTTAGATCAAGATTACAACGAACCAGACGCTTCTAACTGGCTTCATGGTTTTGGTATGTGCAATCAGTTTATGGGGCAAAGCTGGCTTACTACAGTAGCTATTGTTAATGATAAGTGCGTGATTAATGGAAGAACATATTCCCCATCGAAAAACGTAGCATCATGGAAGCCGAATAAATATAGATCTCGCATGATATATAAGTTTGATGAACAAAAGTAGGAAATTCTCCTTTCTTTTTTGAATAATTCTTGTAGACTATTAATATGAAATTAAAAAACAAGATATTCAATTATTTCGTTATACCTCCGCACTCCCCTAACGGAATGCCTAGGGTTGTTCTATCTCCGGTTACTATTCCTGCCAAGACTGCAAAATTATTAATAGAAAGACAGTTTAAGAAGGAGCAAAAACTGGGGCTTCCTCGCAGTTCTATTTTGCATGTTTGTTTTGACTATGATTCCCAAAGAATTTATGTTCCTAATGCTCAAGATTTTTCCGAAGACACTATGCGGAATTTATTGCAGGCAGCCGAAGTGCGTATTACTAGGGATTTTGGCGGTTTCTCTTCGCAACCACCCATAAAAGGTAGTCCGTTTACTTCTTTGAGGGTGCGTTCTCTTAATAGTTTCTCGCATGCCAGAAAGGTTATAAGTCAACATTATCAGGGTAAGGTATTTAAAGATTTACCGGTTATTGAGGCTTTTCTTACAAGAATGCCGTCAACTACGAAATCTTTACCGGAAATATATACTAAAAACGAACAATTTCTGGGCGGATATATAGGTACTGATTTTGCTTCTTCTGTATCTTTTGTAGAAGAAATAGATATAGAGGGCAGGAAGCGTAAAGAACCAATCAATTTGCTGGCTCAGGCTACTCCATTTATATTGATTAATATTTCTCAGACGCCAAAAAGGGAAGAACCCACGGCCACTGAAAAAGAATGGGTTGTTTTAAGCGGTTATAGAGACTACTTGCATGATGAAAACGCCTCAGAAGAAGAAAAACACATATCGGGTGACATAAACGATTTCGCCGATCTATATGCAATTAAAAGATATTTGTATTTGGGTTGGTCATTGGAGGAAGTTAGCAGTATGATGATGGGGAGTGCCAATAACCTTCCTTCTTTATTCAGGGCGATAGATAGAATGATGAAGGCCGTGGAATCCCTGAAACAAGAAGGGCACAAAAACGTAGCCGCTATTCCGTATTATATGACATTTAAAATCGACGAATCCTTTCCCATTCAACTGGGCAATTTGATGGATATTAGTACCGGAAGAATTAAGACCGAAAATCAATATCGTAATCTTTTAGTATTGGATTATGATAAGCGAAACGGATATGTAATAATAGAAACTCCTATTTTTATTTCGCCGGAACTTTGTACTAAGGTTTTGAAGGCTAAGAGCAACCCTTTTATATCCAGATACAATCCTTATGTTAATACCATAGATGTCAAAAGCACGGGACAATCTTTTGGTGATTTAAAGAGAGATAGGGTTCAATTGGCGAAAATAAAGAGCATTGTCCAGAGCGAAATTCCACCAGAGAAAGTTAAATCTTTGGATTATCGTGGTGGCGACTTGGCTTCGGGTATCAGCGCTGTTAATCCCAGAGTATATAATGTCAGAAGAGTATCGGATTATTTGTATGCCACAGATCATATTAAAGAGATGTGCAAAGAGAACAATTTGCCTTTTGTAGATTTTGATGTCATCGTTGGTCCAATTGCAGAGGTGATTGGAGAAGGTAGTCAGGGCGGATATATGGACGCAAATGCCTTTACCAAAAGTAAAATTAAAACCCCTTTTGAAATTTCTAAGGGGGTATTTATGTCGCCTCCGGTAATTTTGATTAATGCGGTAGACAATCCATCTTATGCTGAACAAACAGAAACATTAATCCACGAATATAGACATTATCTTTATGGTTTGCAACATCCGAATTATGAAATAGGATACAACCGTCCCAAGAACAAAAACAAAAAAGGCGAGGATTATGAATTTTGGTATAATTATTTTACGGATCCAAACGAACAGGCGGCATATAAACAGGAAATAAAGTTTGAGTTGGGTCTTGGAAAATCTTATGATGAAATAATAAGAAATAAAGTGGGCGGTCAAATAACCATGGACAATTATCCTATAGCCCTTAAATTTTCCGAAATGGTTCAAGAGGCGCTTAAAGAATTAGAAGAGAAAAAAAACGAAGAACCATCGGCGGACATTAAACAGGGATTGGAAGAAATGATAGAAAACAAAAAAGGAGAAACAAAATGAGTAACCTATTGCAGAACATAAATGAGCTGGACTATTTAATCCGTCAACTACAGAAGCTCGCCAGCAGAATAAGGGCAGGGGAGAATGTAGATGCGTGGAGAGAATGCAACGGGCTTATGGCTTATGTAAACAGGGCAAAACAGGATCTTATTGTAGAATCGGAATCCAAGGAAAATAAAGATGCTTAACAGTTTTTGCGAAGAACAGCGTATGGCAGACAAAATATTACAATTTCATGAGAAGACGCTTGAGACCTTTGAAATCCCCAAGTGGATGAATGTTAAATGCCCATTCTGCCACAAAGATTTGCCCTTAAGGTCTATCCGTGCGGTATCTATGCGGTTTAATACTCGTAATCTGGGTGATATTGCATTAGAGGTATTTTGTGTTCATTGCTCTAGAATGGATACATTATATTTTAAGAGTGAAGTCAATAATATTTCTGATTTTATAAATATTCTTCGGGGTAATAAAGAGCCTCAAACTGAGCCCTTTATAGAAGAGGATATGTATAAAAAGGGCTATAATAATGTAATGGAAAAAATGGTGGCAGGAGGCGGTTACAAATGACAATTCTTAAAAAAGGTACATGCGAATCTTCAGTAACAACATCTTCTATGGTTTATGTTTGTAGTGGTTGTGGCTATACAGAAATGGCATCGTCAGGGGATAGTGGCGCAAAAGAATGTCCCCAATGCCATTCTCAAATGTCAATAATGTCCTCGAATACAGAAGAAAATCCTTCCGGTAATATCTCTGATGCTATGAACCGCCCAGACGCTAAAGACGCCTAGGCTTCCTGATTCACTGACCGAACTTGTCCAAAATTTGTTACCAAATTTTGTCCAGAGGTTTTGATCTTCACAGGCTTAAATTCCCTAGATTCCCTAGGTACTAAATTGTTTCCTTCTTTCTCGATATTTATAGCGGCATTTGTATCTCTATCAATAACTAATCCGCAATCAGGGCAAATATATGTCCTGATTGTTTGATCTAATTTTTGTTTATTACCACACTTGCTACATATCTGAGTAGAAGGATAGTATTTGTTAACTACTATAGGTGTTACGGCTTTACGTTGTAAAGCCGAAATAATTCCTCTTATAGCACTAAATTGAATTTTCTTGCCGTGACCACTACTCTTCCAAGACTGCAAGTTTTCGTCTTGGAAACTAACAACCCTATAGTTTTTCACTAACTTATTAACTATTTGATTTTTAATTTCTTTTCTTTTATTACTTATATCGTTATAGGCTTTTTCTCTTTTTGCTAAAATTTTATATCTATTCTTAGACCCTTTTTTGGCTTTAGCTAGTTTTTGGTCTAACTTTTTAACTCTATCACTAATAGGAATTTGAAATTTTATTTTTTCTCCATTACTCAAGGTAAGTTGAGACTCACACCCAAAATCAATTCCAATAGATTTATTTGGAGGATTATTTTTTTCTCTAGGAACATAAATAGTAATCTTAACATAATAATCTTTTCCTACTCTTACTAGATTTGCATTAGCGATTTCATAGTTTTTGGGCAATTGGTTTAATCCATTGACCTTTAATGGTTTCTTAATGCCTTGAATTTTTATTTTCTTAGAATTTCTTAGTATGGTAAAAGTTTGAGTATGTTGTTTGAGCGGAATAGAACAAATCTCGGATTTAAATTTAAGTTTACCTATTTTATGTCCTTTGCTTTTAAGAGCCTTCAGGGTTGACATAGCACTAAATACTCTAGTATGGATGCCCTGTTTTATTTGAGCAGAGATTTGTTCTAAATTTCTTTGTTCAAATGAATCTTTAACCTTAACTGAGACATTATCTATTTTTGTATTAAATTTACTAATGTCTTTAGAAGCGATAATGGAGTTATAGAACCATTTTGCTTCCAAAAATAATTTATTCAATTGTTTTTGGATTAAGCGAGAAAGAGAGTTGGATACAATTTTACATTCAATAACCTTGCAGGTCATTGAATGTCTACGTTCTTTAGTCAGTTTTAAGGTTTTTTGTATTTTCTTTTTCTTAACAGGGTTCATACCAACTTTATTCTATACAAAGTATGTAATTCCTTCTTTTATTTTCAATTATTTTGTTTTCAATTATTTTATGTATAATGTATTTGACGGGGCTATCCATAACCGAAATTTAGGCGAGCATAATATATGGCACAGAGGATCTATGCTAAAAGTTGTAGTAGGGAACATCTATTCAAAAATTGTAGGATTATTACCGGATTCTGTTAATCAAGAACTGGACAGAGTTCTTTCTTACAGGGTCAAGGATGCCAGATTCATGCCGCAAGTCAAGGCCGGTAAATGGGACGGGGTTGTTCGTTTGTATCAAAAACTTCGCGGCCAGTCTTTTTATACCGGCCTTATGTCTTTTGTTAGAGAAACCCTGAAAAAGAATGGAATAGAATTCGAATTACTTGATAGAAGATCCAAACCGCCTCAAAATTTGCCCGATTTAATTTTTATTCCCCCTTCTGATTATGAAGAAAGAGATTATCAAAAATTTACCGTAACAAGGGCATTGAAATTTACTAGGGGTGTGCTTTGTATGGCAACTGGTTCCGGTAAGACTCTTGTTGCGACAAAAATCATTTCTGAGCTCAAAACTTATCCGGTTATATTTTATACCCTCACAAAAGATTTAATGGAACAATCTCATGGCGTCTTATCTGCTTGCTTAAATCAGCCCATAGGTCGTATTGGCGATGGCGAGGTCGATATAAAAAAAATTAATGTTTGCACGATTCAGACGGCCATTCGTGCTTTGAATTATAAAAACGCCAATTTTAAAATAGATGATTATAAATTTGACGACGAAGATGCTTGGGATGAGAAGAGCATTGACAATGAAGAAAAAATCAACAAGATAAGGACATTAATAGGGGAAGCCAAAGTGGTAATATTGGATGAATGTCATCATGTTGCTGCAAAATCGGCCAAGGATGTTTTGACTGCATCTGCGGAAGCATATTATCGCTATGGTTGTTCTGCTACTCCTATTAGGGAAGATGGTGCTTCAATTTTAATACAGGGAATATTCGGCGCCAAAATCGTCGATATTAACGCATCATACTTGATTAAGAGAGGCGATCTTGTTAAGCCATATATATTCTTTGAGGCCATAGATAGCAAGGCCGATTATCATTCTTATCAAAAGATTTACGAGCATTGTGTGGTCAATAATGATAGTTTTAATAAGCATGTTGCGGCTACGGTTAATCACATGGTCAAAAGGGGCTTGAGTGTATTGGTTTTGGTTCAGCAATATAAACACGGGAATTATCTTAAAACGCTAATTCCAAATTCCGAGTTCATAACGGGAAAAGTTAGTTCTGAAAAAAGATTGCAATATATTAATGATCTACGGGCGGGTAAAATAACATTGATAAGTACGAGTCTTTTAGATGAGGGTGCAGACGTCAAGGGACTGGATGCTGTGGTTCTTTGCGGAGGCGGAAAGAGTCAGGGTCGTGTTTTTCAGAGAATCGGCAGATCGTTAAGAAAAGACAAAAAATCTGCTAAGCAAAAAAACAAGGCAATTGTTATAATTTATGAACATAATGCCAAATATTTGGACAAACACGCCAAAAGAATAAGAACCATTTTGAAAAAAGAGCCCGAATTTGTTGTTATGGATTCTAAGGGCGATCGTTTCATATGCAAGGAAATAGATGACATACTTGGATTTGAAAATAATCTGCAAAGCGTCTTCGATAAATAAAATTTTGTATAATAGGTAGAACAATGGATTATTAATTATGGATGAATTTTTCGATAGTTTTAATGCCCAGAGAGACAGGAAGAATCTTATTGACAGGGTTACTTCTGCTCCCACCAATTATGTAGGATGCAAAAAAAGATTATTGCCCTATATCTATGATGTTTTAAAGGAAGAGAAAATTCGATTTGATAGCGTTTTAGATGCCTTTTCTGGTAGTGCTATTGTTTCGTTGTTTTTTAAAGAAATGGGCAAAAAAGTATACTCTAATGATCTTTTGTCGTCTTCCACTATGACTTCCAAATGCCTTTTAGCAACTGATGCCCCTTCCCGCAATATACCTTTG
>Ga0172375_10009830_pt1 | contig 12518 bp, 13 predicted proteins | sample LakKiv1m_FD_114537 | JGI IMG/M metagenome (GOLD analysis project Ga0172375, IMG submission 114537) | Freshwater microbial communities from Kabuno Bay, South-Kivu, Congo - kab_092012_11.1m | ecosystem: Environmental > Aquatic > Freshwater > Lake | place: Democratic Republic of the Congo... | reverse complement strand
CTGACCTGTTGGTCTGTGACCATTCGAGCCTCCTTTCGGGTAAGCCCGAGCAGTCTATGTTCACTACAACAGACCGGGAATTCTAATTGTCGTCAGTCGGGAATTCTAATTGTCGCCCATCAAAGGACCATGATTTGCTGGAAAGGGATAAATTAGGTGGGCTCCTTGACGCTGAAGATAAATATTTTTGTTCGGAACTGGTAGCCGATAGTTTTGTGAAGGCTGGCATCAGTTGTTTCGAAAAACAGCCTTATCAGGTTATGCCGGCAGAATTTACGGATGAAGCCAAGTTTGAATTTATTGCTATGAAGGAAATGGAGGATAGAGGAAAATTACCGAAATGGTTGCGGGTGTTTTTCCGGTTTTCGGGGTATTCCATTGCGGCTTTAATTTAGAATTCGACTGTTTCTTTCGGAAGAGAAAAAGGCATCTCAGCTCTAGTGAGGAAGATATGTGCCTACATTATTAAAAGCCAGGCGGAGCAAGCTGCAGTGCGAAAAAAGTGAGGAGGTTTTTTGCGTATGAATTCCGGGGACACGATACTAAATTCCGAATTCATTTGGCGAGATAAGTATGATATCTCCAGAATTACAGCAAATTTTTCCGGAAATCATCCGGAGAAATTTTAAACGTGTTTCGGGGTAGTTCTTTTCTGAGGCGCAGTCGGGGAAATGAGAATATGAACTCCTTCGACAGCGGTAGATGTGGTGGCGGCCATAAGCAGCAGCTTGCGCCTTAAAGCCGATTTCTTGAGATAGGGATTGGTTTTGATTAAAGCATCTTTTACCATGCAAAAAGTATAACATAATTGGTGATATCGCAGGAAAGATCTTTATCAATTAACCAATTCCTGTCCCTGTTTGTTAATGGGGAGCAGGATGTATGTTGGTTACGGATGGAATCCGATCTGGGGCTTTGATTTTATGGGCGGGGATAGTAGCTTCCGTAGAGCGTCAAAAACGATTTTGAATTGTCCGTCATATTTTCGTTCCATTTCTTCGATCTTCTTCTTCAGTTCCTTGTGGGTCTCAAGCATTTGCCGCAATTTCGAGAAAGTTCGCATGATCTGGATATTGACTTGTATGGCGCGTTCGCTATTCAGAACGCTTGAGAGCATCAAAATGCCATGCTCTGTGAAGGCATAAGGTTTTTGCCTGATTCCTTTTTTTATACGATTGGATATCACAAATTGTGATATCCAATTTTTCATCTCCCGTCTGTCCAGTCGAAACATGAAATCATCCGGAAAACGGCGAATATTTCTTTTAACACTCTGATTCAGCGTTCTTGTTTCCACGCCGTAAAGCTTGGCCAAATCGCGGTCGAGCATAATTTTCTGACCACGTATCAGAAAAATTTTGGACTGAATCGTTTCTTCAGTTACCGCTGTCGTTGCTTTTGAATGATTTTGTCCCATTTTCATGAAGGAATCCTATCATAAAAATGTAGATAAAACAATAATAAGATGATATAAGTACATATTAGAAGAAACACCCCTTAGCCGTACCTATGGGGCCTGATCAATTAAACGCATAGGGTGTAAGGAGATATGGCATATTTGTCCCTGGTTTTTAATAGGAAGCAGGGTATTTTCCATGCCTACCCAATTGTGCGGCCAGCCGCACAATTATAAAACCAGTACTTGGTCCGCTTAATTTGCAAGATCCTTCGACTCGCTGTGCTCGCTCAGCACCGACTCACATTGGATGGAATGTTTTTTAAATATCAAGGAAGTCGGTGCAGCCCTCAACAACAGATTGCATTAAACAATGGGAGGTTGAGGACAGTCCCAAACCACATTATTGAAGAGATCAATCGGAAGTTTGGTGCAGCCCTCAGCTTCAATTGAGGTCATTCAATCAGTTGCTGAGGGCAGGATGGCGGGGGAATAAGGCGCCGCGTAAATTGACCAGCCCCTACTACCGACTTAAAAAACTCGTCTATTTTTTTTAATGAGTTGTTAATGGGTGGGCGGGATATAAGGATTTATTGTAAAATAGGATTGATCGTTTTAAAAATAGGGAGGGCAAAATGAACGTATTGGAAAATATTCCGTATAATGACGACAAGATGGGCAACCGGAAAGTTGTCGATGAGAAACACCTGCTCGTTATGCAGATAGCATTGAAGCCCGGGCAGAGCGTGCCTCAGCATAACGCGAATTCAAACGTTCATTTGCTGGTCATGCGCGGCGCGTTAACGGTAAATCTCAACGGGGTTGATCATGAGGCCAGAGAAGGAGACCTGTTGCCGGTTGTCTATCAAACGCCGATGACCATCAGGAATGCCGGCGCTGAGCATGCCACATTTTTAGTCTGGAAGACACCGAATCCGTCGGAGATGTGAAGGAGGCGGCATAAATTTAAACCGGTGCATGGCCCGCCTGCGAGCGGTTGAGAAAAACGGCTTTATGAAATAGAAGTGACAAAATCAGGCAAGGCCCGGTAAGACAAGCATCTGCTTTGACCTGTGGGAGAGGAAGACAATATGTCTAGGAGGGGGATTGTTTGCGGCGGGAACGTGTTGATGGATTATATCAAGATGGTCGATGTCTGGCCCGCGGAGGGAATGCTGGCTAATATCGATTCTATGGAAAAAAATCCGGGAGGGGCGGTCTATAACGTGCTGGTGGATCTTGCCAGAATGGAAGCCGGCATTCCTTTGTATGCCATGGGACTAAGAGGGGATGACCTTATCGGTGACGAAATCCCGGAGTTACTGGCCCAAAACAATATCAATATTGATTTTGTTTTTAAGGCACCGGGCGAGAAGACTTCCTATACGGATGTCATGACGGTAAAATCCAGCGGGCAGAGGACCTTTTTCCATTATCGCGGCGCCAACCGTCTTCTGGACCCGGGTTATTTTGCCCGCGTGGAGACGGATGCCCGGATATTTCATTTGGGATATTTGCTGGGGCTTGACGCGCTTGATGTGCCCGAAAAAGAATACGGGACCTGCGGAGCGAAGGTTCTGGCCTCGTTGAAAGAAAAAGGGTATGAAACTTCGGTTGACGTTATTTCGGAGGATTCCGGGCGTTACGCGGAAGTGGTTACCCCCTGTCTTCGCTATATTGATTACTTTATTATCAACGAAGTCGAGGCTCAGAAAATAACGGGAGCGGAGATCAGAAAAGGTAATATTATCGACCGAATTGCCTTGGAAAAGGCGGCCGGGGAGTTGATGCGCATGGGAGTCCATTCTCTTGTGGCCGTCCATTTCCCTGAAGGCGCGATCGCCGTGAATAAGAACGGAGAAATGATCTCCATGGGGTCTTTTAAAATAGCCGGCAAAGAAATAAAGGGGACGGTCGGGGCCGGGGACGCGTTTTGCGCCGGCGTGTTGTACGGGTTGCACGAAGATTTGGATGTGCGGGAGGCTTTGAGAATAGGGCATGCCTCGGCCTACTTCAACCTTAAGAGTACTACTTCGACGGGCGGAGCCGTGACCCTGAAACATATCCGGGAATTTCTTTCGAGCGACCCCGAACAAAATGAATTTTAACCCGCTTGGAGATGAATGAATTGAAAGTGTTATTGAAAACCTTCGGCTGCCCTGATTTGGATTGGGAAAAATTTATGGGAATCAGGACTGCCTCGGTTTGGAAAGAGAAAGGAGAAACCCCGCGTCGCACTCATCGAGTGAGTGCTCCTGGGGCGACATAAAGCGTCGTGAAAGTACTATTGAAGACTTTTGGCTGCCCCAAAGTTTCGCATCGCTCAGCTTTGGGACTGCAAAAGTCAAAGGATTGATGAATGAAAGTGCTAATGAAGACTTTCGGCTGCCAGCAGAATGATTATGATTCGAGAGTGGCGGAGAGTCTGCTCGGGAAGGCGGGCTATCAGCTGACGGATCATGTGAACCGGGCGGACGTGATTATTTTCAATACCTGCAGTGTGCGGCAGCACGCGGAGGATCGGGTGTTCGGACAGTTGACCCAGCTTAAAGCGGCTAAAAAGAAGAAGCCGGGCCTGTTGATTGGCGTGATGGGCTGTATGGTGGAGAATTACCGGGAGAAGTTTTTCGCGGATTTCCCGCATGTGGATTTTCTGATCGGGACCCGTAGCGTTCGGGAACTTCCGCGGGCGATTGAACGGGCGGGGGCTGAGCGGAAGAAAGTCATGGAGCTTGCCAAGTCCGGCTTCGGCTACGAGCTTTACGAGTACGCGAAACTGGACGGCGAAATTCACGCCTATCTTCCGGTCATGACGGGCTGTGACAAGGTCTGCTCGTTTTGTGTGGTGCCTTACGTGCGGGGGCGCGAGATTTCAAGGCCTTCGGAGGAAATTCTGGATGAAATCAGGCGGCTTGCCGATGGGGGGATCAAGCACGTCACTTTGATCGGGCAGAATGTGAATTCCTACGGAAGCCGGACGGGGATGGGGATGTCGTTCGCCGGGCTTTTGCGGGAGGCCGTGAAAATCGACGGGGTTGAAAAGATCGGCTTTACGACTTCTCATCCGCAGGACGCGGGCGAGGAGTTGTTCCTCGCGATACGGGACCATGAGAAAATATCGCGGAGGTTTCATCTGCCGCTTCAGTCGGGGTCAAATGATGTCCTGAAGCGGATGAGGCGCGGGCATACCCTTCCGGAATATCGCGCGAAGATTGACCGTTTGCGCGAGCTTGTGCCGGATATTTCCGTGACGACGGACATGATCGTGGGGTTTCCCGGGGAGTCGCTTGAAGATTATGAACTGACTAAGAAGGCGATGCGGGAGATCCGTTTCGACGGCGCTTTTATATTCAAATATTCGCCGCGCTCGCGTGCCATTGCCGCGAAATGGAAAGATGACGTTTCTCCGGCCGAGAAGGACCGGCGCGTGAATGAATTGCTGAAGCTTCAGCGGGGAATCACGAAAAGCGAAAACGAAAGTTTGCTCGGGCAGACCTGCCGGGTGATGATTGAAGCGGTGAGCAAGAAGTCGGGGAATGAGGTCTCGGCGCGGACCTGGCAGGAGAGGAAAGTTGTTTTTGAAGGTGACGCGTCCGAAATCGGCTCAATCGTGACCGTGCGCCTGAATGAGCTTTCAAGTGAAACGTTCCGCGCGGAAAGAGTGTGAATCGATGGGAGTGAAAAAAGCGGTTACCGGCGAAGCCATGCGCGAAATTGACCGGCGCGCGATTGAGGAATTCGGGATTCCGTCCCTTTTGCTGATGGAAAACGCGGGCCGGGCCTGCGCGGAGGAAATTTTGAAACTCGGCGTGAAAAAAGGTGATGGCGCGGTCATTTTCGCCGGGAAGGGAAATAACGGCGGAGACGGGTTTGTCGCGGCGAGGCATCTTTACAATAAAGGGGTCGCGCCGGCGGTTTTCTTTTTCCAAAATCCTTCCGAAATGAAACAGGATCCTTTGGTGAATTTTAAAATTCTGGAAAAAATGAAAATCAATCTGTTTAATTGTTCCCAAACGATCGATTGGAAGTTTCTGGAGGATTCTTTGCGGCAATCCAAAGCGGTTCTTGACGCTCTTTTTGGGACGGGGCTTTCAAAACCGGTCGGGGAGCCTTTTAGAACGGCGATTGAAAAGATCAATCATTCCAGACTTCCGGTCGTGGCGGTGGACATTCCTTCCGGTCTCAACGCGGACACGGGCGAAGTGATGGGGATTTGCGTACAGGCGGCGGTAACGGTTTCTCTCGCGCTCGCGAAAAAAGGATTTTATTTAAACGAAGGCCCCGCATATACTGGAAGAGTCGTGGTTGCGGACATTTCGATCCCATGGGAATTAATTGAAGGAGTTCCGGATGAAGCAATATGACGTTATTTTTATCGGAGGAGGGCCGGCCGGCTATACCGGCGCGTTGCGAGCGAGCGAACTGGGTCTGAAAACGCTTCTGATCGAAAAGGAAAAGGTCGGCGGGGTTTGCCTGAACTGGGGCTGTATTCCCACCAAGGCGATGCTGGCTTCCGCGTTACTGGCTGACAAGATGAATCGGGCGGTTCAATTCGGGCTTGAGGTGCGTTTCGAGCCTCCGCATAAACTTTTGAAAATCGTGGAGAAGAAGGGCGCGATTGTTCGGGACTTGGCGGCGGGACTTTCGGGGACCTTGAAGAGAAAAGGCGTCGAGATTCTTCAGGGGAAGGCTTCGTTTAAAGAGCCGCGTATTTTAACGGTGGAAGGTCAGGGGGGCGTTGAAGAGATTCAGGGGCAGACGATTGTGATTGCGACAGGGTCCCGTCCGCAGGAGCTTCCCGGCATTTCTTTCAACGGAGACAGCATCCTTTCGTCGAATGATGTCCTCGCGTTGAACAATCTGCCCGGTAAACTTGGAATTATCGGCGGGGGCGTGATCGGCTGTGAATTCGCTTCTCTTTTCCGGACTCTGGGAGCGGAAGTCGCTATCGTGGAAATGCTGCCTCAACTTTTGCCGAACGTCGATTCCGATATCGCGAAACGTCTTGAGGTGATTTTCAAGCGGAAAGGGATACAGATTTTTACGGGGCGGAAGCTTGAGAAACTGAGTTCCGACGGGAATCACCTTGCCTGCCTGTTGAGTGACGGAGAAAAATTTTCATGCGATAAACTGCTGATCGCGGTCGGGCGGAAAAGGAATACGGATGATCTCGGTCTTGAACGCGCCGGGATTGAGGCCGACCGGGGCGCGATACGCGTGGATGAATTCCTGCAAACGACGGCGAAAGGGGTGTTCGCGGTCGGCGATGTCATCGCGTCCCCTCAACTGGCGCATGTCGCTCAAGCCGAGGCCCAGCTGGTCGCGGAGAATTTGAAGCGGACTCCGGTCGCGATGGATTACCGGGGCTGGCCGAACACGGTTTTTACGCATCCTGAGGTCGCGGGAGTGGGATTGACAAAGGCGGAGGCTGAAAAGAAAGGGCTCAAGATCAGGGAAACCCGCTATGTTCTGGGGGCCTTGGGCAAGGCCCATGTGGAGCGGGAGCCGGAAGGCCTGTTTAAACTCGTTTTTGAAGAATCGAGCCGCCGGATTCTGGGGGCTCACATGATCGGAGACCGGGTTTCCGAACTGGCGGGGGAGATTTCCCTCGCGGTCCGGCTGGGGGCCCGGGTGGATGATCTTGCCGGAACGATTCACGCCCACCCGACTTTTTCCGAGATGATCTGGGAAGCCGCTAAGGCAAGTTTGTGATATAATGAAGCCTCGAGGGATTTTCCCGCGACTCAAATACTCCAAAATCCGAAAGTGAGATAAATTTTCCGTAATGGGCTGTTTTCCCGATTGGCTTAGAAAATCGATTCCCGAAGCGTCCACGCTCCGGACCGAAGAGATCGTCAGGAGTTTCCGGCTCGTAACGGTCTGTCATTCGGCGAAGTGCCCGAACCGGCCCGAATGTTTCGCGAAATCCACGGCGACTTTTCTCCTGCTCGGAAATGTCTGTACCCGGCGTTGTTCTTTTTGCGCGGTTTCGCAGGGAAATCCGTCGGGTGAGGACCGGACGGAACCCGAACGGGTGGCTCGCGCGAGCCTGGAATTGGGGTTGAAGCATGTAGTGCTGACGTCCGTGACGAGGGATGATCTTCAAGACGGGGGAGCGGGGATTTTCGCGCGGACGGTCATTGAAATCAGGAAGGCGATTCCCGGCGCGACGGTGGAAGTCCTGACGCCCGATTTTAAAGGAGACGAGGAGTCGATCCTCGAAGTCGCTTCCGCGGGGCCCGATGTTTACAATCATAATTTGGAGACGGTTTCACGGCTTTATCCGGAGGTGCGGCCGGGCGCTTCCTATGAGCGCTCGCTTGATTTGCTCCGGACGGTGAAGGGGCATTTCAAAAATATGCTCACGAAAAGCGGATTGATGGCGGGGCTTGGCGAGACGGCGGAAGAAATTTTTGAGGTCTTCGGAGATCTTCGCGAGGCCGGCTGCGATGTGGTAACGGTCGGGCAGTATTTAAAACCTGCCGAAGGGAAGTTTCCGGTTAAAGAGTATGTGAAACCGGAAATATTTCAGAGATACGAGAAAACCGGATTGGAGATGGGATTTAAAGCTGTTTTTTCAGGAGCTTTCGTGCGCAGTTCGTATCACGCGAAAGACATTCTGGAATGCGCTCAGGCGGTTTCATAGAATTTGATTTTATGTTGAATCACGGGGAAGAGGATTGAGTCGTGGCGATTGAGAAGATAAAAATACGGAGCGAATTGAGACAGTTGAAGGAAAAGCCCATCGGGGTGTTCGATTCCGGGCTGGGGGGATTGACCGTTGTCAGGGAAATCATGGAAATGCTCCCCTGCGAGGACATTATTTATTTCGGAGATCTTGCCCGCCTTCCTTACGGAGTGAAATCCAAAAAGCAGATCCGCATTTTTTCTTATGAAGATACGGAATTTCTTCTCCGCTACGGCGTGAAGGCGTTTGTCATCGCCTGCAATACTTCCGCGAGCGTCAGCCTTCCTTTCCTGAAGAAGCGGCATGAACTTCCGATTATCGACGTGATCTACCCGACCGCGGAGAAAGCGGTCAAGTTTTCTTTCTCCAAGAGAATCGGAGTGATCGGGACTCCCGCCACGATTCAGAGCCGCGCTTACGAAAAGGCGATTCACGGAATCAGTCAGCGGGTTAAGGTCTTTTCGCAGGCCTGTCCTCTGTTTGTTCCTCTGGTGGAAGAAGGCTGGCTGAAGGGGGATATCCCCAAACGGGTGGCTTCGAAATATCTGCAATTGCTGATTGAAAATAAAATCGACACATTGATTTTAGGTTGCACGCACTATCCTCTTTTGCGCGAGACGGTCCAGGATTATGTCGGCGAACAGGTTGTCTTGATCGACTCCGCGGGGCCGACGGTCGCGCAACTTACAAGAACGCTTAAAGAAAAGCATTTGCTCTGCACGCGCGAGAAATTCGGGAAGCTGCGCGTGTTTGTGAGCGATTTCCCGCGGAATTTCATCTCCGTGGGGGAACGGTTTTTAGGATGTTCCCTCGAAGGGGTGCGCGTGATTCCGATCGAACAGATCATTAAGAATTCCATTCATGAAACGAACGGCGAGAAAAACGGAAATGAAAATGAAGAAGAAAGCCATCTGTCTCCTGTCCGGCGGGCTTGATTCGACGACCGCTTTGTATTCGGCGATCCGGGACGGATATCGTCCGCTTGCCTTGACGCTGGAATACGGGCAGCGTCACGCGAGGGAAATTCAATCGGCGCGGGAAATCGCGAAGCAGCTTGAGATCGAATGGCAGAGTATCCCGATCCGGCTTCCCTGGGGCGGAAGCGCGCTTCTGGACGGTGAGATTTCGGTGCCTCTCAACCGCGCGGTTGACTCGCTGAGTCGGGAAATTCCCTCGACCTATGTGCCCGCGCGGAATACGATATTTCTCGCGTTCGCTTTTTCCTGGGCGGAAGTGGCTGGCGCGGAAGCGGTTGTGATCGGGGCGAATGCGGTGGATTACAGCGGCTATCCGGATTGCAGACCCGAATATCTTGAAACAATGGAAACGGTTTTTAAAAAAGCGACCAAGTCCGGGACGGAAGGAAAAGGCATTAAAATTGAGGCGCCGCTTTTGTATCTGACGAAAGCCGAAATCGTAAAACTCGGGAGAAAATTGGGCGTTCCGTTTGAACGGACCTGGTCGTGCTATCTGGGAGGGAAAACTCCCTGCGGTCAATGCGATTCCTGCCTCCTTCGCGCCAAGGGTTTTCAGGAAGCGGGCGAGGAAGATCCTTTGATGGAGAGGATTTTAAAATGACGCCCGATTTGGTCAAAAATGAAGTCGCGGAAATCTTTTCTTCGCTTCAGGGAGAAGGCCCTTTTCTGGGGGAACGGCATCTTTTTGTGCGCTTCGCGTTGTGTCATTTGAATTGCGGGTATTGCGATGAAGGGGATAAGAAAGCGGAGGAGATGACCGGGGAGGAAATCCTCGGGGAAATCCGGAAGCTGGACCGGGCCCTCGGCCCTCATTCTTTCGTGAGTTTTACGGGAGGGGAACCCCTGCTTTACTGGAGAATGATTCAAAAGATCGGGCCTGTTTTGCGGGAAGAAGGATTCCGCGTCTATCTTGAGACGAACGGTGTTCTCTGCGACGCGCTTGAGCGGGTTCTGGACTGCGTGGACGCGGTTTCCATGGACATCAAACTCCCGAGCGTGACCAGGGATAAGTTTTGTTTTGAGGATCACCGGCGTTTCTTGAGAATCGCGGCGGAGAAAAAGGTTCACGTCAAGATTGTCGTGTCGGAAGAGGCGGATTTTCGGGAGTTTGACCGGGCGGTTGAAATTATTTCCGGAATCAATCCCGAAATATTGCTGGTTCTTCAGCCGGTGACGGCAAACGAAAAGGAATGGATTCATGACGACTTGATGGAGATTTTGTATCAACTGCAGAGGCGGGCTTTGGGCAGGCTTGAAAATGTGAGAATTGTGCCCCGTCTGCATAAAATTCTGAAAATTCAATAGAAAATGCTTTTACGGAGTAAAAAATGCGGAAAATCAGATTGAAAAAAGGATTTCTGAAATATGCGCTGGGCTCCTGCTTGATTGAATGCGGAAACACTAAAGTCGTTTGCGCGGTGTCGATGGAGGAGACGGTCCCGTCTTTTTTGAAGGGGAAAGGGAAGGGCTGGATTACGGCCGAGTACGGGATGCTTCCCGCGTCCACGCATCAGCGGAATACGAGAGAAGCCAGCAAAGGGCGGCTGACGGGCCGGACGCAGGAAATCCAGCGGTTGATCGGGCGGTCGTTACGGGCCGTTGTTGATCTGAAAAAACTCGGGGAAAGGACTTTCTGGATTGACGCGGATGTGCTTCAGGCGGACGGAGGGACCCGGACGGCGAGCGTCACCGGCGGTTTTGTCGCTTTGGCGCAGGCGTGCGAAAGGCTCATTGACCGGGGAATCCTGGCGGAAAATCCGATCAAGGATTACGTCGCCGCGATCAGCGTCGGAATGGTTGGCGGGCGGCCGATGATGGACCTTTGCTACGAGGAAGATTCCAACGCGGATGTCGACATGAACGTGATCATGACGGGGAAAGGGCAGTTTGTGGAGATTCAGGGGACTGCCGAAGGAAGGTCTTTTACGGAAAAAGAATTGAAGTCTCTGTTGGGGCTTGCCAAGAAGGGAATCCGCGAGCTGATCGTGAAACAAAAAAAAGTCATTAAGCCTCTCCCAAAATGATTTCTCTTCTCCTGGCTTCCCGGAACAAAAAAAAATCGGCGGAGCTCCAGGCGATTTTAAGCGGGCTTCCCGTCCGGATTTTGTCGCTTCCGGATTTTCCCGGCGCGCCTGAAGTGATTGAGGACGGAAAGACTTTTAGGGAGAATGCCGCGAAGAAAGCCGTGACGCTCGCGGATTGGAGCGGTCTGCTTGCCCTGGGAGAAGATTCCGGTTTGTGCGTGGACGTCCTGGGCGGGGAACCCGGGATTTATTCCGCCCGCTATGCCGGATCCGGAAATGATTTGGCGAATTGCGAAAAACTTCTCGAAGCGCTAAAAGGGGTCCCTCCGGAAAAACGGACAGCCGCTTTTCATTGCACCGTTGTGATTGCTTCGCCGGGAAACAAAATTGTGGGGGTGTGTGAAGGGAAGTATTCCGGAACGATTGCGTCTGACTTGCGGGGAAGTTTTGGTTTTGGGTACGATCCTGTTTTTATCGATCCTTCCAGCGGTAAACGGTTTGCGGAACTTGAACCTGAATTTAAAAATCAGATTTCCCATCGGGCAATCGCTTTGGCCAAAACCAAGGATGTTTTACGAAGCTATATAGATCTTGCGAAAAGCAATGTTGACAAATAGGACTTCGTTATCTAGTATTAAGTGCTTTTTCTTAAGATAATTAAAACGTAATTATCGACAGAATAACCAGTTAGGGGTTTTGATCTTCGTAGAAGTTTGGGGGCTCAGTGTGAAATAATGTAGCTCCGAAGCGGGAAGCAATCTGGTTTCCCGCGGAGTGCCGCAAAACTATGAAGTTGCGGCCACGTCGTCTGTCTACGGATTGTGGTGGGTTTTCGGATGGGGATTTTAAAGGTAGTCCCACAGCGCTGCGACCTAGCAGCGCTGTGGGACAAATTCGTGTAGCGCCAACCATCAGGGTTGGCGCGGAATGTCGCAAGCAAGAGCCTTGCGACTACGGGAGACTTGACGCTCCTTTTGCTTTTTGTCGCGAAGCGAAGAGCTTCGGGCTCGAGCGAAGTGCCGCGATGTGAGGCAGCGCGGCCGTAAGTCTCGGCCTCATTTAGGGCAATTACAGCACTTGAGTACCTTGAAGTTTTTATTCATTGGATTTTCAAGTGCAGCCCCAAACTCCATGAGGAGTTTGGGGGCTCGGTGTGAAATAATGTAGCTCCGAAGCGGGAAGCAATCTAGTTTCCCGCGGAGTGCCGCAACTATGAGTTGCGGCCACGTCGTCTGTCCACGGATTGTGACGGGCTTTCGGAGGGTAATTTTAAGGTAATCCCACGTCGCTCCCTAGGCCGGGAGCTCCTGGGATCAATTCGCATGGCGAGCTTGACGCTCCTTTTGCTTTTTGTCGCGAAGCGAAGAGCTTCGGGCTCGAGCGAAGTGCCGCGATGTGAGGCAGCGCGGCCGTAAGTCTCGGCCTCATTTAGG
>Ga0172375_10009829_pt1 | contig 12519 bp, 10 predicted proteins | sample LakKiv1m_FD_114537 | JGI IMG/M metagenome (GOLD analysis project Ga0172375, IMG submission 114537) | Freshwater microbial communities from Kabuno Bay, South-Kivu, Congo - kab_092012_11.1m | ecosystem: Environmental > Aquatic > Freshwater > Lake | place: Democratic Republic of the Congo... | reverse complement strand
GGCCGTAGTTTACCTTTTCTTTTATAAAAAATTGTTCATAGTCTCCCGAAGTAGATATGGCTTTGTTTCTAAGTTTCAAGGTGGTAATAATCTTTTTGTTTTTCCCCCTTATTCCTACTCTCCAAGGCTCAGATAGAAAGTCTCCCAGACAGTAAATTTGTCCTCCGGCATTAATCAGACAGCTCTTAATTCCTGCTCCCTTTAGTTTTCTTACTGCGCAATCAAGTGCATAGCCTTTGGCAATTGCGCCTAAATCAATCCGCATTTTAGGAAGTTTAAATTTTATAGTATTATTTTCCTTATTCAAGATGATTTTATCTGAGCCGATTAATTTCAGGGTATTCTTAATCTCTCTCTTGTTGGGAATACGATAATTCTTATTAGTAAAACCCCAAAGCTGCATAAGTGGTTCTACGGTGATATCAAAGGCTCCATTGGTGGCTTTAGATAGAGTAATAGATTTATTAATAATAAAGAATGTCTCCGGGCTGGCTTTAATCAGGCCGCTACGGTTGAGCTTAAAGATCTCGCTCTCTGGGTTGTATTTGCTGAGCAACTTATCTATCCGGTCTATCTCATCAAAGGCTATCTTAAAAGCCCTCTTATCCGTAGAGATAATTTCTACATAGGTGCCTAAGAGTATTCGTTTCTCTGTGAAAATCTTATTTTTCGGGTTAGTTGTTTCTTTTATCTTGTAATCAATAGCGGATGAGTATTTTAAGATTTTTGAGCGGAAGGAGAGATAAAAAAGAGAAGATGCCCAGCCTATTACTAAGGAAATTACAATATAAGTACGTACTTTCTTACTGTACATTGTTTACCTCTTAAAAAAATGTCTAAGGATGTGTTTATCTATTTAATGCAGAACTGTAGCTTGTTTCAATTGTTTTTATTAAATCAACAAGCAAGGCATTTACCGGCACAGGAATGTTTAATTCTTGTCCAAGGCGCAAGATTACCCCGTTTATAAAATCTACCTCTGTTTGTTTCTTGCACAATACATCTGCAAGCATAGATGATACATTTTCCGCAGTAGCTTCGCATACTGCTTCAACTTTTGCCAGGGGATCATCATAGATAAGCTTTATGCGTTTTCTTTTGGCGATACGTACGGCTTCAGTTACAGCTAAACGCATAATTTTTCGCGTTCCTTCGAATTCAATCAATTTTCCGTTTTTTAATCTGGTTATTCCAGCCAGGGCATTGATTCCGGTATTAATAATTAATTTTGACCAGAGTATTGTTTTTATATCATGTGAAATACGCGTCTCCAGGCCTACTTTATTGAAGATCTCGCGTACCATGCGTAGTTCAATGGTGACTTTTCCGTCAAGACGCCCGATAATGGTCTCTCCTTTGCCTGCGTATATGGCTTTACCGGTATCAATGAGAGTTGAACCAAGGTTGGTGACTCCCCCTATTACTCTTTCGCTTCCTAAGGTCTCGGTAATAATTTCAATATTACCCAAACCATTTTGTAGAGTTAAGATAGAGGTTTTATCAGTACTAAGGGTTTTACATTGAGTAATTGCATTTTTTGTATCATATGATTTAACGCAGATAATTATTAAATCAGCTTTACCTATATCTTTAGCATCACAGCTTACTTTAGGCTTGGCCTCAATATTTCCTCCTGTACCCTCTAAGGAGACGCCTTTAGTCTTAAGTTTCTCGGCGCGATCTTTTTTGTAATCGAGTATCCAGATTTCTTCTTTGCTTTTGGATAAGAAGGCAGCCAACAAGGTACCTATAGCTCCTGGCCCAACGATCACGATTTTCATAAAGTTCCTCCTATGCTACTAAAGCTAGCTTGTTTAGTACTTTTTGCGATTTTAATTCTTTTTCTAAATGGAAATTAAGAAAAGCATTTAAGATAATATCCAGTTCCTTTTTTACCAAAGGGTTTAGTCCAAGGTTTAGATTACTCTTAAAGTTGTTTCTTTCAATATGCAAAATAGAAGCAATCGTTCCGCGGAAAATTGAGCGAGCGCTTAAATCTTTAAAATAACATTTCTCGCATAAAAGTCCGCCGCGGCTTAAAGAAAATTTTGATTGGCCTAATATTCTTGTATCACATGATACGCAGGAGTCAAAGTGTGGCTTAAAACCAGATAGAGAAAGCATTTTGATTTTGAATATTGTTTCGATTTTATGAGGGTTATTGGTTAGCTCGAGCTCTTTAAGGCACTCTAGGGTTAAGTTAAAGACTTCTTCATTCTTATCTTCCGTCTGCATGACTGTAGCTACTAATTCCATCATAATGCCTTGGATACCGGCTTTCATCATGTCGGTTCTTATTTTAAAAAAGCTATTTTTTAACTCACAGGCGCTTACTAAATGTAAACTAGAAGTTCTGCTGCGGTAGAATATAATATCATTATAGGAAGAGACTTCAACGGGGCTAGCAAATTTAGCAGGTTCTTTACGGATTCCTTTAAGTATCCCGCTTAGCTTTCCGAAATCACGGGTATAAAAATCTACAATGATTGAAGTCTCCCGGAAATCCATGCGCCGTAAGATAATCCCTTCGGTTTTATGAATTGACATAAGCCGCCTCTTTCTTACGCATCAGTTTTTTTTCTTTTTTAGTGCTATCTTTATAACCTAATAAGTGCAGTACTCCATGTAAGCAGTAGAGGTTTAGTTCAAATAAAGGAGTGGTTTTGTATAGCTTTGAGTTTCTTATAGCTGTATCGGTAGAGATGATTACATCTGCAAGCATCGGGCTTTCTTTTTTCTCCGAGCCTAGATTAAAAGCTAAAACATCAGTAACTTGTCTTTTTTTTAGATATTTAGTATTAAGCCGGCGTATCTCTTTATCATCAACAAAGCAGAGAGTTATCTCTCCTCTTTTTCTTACGCCTTCACCTGCTAAGGCTTTAAGGATTATTCTTTTTATCCTTAGCGGATAGATGGGTATCTTCTTTTGAAGATTTTTTAAAATTATTTTCACTTCTCTCGTCTTGCGGATAGCTTGCCCGGATATGGTATATGCCACAGAGCAGCCGGATAAAGACTGCGGATATTTTCTCCAGGTCTTTAAGGGTTAAATCACATTCATCGAGCTGGCCGTCAATAAATTTGTTATTAATTATTTTATGTACTAGTTCTTCAATCTTTGCCGGGCTAGATTCTTTTAAGGCTCTAGCAGCCGCTTCTACCGAATCTGCTAGTAAGACTATTGCAGTTTCTTTGGAGTTGGGTTTAGGCCCGGGATAGCGGAACCCCTCTTCACTTATCTCCTGATATTCATCTACATTTTCTAATGCCCTGCGGTAGAAATAATAAACCAAGCTATTGCCGTGGTGCTGAAGAATAAAATCAGTTAAGGCAGGGTTAAGTTTATATTTTTTTGCTAATTCCATCCCTTCTTTAACATGGTTCATTATTACTAATTTGCTCATAGTGGGAGCTAAGTTACTGTGTTTGCTCTCTTCTTTTTCTTGATTTTCGCTGAAATACTCCGGTTTTTGTAATTTGCCTATGTCATGGTAATAAGCGCCAATTCTTGCCAATAAGGCATTTGCTCCTACGGCAGAGCAAGCTGTTTCTGATAAATTGCCTACAGTTAAGCTATGGTGGTATGTCCCAGGAGCTTCCTGAGCCATACGCTGAAGCAGGGGATGGTTAAAATCCGCTAATTCTAAAAGGCTGACATTAGTTGCGGTATTAAATAAGTATTCAAATACGGGTAGAATACCTAAAACAATCATACTTGAGGCTATTCCGTTAACAAACAATGTCAGGTATCTTCCGGGAAGACCTATATAAAAGTTTTCGATAAGAACTAAAGTTATCACCTGGATTATTCCGGTAAATATTCCGGCGCGAATAATAGTGCTGCGTTTACGTGCATTAAGGATAAATATGCTAGAAGAGATTCCGCTGATTAAAGAAATTAATATTGCATGTAAAGGAGATACCAGGAAAGGAGCAATGGAAAATGCAGACGCTAATGTTATTAATAAAGATACTTCCAGGTTAGAAAATAACAAAGTAGTAAGCATCGGAACTACGGAAAAAGGGATGTAGTAAACAGGGGCAGATTCTTTAATAATAAAAAAGCTAAAAACAAAGATAACTAGGAAAAGGAGTGTAAGATTAAGTAGATTGCAGTTCTTATTAGTTAGTTTTCTTGATTTTAAGTAATAGTAGAGACAAATAAGAAGCAGGGTTATAGCGAGGTTAACTCGCATAATATAGCTGAGAGTAAAAACTAGTGCGACTAGAATTAATAGCTTAAGATTTATTTTGGCCAAGAGATTTTTCATATGCCTCTATGATCATTTGGACAAGGGAGTGTCTGACAACGTCAGCGCCACTAAAATAAATAAATTTGATACCCTCAATATTGCTTAAGATGTCTTGAGCCTGTAGTAGCCCTATAGGTTTAGCATTAGGAAGATCGCTTTGAGTCATATCACCTGTAATTACTGCCTTGGAATCAAATCCTAATCGGGTCAAAAACATTTTCATCTGCTCAGCAGTGCAATTCTGGGCTTCATCCAGAATAATAAACGCATCATTGAGTGTGCGACCCCTCATGTATGCAAGCGGAGCTACTTCAATAATCCCAGTTTCCAGATATTTTTCAATGCGTTCGGCATCCATCATATCATAGAGCGCATCATATAGAGGTCGTAAATACGGCGATATTTTTTCTTGCATATCTCCTGGTAGAAAACCTAAGGATTCTCCTGCTTCAATAGCTGGACGGGTGAGAATTATTCTGCGTACCTCCTGTTTCTTTAAGGCTTCGACAGCGCAAGCCATAGCCAGATACGTTTTTCCTGTGCCGGCCGGGCCTATTCCGAAAACAATATCATATTTTTTGATTGCTTCAACATATTCGCGCTGGCCAATTGTTTTAGGCCCAATCTGTTTACCCCCTAAGGAAGAGGTGATTCCTGCTTCGGGTAGCTTTAGATCTCCAGCTTTTTTTGGTCTTTTAAAATTAGCTATAAGATAACTAAGGTCAATTTCCCCTAGTTTATCCTGGCCAGAACGGTCAGCCTCGAGAATATATTCAATCAACGCGCTAGCCTTTTTTATATTAGCAAGGGTTCCGGAGATATTGATATTATCCGCGCGCAGAGTGAGTTTTACCTTAAACTCCTTTTCAATCTCCTTGGCATTAGCATCATGAAGGCCAAAGAGCTCTTTGGCCTCGTCATGAGTGTGCAATTTTATTGTTTTATTCATAATAAAAGCTCAAGTAATTATTTAAACAGAGCTTATTTTAAATTTTCTTTTGGTTCGGTTAAAGTTACCTGTTCTGCAGCATAACCGGATAATTCAGGAATTCGTAATATTTGTCCGGGATAAACTTTATCCGGGCCCTTTAGAACATCTTTATTAGCTTCGTAGATCTTCATCCAATTCTTGCTTGTCCCGTAGAATTTTTTTGAAATTTTCTGCAGGGTATCATTTTTAGAAACAGTGTATTTCTCGAATGTTCCACTAGCTGCTGATTCTGTTGAATAAGCTGTATCTGTTGAACCAACGTTAGGCATTTGGGTATCGCAAGTCTTGGCTTTGCCCTTAAAAGGAGATCCCAGCTCGATTTCAAATACTCGGACTGTGCGCTCTGTCTTTATATCGCTAGGTTCCGCAGGAGCACTTCCGGAAAGATATCCGCGGTTACCTCTGCTTAAATCCTGGTCTATTCTATCCCTGGTTAAAGGATATGTCCTGGCTACGCAACCGGTTAACACTAAGCTTGAAGCTAAAACTAAGGTACCAAATATTACTTGTTTCTTCATTTCTCCTCCCTCTTTCTCTTGATGGTTAAATTCAATTCATTTAATTGTTTATCATCTACATCTGAAGGCGCACTGGTTAAAGGACAAACTCCTGCGCTCGTCTTGGGAAAGGTTATTACTTCCCGTATGCTTGTTTCGCCAGCTAGGATTGTTAATAATCTATCTATACCAAAAGCAAATCCTCCGTGAGGAGGAGCTCCAAATTGAAAGGCTTCCAGTAAGAATCCAAAACGGGACCGGGCATTTTCTTTATCTATTCCTATAATTTTAAATATTTTTTCCTGTAATTGCTGATTATGGATTCTAATAGACCCGCTTCCTAGTTCAGTTCCATTGAGTACTAAATCATAAGAGCGTGATTTAACTTTATCTGGAGTCTCCTCAAGTATGTTTAAATCTTCCTGAGCCGGCGCAGTAAATGGGTGGTGTTCGCTCTCCCAGCGGGATTCATCTTTGTTGTATTTGAAGAGCGGAAAATCCACAACCCAGGTAAAGGCAAATTCATTATTTAATTCCTTGCGTAAATCTGGTTTATCGGTCTTGTATTTTTCTTGAGCTTGGGCGAAAGTAATACGGTTAAAAGGCGTCTTTAGATCGATACCTTTAAGCTCTTTGAATATAAGACGCATAACTTCTTCAATAATTAAAAAGATATCTTCTTCGTCAATAAAAGACATCTCTAAATCTAACTGGGTAAATTCAGGTTGACGATCAGCTCTCAAATCTTCATCTCGGAAACACTTGGCTATCTGGTAATAACGTTCAATTCCGGCTACCATTAGAATCTGTTTAAACAATTGCGGTGATTGCGGTAGCGCGTAAAATTGTCCGGGATTAAGGCGGCTAGGTACAAGATAGTCTCGCGCTCCTTCCGGAGTTGATTTGGTGAGAATCGGTGTTTCGCATTCGATAAAATTCTGTGAATTTAGATAATTACGGATTATTTTATAAAGATTACTGCGCAACTGTAAATTGCTTAGTACTTTTTGTCTTCTTAAATCCAGATAACGGTATTTAAGGCGGGTCTCTTCGGTAATATCCAGCTCATCCCCAATTTCAAATGGAGGATTTTCGCTGCTATTAAGTATCTCCAATTCTCTGGCCAGAACCTCTACCTCTCCGGTGGGCAATTTAGTATTTATCGTCCCCTGAGGACGCTTATTAACCGTACCTTTTAATTTAACTACAAACTCATTTCTTAAGGTCTGGGCAAGTTTATAAGCCTCTCCTGATTCTTTAGGGATAAAGACAACCTGGGTAAAACCATATCTGTCCCGGATATCAATAAAAATCAGCTTACCGTGGTCTCGTCTTTTAGCTATCCAGCCGCATAGCGTTACTTCAGAGTTAACATCAGTAGCTCTTAACTCTCCGCATGTCTTTGTTCTTAACATTTTAATTCCTTTACAATATCTTCAGTTTTAATCTCTTTTTGCTCTCCTGAGGCCATATTTTTCAAGGTTAATACCCCTTTGTTCAACTCATTATCTCCGATAATTAAGCATAAGTTTGCGCCTAAGTCATTTGCTTTACGCATAGCGCCCTTTATTGATTTGTTTTCATAATCAGCATCAGCTGGAATATTATTTCTGCGTAATTCATTTAGCAAGCTTAGTCCGTATTGCTTGGCTTTTTCTCCTAGAGTTACAACGTAGACCAGGCCTTTAGTAGAGACTTCGGCCTTAAGGTTAGTTATTAGGAGGAGTCTTTCTACTCCAAAGGCAAAACCTATTGCGCTTGACTGCGGCCCCCCTAGCTCTTTAACTAAATTGTTGTATCTTCCTCCTGCTCCTAAGGCATCCTGACTTCCTAAATCCGCATGGGAGATTTCAAAAACTGTCCCCGTATAATAATCTAATCCGCGTACCAGGCGGTTGGTAACTTCGTAATTAATTTTAAGCGTATCCAGGCCGGCCTTAACTTTATTAAAGTGCTCTTTGCATTCCGGGCAGAGATATTCGTCGCGAATATCCAGCTCATTAGTTATCTTCTTGCAAGTTTCGTTTTTACAATCCAGTATTCTTAAGGGGTTAAGTTCGTATCTATTTTTACAATCATCGCAAAGCTTTTCTATTTTACTATCTAAACTTTTACGTAAGGCCTGGATTAGCTTCTTTTTGTCTTCGCTGCAGCCTAAACTATTAATTTTAATTTTGTATCCTTTGATTTGAAAATTGTGCAATAGAGTATCAGCTAAAGAAATAATCTCAACATCAAGAAACGGATCTGCCGAACCAATTGCTTCGCAACCGATGTGATGAAATTGTCTCAAACGTCCTTTTTGCGGTCGTTCAAGGCGGAACATTGCCCCCATGTAATAGAATTTGCTGAAACCGTTTGTTTTATCCAGGTTATTTTCTATATACGCCCGTACTATCGAGGCAGTCCCTTCAGGCCGCAATACATAATTTTCATCTTTATTGTTAATCAGGAACATCTGTTTCTGGACTATTTCGGTAGATTCACCTAAGGAGCGGTTAAATAAGGCCGCATCTTCAATTAACGGAGGGCGAATTTCCTTGAAATTGTATAAAGAGAAAATATTTCGGCTAGTCTCTTCCAGCTTCTGCCATATACTTAGCTCATCTGGCAGAATATCTTTTGTCCCAGATACTCTTTTAAACATATTATTTTTTGGGGTTAAACGGTTATTTTACCTTTTGTTTCATTTCTAAGCCGGATTTAAAGACTACCACTTTTCTCGGCGGGACAGGGATGACCTGATTGGTGCGCGGGTTTCTTCCTGTGCGGCTTTTTCTCTGTTTAATCTTAAAAACGCCAAAATTACGCAGTTCTATCTTTTCCCCTCGTACTAGAGATTCAATTATACAATCAAAAGTCTTCTGAACTACAAGCTTAACATCTACCTGCTTTAAGCCGGTTGTATCAGCAACTTTAAGTATTATGTCTTTTTTAGTCATTTTATGAGCCTCCCTATTTGCTAACTATAATAACAGCAAAAAGTTACGATGTCAAGGGTAAATTATTTGGAGGAGTTTTTTGGTTATACCGCAAGAGATAACCTCTCTTCTCCCAGCAGATCTTCAATGTCTTTAATTAGTTTCTCAGAAGGAGAAACATACAGGTGCTCTCCTACTACAAGCTGTGTCCTGGATTTACTCGGAGTGTCCAGATTTAAATATATAGGTATATTCCCGCGGGAGATGCTTAAAATTTCTTTTAGGCTCTCAAAAACATTCTCTCTTAAGCCGGAAAGGTTGATGCTCATGGCTGTAATTAACTTGTAAATTTCTTCAAAAGGGAAAAGATCATCAACAATAATCTTAGGGGTCTCTTCTTTTAAATTAATAGTCCCGCGGACCAATACGATAGTATTAGGCAGAATATAGCGGGATACTTTTTGAAAAGCACGGGGGAAGACCAGTAATTCAACTGAGCCATCAAGATCTTCCAGCTTAAGGATAGCCATCTTCTCTTGTTTGGCTCTGGTGGTAGTGAACTTGATTTTACAGATCAAGCCGACGATTTTTACCGTGTCTTCGTCTTTATGTTGTTGTAGCAGGTCATTTATGGAAGAAGAAACAAACCTTTTTAATTGTTTGGCATAACGTGCTAACGGGTGCCCGCTTACATAGAATCCAAGCATCTCTTTTTCAAAAGCTAATAGTTGAGGTTCCGGCCACTCTTTTACTTGAGGTATATTATTTGTAGTCGGTTTAAAGGAGTTGCTGGATAAACCCATATCAAAGAAAGAAAGCTGCCCCTTGGCTTTATCTTTTTGTGTACGTGAGGCTGATTCTAGCAGAGTATCTAATGCAGCTACCATCTGAGCTCTGGGCATATTAAAGGAGTCTAGGGCGCCGCATTTAATAAGACTTTCTAAGACCTTGTGATTGGCTAACCTCAAGTCAATACGTAGACATAAATCTTCTAACGAGGTAAACTTTCCCGATTTTCTTGTATCTACAATAGATTCAACAGCTCCTTTTCCAACATTCTTTATAGCTAATAAACCAAAACGGATAGATTTATCATCAATCACCTTAAAAAGAGCATCGCTTTCATTTATATCCGGAGGCAGAACTTCCATCCCCATCCGCTGTACTTCATTTATATATTCTACTATTTTATCAGTATTATCACGTTCTGAGGTTAAGAGCGCGGTCATAAATTCAACCGGATAGTTTGCTTTTAAGTATGCGGTACGATAAGAAATTAGCGCATATGCGGTAGAATGGGATTTGTTAAAACCATATCCGGAAAAATAATCAATTAAATCAAATATTTTGGTTGCAGTTGTTTCTCTTATCCCGTTTTTCAGACAGCCGTGAACAAAATTGCTGCGCTGTTTTTCCATAACTTCAGGTATTTTTTTGCCCATGGCTTTGCGCAGAATATCTGCTTGAGCAAGGCTGAAACCTGCTAAGGCAGAAGCAATTTGCATAATTTGCTCCTGGTAAACCATGATCCCGTAGGTTTCTTTCAGTATGGGCTCAAGTTTAGGATGTTCATATTTGATGGGGACAATATTATGTTTGCGTTTCATAAAGTCATCAAGCATACCGGAACCTATTGGCCCGGGACGGTACAGAGCAAGGAGTGCGATCAGGTCTTCAAAGCGCTCTGGTTCAAGTTTCTTTAGGAGATCGCGCATGCCAGAGCTTTCAATTTGGAATATGCCCATGGTTTGCGCACTGACCAGAAGCCGGTATGTGTTTTTATCGTCTAGCGGTACTTTATCAATTAAAATATCTTTATTCTTAGTCTCTTTTATTATCTTAACTGCTTGATCTATTACGGTGAGCGTGCGTAAACCAAGAAAATCAACTTTAAGTAAGCCGATTTTCTCAAGCACTCCCATGCTAAAGCCGGTGGTAATCTGGTCATCATTTGTTTTAAATAATGGGCTGTAGTTATTTAATGGTTTATCCGCAATAACTACTCCGGCAGCATGCACTGAGGCATGCCTATTCAGGCCTTCTAATGACAAGGCTGTGTTTATAAGCTTGGTAATTTCCGGTTCATTTTTATAAAGGTTGTTTAATTCCGGTTCGCTCTCCAGGGCTTTCTTAAGGGTCATATCAAGTTCAGGTGGGATCATCTTTGCTATACGATCTACATCTGCATAGGCTATGCCCATGACTCTACCTACATCACGTAAGACTGCACGTGCCTGCATCGTTCCAAAAGTGATAATTTGTGCGACGTTTTCCTGTCCATATTTAGCGGTAACGTAGTCAATGACCTCTTGCCTTCTTTCATAACAGAAGTCTATATCTATATCCGGAAGGCCCATACGTTCCGGGTTTAAGAATCTTTCAAATAACAGTCCATATTTTAAGGGATTTAAGTCGGTTATGCCTAGAAGATAACTTACTAGGCTACCTGCTGCTGAGCCTCTTCCCGGACCAACCGGAATTTTCTGGCTTTTGGCATAGTGAATAAAATCCCAAACAATAAGAAAATAGCTAACAAAACCCATATTCTTAATAATTTTTAATTCATGTTCCAGGCGTTCTGTAATCTCAGGGGTAATTTTATCAAACTTACTCTTTAGCCCTTTTTCGCAAAGCTCTCTTAGGAATTCTTCTTTTGTTTGACCAACGGGCGGCTCATATTTAGGCAGATGTACGCTTTTAAAATCTAATTCAAGATTGCATCGGGAAGCAATTTCGCAGGTATTTTTTATCGCTTCAGGAATATCTTTAAAAAGAGTCTTCATTTCTTGAGGCGATTTAAAGTAGAATTCATCGGTTTGTAAGCGCATACGGTTAGGATCATCCAAGGTGGTTTGGGTTTGGATGCAAAGAAGCGCATCATGGGCTGCTGAGCGGTCTCTACTTAAGTAGTGCACATCATTAGTAGCAACTAATGGTATATTTAATTCTTTACCAATTTTAATAAGATTGGCATTAACATCTTTCTGCTCAGGGATGGCATTTTCCTGCAACTCTAGGAAAAAATTATCTTTTTCCATTATGCTCCGGTAAGTGTCGGCCATCTTAAGAGCGTCGTTGTAGCGTTTTTGTATAATTAAAGACGGGATTTCTCCTTTTAAGCAGGCGCTTAATCCGATTAATCCTTTAGCGTGAAGGCTGAGTACTTCTTTATCAATGCGCGGCCGATAATAAAAACCTTCCAGGTAGGCTATCGAAACTAATTTCATGAGGTTATGATAACCGGTCTCGTCTCTTGCTAATAGTATTAGATGATTATTTGTTTCATTTAAGCCGTTGGATTCTTTATCTAGCCGGCTTTTGGGGGCAATGTATACTTCGCAACCAATAATAGGCTTAATCCCGTTTTTTTGTGCCTCTAAATAGAAATCAATAGCTCCGAACATATTCCCATGATCGGTTATGGCAAGGGAATCCATTTGATATTGTTTTGCTAATCCTAAGATTTCTGGTATTCGGCAGGCCCCATCAAGAAGGCTGAATTGGGTGTGCAGATGTAGATGAATAAATTCGTTTCGGGGCATGAGAAGAAAGGTTTTCTAAATAAAGATTAAAGGATTACCCTTGTTCGCGCTGCTCACAAGGGTTTTTCTATATCAAAGCTTAAGGTCTACCCCTGTTTGTTACGTTCATAGGGGTTCTTCTGCATCAAAACTTAAGGTTTATTCCCACTCAATGGTTGCTGGAGGCTTAGAAGAGATATCGTATACAACACGGTTAACGCCGCTTACTTCATTAATAATCCGGTTAGATATTTTTTCTAGTATCTCAAATGGTAGTTTTACCCAATCAGCAGTCATTCCGTCTAAACTGGAGACGCAGCGTAAAGCAACAACATT
>Ga0172375_10009828_pt1 | contig 12519 bp, 11 predicted proteins | sample LakKiv1m_FD_114537 | JGI IMG/M metagenome (GOLD analysis project Ga0172375, IMG submission 114537) | Freshwater microbial communities from Kabuno Bay, South-Kivu, Congo - kab_092012_11.1m | ecosystem: Environmental > Aquatic > Freshwater > Lake | place: Democratic Republic of the Congo... | reverse complement strand
TGATCCGCGCCGACTTCAAGCCCGCGGACGACGTGCGTGGAGTCCGTCAGTGAGGTCAGGAGCACAACGGGGATATGCCGGGTGGCCGGATTCTCCTTGAGCTGGCGGCACAACTCGTAGCCATCCACCTCCGGCAGCTCTCCATCGGCAATAATGAGATCCGGCTTGTGAAGGGAGACGGCCTTCAACGCCTCCTTGCCCTCGTGGGCGGTCGTCACCTCGTATCCGCTGCGCTGCAGTGCCCGGATCAAGGTGGGGTCGGACATGCGGCCGTCTTCGGCGATCAGGATGTGAATGATCTTTCTCATCAGGAGCCAAACTGCGCGCAAGAATGGCTATATTGCGACTGATCCCTGCCGGAGTCAATAGCCCAAGAGCGGGTCATACGGCGGCGATTCGGTGAGGCGGGTTTGCAGGGATCGCCAAGGGCGGGATGGGGCAGTCGAAGGCGTCGGCCACGGCGCGGATGAGCTCGGCCTCGTCGACCGTGACTTTGCGGTCGCTCGCCACACACGCGGCGCAGGCGCGCAACACCAGGCGCTTCATGAGCGGAGAGGCCGACTCGATCTCGCCGAGCGCCAGGTCCACCGCATCGAGCCCGCAGCGATCCGCCGGCCGAAGCGAAAACGGCTGGCCGGAAGGCAGGACGGCCGCGCCCGCACGGAACGCGCGGACAGCGTCTTGCTCCGTGTCGGCGCCCCAGTACGCCAGCGAGGAGAGCAGCGTGCTGACCGGCTCCGCCAGCGACCGCGCGCCATAGAACGTCGTCGGCACCGTCCGCGTCTTTCGAAAGACGGGATCGAGGCGGCGTCGGATCATGCGCTGGAGCATGTACTCGAAGAGGCTGATCGCGTTGTCGCCGGCGATCGTCGCGTCGAGGCGGCGTCGGAACGCCTCATAGCGCTCGGCCGTTGTGTCGCGCAGTCCGGCGACGGCCAGCGCGGCCAGGGGTGCGCGAGCCGGGCCGGGCAGCACGTCAACGGCCGGGAGAACGGCCGCGACGCCGTCCGCAGGGCCGCTGTCGCCTCCTTCGCGCAAGGCGGCCAACTGCCGCGAACGCAGGGCCGCGTCGGACGAGAGCAGAAGCGCCAGCAGAATGGCTTCGGCCTCGACCGGTGACTGCGCGGCGGCACGAAGCGACTCCGGCAGGCCGGTGACCGACGCCTCCGCAAGAGCCAGGCCGTCGGCGTCGAGTTCCCCCGCCAGGCCGATCATCCCGGCGCCGTCAGGCGCAACGTCGGCCATGGCGGCGACCGGTCGCGCCGGCGGCGCCGAACGGCGGCTCACGGCGCCCTCCGGCTCCGCATCGGGCACGGCCAGAAGCGAAGGGTCAATCCGGCGAATGCGTTCCTCGATGGGCGGGTGGGTCGCCATCAGGGAGACCCACGCGTTCGCCAGGCCGTCGGCGAAGAACAGGTGGCTGGCTTCCTCGGCATGAACGGCGCTCAGCCTGGAGCCGCGCCGCTTCCAGATCTTCCGCAGCGCCGAGGCCAGGCCGGAGGGATTGCGCGTGAACTGGACCGACGCCGCGTCGGCGAGAAACTCCCGCTGCCGCGAGACGGCGCTCTTGATCAGCTTCGCGAAGAAGACCCCGACGTAGCCGATCGCCATCAGCAACACGGCCAGCAGCAGGATGATGACGATCCCGCCGTTGCCCTTGCCCGAGCGCGACCGGGTCCGCGTGCGTCCCAGGACGCGCAAGGTTCCCTGCCCGATGAGCGCGATGAGCAGGATGCCGAACAGCACGCCCATCAGGCGGATGTTCAGGCGCATATCGCCGTTGAGGATATGGCTGAACTCGTGGCCAATCACGCCCTGGAGTTCGTCGCGGGTGAGTGTCTCGAGGGTTCCCCGCGTCACGGCGATCACCGCGTCGCGCGTGTTAAATCCCGCCGCAAAGGCGTTGATCGCGTTCTCCTCGTCGAGCACATAGACGCGGGGAATCGGCGTTCCGGAAGCGAGGGCCATTTCCTCCACGACGTTCAGCAGGCGCCGTTCCGAGACATCCCGCGTGTTCGTGAGAATGGCGCGCCCGCCGAGCAGGCCGGCGACGGCCGCTCCGCCTTGCGCGAGCTGCGCGATCTTGTACACCGTCCCCGAGAGCACGATCAGGCCGGTGCCCGCCAGCACGGAGAAGAAGCGGACCGGATTCCAGTCGAGCCAGGCGGCGCTACCCGCGTCCCCCCCGAGGGAGAACGCGAACGAGACGGCCAGGTAGACCGCCACGACGATCAGGGCCACCGCCATGACATAGTAGAAGACGAGCAGCGACGTCTTGCGACGAGCGACTTCCTGTTGCTCGAAAAAGTCCATGCCCGGACCGGACGGGTGGTCAGAACTGGACCTTGGGCGCTTCGCGTTGAACGGCGTCGGTGACCTCGAACAGCGTGGCCGGTCCGAACCCGAACGCGCCGGCAACGAGCACGGCCGGAAAGGACTCGCGGGTCGTGTTGTAGGTCATGACCGCATCGTTGTAAGCCTGCCGCGAGAAGGCCACCTTGTTCTCGGTGGAGGTCAGCTCTTCCATTAACTGCATCATCGTCTGGTTCGCCTTGAGGTCCGGATACTGTTCCGCGACGGCGAACAGGCGGCCGAGTGCGCCGGTCAGCGAACTCTCGGCGCCCATCAGAGCTTGCATGGCGGCGGGGTCGCCCGGGTTCACCGCGGCCGCGCGGACGGCGGTGGCGGCCTGGTTGCGCGCCGCGACCACGGCTTCCAGCGTCTGCCGCTCGTGCTTCAGGTAGGCCTTGGCCGTCTCGACCAGGTTCGGAATCAGGTCATAGCGGCGTTTGAGCTGCACGTCGATCTGCGCAAAGGCGTTCTTGAACGCGTTGCGCAGGCGGACGAGGCCGTTATAGAGCGAGATGAGCCACAAGACGACAAGAACAACGATTCCGAGAACAACCCACATGGCGATGCTCATGACGACCCCCTTCGTTGGTACTGCCGACACATTACGGCATGGGCGCGCCGTGTCAACCCAAACGCAGGAGCGATCAGCGCCGGATGCGGACAGGCGGCGAGGCGGGCGCGGGCGTCTGGGGTTTGACCACCCAGCGGTCCGAACCGGGCCCAGCGACAGAGATGAGCACCGCCTTGACGGTGCCCACCACGGGAATGCCCGCCTCCACGCGAACGCAGAACGCCCGGGCGTCGCATGTGACCCACGCGGTAAGCTTCCCCTTCCGCACGAACAGGCCGTTGAACTGCGCGGAGGGATCCACCCGCGCGCACGCCACGTCGCCGTAGTCAGCCACGTCCACGGTTTCGATCGCCTCGGTCTTCAGGGTCAGGTCATACACCTTGCCGTCGGTCAGGACACGGTGATGTCGGTTGGTTCCCACCTCGAACCGGCCGCGACGCATCGCATACATGAACGTCACGAGATCGAGGACGTTCGTGTCGATGGCGATCTCCTGGACCGTCTTCTTCGTGAGGCGGTCCCAGCGGGCCACCCCGCGCGCGTAATCGAAGGAGGTGAGCTCCCGCTTTGTGTGCCGTCCCTCGCGCAGGTCCATGAAGAGCGTGACCGGCAGGAAGGACACGGGATCGATCACAACCTGGATCGTGTCGTCCACCGGATACAGCGAGCTCAGGACCTTGTTGCTCCGGGTCCGGATCGTGATCTCCAGCAGACGTTTCCCGTCGTCCTCCAGCCAGCGTGAGGACGCGATCGACTCCCCCACCGGAATCAGGCCCCAGGAAAGGTGGTAGGTCAGCGTCTCCCCGACGGGAAACCACAGCCCGTTCGTCGCGTCGCTTGCCGAAGCCGAGGCGGCCGGCACGGCATTCGTTGCGCCCCCCTCGCCGTCGGCACGGGCCGCGACGGCAAGAAGCAGGAGCGCAGCCACGACGTATCCGGCCCGGGTCATTTTCATCCCTTGATCGGCATGGGGTTGCAGAGATTGCGTTTGCTGTCCGCAACGCGGCCGCAGTTAAAGCACATGTACTTGGGATTCTCGACCCGTTCCTTGATCTCGTCGAACTTCCCTTCGCTCGCCAGCACGCACAGATGCCCCTTGTGTCCCGCCTTCGCGCATTTCTTCATGATTGCGTCTCCCTTTCGATGAACTCCCTACCTTGTTTCGTTCCCCGCGTCCGATGGTTGTCCGGCGTCTGCCGGCGAATCCCCCTTCGCCGGCTCGGATGGCGCCGGCTCGGGCGTCCCCTCGGCAGGCGGCGGCTTCTTCTTTCCTGTCGGATCGATGCCGAGCATGTCCATGACTTCCTGCTCCACCTGCGCGAGTTGTTCGAGGCGGAGTCCGGGATCGAGAACGACAAACGTCTCGCCCGACTTGCGGTGCTCGTACACGCGCGAAAGCAAGCCGTCCTCGCGCAACTGCACGTCACGCTCCACGAACACCCGGGTGCGCTCCAGCATGATGGTGAGGATAAAGATGACGTTTCGCCGGGCCTCGGGCTCCTCGGCGATGAGGCGGCGCAGCAACGTTTCGGCGTTCTCTTTCTTCAGCGGCGCTTCCGGCTGGGGCGGCGGCGCGTGGAAGATTGCACGCCAGTCGCTGTAGGGCGCGGAATCGGTTTCCACCGTCGGCCAGCACACGGAGCAGTAGTCGCCGCGCTGGTACCGGCCCTCGACAACGGTCAGGGCGGAATGGTAGACCTGCCTGTCCTCAAAGGGCTTTTCGCAGCGCACGCAGGCGCTGGCCCTCGGCTTGATGTCCCAGTCCTGAGCCACGGTTCGATTCTCCTCAGTCCATCCCCTGCCATGTTCCGGCCAGATCGTAGCCGCCGGCGCCGGTCAGCGCGACGCGTCCGAACGTGCCCGGCCTGGCGTCCGCCGGAACGCCGCTCACGGCCACCGTCCCGTCCACCTCGGGCGCCTGGCGCGGCGTGCGCGCGGTCCACACAGTATCGCGTCCGGCGGCGGGACGTTCCAGCAAAACTTGAACCTCGCGTCCGACCTGGGCGGCCAGTCTGCGCTTCACGATCTGCTGCTGCGCGCGCAGGACCCGCTCGCGCCGGCGCTCGGCCGCGGCCGTGGCCGGCCGGTCCGGCAGGCGTTCGGCGGCCGTCCCGGCCTCGGGCGAGAACACGAACGCGCCGAGGTGGTCGAACTGCGCTTCGCGCACGAAGCGCAGGAGATGCCGGACGTGCGCGTCCGTCTCGCCGGGATAACCGAGCAGGCAGGTTGTGCGCAGCGCGATGTCGGGCAGGACGGCGCGGGTCCTCGCGGCCAGCGCGGAAACCGGAGCCACCGTATCCGCCCGCCGCATGGCGAGCAGGATGTCGGGGTGGCTGTGCTGGATCGGCACGTCCAGGTAGTGGCAGACCTGCGGAACGGCGGCCATTGTGTCGAGCAACGCGCGCGTGACGCGCACGGGAAACCCGTACAGCAGTCGGATCCAGAACCGACCTCCGATCCGACCGAGTTCACGAAGGAGAGCGGTCAGATCCGTTCCGGCCTTCAGGTCCATGCCGTAGGCCGTGGTGTCCTGCGAAATGAGGTTCAGCTCGCGGTATCCCGCGGACAACAGCGACTCGGCCTCCTTGACCACGGCGGCCATGGGCCGCGAACGATAGCGACCGCGAATGTCGGGGATCGCGCAGAACGCGCAGCGGTGGTCGCACCCTTCAGCGATCTTGAGGAACGCGTACGGCCCGCCGCTGAAGACAACCGGCTTGCGGCCGGGCTCGAAGAGGGCGTCCGGTTGGGCGGTGACTTCCACGATGCCGGCCCGCCCGCGCGCGAGCGCGCGCACGACAGCGCCGATGCGGCGGAGCTGGTCCACGCCGATCACCGCATCCACGCCGGGAAACTGCCCGCGCAGGGCCTCGCGTTCACGCTGGGGCAGACACCCGGCCACAATCACGGCCCGGCACCCGCCGCGGGCCTTGCGGCGACACGCCGCACGAATCGCATCGCCGGACTCCGTCCGGGCATCGCGAATGAAGGCGCATGTGTTGACGACAACGACGTCGGCCTCATCCGGCGAGGGCGCCAGGCGGATGCCGTCTTCCAGCAGTGAGCCTGCCATGATTTGGGAGTCCACGAGATTCTTGGCGCAGCCCAGACTGACAAAACCGACGGATAGCGAAGACGGCATCAGCGGACGTAGTGCGGGGGCGGTTCGACCACAAGATGGAGCCGTTCCTTGATCGGACCGCGTTGCACTTCCTTGGTTGCGGGCGCGGAGCAGTTGGATATCAATACGATCAAGAGAATGAGCAGCACCAGAACGGCGGCCCCAACCCCAATCGTCCGCCTGAGGAGCGCTTCGCGTTCGCCCGACAGGCGGGGCGGTTCGTCGGATTCCTCGCGCGGCGCGCGGCGACCCGCAGGCGCGGGCGCCGGGCGGGGCGAAAAGCCGGTTCGGGGCGGGCGCGAGATCGGCGGCGGCGCGAAGAGCGCATCCGATTCCGCCGGAAGCGGAGCCGGCTCTGCCGGGCCGGGAACGGCGTGGGGACCCGGCTGGTCGACGTCCGCCGAATGCGGAACGGGTTCGGGCTGGGCAGGCGCCGTCTTCGACGCGAAGGCAAACAGGTCGTCATCGGATGTTGGCGCCCCGATGGACGCACCCGGTTCCGGCGCGGCCGGCAACGATGGGCTCGGCGGTTGCGGCGTCGCAGCCGGTTCAGGTTCCGCGGCCTTGACCGGAGCGGGCGGCTCGGTGGCTGCCGCCGGTCCCGGAGCGGGTGGATGGACTTCGCAGGCGGAAGGCGATGCGACCGGCGGCGGCGCGGGGTCGGCCTCCAGCCAGGTTTCCACCGACCGGGAGGCGGAGGGAGCGGTGACAGCCGTACCGGGCAGCGGAGACGGCTGCGGCTTCTGCGAAGCCGGCGCCGTGGGCCGGGCGGGCGGACGCGTCGGTGGCCGTCCGACGGCCATCGAAGGCGGCGGCGCGGACTGCTCCTGGTTCAGCCGGGCCATATACTCGTCGATCAGCGGTTTGGGATCGAGGCCCACGGCTTCCGCGTACAGCTTGATAAAACCGCGCCCGTAGACGGGCGCGGGGAACTTGCGGAAATTCTCCGCCTCGATCGCCTCGACGACCTGGACTTTCATCCGCGTGGCCGCGGCCAGTTGTGACATCGTCATCTGGCGGCGTTCGCGGGCTTCACGCAATGTGCGGCCGAGCGGCATGGCTAGGGAACCCCCTCTTCTGTGGGTGGATTATTCGGGATCTCGCCGTCCAGATCAATCAGGATCTCCCGCGGATCGGAGCCGCGGGGCGGACCGACCACGCCGCGTTCCTCAAGAATGTCCATGATGCGCGCCGCGCGGGTGTATCCGATCCGAAGCCGGCGCTGAAGCGACGACGTGGAGGCCCGGCGTGTCTCGCGGATGATCTGGACCGACTGCTCCAACAGTTCATCGTCCACCGAGTCGCCGTCATCGCCGGAAGCCGAGGTCCCGGCGGACTTCTCCAGCTTCTCCTTGATTTCGACTTCGTACTGCGGGGTCCCCTGGCCGCGGACGAAGTCCACCACCTTGCGGATTTCCGGGTCGGAGACCATGGCGCCCTGGGCGCGGATGAGCTTGCTGCTACCCGGCGGCAGGAAGAGCATGTCGCCGCGCCCGAGCAGCTTGTCCGCGCCCGCCGTGTCGAGAATGGTACGGCTGTCCACCTTTTGGGCGACCTGAAACGCGATGCGCGCGGGGAAGTTGGCCTTGATCGTGCCGGTGATGACGTTCACCGACGGGCGTTGCGTGGCGATGATCATGTGGATGCCGACCGCGCGCGAGAGCTGGGCCAGGCGCGCGATGCAGTTTTCGATCTCGGCCTGGTCCGCCAGCATCAGATCGGCCAGCTCGTCGATCACGACCACGATATACGGAACACGCGCCGGGATGGGCTCGTTCTCGCCCGAGGCGCCGAACAGGTCGCCCTGCGTGGCCACTTCGCGGCTATTGTAGCTCTCGATGTTCCGTACGCCGACCTTGGCGAAGAGCTTGTAGCGCTTCTCCATCTCGTTGATGGCCCAACGCAGGCCGATCGCCACCTTCTTCGGATCGGTGATGACCGGCACGACGAGGTGCGGCAGGTTGTTGTAGGGCGCGAACTCGACAATCTTCGGGTCCACGATGATCAGCCGGAGTTCGGCCGGGCTTCGCGCCATGAGCAGGCCGGCCAGGATCGAGTTCATGCAGACGGTCTTGCCGGATCCGGTTGCGCCGGCAATCAGGAGATGCGGCATACGGGTTAGGTCGGCCACCAGATCCTTTCCGCCCACGTCCTTGCCCAGCACCAGCGGGACCGCGGCCCGTCCCTCGCGCCACACCGCGCCTTCGAGCACTTCGCGCAAGGTCACCAACTTCGCGATCTGGTTCGGCACCTCGATCCCGACCACGCCCTTGCCGGGAATCGGCGCCTGGACGCGTACGCTCGATGCTTTGAGCGAGAGGGCGATGTTGTTCGTCAGGCCCGCGATCCGCTCCACGCGCACGCCGGGCGCCGGCAGCAGCTCATAGCGCGTGACGACAGGACCGACCTCCACATGCGTCACCTTTGCCTCGATTCCAAAGTCCAGCAGGGTCTCGACCAGCACGTGCGATGTGGTCGCCGTATCGGCACGCAGGCCGGTTTCGTCCGCGGGCGCATGGCTCAGGAGATCCATCGGCGGAATGTGATAGACCGCCGGCGCGGGGCTGGCCGGAGCGGTATCGCGAGCCGGCGACGGCGTCGGCCGGGCGGGTTTGGCCGGAGCGGCCGGAGCGGTTTGGGCGGCCGGAGGCGAGGCAACCGCAACGGCGACTGCGGGCGCAGCGGGCGGCGGGGCCGGTTCCGCCGGTTTCGGCGGCGGTTCAGGTTTTGGCGGCCGTGCTGGCGGTGGAGGCTGAACAGGGGTTGGCGCCGACGCACGCGTCTTGACGGGAGCAACGGGCTGCCGGACGGGCTGGACGAGCGAGGGCGTGGCGGGTTCCTGCGCCGGCAACTGCTCGCGCCAGCGCCGCCGGCGTTCGGCCACGGCGGCCAGGGTCGGATCGACCGCCCGTCCTTTTGCCTGCGTCTCGGCCGGCTGCGGCTCGGCGGCGGCCCGCGCGGGTCGGGCGTAGTCGGGCGCTTCCGCGGACGGCGCCTCGCCGCTGCCACGCCAGTGCTCGCGGGCGCGATGCCACGCAGCCGCCACGTTTCGGGCTTCGAACAGCATAACCAGCGAACCCACCAGGACGACTGTCAGCAGGAGCCCGGCGCCAAACGGACTGAGAAAGCGCACGAGCAGGGCCTGGACAAGCAGTTGATCGACGAGACCGCCGGCGGGCGGAAGATTCAACTTCGTGTACAGCGGATCGAGCCAGTCGGTCCGCAGTTCCAGCAGGGCGGTCAACGCCAACGCCGTCGCGATCGACCAGGCGGCGCGGGGCCAAATCCGTTCGTCGCCTTCCATCATCAGCAGCATGGCCAGGGCGAAACACAAGACCGGCACAAGGTAGGCGCCGACGCCGAATCCCATCAGCAGGAGAAACGAAAACCACGCGCCGGCCGGTCCGATGAGGTTCACGGGCGGCGTGTTCGGGGGCGTCTGGTACAGGCTGATATCACGCCAATCGTAGGAAAAGAGCGCGAGCATCGCGAAGAGCGTGACGCCGAGCAGGGCGGCGCCCCCCCCGTAACGCAGACCTCGTCCCGTCCGTTTCTTGTTCTCAGTCATTGCGCGTCGCTTTTTGGATGTCCACATCGACCGTCGCCACCTTCGGTTCAAGCTCACAGCGCAGATCCGAAACCACCGGCAGAAGCGGCCGGATGGGCAATTCGTAGCGGCCGGAGGCCAGACCCCGCACGTCGACGTAGGCCGCGAGCGTCCCGGCGGCCGCCTTTTCAACCACGTCCGCGCGTCCGGAGAGCGTCAGCTTGACATCGGCCGGATCCGGCTTGACCCGGCGGGCCTCGGCCAGCGGGTCGGACAACACGAGCACCGGCACGCGTTCCAGGGTCTTCTCCATGGACTCGGTGACGATTCGCACGTCCACCCGGATTTCCGAAGGCTTGATCTTCGCGAGCCACGTGTTGGACGGCGGAAGCACTTTCACCTTGCGGGTGAACGACGCGATACGGCCGTCCACGTCCACGGGCTCGGTCATCAGCGTGTCCTGCTCGCGGAGCCGCTGGCGGGGCCCGGTGATCTTGACCGTCTTGGGCGTGTAGTCGATTTCCACGTGCCCGACGAGCGGCGTGCCGACGGCCACAGGCTTCTGGACAGAGACGTCCTTCTCTTCCTGCCGATCGAAGAACAGCGTGACCGTGGTCGGCGCGATCCGCTCGACGCGCGCGCCGGACGCGCCTTCCACGTCGCGCGGCGAAAGCGTGATCCGTTCGTAACCGGCCGGGCCGGTGGGTTTCGGGCGCATGAGGACACGAAGCTGCTTTTGGTCGATCCGGCGCAGGTCCTCAGGCGCGCCCCGGAACGTGATCTGGACGGACTTCGGGTCCTTGTCGAGCAGGGCGACGCCCGGATCGTCCACGTTCACCACCACGGGCGTTTCGTAGACCACTTCGTAGCTCGTGGCTCCGCGGATGGCGTAGTAGGCAACGACGGCGAGGATGGACGCGATCGTCTTCAGGCGCCAGTTGTTGGCCACGGTCTTCTTGATGCGGCTCAGCCTAGACACGGCGATTCTCCTCCGTGGGCGGGGTGTCCGTGGCCGCGGGCTCCGACGACGGGATCGGCTTGGCGTCGGAAAGCCCGCGGTTCTTGCGCAACAGGCCCTTCCACCAGGTAACGACCGGACGTTCGCTCAGCAGGAGCGAATCGAGAATGCGCCGGAGCCGATCCTCGTCGAGTCCCCGGCTGAGCCGGCCGCGGTACGCCACGGAAATCGTGCCCGTCTCCTCGGAGACGACAATCACGACCGCATCGGTTTCCTCGCTCAGACCGATGGCCGCACGGTGGCGCGTGCCCAGTGTCTTCAGAAGATCGGAGCGGAATGACAGGGGAAACACGCAACCGGCGGCCGCAATGCGGTCGCCCGAGATGATCACCCCGCCGTCGTGCAGGGGCGTGTGCGGGAAGAACAGGGTCGTCAGGAGTTCGGGCACCACCGGCGCGTTGAGCAGGGTCCCCGTTTCCTGTACCGAGCGGGTCCCGATTTCCCGCTCCACGGCGATGAGGCCGCCGACCTTGTTCTCGGCCAACGCCAGGGACGCCTGCACGAGGTGATCCACCAGCGTTCGGCGATCCATCGGGTGAGACAGCACCGGCTGCCGGCCGAGTTCGGCCAGAGCGCTGCGGATTTCGGGCTGGAAGATGATGAGGATCGCGATGGCCAGATACACCCAGAACCGCCGCAGCAGCCACGCCAGGACATCAAGGTTGAAGAGCTGCGTGAGGCCGATCAGGACCAGGAGCAGCAGCAGTAGGCCGATCAGGACCTGCGCGCCGCTGGTTCCGCGGAAGAAGAGGAACAGGCCATAGATCCCGCAGGCCAGCACGGCGATCTGAAACAAGCCCGTCAGGCCGATGTCCTGCAAGCTGCCCCACGACCAGACCATCCATTCCATTGCCGGCATTTCAGCGTTCCCCTGCCCCGGCCGCCGCGATGGCGGCGGCCACGCGCGCCGCGTCCCGCGTCTGCGCCACATCATGCGCGCGCAACACGTGCGCGCCCTTGAGCACGGCCGCCGCGGCGGCCGCCAGGCTGCCGGCCAGGCGCTCGTCCGGCGCGCGGCCCGTCAGCTCCCCGATAAACCGCTTCCGCGAATGTCCCACAACCACCGGCCTCCCCAGCGCCGCGAAGGCGTCCAGCCGCGCCAGCAGCGCGAGGTTGTGGGCGGTGGTCTTGCCGAATCCGATGCCCGGATCAACCGCCATCGCCTCCACCGGCACACCGGCCTTGCCCAGCGCCTCGATCCGGCGCGCCAGGTAGTCGCGCACCTCCGACACCACGTCGGCGTATCGAGGATCCGCCTGCATCGTGCGCGGATTGCCCCGCATGTGCATCAGCACCACGCCCGCGCCGGCGTCCCGCACAACGGCCGCCATCTCTGCGTCCATCGTGCAGGCCGAAACCTCGTTAACGATGTGTGCGCCCGCCCGCAGTGCCGCCTGCGCCACGCTCGCCTTCGTCGTATCCACCGATATCGCCGCCGCGGTCCGCCCGGCCAGCCCTTCGATCACGGGTAGAACCCGCCGCCGCTCCTCGTTGGCGTCAACCGGCCTTGCTCCCGGCCGGGTGGACTCGCCACCGATGTCCAGAATATCCGCTCCGGCCTCCGCGAGAAGCCGCGCGTACGCCACCGCGGCGGAGGCCCCCCCGAGCCGCCCGCCGTCCGAAAACGAGTCGGGCGTCACGTTGACGATCCCCATGATCAGCGGCGGCCCGTCAAGGGTCAGCCGCCGGTCACGACACAGCCACTGGAGGCTTGGCTTCACCGGGTACCGGAAGAGGCGGCGGAACGACGGTGGCGGCCGCCTCTGCCCGTTCGGCCTCCGTGCGGATGTGTCCGTGCCGGATCAGGTCTTCCGCTTCCCGACCGTCCAGCGTTTCCCGTTCGAGGAGCACCTGCGTGAGCAATTCCAGCTTGTCGCGGTTGGCCGTCAGCAAGTCCGTCGCCCGCTGGT
>Ga0172375_10009827_pt1 | contig 12520 bp, 7 predicted proteins | sample LakKiv1m_FD_114537 | JGI IMG/M metagenome (GOLD analysis project Ga0172375, IMG submission 114537) | Freshwater microbial communities from Kabuno Bay, South-Kivu, Congo - kab_092012_11.1m | ecosystem: Environmental > Aquatic > Freshwater > Lake | place: Democratic Republic of the Congo... | reverse complement strand
TTGTGGAGCTTGAGGCCACCGTGCAGGATCGCGACCGGAACCAGGTCCTGCGCAAGGCCGAGCGTTACCGGCTGGACAAGGCCGCTCATGTGGTTCGTCTGGATGTGACGCCGCAGGCGCGCGCCGCAGGTCCCTTCTTCCTCGTGTACCAGCTTACCGACGAGAAAGGCGAATCCCTGTGTCGTCGCGAACTGCGTTTCGCCTGCCCCAACGCCGTGATCCCGCTCACGTCCATGCAGTCGGACCGGCGCCTCGACTGGTACCGCGCCGCTTCCATGTCCCCGGAAGACGTCGGGTTTGGCGGCAACTACGTGAGTACGCCGTTCAGCGGAAAACACGACGTGCAGCCGGCCCTGTTCGACGAGGAGGTCGTTCACTCCCCCGGCCGCGCCCTGCGGATGGACTATCGCGCCGGGATCCGAACGCACGTGTTCAGTAATCTGGAAATGCCCGGCTTTCCGGTCCGCGCCTACATCTGGGTGAAGGGAAACAAGTCGGGCGACACGCTGGCCGTCACGTTCCGCGACATGATCGAGCTGGCCGCGAAACAATGGGAACGACAAGTACATCGTACCAGTGCCACGGTCTGCACGTTGGATTTCGACGACTGGAGGCGATTCGAGGTGCCCGTGCTTGGAGACGGACTTCAGGAGGCAAACCGCAACGAGAACCCTCAGGCTCTTTCCCTCCCCATCTATCTCCTGGCCTTCTCGGTGGAATCCCGCGCGGGAAAGGGAGGGGCGACAGAAGAACGGACAATCTGGCTCGATGATCTCGCCGTCGAAACGCAAGTCGCGCTGAACGAGCGGATCTCGATGGAACTGCGCGCCGACACGCCAGACGCGCAACTGCGCCCCGACGGGAAGATCTTCGTGGGGACCGGCAACGGAACCGGCGCAACGTTTTCAGACGGAAAGCTGCAGGTCACAGTCCGCGATCGGCACGGGAACGACGTGTTTGAAGTCAACCAGGAACTGACCGTGGACGCCGATTCGTTCGCCTTCGCCGAAATCCCGATGACGCGCATGGCAGAGGCGCGACCGGACGGACCGGTGACCGTGGAATCGACGCTTGTGGTTCCGTCGGCCGGCCTGCGTGTCCGCCGCTCGCTGATGTTGAAGGCGGACAAACACGCAGCCGTCTTCTGGGACTTCGAGGACCGACAGAACTACAACAACGGCGATCTTCAGGGAGACGGCAGAACCCGCGGCGTCGGCGGCAGGCCCGTCGCCGGCGGCGCCGACGGTACGCTGCAGTCACTGGCAGTCAAGGCTCCGACCAACGCCTACAATAACCTCATCCTCCATCCGGCCCTGCCGGGAGTACCGGTACGCGTGGAGATGATGGTCAAGGGCGCTTCGACGCCCGTACGACTCAAGACGCAGTTCGTAGACGCCGGCCGCACCGGGGTCACCGAGCTTCCGTTCAATCGCTTTCCCGCGACCGAAGTCCTGGTGGACTGGCAGGCTTGGCGCCGCCTGTCGTTCGCCGCACCCGCGATTCCACCCTCGTACGACGATGGGGCGAGATCCTTCCTGCTGGAGCCGGGCTACCCATTGAACCTGGTCCTGTCCGTTCGTGCGGCCGGGGCAGAGCCCGCGGAGATCCTGGTGGACAGAATCACGGTACATACGCATCTCGACGATGCGGAGAGCGTCACGGTGAGTCCGGCATATCCCGACGAAAAGAACATCATCCCGCCTGATGCGCCGCTAGCGCTTGTTATTCGCAACTGGCGGACGGCGGCACTGAAACGCAATGCGAAGCTCCGCCTGTTTGACATTCACGGCAGGCTGGCATTCGAGGAGTCCCGCGCCCTTGAGTTTCCGGCCGGACAAGCCGTCGTCCCCGTCTTCGTTCCAAGCCTTCCCCGAGGACTGTACAACCTGGAGGTAACCGGCGTTGCCACGAACCCGGTACGCGAACTGATTGTGTGCGTGGACACGTCGGCCTACTTCGGCCCCACTGCGGAATCGCTGCTCGCTGACCTCCCGGCGCTGGAACGGCAGCTCGGGATGGCCACCCGCCGGCTCTACCTCGACTGGGACAGTTCCGAGCACGTGCCTGGCCTGTGGCATTACCAGTGGTTCCACAACATGGTCACAGGCGCTTCAGACGGCGGGAAGTACCGGATTGCGCCTGTTCTCGGTTTCTCGGCCGACTGGGCGGGACCGGAGAAATGGGAAGAGGTGCGGAAGAAGGAGTACATGCGGTTCACCGGGAACCATGCACAAGTCCCGGTTCGCATGACCGACTGGAGCACCTATGTGCGTGAGGCGGTGCGCGAATTCGGCCCGCGGGTCGCAGCCTGGGAGTTCTGGGAAAACCCCGATCGCCGCGGCGCGGCCAGTTTCGTGCCGCCGGAACGCTATCGGGAGATGCTGTCAGTCGTTCGCAAATGGGTTGATCTGTACGACCCGAAGAAGCCCGTCATCGCAGCGGGGTTCTCAGCCGACACCGTGTACGGCTATCTCCAAGGCATTCCCGAGTCCCACAAACTGCCGTTCGATTTCCTCGGCGTTGTCTTCAACATCGGCGAACTCGCCCCCGAGGCCGCCGATATGGAGGGCTTGCTGGACGATCTGGACAGCCTGTTGAAGCTGACCGAGACCCGCCGCGGCCTGGACGTGTCTCAGCTCGATTGGCCGGTCGGAAACCTGGTTTCAACGATGCAGCAGGGGGCTTACCACGCGCGGGCGTCGCTGATCATGAACCGGAACATCCGGGAGCCTCACCGTTTCAAGCTGGTCAACGACGGCGAATCGATCGAGGGCTACGGGGTATTCTATCGAGCGTCGTACGGCAACAGCCCGAACGTGCAGGGACTCCGGCCGATCTACTTCCCGAAGCCGGCCTATTTCGCCATCGTCTCGACGCGCCGGATGCTGGAAGGTAGCCGGTACGAAGGATCCGTCCAGGTGCCCGACCGCGACCCGGAGTCCAACTACGCGTACCTCTACGAAAAGCCAGGCGGCACGCGTCTGGCTGCCCTCTGGCGCGCACGCGGCGAGCCGCGTGTCTACCGCACCCCGAGTGCCTGGAAAGGCGCAACCTACACGGACGCCTTCGGAACCCCCATGCCGCCCGCGGACACGGTACGCTTCAGCCCCGTTCCGCTGTTCGTGACATTCCCGCCGGACCGAACGGCCGCCCAGATCCTGCACGAATTGCGAACGCTTGAGCCCGTCGACGGGCAAGATCGGGTTCTTCTCGCGCTGATGACGGCCGAGCCGGATTCCGCCGCCCGCGCGGAATATCGCGCCACCGGCGCCTCAGCCGAGCCAACGATCCGTCGGGGCCGCCGTCTTATCGGAGGCGGTCCGATCGAGAGGACCTTCCTGGACGGGATTACCCAGGAGGCGTTCGCCTTCACGACTGACAAGGCAGGTGCGTGCCGGCTTACGCGCACCTGGTTCTGCGAAGACGGCCAGACCGGGACCGTACTCTCGGTATCGCTCAACGGCGGCCCCACACAGCGGTGGGACCTCGCATTCTCGGAGACAGGCCGGAAGCTGAAGCAGGGCGGAATCCGGGAGTCTTCATGGCTTTTGTCGGAGGTCATGCCTGGCAAGAACAAGCTTTCGATCCACCACGAGCGGCCAGGAAGCACTGCCGGCTGGACGGTGTCCCCGCAGGGATCGGAGCCGGTGGATCTGGCCTTCTGGGGACCCATCAGCGCAGCGCAGCCGAAGGGATTCCCGCTGGCCACGCGTAGCGCCATCGGTACGCCCTTGCGCATCGGCGAACGATCGTTCGCCACCGGAATCGGGACGTTGTCACCCGCTTACCTTGAGTACCCGGTGGATCGGCGCTTCGCGCGATTCGAGGTCACGGTCGGCGTGGACGCCGCCGCGCGCGGCCGGGGCAGCATGATCTTCAGCGTGTTCGGCGACGGACGGTTACTGGCAACCTCGGGCCCCATGACCGGCTTCTCGCCGCCTAAAACGTTGATCGCAGAAGATCTCGGCGGCATCTCGCGCCTCGCCCTGCGTGTCGTAAACGCCGAGAAAGAGACAGCGGATGGCCTGGCCGACTGGGTGGAAGGGAAGCTGTATCCAAGGAGCGGGGAGTAGCGTGAGGGCTGGAACGGCGGCACTTCGGGGTGATGGCGGGGCGCATCTGCGATTCGATGACGCTTCCGGGTTTGTGGGGGGATTGCTCATTGATCCGGGGCTGGCTTTCCCGATGTGAAGTGAAGACGACGACGCGCCTCACTGCATAGGAAACGGATTCGAATACCCTGTCGAAGCCGCGTTTTCAACAGACAAAACGTACGATGACGAGGCACGACCTTACCCGCCGAAGGCGGTGGCGACCGATTGTGGGCATTTCGTTGCCCGCGTACTCGCGGGACGCGGAAAATGCGCGTTCAGACGGCTTCGAGCGCGGCGTTGCCGCAGGCGCCGCTGGGTACGCACCCGCGGCGCCTGCGGCAACGCCGTGATCGAGGCCGTATCAACGCGCAGTTTTCGCGCGAAATGCCCACAATGCTGTGTCCGGTTACCGTAGCCTCTTGGCGAAGACGGGCCTCGGCCCAAGCCGGCACAGCAACGGACCCTGTGCAGCGGGAAATCCCCCCACAAACCCGGAAGCGCCGATTCGATGCATGTTCGTGTTCGGTGGGCCGCAAAGGCACCTAATCGCAGATGCGCCCTATTGGCAGTCTTGACATCCCGATTTCAGATGAGTACATACATGGAGAAGCCTCTGGGTGCTGGAATTGCCCACATGAAGCACAGACTCCGCAACGATGTTCCGTCACGCACGCTTGGCCGACTGCTGGTGGCAGCGCTCATCGTGGCGGCAACGGCAGCGCGGGCAGGCGACTGGCTGAGCGACGGCGAAGCGTCACCCATTCGCGTCTTCGACGGCAAGGTTGATACGCGATCAAAGGACGAGAACCTTGACCTCCGCGAGAAAATCACCATCCGCCGGATCAACCCGCAGTGCTACTCGGACTGGAACAACGATCCAACCGCCCTGCCCTACCTGTTCTACCAGATGGAGCGACGCCTGCCTGGCTACCCAATCTACGTCAACAACGACGGCATCAAACTGGTCGGAGATGAGATCTTCGACTATCCCATCATCTACTTCACGAGCCACTACGCGTTCACGTTTGGCGGCGAAGAGGTCGAAAACCTCCAGCGCTACCTGGCCCAGGGCGGGTCGCTTTGGCTCGATGACTGCACGGGATCGGGTCCGTTCATGAATTCGGTGCCCATGCAGGTCCAGCGCATCGCGCCGGGCGCCGAAACGCGATTGATGCTGATGTCGGACCCGCGCTTCAACGACATCTTCAAGATGATCTACAGCCTTCCGGGGTTGCCGGACAAGCGGGAGGACTTCCGCAAGCCGTTCCAGGCGACGCTGATCAACGGACGCCCCGCCATCATCTTTACGCCTAACGACTATGGTTGCGACTGGGAGGTGTCAAGCCCGCCGACCAGCATGAACCCGCTCGGGAATCCGGCCCATGACTCCCCGTCAACCCGCGTTCAGGCTTGGCGCGAACAGGTCTATCAGATATCAATCAACTGGTTGTTCTACACACTAACGCACTAACAGGAAGGACGCGACAATGAAGACGAGACAAGGTGTCGGAATCGCAGGCGCGGTTGTGACGGGAACCCTGCTGTTCGGCGCCGCATACGCCTCCACTCAAACAGCAGAGCCCGCGGCAGACACGAACCAGATCCCGATCTTCAAAACGGCAACACCCGTGACTGTGGACGGCGTGCTGGACGAGGACTGCTGGAAGCAGGCAACCGTCGTCAAGGCAGACTATGTGAAGGGCGGCAACGGCAAGGAGAGCCCCCAGCCGTGCATGACGGCCAAGTACGCCTGGGACGATCGCTATCTCTACATCGCCTACGACGTGTTTGACGCCAACCTTGCCGCCAAGGGCAATGGAATCGCCAAGGGGCCGGCGGACAACCGTCGCGAAGGTTGCGAGATTTCCACACCGTGGGACGTGGCGGAGTTTTTTGTCGGGTTCAACAACTCAAACCTGTTCTGGGAAATCCACCACAACGCCTCGAACAATTTCAACGACATCATGGTGCTGGTCGATCTGCCCGCCTGGAAAAAGGATGCTCCGGCTGCCGTTTACAGCGGGATTTATTGGGCCAAGAACGAGTACGTCGCGGATGTGGGCGACAGCAAGCTGGCCTCTGCCGTGCGGATGAGGCCCTCGGCGGAGGGCAAGCCGTCCACCCTCAACGACAAGACCGACACCGACACAGGCTACACGGCCGAGTTGCGGCTGCCATGGGCTTCGATCGGCGGATGGTCGAAGATGGCAGGTCGGGAAATCACGATCCTGGCCGTCACGGAAAACGGCGACAGCCCGAACGCGCCGTATCACACATCGTGCGCGACCCTGCCGACAGCGGACTTCTTCCACCTGCATTTCGCCAAGTGGCCTCGCTACCGGCTGGTGGCGGAAGGCACCGCTCCCGCGGCCAAGTGACCGTGCTTCTTCGCCAGGGCGAACAGCGCCTGGAACCCGAGTGCGTGGGCACGCGAGCGCGTTCGCGGGAAGGCGTTGCTTAACCCGAGCGAGCACACGCACAGATTGACGCTCCGGACGACTCCAGACATCCGGTTCAGCCTGACGTCAAACGGGAAGAGGCATGTGCACATGACTCACGAAAGCGCAACCGTTGGTAGTGGCGCGCGGCAAACGGCCCCACTGATCGCTGCGACATGAGTGAAGTGCATATGCCTGAACGGGAATGACCAGCGGAACCGACCTCACGTCCCGGGCCTCCGGTGACGTCCGTGGAAGAACCGTCTTTGGGGCCGCCCCGCTCGACCGGGATGCGGCGGTTGCCCCGAACGCTGCTGCCCGCCGGATTGCTGCGCGTGCCCCCGAGGCGACTGCCCGTGAGCCTGGGGCTTCCCGCCTCCGTGAGGAGGCGCTCGCCGTGGCTCATGCTGGAACGAATGCCGCGGCCCCCGCGGCTGTCGCGGCTCAGGCCGGGCATCCGCTCCGGTGGCCAGCCGCGCCGCTTCCGAATGGTACGGATGGTTTGTATCCACCGGAATGGCCTGGCGAATCATTCGCTCGATATCCCGGAGCCAGGTACGTTCGCGGGCAGCGCAGAACGACACGGCGTCTCCGTCAGCCCCGGCTCGCGCGGTACGACCGATGCGGTGCACGTAGGTTTCCGGCTCCTCGGGTAGCTCATAATTCACCACGTGGGTGATGCCGTCCACATCCAGCCCTCGCGCGGCAATATCCGTGGCGACGAGCGCGCGCACCTTGCCGGTCTTGAAATCCTGCAGCGCCGTCGTGCGAGCCGACTGGGACTTGTTCCCGTGGATGGCGACCGCCTCGATACCCGCGTGCGAAACCCGCTTCACAACCTTGTCCGCGCCGTGCTTGGTCCGGGTGAAGACAAGCACCTTGTCCATCTTCTGACCCGAGATCAACGCAATGAGCAGGTCATCTTTGCGTTCCCTGTCCACGAACATCACCTTTTGCGCAATACGGTCCACCGTCGGACGCTCGGGATCAATCGTGATCTCCACCGGAGCGGTCAGCATGTCCCGGGCCAGCGCTGCCACCGCCGGCGGCATCGTCGCCGAGAAGAACAGGGAATGGCGCTTGGCCGGAAGCCTGGCAATTACCCGGCGGACGGCAGGAATAAACCCCATGTCGAGCATCCGGTCAGCCTCATCGAGAATGAAAAGCTCGATCCGGTCGAGATGGATGTGCCCCTGGCCCATCAGATCAAGCAGCCGGCCCGGCGTGGCGATCACGACATCCGGGCCGCGGCGCAACGCCTGGACCTGGGCATGCTGGCTGACGCCGCCGAAGATGACGGTATGGGTGACCGCAAGATGCCGTCCGTAAGTTCGAATACTGTCCCCGATCTGGGCGGCAAGCTCGCGCGTCGGGGTCAGGATCAGTGCGCGCGGCCGTCCGCCGCTGACCGCCTTCGAGCTCAGGGTCATCTCCTGAAGCAGCGGCAGGGTGAAGGCTGCCGTCTTGCCGGTTCCGGTCTGGGCGCAGCCGAGCAGATCGCGTCCCGCCAGCAAATGCGGAATCGCCTGCTGCTGGATCGGCGTGGGGGTGGTGTAGCCTTCTTCGGCGACCGCGCGCCGCAGGGGCTCAATCAGAGCCTCGAACACAGTGGGTACAGTCATGTCCTTCTCTCCGTCCGGTCGGTCGTGAAATCTCTGCCTTCCGGACGTGGAGGAAAAGAAAGTGCTGCAAACCCGCAGCGTGCGGCCCGCATTCGGCGGACCGAGCGAGGGACGGCTTGTACGACATCCCCTTCTCCATGTCAATGCGAGATCCCCATCCGGTGCTTGAAAGCCGCCCTGTGAATCGCCATAGTTCCGCGCCGCGGAAGGAGACCACCCCACGTGGCTTTGCTCAGTCTCAAGGATGTCAGTTTGCGCTACGGCGGACTCCCGCTGCTTGACTCGGTTGACCTCCATATCGAACCGGGCGACCGCATCTGCCTGCTGGGCAGCAACGGCGCAGGCAAGAGCTCCCTCCTGCGTGTGCTCGCGGGTGACACGCCACCCGACAGCGGCGAGGTCGTTACCTCCGCCGGCACCCGCGTCACACGTCTCCCGCAGCAGGTTCCGCAAAATCTCGCGGGCCGCATCATCGACATCGTCTGTCCTGAACACGCCCATGAAGCCCGGGGCCACGAAGCGCTGGAAGCACGCCAGATCCTGTCCCGGCTGCAACTCGATCCCCTCGCCGAATTCGCGCCGCTCTCCGGCGGAACCCGACGGCGCGTCATGCTGGCCAAGGCCCTGCTCGGAAGCCCTGACCTCGTTCTGCTGGACGAACCCACGAATCACCTGGACCTGGACTCCATCACGTTCCTGGAGAACTTCCTGCTCCGCTATTGCCGCACGTTCGTCTTCGTCACGCACGACCGCACGTTCTTGCGCCGGCTCGCCTCGCGTGTGGTGGAACTTGACCGCGGCCGGCTGAGCGACTGGGCCTGCGACTACGACACCTTTCTACGCCGCAAGGAAGAGTCCCTGCAAGCCGAAGCCCAGCAATGGAGGAAGCTCGATAAGCTGCTTGAGAAGGAGGAAGCCTGGATCCGTCGCGGCGTCAAGGCACGCACAACCCGTAACCAGGGACGCGTCCGCGCCCTGGAGGCCCTCCGCGCAGAGCGCGCCCGTCGTCGGGAACTGGGCGGCTCCGTCCAACTGTCCATCCAGCAAGCTGGCCGCACAGGCCAGGTGGTCATCAAGGCCGAAAACGTGACCTTCGGCTACGGCGCCGGCCCGCTGATCCGTAACTGTTCACTCGTACTCGGCCGCGGGGACCGGGTCGGCATCCTGGGACCGAACGGCTGCGGGAAGACGACCCTCCTCCGCCTCCTCCTCGAACCCGCCGGCAGCACCGGCGGACTGACGCCCGCGGCCGGACGCATCACGCACGGAACCAATCTCCAGATCTGCTACTCCGACCAGCTCCGTGCCCAGCTCGATGACAACAAGTCCCTGATCGACAACATCGCGGAAGGTAGGGAATTCGTCACAATCGATGGCGTCCGCCGCCATGTCATCGGATACATGGAGGACTTCTGCTTCGAGCCCGACCGGGCCCGCCAGCCTGCCGCCTCCCTCTCGGGAGGCGAACGCAACCGCCTGCTGCTCGCCCGCCTGTTCGCCCAGCCGTCAAACGTTCTCGTGCTCGACGAACCGACCAACGATCTTGACCTCGACACCCTCAGCCTGCTCGAGGAGAAGATCGACACCTACCGGGGCACCGTCCTCCTCGTCAGCCACGACCGCACATTCCTCAACAACGTCGTCACCAGTGTGCTGGCTTTCGAGAAGCATCCTCAGGAACGTACTGACGTCTGGTTGGGACCGCTGGACGGCTGGTACGTCAACGAATACGTCGGCGGCTATGATGACTGGGCGTCCCGGCGAGTCCTTCCGCCGGAAACGGAACCACCCAGGAAGGCGCCGCCCGCGCGGGAGAAGGCGGTCCGGAAAAAGCTTTCCGAACGCGAGCGGCGCGAACTGCAAGGATTACCCGCCCGTATCGAAACCCTTGAAGCCGAGCAGGCCCAGTTGCACCTGCGGATGATGGAGCCCGCCTTCTATCGACTTCCGCCCGCGGAGATCTCCGCCGCCAAGGCCCGTTCCGAATCCCTGATTCTGGAGCTGGAAGCGGCCTATGCTCGCTGGGAAGCCCTGGAATCGCAGACGGCCTGATCAAGGAACGGCCGCTCGCGACCCCGCTATCTTGCCAGCAGGCGCTCAATCGCCTCGTACATCCCCGCGATTGCTGGCCCTTTGGACTTCCGGATCTCGTCCAGCGAAAGCCCTTTGTACTCGTGCGGGTAGACAATCCACGTGTCCTTCGGCCTGACACTGACGTAATAGTCGGGAACCCTCTCCGTGACGTTCTTCTCAGGCTTGTAATCAATCGTGGCAACCCTGACCTCCGCAGGGAAGTTCTCGCCCGTCCGGTGCCGGAGCGCCTCGATGATGGCTGCAATGCTCAGACCGCGGTCAAACACATCATCCACAATCAGCAGCCGGTCATCCCTTCTCAGCTTGCCGGAGATGTAGTCGATGCCGTAGACACCTATGCGCTCCAATGCCCGATCATTTTCATCATAGCCGGATGTCCGAATGGCGATATGGTCGGTCGGAATGCCAAAACATCGCATCACTTCCTGGACAACGGTTCCCGGCATTGAGCCTCCACGCCATACGGCGGCCAGGAAGGTCGGCCTGTACCCGGACTCAATGATCTGCTTGACGAGATGGAAACAGGACTCCTGAAACGCCTCTGCCGTGTAGAACAGCTTTCCATTCATGCTCACCCCACGCCCCCAACGCTTGACGCGCGATGGACCGTCCATCGTTGTGCCCGACAAGCCTCACGCCTGGCACCGTCACGCGCCGAGAATGGCACGTTGGTCAATCACCCTCACACGCTTCTCCGCGTCGCACGTGACGGCCGAGAAACGACCGCGCCTCAACATATCGAACAGCTCCGGATCCCCGCGCGGCGCGGCGTCCAGCCGGTTGAAATAGCGTCCGACGTACTCGCAGGCGTGGGCATCGGAGTTGCAGACGACCGGAATACGATGCCGACGGGCCACATCAAGAATCCGCTCAGCCGCTGCACTGGGCGTGTTGCTGGAATACACCTCGATCGCATCCGGCGGGAACCCCGCGATGTCCACACCTAGCTCCGGGTGGTAACGAAACGGATGGGCAATCACCATGAATCCGCCCCGCTCACGCACAAACCCATGCAAACGCGGATACGTCCATGCTTCCATCTCAATCGCCGGGTGCCTGACCCCGATCACCAGCACATCCTCGCCATCAACCACGAGTTCAATGCCATCCAGGATCCGAATCGGCGCGTATTCGGCGTTCAGACGGGCCAGATCGTCCGCCGACTGGAACTGACCGTGATCCGTAAAGGCGATGACATCCAGCCCCGCGGCCACCGCCGCCTGAATCTGCTCCCTTGCCGACGCTCGCGAGCACCCCGAGAGTTCCCGTGTATGAATATGAAAGTCTACTTTCATCCGGTCCTCAGTCCATCGACGGCCCCTGGGCCCGGCCTGTCACGGACGGCACGAGCCCCAAAGTCACCGCGGCCACAATCACCAGCGTCGCGCAGATCAAGAGCAGCGCATCGTAGTCACTGCGCAGCACCCCCGCCAGCACCCACTCCTCCTTCAGCGCCCCGAGGCGGATGATCCCGGCGGACAGCAACCCGCCGAGTGTCGCGCCGGCGCCCTGCAGGGTCATGAACAGCGAGGTCGAAAGCGACTTATTCTTCGCCGGAATCAGGGCGTACATCTCAACCGTGAAGGCCACGGAGGAAGCCGCCGTGAACAACCCGAAGAGGGCCTCGAACACCGCCAGGAACGGCACCACCGGCCCACCCCACCCGTTCCGCCACATGAAAAGGAACAGCACAAGCCCGAAGGCGAAATGGCTGACCAGGAAGATCGTTTTCGTGCCGAACCGCTGGACGACCTTGCCCCCGAGGAAGAAACCGGCGATCGCGCCCAGCATCCGGATATTCGCCAGCAATACCACGGTCCCGTTCGAAAGGTTAAGGTGCGTCTTCTCGATCATGCCGAACAAGATCGGACACCCGCCGGTGAACAGGGCCAACAGGAACGCGTAGGCGCAGAAAGGCAAATACGCGGCATTGCGCATCACAGGCTTCATCGCGACTCCCAGCCGGGGCAGATCGGGATTGGACGGTTCGATTTCCGGCAAGCGGGCGTAAAGCAGCCACCAGACACCCGAGGCCGCAAGAAAGCAGGTCAGGATTCCCGCGAACATCGCGGGGGTGAATTTCCATTCCAACAGCGCCGAGCAGGCCAAACCCGTCACCACCACGACCGATTGATAGATCAGTCGCATCCGCCCGAAATACACCGCCCGGATCTGGGCGGGTATCATGGGCAGCATGAGAGCGAACCATCCGGACACGAACAGGCACGAACCTACGGAGAAGACCACGATACAGAGCGGCGCAACGATGCGG
>Ga0172375_10009826_pt1 | contig 12520 bp, 9 predicted proteins | sample LakKiv1m_FD_114537 | JGI IMG/M metagenome (GOLD analysis project Ga0172375, IMG submission 114537) | Freshwater microbial communities from Kabuno Bay, South-Kivu, Congo - kab_092012_11.1m | ecosystem: Environmental > Aquatic > Freshwater > Lake | place: Democratic Republic of the Congo... | reverse complement strand
CAACGAGGATTTCGAGGATGGCGTTGCCAGCGGTTTCAGCTTCGATCTCGGGGAATGGCGCGTCGTGAAGGATAAATCCAACCGGGCGTTGGAGTTACAGGCGATCACGCCTTCGGATGACATCCTCGCCGACGCACCATTCGGGCCTTCCGAATTTAGCGACGGCATCATTGAGTCGAAAATCAAGTTCATCGAATTCGGAAGCTTCTATTTATTTTTCCGCGAACAGGATGGGGCAAAGTATGCGCTTTACCTGATGTCCGACCAGATAATTCTGGGCTACCTGACACCCAATGAACGCCTCGTTCCCCTCAGCGAAACGACAAATTATTATATTACACTCGAAAAAGACGTCTGGTACACCCTGCGTCTGGAAGCCCGGGGAGAGCGCCTCACCTTTAGTTTGGATGGCAATCAGATCTTCTCCGCCTCCGATGGGCGCTTGCGAACAGGCGACTTGGGACTCGCCGCCGACCCCGGAAGCATCATCTACTTTGATAACGTGAAAATCTGGTCATACGCTCAATAGACCGGTTGCATCCAAAAACGGACAGGCCCATCAACCTGTCCATTTTTGACTCACGCAGTACCGCAAGATTAATCTTGCGCTACGCCCGCGCGTGATCGTACGCGCGCAGGCGATGCAGGGAAAATATAGCCAGCCAGAACAAGGTCACTGCGCCGCTTGACACAGGCACCTATGAATCCACGTGGCAGGCGTATGGCCCGGATGGAGTCGCTTTTGGGGATCAAGTCTATATGGAGATTGTGGTGGAGTAAATCATGGACCGGCAATTTGACGGTCTTTCCCACTGCCCTCCTTGCGCAGAACGTCCCGCAAAAGCAATCGTGTTCTGTCACAAAACCTGCGGGACGATGAGTGACTCTACTGCAAAAACCAATTAAACACGAAGGCACAAACGAAATGCACTTCATCATTAACCGTCGTGTACTTCGTGTCCTTTGTGTTTGAAGACCTTTTTGCAGTGGACTCATGAGTAACTGATGTTACGCACCGTCCCGAAGGTTTGGGCAAAAAACAAACCTAAATTACGGGAACCTTCGGGACGTTCTGCGTAAGGTGAGTGAGTAATATCAGTTAACTGGAATCGAAAAAGCCTGTTAGAATAGCAAAAGAACAAGGCCTGCGCGGCCTTTTTCCATGCTGCGACCCCGCCTGGAGTTCGCGGTGCAAAGGATGCCCTTATTCAATGACCTACAATTTCCGTCTGCTCTGGCGGACAACCTTCCGCTCATTCATCGGCGCCAATAAAACTCCCGCCCGCCTCACCCGCAAACGCATTACCTTCCTTCTCCTTTTTTACCTGGTTTGGCCCATCGGCGAACTGGCACATTGGTTCTTCTTCCTGCTGGACGATATCCTCTTCCCCGCCCACAAAACACAACCCATCGAGAAACCGCTCTTCATCCTCGGCAACTTCCGCAGCGGTTCGACCTTCCTGCATCGCCTTCTTTCGCGCGATTCGGAATCGTTCACCAGCCTCACCACCTGGGATATCTACCTCACCCCCTCCGTTACACAAAAGAAGATCACACAATTTGTCTCGCGGCTCGATCATAAAATGGGCGGGCATCTTCACCGCCTGCTATATGCATTCGACCGCCGCACACTGGGTCAAGTCAAGATTCATCCCATTTCGTTCTTCCAGCCCGAAGAGGATGAAAACATCCACCTGCACATCTGGGACGGCTACTTCGTCTCATTTCTTTTTCCCTTCATGGACGAGATGCCGGAATACCAGCGCTTCGACGAAGCCCTGTCCCCCGCGCATAAACGCCGCATCATGGCCTTCTATAAATCCATGTTGCAGCGCCATTTGTATGCAACAGGCAAGAAATACTTCGTCGCCAAAAATCCCGCCTTCAGCGCCAAAATCGAAACCCTGGCGGAATTCTTCCCCGAAGCGCGCATCATCTACATGGTCCGCAACCCGCTGGACATGCTGCCGTCCACCGTTTCGTGGATCAACTATGCCCGCCGCGTCTTTACCGAACCGCGCGAGACCTACCTGTACATCGATGAGATCCTCGACATGACGCAATTCTGGTACCGGCATCCCCTCCGCTACCTGGATACGCATCCCTCGCCCCGGCACCTGATCCTGAAATACGACGATTTGATCCAGCGCCCGGAACAGGTCATCCGCTCCTTCTATGAGCAATTCGGCTACCCGGATAAACCCGGCATGGACGGAATCATCGACCAGGCCGTCAAAGAGACTCTCACGTATAACAGCGACCACGTTTATTCCTATGAAGAGATGGGCTTCACGCGCGAGCAGATCCTCGCGGCCTACCCGGACATATTCGAACGCTTCGGGTTCGACAAGCGCGAGCCGGCGCCCTCGAAACTGCGGGCGAAAACGGAAATTTCTGCTGAAAAATAAAACAATCGCTCGGACTGATGTCCGAGCGATTGTTGGTTATTTGGGTGTTCGCGGGGAACGGGCAGGCGCTTTCTTCTTCGGGGTGGTTTTTCGTTCCACCGCAGCAGCCTTTCGACGACCAGTTTTCGGTTCCTGGATTGCCGCCTCCTCTTCCTCTTCTTCAATCGCCTCTGCAATCGCGCGCCTGCGAACGGGTTGCTCAGGCTTTACGACCTGATACTCGTCCTCCCAATTCTCCGCAAAGGCAAATTTAAGGATGCCGTAACGAACAAGCAGGAACAACACGCCTGCAACCGCCATCAACAGGGAAACGGCGGCCGTATAACTGATGCTCGTGCCCGGGACGAGAGGCTGGTCGGGGCGGAACAATTCAATGAAAGCCCGCGCAAGCCCGGCAAAGACAAGCCACGCGCCGAAAACAGACCCCGGCTTCATGCGTTCCTGATATTGACGGGAATACCAAATCAAAAACAAGGCGACCAGGAGGTTCAGGATCATCTCGTAGGCAAATGTGGGGTGGAAGCGGGTCGTTTCAACGGGATACTGATTCAGGTCCGCGTAGGGAGCGATGCGGTGCATGGCATCGATCTGGATTCCCCACGGGAGTTGGGTCGGTTGACCATACAGTTCCTGGTTGATGAAATTGGCAGGGCGCGCAATGGCCTGCCCAATCAGGGTGACCGGTCCAATTGCATCGAGAAAGAGCCAGATATCCATCTTCTTTGCGCGCAGGAAAATCAACAAGGCTATCGCGCCGAATAGCAACCCGCCAAAGAAATGCAGCCCGCCTTCCGGTATATTGATGATCGCCGCTGGTTTATCCACATAATACGTGCTTCCCCCAAGAATTGAATTTGCAACATACCACAAGCGCGCGCCAATTATGCCCACCGGCAAAACCCACACAAGCGCATCCCAGATGCTTTCGCCGTTCTCACCGCGGCGGTTGATCTCCTTTTCTGCCATCCATGCCCCCACCACCGCACCCAACATCACCAAAACGCCGTACCAGCGCAAAGTAAGCGTGATACCGCCGAAGAGTTTGAATGAAAAAATGATTGGATCGATCATGATCACCTCGTTGAAAATTTCGGTGATTATAACCTTTTTCAAACAGGAAGGGGACTGTAATACATATCGCACAGGCGGTTAGCAAAAAATGACATTTGTCACACCCCAATGTGATTAATGGCACATTGGGGTGTGAAGGAATATACATACAATTATAGTAAACGTTGACTGTTCTACTCAATGTTAGATCAGGAAAACTCATGCTTAAAATAAACCGCCAAACCGATTATGCAGTTCGAGTAATCCTAGCCCTGTCCAAAAAACCAGTTGGCACACGTTTGCCAACCTCTGAAATCCAAAAGGAGATGTTAATTCCTCCGGCGTTGATTCAACGGATTGTGGCTGAACTGGCAAATGGCGGTTTCATCATTACACAGGCCGGGCGCGATGGAGGCATCACACTGGCGCACTCCCCTGGGCAGATCACGCTTCTCCAGGTTGTGGAGCACTTTGAAGGCCCCATCCATCTCTCGGATTGCCTGCTCAAGGCCGGTGAGTGCCCGTTTGATTCACGCTGTCCGGTGCGCTGCCGCTGGGGTAAATTGAGAGATACCCTTCGCTCGGAATTAAACCAGGTCACATTCAATGAACTTGTGCAGGATGCCCTCGATATTGCGGCGGGTCGAATGACGACGATTCCCTTCATCACGACGGATGATTCCGCCGCGCAAAACACAGTGCAGCCTGCAGAACGCCCGGCATGAAAAACCGCCCGCCTTGGATTTTTTCATGGATTGCCGATTGTTATCGTTGCCTGCCGGGCAGTAAAGGAGGCCTTATCGACCGTTAGTATATACAATTCCAAATTCCCGACCCAACAAATCAAATTCATTTTGGAGAAAAATTATGGACCCGATCACACTATCAAGGTGGCAATTTGCCATCACAACCATCTTTCACTTCTTCTTTGTGCCGTTGACGCTGGGCATGTCCATTTTTGTGGCCCTGCTGGAGACGAAGTATGTCCGCAGCGGCGACGAGAAGTATAAGATCATGGCGAAATTTTGGGGGACGGTTTTCCTGATCAACTTCGCCATTGGCGTGGTGACAGGGATCGTGCAGGAATTCCAGTTCGGGTTGAACTGGTCGGAATACAGCCGCTTCATGGGCGACATCTTCGGCGCACCGCTGGCGATTGAAGCCCTGCTGGCCTTCTACATGGAGTCGACCTTCATCGGCATGTGGGTCTTCGGTTGGAACAAGGTCTCGAAAAAGACACACCTGGCCGCCGCCTGGCTGGTGGCGATTGGTTCCAATATTTCCGCGCTGTGGATTTTGATCGCCAATTCGTTCATGCAGCACCCGGTGGGCTATGCCATCGAAGGCGGACGCGCCACCATGCAGGATTTCTTTGCCCTGATTGGCAACCCGAATGTTTTGTACCAGTTCCCGCATGTACTGACCGCCGGTATTTCCATGGCCGGCTTTGTGGTGATGGGCTTCAGCGCCTGGCACCTGCTGCGAAAGCATGATGTGACCATCTTCCGCCCATCCTTCCGCTGGGCCGCCGTGTACGCGCTGGTTGGCTCTGTCCTGGTTGGCGCCATTGGCCACTTCCAGGGACAGTTCCTGGTCAAGGAACAGCCCATGAAAATGGCCGCCGCCGAAGCGCTGTGGGAAACCGAACAGCCCGCCGGGTTCTCACTGGTTTCGTGGATCAATGAAGGCGCCCAGGAAAACGCTTTCGAGTTGAAAATCCCCGGCGCTCTTTCCTTCCTGTCCTACAACAACTTCACAGGCGAGGTAAAAGGCTTGAAAGATTTGCAGGCTGAAGCGGTTGCCAGTTACGGTGAGGGCAACTATATTCCGCCTGTTACGATCAACTTCTGGTCGTTCCGTATCATGGTCGGCGCTGGCTCCCTGATGGTTCTGCTGGCCTTCCTGGCCGTGCTTTGGAGCAACGGCAAGCGGGAGATCGACAGCAAACCCTGGCTGCTGAAAGCCCTGATGCCCGCCGCCGTGCTGCCTTACCTGGCCGTCACCACCGGCTGGATCATGGCCGAGACCGGCCGCTGGCCGTGGATTGTGTTTGGTTTGCAAAAAGTGGAAGACGCCGTTTCACCCAACGTCCCGGCCTGGAACGTGGCATTCTCGCTGGCTGTCTTCTTCGTGCTTTATGCCGTGCTGACTGTTATCGCCTTCAAACTGGGCATCAAGTACGGCAAGGCTGATATCAAAATCAAAGAATCCGCCGCGGCGGCTGACTAATTTTTAGGAGAAAGACAATGGACCTCAATACCCTTTGGTTTATCCTGGTCACTGTCCTGTTTATCGGCTTCTTCTTCCTGGAAGGCTTCGATTACGGGGTGGGAATCCTGCTGCCCTTCCTGGGCAAAAAAGACGAAGAACGCCGCGCCATCATCAACACGATTGGCCCGGTCTGGGACGGCAACGAAGTGTGGATGATCACGGCCGGCGGCGCGATGTTCGCCTCCTTCCCGCACGTCTACGCCACCCTGTTCAGCGGCTTCTACCTGGCGCTGGTGCTGATGCTGGTTGCGCTCATCCTGCGCGGCGTGGCCTTTGAATACCGCCAGAAATACGCGGATGCCGCCTCCCGCAACCGCTGGGACTGGGCGATTTTCATCGGCAGCCTGCTCCCCGCCCTGCTGTGGGGCGTGGCCGTCGGCAACCTGATGCGCGGCGTCGCCATTGACGAAAACATGAACTACTGGGGCGGGCTGCTTCCGCTGCTCAACCCATTTTCCATCCTCGGCGGACTGGTTTTCGTGTCCCTGTTCACCATGCACGGCGCCAACTACCTGGCGCTCAAAACCGAGGGCGAAATCGAAAAACGCGCCAAAGACATGGCCTTCAAGTCCTGGATCGCCGCCACTGTTTTGACCGTCGCTTTCGTGGTGTGGACCTTCTTCGCCACCGACATCCTGACCAAATCCGGCGTCAACGGCCTGATCCCGGCTGCGCTGGCGGCTGTCGCCCTGCTCACCGTCGGGTACTTCAGCAAGGCCGGAAAGTACGGCTCGGCCTTCATCGGCGGTTCCTTGACCGTGGTCTTTGCCACCATCATGGTTTTCGCCGGCCTGTTCCCGCGCATCCTGATCTCCACCATCGATCCGTCGTACAGCCTCGACATCTGGAACGCCGCCTCAACGCCCTACACCCTGACCGTGATGACCGTCGTGGCGCTGGTGTTCGTACCCATCGTGCTGGCCTACCAGATCTGGACGTACCGTGTTTTCCGCAGCCGCGTAAAGGCTGACCCCAAGACCCTGGTGTACTAAATACAACCCCCGCCGGGGCAGGTTTATTTCAACCTGCTCCGGTATTTTATTTCTTAAACGAACAGAGGAATATATGACAAAGGTTGTTGTAATTGGTTCCGGCTTTGCCGGTCATACTGCCGCCATGTATCTGGGCAGCAAACTGGGCAGGGAACACCAGGTAACGGTCATGAGCAACCGCGACATGTTCAGTTACATCCCATCGTGGGTATGGGTTGGCGTCGGCCACATGAAACCTGAGAAAACAGTCTTCAAACTGAAACCCATCTATGACCGCATGGGCATCGAATTTGTCCATGCCGCAGCACGGGAAATCCATCCGGATGCCGGTGACCAGTTTGTGATTGGGGAAGAGGCGGGGACGAAGAAGCCGGTCCGTTTGGAGTACGACTATCTGGTCATTGCCACCGGTCCGAAACTAAACTTCGCGGGCACTCCCGGACTTGGGCCTGATTCCGGTTACACAAATTCGATTTGTTCCCTGCCGCATGCCGTTAAAACCCGCGACTCCTACCTGGAAGTCATCGAAAAGATGAAGAGGGGGGAGAAACAGCGCATCGTGATCGGTACAGGACATCCCGGCGCCACCTGTCAGGGCGCGGCTTTCGAGTACCTTGAAAACGTACACAAGGATTTGGTAAAAAAGGGGGTGCGCGACAAGGCGGAATTGCTCTGGCTTTCCAATGAACGCGCATTGGGCGATTTTGGCGTGCGCGGTTTGCAGGCCAGGCAAAAAGGCAGGCTGGTGAACAGCGCCGAATTCATCGAAGCAGTCTTCAAGGATCACGGCATCAAGTGGCAGGTGCAGACCGGCGTCACAAGCGTGGATCAAAAGAAAATTTACTGGGAAAACTACGAAGGTGAAACGGGCGGGACCGAATACGATTTCGCCATGCTGATCCCGCAGTTTACCGGCCAGCCGGTAAAATACATCGGCAGGGACGGAGGAGACGTCTCGGAAAAGGTGGTCAATAAAGCCGGTTTTGTGCTGGTGGATGGCATCTATGGCCTGAGTTATGATGTCCTCGAGCGTAACCCGGATGCCTGGCCCTCCGCCTACCAGAATCCGAATTATCCGAATATTTTTGCGGCCGGCATCGCTTTTGCGCCGCCCGGCCCGATCTCGAAACCGCATACCACCAGGAACGGCACCGCCATCACCGCCGCCCCGCCGCGCACCGGCATGGTTTCCGGCGTGATTGGCCGCGTGGTGGCCCTCAACATCGTGGACTTGATCAAGCGCGGACGCATGACCCACCATGAGCGCATGTCTGAAATGGTGGCCGCCTGTATCGCTTCCATGGGAGATTCGCTCTGGGACGGGAGCGCGGTGGTCATGGTCATGTATCCGGTTGTACCGGATGTAAAGCGTTTCCCCACCGAATCCGGGCGCGACCTGTTCGTCTCGCTCATGGAAATGGGCGCGGCAGGCGCATGGATGAAATTCATGCTTCACTACACCTTTATCTGGAAATTCAAAGGCCTGCCCGGCTGGAAGATCATCCCCGAATAGGATACAGGAGCCCGACATGGAAGTCACACAAAAAGATAAATTCTGGATGAATTTCAAAATCTACCAATTGTGGCGGTTTATCGTATTGAATATCAAGATCCTCAAGGCAGTGGATCACAGCAAACGCTCATAGGAATTGCCAACGCCCGCGCTCCCGCCGCCGTCCTGCAACAGGATGGGCACATCGCACGGCTGGCGGCCAATGCAGGCATTCCTGAAAATCGAAGGGACAAGGGCTTGCCGGTACGGCAAGCCCTCTTTCCCTGTAAAATCTTTATTGACTTAAGAGGCGCTGCTTCTTATACTAAAAGAAACCCTGCATATCATTCATTCCGGTCCTCCGTGATTTCAGCGATGATCCGCCCCTCATAACACGACCTGCGTTCAATGCTCGATCACGGAATCATCCAAGGACCCCCTGGAGACTAAATGGATACCGTAACCCTACTTTCCCGCTGGCAGTTCGGTCTAACGACCATCTACCACTGGCTCTTTGTCCCGCTCACCCTCGGACTGGGCTGGTTTGTGGCGTTCATGCAAACCCGCTATTATCAAACGAAGGACGAGACCTGGCGCAAGATGTCGAAGTTTTGGGGAAAATTATTTCTCATCAATTTTGCCATCGGTGTTGTGACCGGCATCGTGCAGGAATTCCAATTCGGCATGAACTGGTCGGAATATTCCCGCTACGTGGGCGACATTTTCGGCGCCCCCCTGGCGGTGGAAGCCCTGCTGGCCTTTTTCATGGAATCCACCTTCCTCGGCATCTGGATCTTCGGTGAGGGACGCGTGCCCGAAAAGGTTCACCTGGCCTCCATCTGGCTGGCGGCCATTGGCTCAAACCTCTCCGCCATCTGGATTCTGCTTGCCAACGGCTTCATGCAGGCCCCGCCCGCGGCTTCCTACGTTTACAACGAAGCCAACGGCCGCCTGGAAATGGTGAACTTCTTCGCGTTGGTGGGCAACCCCAAAGCGTGGATCTTCGTCTGGCACACCCTCGCGGACGGTCTCGCGATGGCCGCCTTCCTGATTTTGGCTGTCAGCGCGTATCACCTCGTCCGCAAGCAAAACCTGGACTTCTTCAAGCGCTCCTTCCAGATCGGCGCTGTAGCGGGTTTGATTGCCAGCACACTGGTCTTCCTCGGCGGGCACACCATGGGACAATACATGGCTGAAGTACAACCGATGAAACTGGCGGCTCTTGAAGCCGTCTGGGAAACCGAACAGCCCGCTTCGTTCTCCCTGCTCACCATCGGCGACCTCTCAGGCAAACGGGAAGTCTGGTCCATTCGCATCCCGTATGTCATGAGTTTCCTGGCCTGCAACAATTTCACCTGCGAAGTCAAGGGCGTGAACGAACTCCAGGCGACCTACGAACAACTATACGGTCCCGGCGATTACGTCCCGCTGATGGTTGTCACCTACTGGACGTTCCGAATCATGATGGCATTTGGCTTCGTCATGATGGGCGCATCTGCCTGGTTCCTCTGGAACACCCGCCGCAAGGATTATGAAAATGCCAAATGGATGAAACTTGTCCCCTTTGGCGCGCTTGCCCTGCCCTACATTGCCAACGCCAGCGGCTGGATCCTGACTGAGATGGGGCGCCAGCCCTGGATTGTGTACGGACTGCTCAAAGTGGAAGACGCTGTCTCCCCGAATCTCACAACTGTGGACCTGCTCATCTCGCTCATCGGATATACCGTTCTCTACGGCTCCCTGGCTGTTGCCATGGTCTATCTGATGAAGAAATATGCCATCGCCGGCCCCGAAGCCGCCATGCACGAATCAGTTGACGCGGCTCCAGCGCTCATCGGCTCACAGGATTAATTGCGGAGAAATAACATGTCATACGAATTCCTACAAATCCTTTGGTTCATCCTGATTGCCGTGCTATGGATCGGCTTCTTCTTCCTGGAAGGCTTCGATTTCGGCGTGGGAATGCTCCTGCCCTTCCTCGGCAAAAAAGACGAGGAACGCCGCGCGATTATCAACTCCGTCGGCCCGGTCTGGGATGGGAACGAAGTCTGGCTTCTCACCGCCGGCGGCGCGACCTTTGCGGCCTTCCCGCACTGGTACGCCACCATGTTCAGCGGATTCTATCTGGCGCTGTTCCTGCTGTTGGTCGGCCTGATCATCCGCGGTATCTCTTTCGAATATCGCTCCAAGGACGCGGCTCCTGCCTGGCGCAACCGCTTCGATTGGATGATCGCGATCGGTTCCTTCCTGGCGGCGCTCCTGCTCGGCGCGGCCTTCGCCAACCTGGCACGCGGCGTGCCAATCGACGAGAACATGATGTTCACCGGCAACCTGTTCACCCTGCTCAACCCCTACGGCCTGCTCGGCGGCCTCACCACCGTTGCCATCTTCCTGCTCCACGGCGCGAACTTCCTCGGCCTGAAACTCGAAGGCGAACTGCGCGAACGCGTCAACGGCTTCGCCAGGAAACTGTGGATCGGCGCGACTGTCCTGTATGTGGTTCTGGGCATCTTCACGTACGTCGCTGGCTTCTGGAACAATGGACACATCAACCCTGGCGTCATCCCGATTGCCGCAGTTGTCGTCCTGCTCGTGGCTGGATATTTCATCAACCAGAAGCGCGAGGGCTGGGCCTTCATCATGGTGGCGCTCAACATCGTACTGACCCAGGTCACCTTCTTCTCGATGACCTTCCCCAACGTGATGCTCTCCACCACCAACCCCGACTGGTCGTTGACCATCTACAACGCATCCTCCTCCCAGTACACCCTGACCGTGATGTCCGTCGTCGCGCTGATTTTTGTGCCGATCGTCCTTGCCTACCAGGGCTGGACCTACTACATGTTCCGCAAACGCATCAGCACGAAGAAGGAAAACCTGGTTTACTAATCATGTTTCCAGTTGAACGTTCAACATTCAACGTTGAACGTTCAACTTTTTAAATCAACCTATGCATCGCAGACTTCTGACTCTCACCCGCGACACCCGCATCCCCCTCCTTTTAACGATTCTTTCCGGGCTTTTGGCTGGACTCCTGACCATCTGGCAGGCCTGGCTCCTCAGCAATGTGATCAACGCCGTCTTCCTGCAGGGACAATCCCTCGCGCAAGTCACTCGCCCGCTCTTCCTCATTCCCGCCGCCATCAGCGGACGCGCGCTCCTGGCCTGGCTCAACGAAATCTCCGCCAATGCCGTCGCCGTCAAAATCAAAACAGACTTGCGTAACCGGCTCTTTGCGCACATCTTCAAATTGGGGCCCGCCTACTCGCGCGGACAACGTACAGGCGAACTGACCGCCGCCGCAGTCGAAGGCATCGAAGCGCTGGATGCATACTTCAGCCAATACCTGCCGCAATTGGTCATCACAACACTTGTCCCTCTTTCCATTCTAATTTTCGTTTTTCCAATTGATTTGCTCTCCGCAATCATTTTCCTCGTCACCGCGCCGCTGATTCCCTTCTTCATGGTTTTGATTGGAAAAGGCGCGGAGATTGTCACCAAACGCCAGTACGAAACCCTGCGTCTCCTCAGCGCCCACTTCCTCGACAGCCTGCAGGGACTCACCACCCTCAAACTTTTCGGCCAATCCAAGGCACAGACAAAAACCATTGCGCAAGTCAGCGACAAATTCCGCGACACGACCCTCGGCGTCCTGCGCGTCACCTTCCTTTCCGCGCTCGCGCTCGAACTGCTCGCCACCCTCAGCACCGCCGTCATCGCCGTGGAGATCGGTTTCCGCCTGCTCTACGGCAAAATGGATTTTCAACCCGCGCTCTTTCTGCTCGTCCTCGCCCCCGAATTCTACATGCCCCTGCGCGCCCTCGGCGCAAGATTCCATGCAGGCATGTCTGGCACGACAGCGGCAAAACGGATTTATGAAATTTTGGATACTCCCTTTTTTGAGTCAAAAGTCGAAAGTCGAAAGTCAGAATCTTCCAGACCTTCGACCTTTGACCTTCGACTCGAAAATATCTCCTTCACCTACCCCAGCGAATCCACCCCCGCCCTGCAAAACATCAACCTTGCAATCAAACAGGGACAACACATCGCGCTCGTCGGCAAAACAGGCGCGGGAAAATCCACGCTGGTCAACTTGCTGTTGGGATTCATCCAGCCGTCATCAGGGCAAATGATCGTTCAGCCTGAAATTCAGAATTCAGAATTCAGAATTCAGAATTTCTTTTCCTGGGTTCCCCAACGCCCACACCTCTTCCACGACACCATCGCCGCCAACATCCGCATCGGCAAAGCGGACGCGACTCACGAGGAAATTATCATCGCCGCGCAAGCCGCGCACTTGCATGACT
>Ga0172375_10009825_pt1 | contig 12520 bp, 14 predicted proteins | sample LakKiv1m_FD_114537 | JGI IMG/M metagenome (GOLD analysis project Ga0172375, IMG submission 114537) | Freshwater microbial communities from Kabuno Bay, South-Kivu, Congo - kab_092012_11.1m | ecosystem: Environmental > Aquatic > Freshwater > Lake | place: Democratic Republic of the Congo... | reverse complement strand
TGCTGCTCCTTTCAAACAAACAGAATTCGATATTATATATAATGAAGGAATTTCAAAAGAAGGAGAAATCATAGCATTAGGTGAAAAATTTAATATTGTTGAAAAAAGTGGAAATTCTTATTTCTATACACCTTCCAAAGAAGGAGAAGAAAAAATAAAACTAGGAGTAGGTTATGATAATACTCGTAAATTCTTAAAAGAAAACGCTAAAATAGCTGATCAAATATTAAAAGAAATTCGTAAAAAATTCGCAGAAGAAATTTAGAAATTTGATTTTAAAATAAATTCTGTTAGGATAAAAATTATGGCAACATTAGAATATAGTGAAATAAGAGAGAAAAAAATAATATTACACGACGATGAACCTTGTGAAGTTGTGGAGTCTCACGTAGCTCGAACACAGCAAAGAAAACCTCAAAATCAGGTTAAGTTACGTTCATTAATATCAGGAAAAGTCTTCCCTGCTACTTTCCACGTTTCTGATAAAGCAGACGAAGCAGATATTGATAAAAAAGATGTTAAATTCTTATACGAAAATAGGGGTGAATATTGGTTTTGTGATCCAGAAGACCCAAAAAATAGATTTAAATTGGACTCTTCTTTGTTAGGAAATGCAGCTAAATTTCTAAAAGCCAATGAAAATGTTACAGCGCTAGTGTGGGATAACGACGGAGAAGAAAGAACTATCGGATTAACATTACCTATAAAAATGGAATTTAAAGTTAAAGAAGCTCCTCCTGCAGTTCGAGGAGACACATCAAAAGGAGGTGTTAAAGTTATAACATTAGAAAATGGAACAACATTAACCGCCCCAATGTTTATAAACGAAGGAGATTCAATAAGAGTAAACACAGGAACCGGAGAATACGTAGAAAGAGTTTAAATACACAAAACTAAAAAATCCCCCAATTGGGGGATTTTTTAGTTTCAATATATTATTTAGCTACGAAAGGAAGTAATCCTAAAAAACGAGCATGTTTTATGGCCATAGAAAGTTGACGTTGATTCTTTGCTGTAATGCCTGTTCTTTTATGGTTCATGATCTTTCCATTTGGATTTATGAATTTCTTTAAAATTTCAATATCCTTATAGTCGATATGTTTTATATTGTTTGATGAAAAATAATCTTGTTTCATTTTTTTAATATTTTACTTTATAAACTTTCTACTTTATATTCCTCATTAAAAAGGAATATCTTCAGGATTAATATCCTCTTCAGGATATTCGATAGTGTCTACTTCTCCACTTCCTGATTCTTTGGCTGGTACTTGTGAAGCTCCAGTTAAACCAGTAGAGCCAGTAGAGCCACTTTTTGGTCCAAATTGAACTCTATCTGCAATTATTTCTGTACGATATCTCTTTTGTCCACTTTCTTTATCATCCCAACTTCTTGTTTGCATTCTACCTTCAACTAAAATAGAATTACCTTTTTTCATATATTGCGCAACTGTTTCTGCTTGGCGTCCGAACACTACAACATTGTGATAATCTGCAGCTTCTTGTCTTGCTCCATTTTTATCTTTCCAAACACGATTTGTTGCAACAGAAAATGAACAAACTTTTATTCCTGATGGTAATGATTTCAATTCTGGATCACGAGTAAGATTTCCTATTATTATTGCTTTGTTTAAATACATATTTTTTAAAAATTAATTTTAATAAAACTAAGCTTCAATCATAGCATCTATTTCTTTGTCTATTTCTTTTTCGTTAATTGGCAGAACTTCTTCACTCTCCCCTTCTTTTTTAGCAAGGAAAGGTTTCTTATGAATCATATCTCTATTTACAAATCTTTTTGTCGCAATAGTATTCTCTTTTACTGTTTTAATAATTAAAAATCTTATTACATTCTGATCAAGATCAAGTTTCCTTTTAAGATCTGCAATCTTATCAGCATCCATAAAAAATTTAACCCAACCAAAATATGCTGAATCAAATTTATGTCTAACATTCTTTAAAACTTTAGACATTTTATAAGAAAGAGGAATCATCCTAGGCATATCATCTGAAATGATTTTTCCACTAAAAGATAAAACTAATTCTTTGAAATTACCATACATAGTTGGTATTTCCTCTTCTGACAAAGTAGGCACTAAAAGATAACCCACTTCATAAACACGAGAGTCTAACTCTAATTCATTTGTATCTTCCATTTGACTAATTTTTAATGAGCGTAGTGATTATAAAAATGTTCACCCTGTCGCTCGCGAGCGACGGGGTTATTAAAATATACTCGCTTTGCTCGTTATTTTAAATAATAAATCTCATTTCGGCCTACCCTAAAAGGGCTTGTGTTTTAGTTATCAGTACTAAAACAAACGAGACTAAAAATATCTTAGCAATTTTATTAACTTATGTCAAAAACTCTTTTGACATTCTCGTTAACGACAGAAACTACTTCTTCAACAGGTAAACCTTTAATTTCAGCTATTTTTTTATAAACTTCTTCTACCATCCAAGGTTCACAATTATTCCCTCTATATGGAGCTGGTGCAGCAAAAGGAGAATCTGTCTCACACATGATAGATTTTAAAGGAATATATTTTATAAGTTCATTATAATCATTTGTAAAAGTTATTGGTCCATCAAACGACATCGTAAAACCAATATCAAGCGCACGTTTTGCAATAGAGATACCTCCAACAAAAAAATGAAAATTCCCAGAAACTTTTCCTTTATATTTTTCTAAAATAAACAACGCATCTTCATATGCATCTTCTGTTCCTTTTGAAGGACGTGAATGTATCATTAAAGGTTTCTTACAATAAAGTGCGAGTTCTATGTGTTTCTCGAAAAGTTCTTTTTGTTTTAATTTTGTTTCTTCGCTTGAATCACGAAAATAATCCAAACCACATTCACCAATACAAACAACTTTTTTATCTAAAGACAATTTCTTGTATTCTTCTAAATCAAAAACTTCATTATTGTTATCTGTCGGGTGAAGCCCAATGCCTGCCCAAACAAAATCATATTTAGAAGCTATCTCAATAGATTCTTTTGAACTTCCAATATCCACACCGATAGTTATAGTACTAACATTTTTTTCTATCATCCTATCTATAACTTCTTTTTGATTTTCTTTAAAGAATCTAAGGTCGATATGAGAATGTATATCTATATATTTTTGCATTTTATTCTTTTCTTAAAAACAAAGGTTGTTCTGGTTTTTTATTTGTTCTAATTAATTCTTGAATTTTCTTAGAAGTTTCTGGTAATAAAGGCTCCAACATTTTAGTAATTAAATATAATTCTGAAACTAACCCTGAGATTAATTCTTTTCCCTCTTCCTCATTTATTTTTACAACTTTAAAAGGTTCTGTTTCTTGAATTTGTTTATCTAATTCTTGAACTCGTTCCCAGACATAATCAGAAACTTTTTTAATATCAAAATTTCCAAATATTTTGAAATATTTTTGATTATCTGATTCTTTTAAATTTGGACATTTTTCTAAATATTTTTCAGAAAGAGTTAAAATTCTTGAAGTTAAATTTCCTATACCATTTGCAAGTCCCGCATTATAAGCTTCCTTGAATCGCTCCATAGTGAAAGGACTATCTTCAAAACTAGATACTTCATGAAGCAAAAAATAACGAAGTGCATCTGTGCCATATTCATTTACAATATCTCTAGGATCCACAACATTACCAAGAGTTTTAGACATTCTTACTCCTCCAGCCCCTGTGATAAATCCATTTATTATTATTTGATGTGAATTAGAAACACGAGCTGCCATCAGCATCGCTTGCAACATAGCAGATTGAAAACGAAGATTATCTTTTCCGCAATATTGTGTGGGATTTCCATTTATCCAATATTTTTTGAAATTACTTTCTTCTCCTATCTCAGGCCAACCTAAAGTAGAAATATAGTTCACAAGTGCATCAAACCAAACATACATCACTTGTGTTTCATCTCCTGGCACAGATATTCCCCAAGGCATTTTTTCTTTCAACCTAGAAATAGAAAAATCTTGCAATCCATTTTTAACAAAACTTTTTATTTCATTAAAACGAAAATCTGGAACAACAAAGTTTGAATTTTTATCATAAAACTCTAAAAGTTTCTCTGTGAAAGCAGAATATTTAAAAAAATAATTTTCTTCTTCAATAATTTCTAATTTTCGTCCTGGGTGAAGCGGACATTCATCGTTTACTAATTCAGAATCTTTCTTTTCACTCTCACAGCCAACACAATACTTCGTCTCATAATTTTTCTTATAAATATATCCATTCTTTTCTACTTTTGTCCAAAATTCTTGCGTTGCCTTTTCGTGATTCTTATCAGTTGTACGAATAAAATGAACATCTTCGCTTATTCCAAACATTTTTAATTGCTCTTTAAAAGTTTGAAAAGCTTCGTCAACAAATTCTTGAGCACTAATATTTTTTTCTTTGGCTTTTTCAAAAATTTTTAACCCATGCTCATCTGTTCCAGTATTAAAAAACACATCAAAACCTTGAAGTTTCTTATAACGAGCAATAGTATCTGCACGGATAAATTCAAGCGCATGACCCATATGAAGTGGAGCATTCACATATGGCAATGTAGTAGTAATATAAAAACTATTTTTCATCGTTTTTTAATCTGCTAAAAATTTTATTTTTCTCTATATCACCTAAAAATTCCATAAGTACCACAGCTGTAGGTATCGCAAGGATTATCCCCCAAAATCCTGCCAATTCAAAACCTATCAAAACAGATAAAATAACAACCAAAGGAGAAAGCCCTACAACTCTTTTTACAATAAGAGGATTAAATAAGAAAACTTCAAATTGGTGAATTATTAAATATGCTCCAGCTACCATCAAGGCACTAGATAAACCGCCTGAAAGATAAGAGAAAGATATCGCTGGCACAAGAGCGACCAAAATACCGTAAGGAACCATTTCCATCACTCCAGCGATAATAGCCAACATCAAAGCATATTCTATTCCTAAAAGAGAGAGCACTAAATAAATTAAAACTGATATCAATACCCCCAAAAGCATCTGCCCTTTCATCCACAAACCAATCTTTCTACTTGAACGCTCCCAAAGATTCACAATATAATCTTCATGTTTTATAGGTAAAATAATTCGCAAAAAATTCTCTATACCTTTTTCTTGAATTGAAAGATAAAAAGAAATAATGATAATTAATATGAAGTTAAAAATACTACCGAATGCCACAGACACTGTCGTAAAAAATCCACCTGAAAGATTTGAAATGAACGCTTTTGACGCTGAAAGTAAAGTATTAAGAGAAAAATTACTAGACAAATTAGCGACAATATCTTTCGCGCCAGAAAATATATCATTTTGAAAATAATTCAAGAAATCAACTCCTGGAGCATAAGAAGAAATAAATACAGCAAAATTATAAATTTCAGTTATTAAAAGAGGAGCAAAAAGATAGAACAGTCCTGCTAACATACCAATCGTAACAAGATACAAAATAGCTACTCCTGTGACTCTGTTGATTCTTAATTTTTTAAAATAAGGAATTGCTGATTCTACAAAAGAGGCTATAACAATAGAAGTAAGGATAACAAGAACTATATCTCGTAAAACATAAATCAAAAAGAAACCAAGTGCAATTAAAAACACACGAATTATTGACCCGTTTGATATTGAAATAGAACTATTATTATTTTCCTTAGGCATAAAAGTATAATAACACAAAAACACTGAGTTCTACAATTTTAATATCTTAGAAAATTTTGTTTTATCTTTAAAAGGCCCAATTATTGCAAGGTTCAACTTTTTATCATTAAAAATTTCTTTTGCCACTTTTTGGATTTGCTCTCTAGTTACTTTCCTTATCTCTTTTGCTTTTTCTTCGGCATTTTTTATTTCTTTCTTTAAAAGTTCTTGTCCGCCGTAAAAATTTGCAATATCATCACTGGATTCAAGAGAAAGTTTCATATTTCCTATTAAACATTCTTTTACTTTATTTAATTCTTCTTCAGAGACTTTTTCATTTTTAAGTTTCTTGCATTCTTCGAGCACTGCATCTATAACTTCATAAATTCTTTTATTGTCTACTCCAGCTGAAACTTGGAAAAATCCGTGATCAGTATAAGCATCATTATAAGCCCGAACATAATATCCTACTCCCATTTCTTCTCTTAGTTTTTGAAACAATCTTGAACTCATTCCACCACCAAGCACTCCACCGAGCACAGCAAGCTCTGCATTTTTCTTATTAAATAGATCATAAGTACGATTCGCTAAAACAAAATGTGTCTGATCTGTCTTTTTGAATTTCAACAACACTTCTGGTTTGTTTTGTTTTTCTTTCACTTTAACTTTTGAAGATTTTTTACCACGAGAAATACCACCAAAAACTTTTTTTACTTCATTTAAAACTTCTTTTTCTGTCACCCGCCCTGCGACTATGATCACAGTTGCTTCTGGAAGATAATGCACTTTTTTATAATCAACAAAATCACTACGTTTCATATTCAAAATATTTTTTTTGTCTCCTGCTATATTCCACCCTGCTGGTTGATCACCATACAAAAGTTCCATCATCAAATCTTGTACATGACGATTTGGTAAATCTTCATACATATTTATTTCCTCAATAATCACTCCTTTTTCTTTCTGCATTTCAGCTTCTGGAAATGTTGAATTTAAATAAATATCTGAAACAATATCAAAAATCTGCTTGAAATGCTTTGCGTCAGATTTCGCATAGTAACCTGTGTATTCTTGGGCTGTAAAAGCGTTATATTGGCTCCCTATTGCATCTAATTCCTTAGAAATATCAATTGCCTTAGGCCTTTTCACTGTGCCTTTAAAACACATATGTTCAAGAAAATGCGACAAACCGTTTATCTTTTTTGTTTCATATTTTGAGCCTGCTTCCACCAAAACCAAAACCGTAGCAGTAGGGTTATCTTTCATTGGAACAGTTATAATTCGAAGTCCATTATTCAAAACCTTTTTTGTGTATTTCATAAATATTACTTTTTTCTTTTTACTTTATTTTCTGAAATTTCTTCCACTAATTTTATTGTTGGAGTATCACCATATTCATTTTTTAAATCTCCAAATTTTATATACTCTTTTTCTGGCAAAGAATCTATCCATTTCCAAAAATCATCGACTTCACTTAGCTCAAACCTTTTCACAAAAGAATATAATTCTTCTAAGAACATTAATCGCCTATTGCATTTTTCAAATTCATGTTCAATTTCTTTTTCAAGCTTAACTGGATCTTTAATTAGTTTTTCTAAACATATATATGCCTTACCTTTAGTTTCCAGTTCTTTTATATATTCTCTTTCAGATTCTATTTTACGTATTAAATTAACCTCTTCTTTTAAAATATTCTGCTCATTTTTTGAAAAATTTTCTTGCATAATTTTTATCCCAACTTATTTTTTATAAAATCTACAAGTTCTTCAACTTTTACTCTTTCTTGAGTTCCTGTATCTCTGTCGCGTACTGTGACAGTATCATCTTCTAAAGTATCAAAATCAACTACAATACAAAATGGTGTACCGATTTCATCTTGCCTGCGATAACGCTTACCAATATTTCCATTATCATCCCAAACAACTCTTCCAAATTCTGTTTTAAGTGGAGCGAAAACTTTTGTATTAGCATATTCCACAAGCTCAGGTTTATTTTTAAGTAAAGGTGAAATAGCACAAATCACAGGCGCAATAGAAGGCTTAAATTTAAGATATGAACGAATCTCTCCATCTTTTTCATCTTCGTAATAAGAAGAAAGAAGAATTGCGAGAGTTGCTCTATCTACTCCAAAAGTTGGCTCTATGACATGTGGAACTATCTTTTCTCTATTTTCTTCATCAACATATTCAAGACCATGATTTTTTAAATCAAAATCTGTTCTGTATGCGAGACCAAAAAGCTCCTTTTGTCCAAAAGGATATTCGAATTCAAAATCAGTTGTTCTTTTTGAATAGTGAGCTAAATCTTCTTTTGCAATATCAATATCATGAACTTTATTCATATCGATACCCACTTCTTCCATCCATTCTTCCATTTCTTCTTTCCAATATTCAAAATATTTTTTCCAATCTTCTGCTCGTACAAAATATTCTATTTCCATTTGTTCAAATTCACGAACACGAAAAATAAAATCTCTTGGAGTTATCTCATTACGAAATGCTTTACCTATCTGAGCTAAACCAAAAGGAAGCTTAGGATGAAAAGCGTCGACTGTATTTTTAAAATTAACAAACATACCTTGTGCAGTTTCTGGACGAAGATATGAAGTGGCTGAAGAATCTTCAGAAACACCTATTTTTGTCGCAAACATCATATTGAATTGTTTTGCCTCTCCTAATTTTCCACCACAAGATTCAATACATTTATTTTTATCTTCTATTTGATCAGCACGAAATCTTTTTTTACATTTAACGCATTCCACCATAGGATCAGCAAAATTTTCTACATGCCCTGCCTTTTGCCATACTTCTTGTCGCATCAAAATTGCAGAATCAATACCATAAATATCACGGCGTGAATCTACAAATTTTTTCCACCAAGAACTCTTTATATTATTTTTTAAAGCTAAACCAAAATGCCCCCAGTCATAAGTACCAGCTAATCCCCCATATATTTCAGAACCAGGAAAAATAAAACCTCTTCTCTTGCAAAGAGAAACAATCTTTTCCATTAAATCATTGTCTATATTTTTTTCTTCTTTTTCTTTTTTCATTTTTTCTATAAGCTATCAGCTAAAACCTATAAGCTATTCTATCACCCTATCTCCACCAGTTGGGAAAAGAGAATCATTTGAAAGACGAGTATTGAGAGATCCTTTATTTACTCGTATATCTACATTAGCAAAATCATCATGCCCAGTCAAAACAGCATCATTTATGATAATTGGGGACGTCCCTAATTGTGAAAGTGAAGGAGTCAATCCAACTTGGAAAGAAATTTCTCTTTCTCCACCTGTTATCCCTACACCTTTTGGAATAGCCCCGATATTCCATACTATTTCTTTTGTGGAGGCATTATACGTCAAATCTTCCGTAGATGGTGATATTGCATTCATAAATCTTACCCATGGAGGCAAAGTTGAAACCAATTTAGCATTTGAAATATTGTTTGCAGAATTAGACAAAGACCATACGATGGTATAAGTCGTCTCTTGATCAGCTTTTGGAGGAATAGGTCCAGTATTTGCAAATGGACCAGAATAATAAAGGGCTTTACCTGCAAGGCCAACATCAGAAGTAACTCTAATTATTTTTGATTCTGAATTATTTAAAACTTTCACAGCATTACCCTCAAGAGATTGTTTTCCAGCAACAGAAACTTCTATATTTAAAGATGGATCAGAAACTAATCCGCCTCCCACAGAAATCAAAGAAATTGGAGAAAGAGCAAAAGACACAGAACCAGAATCTCCAGGGTCTACTTCAGAAAACTCACTCATAGAATTTCTATCCCAAATGATAGTATCTAATGATGAATTATAAAATCCACGTGTTGCAGAAATAGTTCTTCTGTCTACAACATTACCTGAAATCTTTGCACGAATTTCTAAATCATTTATTTTTGTTTCTAGATTATTTGCCCAACGAATTTCTCCTTGAATTGGAGTTTTTGTATTTACAGCATATTCTCTTTGATAAACACCATTAACATAAAGCTTTGCTTCTATGAAAGGTCTTTTGATCATCATTGTGTGTTCTAAAGAATTAAATACCACCCCGATAGAAGATTTATCACTATCACTTTGTGATCCACTAAATATATGAAAGGTTTTTTCTTCTCCATCATAAACATCAACCATTTTACCAACAATAGAAATATCACGTTCTGTCCCCGGAGCAAGATCTCCTAATGACCAAACATTATCACCAAAAGATGGAGCTGGCTTTGCAGAAACAAATTGAAAGCCTACTGGATAATCGAGTCTAAGAAGTATTTTTGATGCTGCTTTTGTTGCATTTAAAATTGATTTAACATTCAAAACAAATTCTTGATTTGGGCTTGCTTCTGTTGGAGCATCAACTAAAAGATTTATTGGAGCAGAACTTATAGAAACTTCATATGGTTTTTCTTTCACAAAGATAGCATTTGATCCTTGTATTCTATATTCAAGAGAAATTTTTATTGGTTTAATACTTCCTTGTTCTCCAAACAATACAACTTTTACATTTTCATTTCTTACTCCTCCTGCGGGGATTGTCCCTAATGAGCTACGTAGACGTTCTGTATCTTGAGCTAAATCTACCGATGAGCCTTTTGGATATTCTACTAAAAGGTCAGCAAGTTCAAGTGGAGAATTATTTTTATTTATTATTTCAATCTGAAGTGGCAATTCTTCTCCTCCTGCAGTAAAAGCATTACCAAGAATAGAAATATCGATATTGTTATTTGAGACAGTATTCCCTCCTCCTAGAAACATATAAAGTGCAAATCCTAAAGCTATAACAAAAAAAATTATTGAAAAAATAAAAAATTTCTTAAACATAGATGTTTTCATATAAAATTTTTCTTCCGTTTTAACTTCCTCTTCTTTTGTATTCCAAGAATCTGGCACATCTTTCTTTTGCCCACGTGAAAACCCGCCATGAGTCAGATCTGGCATCTTATAAGTCTTACTAAAAAGTTTACTTTTAAGCTCTTCAAGTCTATTTAATCTTTCTTTATCACCTATTGGCATCCCAATATTATATCATATTTTACAAATGACTTTCTCTTAAAGCCTTGTTTATCTCAGAAAGAATCTGTCTACGACTTTTACCTACTTCGAATATTAAATTATCTTCAAAAGGAGATTTTATAAATGTTTTTAATGATTCGCTTCCTCCTACATAACCTAAATTACTAAGCATTCTTAATACAATAATTGCTTCAATATTACGAATCTCATCTTTTGTTTCAGATTTTTCTAAAACAAACAAACCATTTAATAAATCATTAAACAAAGTAATATTTGATTCTTCTCCAGCGAGTAAACGTTTTAATAGTTGAGAAATATTTGCAAAAACTTCTAATGTTTCTCTTTTTTTAGAAATATTTTCAAGTTCATTTGTTTTTGATGCACTTGTTATGCGCCAAAAATCTTTTCCACGAACAAGATCAACTTTCACATAAGAAAAATCTTGTAATACAAAACGAAGTTTTGAAGATATTTTTCTAACACCTTGAGCAGATGCATAAATCATTCCTAAGTCACGAGTAAAAATCGAATAATATCTTCCCGCTTCCCCAAAATTTCTACTCCCTAATATTAAAGCTTCTGTGTGATGTATATGGTGCATTAAATTAATTAATCTCTTTTAAAATTAAATCTAGAAGTTCAGGTAATTCATCACAATAAGGAATATCACCAAGATGACCATCATTTTCTCTTTCAATCTTTGTTATCGGCACATTTAATTCTTTGCTAAATGATTCAGCATGAGAAAATGGAACATGATCATCATAGACATTGTGAATTATACAAAACTTATCACAAACTTTTTTAATATGATTAAAATCAAAAGGCTTTTCTAAAAAATTATCTATTAAAGATACAGAATCTTTATTCATTTTTTCAAATACTCCTGAAACTAAAAAACATCCTCCAATTTTTTCTGATTCAGATATTGTTTCTAAATATCTCAAAATCGCTGGGACTCCAAGAGAATGCCCAATTAAATATTTATCTTTTGAAACTTCTCCAATTTCTAATTTTATTTTTTCTACCCATTCTGACATAATTGGAATCTTTGGATTAGGCATAGCGAGAGATACAGCAAAACATTCATTTTTAAAAAGCTCCCCCATTAACCAAGGACGCCATCCTCCATTAGGGAAACCTTCAAAACCATGTATCAAATAAAACTTTTTCATTCTTTTATTTTAACACATTATTTATAACACTCTCTAATTCCCTCGTATCATCAATAATATCAACAGGATTTCCTTTTTCTAAGGTTTTTTTGTCATGAAGCCCCCAAGTCACACCAATAGATTTAACATCACATTCATTACTTTCTAAAATATCTCCTAAAGAATCTGTTATAAACACAGCATCTTTTGGTAAAACATTGTACTTTTCAAGAAGAGATTTTATTTTCACAACCTTACTTGTATGAACATCAAAACCCAAAATATCATCGAAATAATTAGTTAAATTTTCTTTCTTCAAAAAACTAGAAATTATATCCCCCCATGAAGATGAAATAATTGATAATTTATAATTATCTTTTAATTTCAAAAAAGTATCTCTTAAAATGTCATGGATAGTGATAGTGGTATTCACAAGAACTCCATCAAAATCAAAAATTACTAATTTCATAATTTTATAATTTATTTTATGATTTTTATCTTGAACAATAAATCATTAACTTTCACCTCCTCACCTTCATTTGAAGAAAAATTAATTTCTTTTGCATTTATAGTTTTAATTAAATCTTCTTTAAATTTATTTATCAACTCTTGCCCATCTTTGTTCGTCTCTATAGAAAGAACGATAATGTCACTAGAAACCAACTCTTCTTTCTTGCGCATATCTTGTATAGCACGAACAAGTTCACGATAATCTCCTTCTGTCTTCAAT
>Ga0172375_10009823_pt1 | contig 12522 bp, 5 predicted proteins | sample LakKiv1m_FD_114537 | JGI IMG/M metagenome (GOLD analysis project Ga0172375, IMG submission 114537) | Freshwater microbial communities from Kabuno Bay, South-Kivu, Congo - kab_092012_11.1m | ecosystem: Environmental > Aquatic > Freshwater > Lake | place: Democratic Republic of the Congo... | reverse complement strand
TTCCGCATTTAATGCAGGTCGACTGGTCGATATAATGTACCTGTTTGCGCTCTCCCGAAATGCAGTTAACCGGGCAATTCCTTGCACAGGCCGTGCAGCCCACACAGTTATCAGGAATAACAACATAGCACATCAGCGACTTACATACACCGGAGGTGCATTTCTTATCAACTACATGCGAAATATATTCATCCCAGAAATTATCCATGGTCGAAAGAACCGGGTTAGGGGAGGTTTGGCCAAGGCCGCAAAGAGATGTATCTTTAATTACATTGCTTAGATTTTTCAGTTTTGAGAGATCTTCCATGGTGCCCTCACCCTTTGTTATGGTTTCGAGGATTTCGTGAAGCCTTTTGTTACCAATCCGGCATGGGCTGCACTTTCCGCAGGATTCCTCAACCGTGAAATCCAGGTAATACTTGGCCACCGAAACCATACAATCGTCTTCGTCCATTACAATCATCCCGCCTGATCCCATCATCGAGCCGGCAGCAATTAAGGTGTCGTATTCGATAGGAATATCCAGGTGTTTTTCGGTTAAACAACCACCCGAGGGACCGCCCGTTTGTACAGCTTTAAATTTCTTTCCATCCTTAATACCACCGCCGATCTCAAAAATCACCTCACGTAAAGTCGTTCCCATCGGTACTTCAATCAAACCAACATTATTTATTTTACCGGCTAAGGCAAAAACCTTGGTGCCTTTTGACCGTTCAGTTCCAATGGCTGCAAACCATCGAGAACCTTTATTTATGATTGGTGGAATGTTGGCAAAAGTTTCGACATTGTTAACATTGGTGGGTTTTCCCAGATATCCTTCAACAGATGGAAAAGGGGGCTTAAAGGTTGGCTCACCCCTGCTTCCTTCCATCGAATGGATTAAGGCAGTTTCCTCACCGCAAACAAAAGCACCGGCACCATACCTTAGTTCGACATCGAAGTTAAACCCTGTCCCAAAAACGTCATTCCCAAGTAACCCATATTCTCTTGCCTGTTGGATGGCAATTTTAAGACGGTGGATAGCCAGCGGATATTCAGCACGGATATAGATCAACCCTGCATCAGCACCAATGGCAAAACCACATATGGCCATGGCTTCAAGAACAACATGAGGATCGCCTTCCAGGACTGAACGATCCATAAATGCACCCGGGTCGCCTTCATCGGCATTGCAAACCACGTATTTTTTTTCAGAAACACTTTTGCGCGTAATTTCCCATTTTAATCCGGTCGGAAATCCTCCGCCACCACGTCCGCGCAGGCCCGAATCCTTGATAATTTTAATTGCATTTTCAGGAGTCATTTCCGACAAAACCTTCCCAAGTGCCTGGTAACCATCGCGGGCAAGGTATTCGTCGATATTTTCGGGATCAATAATTCCACAATTCCTCAATGCAATCCTGATTTGCTTGCGATAAAAACCTATGTGTTTGCTGTCGGAGACATTTTCCTTATTTTTAGGATCGGTGTAAAGCAGACGCTCCACCTTGCGTCCTTTTATCACGTGTTCTTCGACGATTTCCTTTGCATCACCCGGTTTTACCTGCACATAAAAAGTATTATCAGGATGAACTTTTACAATCGGTCCTTTTTCGCAATAACCAAAGCATCCGGTTGCAACAACTTTAGATTCATTTTCGAGTCCGTGTAACCTGAGTTCATTTTCGAGGTTTGCTTGTATCGAATCACTTTCCGATGCACGGCAACCCATTCCTCCACAGACCAGCAAGTGCATTTTTATTTGTTGTGCCATAAATTACTCAGCTATTTATTCGTCAATTGATTCATAATTTACAGGGATTATTCCCTCGACGAGTTCACCGTTTTTGAGGTATTTTTCGATGATTTCGTCGGCTTTTTTGGTATCAACATAGCCAAAAACGATGGGATCTTCACCCGGCCGCTTTACCTCGATGGTAGGTTCTGCGTAGCAATAGCCCATGTCGCCGGTCTGGGTTACTAATGCATCAATTCCACGTTTGTCAAGCTCTTCGATAAGGTAATCCATTACTACTTTTGCTCCCGATGCAATTCCACTTGTAGCCATCCCTACTTTTACCCGGATGAATTTTTCGGGTTCATTGCTTTTTTCCCTGAGGTTGAGCCTTTTTTCACACTCTTCCTTTTTTAGTTTCAAATCGGCAAGAGATTTAATTTTTGTCATTAATTTAATACCTCCATATTTGGTAATTAAAAAGGATATTTCATGAAATTATTTAATACGTTGAAAAATAAATAGTTATAAAGAATACCCGTTAAATAGAAATATTTGCTGCAAAATTATGTTGAAAGAAACTGAAAAACAAAAAATATTTGTGAAAATATTAACAATGTTAATAAAATAACATAACAAAATCTTTCATACTTCGTAAAGCTAAGTAAATCAATAAATTGATTATTGCAAAATAAGTTAAAGAAAATAAACATTATGTTTCTGCAACAATCATTTTTGAGAAATGAGGGAGAATATTGGTTAATAACCCAAATCATTCTTCAAAATGAGGTTGAACAGCTCAAATATTTCAGGGATAAAACGGAATAACATATTTTTGAAGAATATTATCAATAGCGTAGTAATCCAGATTTAGCGAACACAAAGGAACCTGGTGTTTTCAGCAGGGTATCATGTATTTTAATATGTTTTATCAAAATTTTTAGGATATGAAAAGAAGAGATTTTATACAAAGCACTGCCCTTGCCGGAGGCGGTTTATTTACAATCGGCAGCATTGAAGGTTGCATAAATCCACCAACTTCAAGGATTGGTGAAGAAAACAAAAAAAACTACCCCGGTTTTGAATTCGATGAGATCACCATTCCTTTTCTTCAAAGCAGGATGATTAGCAGGGAATTTACTTCACGTAAAATTGTGGAGTTGTATCTCGACAGGATAAAGGAAATCGACTCAGATGGACCCGGATTGAACAGTATTCTTCAATTGAACCCTGATGCGATTTCAATTGCAGAAAATCTGGATAAAGAAAGGCATACCGGCAAAGTGAGAGGTCCGCTTCATGGGATCCCGGTACTGTTAAAAGGCAATATCGACACTGCTGACAAAATGTTTACAAATGCCGGCGCGACTGCCCTGGCTCATTCGGTAGCTAAAAAAAATGCCTTTTTAGTCCAGCAACTTATCAATGCCGGTGCTGTAATTCTTGGGAAAACAAACCTGAGCGAATGGGCCAATTTCAGGTCAACCCGGTCGTCGAGCGGATGGAGTAGTGTAGTTGGGCAGACACGGAATCCATACATTATCGACAGGTCACCCTGTGGTTCAAGCTCAGGCTCGGGAGTTGCAGTATCGGCAAACTTTTGTACGGTTGCCATCGGCACCGAAACCGATGGTTCAATTGTTTGTCCATCTTCGATAAACGGAATTGTTGGCATCAAACCAACAGTAGGACTGGTTAGCCGTTCAGGTATAATTCCCATTTCTCATACCTGCGACACTGCTGGTCCAATGGCACGCACAGTAACTGATGCAGGAATATTGCTGGGAGCAATAACAGGAAGAGATAAGGCAGACAGAAGTATGAATAATATTCCGGAAGGTGCAGTGTACCAGGATTATACCCAATTTCTTGATTTAAATGGTTTGGTGGGTTCAAGGATCGGTATTGCAAGGAGTTTTTTCAATTTAAATGAAGCTGTTGATAGAATCATCGAAAATGCGATTAATTTAATGAAGAAAAATGGTGCCGTTTTTATTGAACTCACCGACTATAAAGTTCCTGAAGATGTGAATAATGCGCAGTGGCTGGTTTTGCTGTATGAATTTAAAGCCGGCGTAAATAATTATCTGGCATCGCTTTCAGCTGATAATCATATAAAGAGCCTCAAAGATATTATTGAGTTTAACAAGGCGAATGCATCAACAGCAATGCCTTTTTTCGGACAGGAAATTTTTGAACTGGCTGAGAAAAAGGCCGGTCTGGACAGCAAGGAATACCTTGATGCCCTTGATCTGATGAAAAGGATGGCAGGGCCGGATGGAATCGGTAAAATGATTAACGACAAAAACCTTGATGCAATTATTGCCCCTACGGGTGGTCCTGCCTGGACTATTGACCTGATTAATGGTGACCATTTTACCGGGGGAAGTTCTACACCAGCTGCAATGAGCGGATACCCCAGTATTACTGTACCTGCGGGCTTTGTTCATGGATTGCCGGTTGGTATTTCATTTTTTGGGAAAGCCTTTAGCGAGCCGAAATTGATAAAAATTGCCTATGCGTTTGAACAGGTTTCAAAAGCAAGACGTAAGCCTGAATTTATTCCGACTTTGGATATGAGTCTGAATCATGGTGGTTAATAAATTTACTTTGATTTTGAATACTTAATAATTCAGTAAATTTGATGTATGATATTGTAGATCAATAATAAACAGTTTTAATTTTGTGAGGGTGGGCCAGGTGTATTGACTTTTAATCCTCCCAAATATTTTTCGATTTTTTCCATAAGTACCTGTTTTTTAATTGGTTTTGAAACATAATCATCGCATCCTGCTGCAAGCGCTTTTTCGTTGTCACCTGGCATTGCATAGGCAGTTTGGGCAATAATCGGAAGTTTCGTGAAGAACTTTCGTATTTCCATTGTTGCCTCATAGCCTGTCATCACCGGCATCCTTAAATCCATCAGGATCAAATCGATATTGGGAATTGATCTACAGAATTCCACGGCCTCTTTTCCGTTTTTTGCACGTATTACGGTTGCTGAAGTATTGGTAAGCAATACATCGAGCAATTCGAAATTTGAATCTTCATCTTCAGCGACAAGAATGGTTTTGTTGGAAAAATCCCTGCGGGTTTTGACCACGGTTTCTTCCTTTAAAATTGGCTCTTCAAATCCATTTTCGGTGTATGGAATAGTGAAATAGAAAGTTGAACCGACTCCAACTTTGGACTTGACTTTGATTTTTCCACCCAGGCGTTCGGTAAGTTTTTTAGCCACCGACAATCCAATTCCTGTACCTCCATAGGCCCGGGTATGTGAATCGTCCACTTGTCGGAAAATCTCAAATATAATTTCCTGCGACTCCCTGGGAATACCTGGTCCGGTATCCTTAACATAAAATTCTAAAAGTGGGACAGTCACATGAGAGATCATTCGATACCCAAATTCAACAAAACCTTCAGATGTAAACTTTAAAGCGTTTTTCAAAAGGTTAATCAGAATCTGTTTAACTTTGAAGGGATCAGTAAAAATCATCAAATCTTCATCGTTCAAAACTTCATTATAAATGAGTGTAATGCCTTCCTTCCCCATTTTAGACTGTTCGACGCCGATTATTTCGTGAATTTCCTTTAAATACGGATTTAACAGAAAATAATCCTTCTGGATTTTCACCTGACCACTTTCAATAAGTGTAATGTCGAAAATTTCCTCAACAAGTTCGAGCAAATGCTCTCCACTATTGTTGATAATCCTGGCAAATTCAACTATATTTTTTGCCGGTAATTCTTCTTTGAGGAGTTCTGAAAAACCAATAATGGCATTCAATGGGGTTCGTAATTCGTGGGACATTGTGGCGAGAAAGGTGGATTTCAGACGTTCGGCTTCGTGAGCCTGAACCAGGGCATCTTTTAATTCCTGTTCGGTTTTTTTTCGTTCAATGGCAACACTGATTTGTGAAGCAACAAATTCGAGCATTCTCTGATCCTCAACACTAAAGGCATTTTCATTATCGTAGCTTTGAACAACGATTGCTCCTGTGACTTTTCCTTTAATTTCCAAAGGTACGCCAAGCCAGATTTTTGACCTGGTCCCGATTGTTTCAACAATTCCAGATGCAGCTAACCGGGCAATAGTGTCACCTTTAGCAAGTATGGATTTCTTTGATTTAATCACGAAGGCTGTCATTGTTTTTCCTGCAGGAAAACTGGTATATTTATCGATTTTATCTACATAATAGGGCAATGTAATGGTGTCGTATTCTTCATCATATAAAGCAATAAAAAAGTTTGTGGTATCGATAAGTGTTCCAATTTCAGTTTTAATAAAATCCATCAGATCGTCGAGATTGGTGGCTGTAAGTGCTTTATTGGATATATCGAAAATAAGCTTCTGTACTTTTTCGATACGTTTACGTTGGGTAATATCCCGGATTATAGCTGTAAAATATTTCCCTGACGGGCATTCCCAATTGGCTAATGATAATTCAACCGGAAATACCTTACCGCTTTTATGTAAGCCCTGAAGTTCTACCGTTTTTCCAATAACATGTTGAGTGTTGTTGTTTCCAGCATGCCTAATTCCATTAACATGTGGTAAAATAAATTGTTGAGGCATCAATAAAGTGAGATCTTCCCCTACAATTTCATCTTTTAAAAATCCGAACATATTTTCTGCACTCGTGTTCCAATCAAGAATTTTTCCTTTATTATCAGAGGTAATAATTGCATCATTGGCCGATTCTGCAATGGAACGAAACCGTTCTGAACTTTCGCGCAAAGCTGCCTCATTACGTTTCCGTTCTGTGATATCACGGAATGTTCCCATCATGCAAACTTTTCCTTTGATTGTTACCAATGATGCCATTATTTCGACAGTTGTTTCTGAACCGTCCGAACAAATAACTTTTCCTTCGACCGGTGTAATCGGCTGTTTTTGCTTAACTTCCTGCTTTTGTTTTAAAAAATTATTTCTATAGTACTTTTCTTCTTCCGGTGGGTGCAGGCGGGATTGGTGAAGACCAATAATCTTTTCATAAGGCATTTGCAATAACCGGCAGGCAGCCTGATTTGCATCGATGATAATACCTGAATCAGACTCTGCAACAAAAATAGCATCAGCAGCACCTTCGAAAAGACACTTAAACTGTGCTTCGCTATCTCTAAGTTTATCCTCAGATATTTTTCGTTCGGTGATATCCCTTGAAACTACTTGTACGCCATCATGTCCTTTTAAAGTAATAGGCACTTCAGAAACTTCCGCATCAAAAATACGTCCGGTCAACGAGATTAACTTTTCTTCAATAACCGAAACTTCTTCTTTTTCATCCGTTATTTTGTTTATTTTTTGTTTAACTATGTTTTGATAATCAGGATGAACGAGATCCATAATTTTTTTCCCAATCAGGTCCTGTTTATCCCCGGCTCCAAATAATTTAGCCGAGGCGGCATTTGCAAAACGGATAATCCCATTGGTATGAATGAGTACTGAATCAGGCGAAAATTCGACAAGTTTCCTGTATTTTTCTTCACTTTCTTTCAGATTATTCTCGGCTTTTTTGCGATTGGTTATGTCGTGATCGACCCCATGATAACCCGAAAAATTTCCTTTTGAATCGAACACCGGTACGCCATTTGTTTCAAGAATAATGATTTCTCCATTCTTTTTTTTATTGAGGTTTTCAAGGCCTGAAAAGGCAGATCGTTCCTCTGAAATCTTCTTAAATATTTTACCCACACGAATTGCCTCATCAGCAGGCATAAAATCAAATGGAGTTTTCCCAATCACTTCTTCAGGTTCAAAGCCCAAAAAATCCCTGATTTTAGGGCTGGCATAGTTGTAACAACCATTTTTATCGACAGCCCAGACCCAGTCGTTCGTTGATTCGACAATCGCCTGGTATCTGATTTTTCCTTCCAGAATTGCTTCTTCTGCTTTTTTGCGCTCGTGTAGCTCTCTTTCCAGTGCTTCTGTACGTTCCAGTACAAGTTTTTCGAGCCAGGCTTTTTCATTCAGTTTACGGTCTTCTGATTCTTTTATTCGTAGCATTGCCTTAACCTGCGCAGTAAGTTCAGATTCATCCAACGGTTTTGCCAGGAAACCATCAGCACCGGACTCCAGCGCTTTAATGCGGCTTTCTTTGTCGGTGCGGGCGGCAGTAATCATTACTACCGGAATATGTTTAATCGAATAATGGGATTTGATTGCCCTGCATACTTCATAGCCATCCATTTCAGGCATTACAATATCGAGGAGTACAACGTCAGGTTTTTCGTTAATGCACAACTCAATACCTGTCTTGCCTGATCTGGCAGATACCAGGTTTGCATTTGGGAATGTTTCGGTGAACAATGCTTTCAGAACAACCAGATTGTCGGGGTTATCGTCGATAGCTAAAATCTTTATCTGTTTATTTTCCATAAAACCATTCATTAATGGATTTTTCAAAAAGATCGTTTTCAATAGGTTTGGAGATATAGTCGTCGAATCCGTATCCTAGTATGTTTTCACGGTCGCCAGTCATTGCGCGGGCAGTTAAGGCAATCACGGGAACATTTTTAAGGTTTAAATCTTTTTTAATTTCATCAAGAACCTCGAATCCATCCATCCCTGGAAGTGATATGTCGAGTAAAATCAGGTCGGGGATGAGTTTTCTTGCTTTCTCCAGGCCTCCCGGGCCATCAACAGCTTCAGAAATTTCAAAACGGCCTGACAGCAATGCCTTTACGGTGATATTATTATCCGGGTTATCTTCGATGAGGAGGATGATGGGTTTCGTTGTATTCGTTCGGTGTAACGGTTTGATTTTACCAGGTTCAGGGGTTTCTTTTTCCGAAGAATGAACCATGGTCCTGATGTGAGCCAAAAGTTCATTACGGTTAATGTCGCCTTTTTGGATAAGCTGGAAAATATTATTTTCGTGCAGAAAGCTTAATTCCTGTTTGGTGACATGTTTGGCGGATAAGATAAGTACCGGAATTCGTTTGGTCTCCTTAAGGTTTCTTATGCTTGCCAGGACTTCAAATCCGTTCACTTCGGGCATCATGAGATCAAGGATCAGTGCATCGGGGATAGAAACACTGATGGATTCGAGCGCCTCTTTGCCGTTACGCGCAACCTGAAGCTTATACCCTTCCTGTTTTAATATATCAGTTAGCTGAATGATTTGGGGTTCACTATCCTCAACCAGCAAAATAGTTTTTTCGAAAGGATTGTATAATGTTGGAATAGTAGAATATATATGCCTGGAACTTGCTGGTGTCTGTCTTACTGTTTTTTCGAGTAAATGGTCTGCGGGAGCAACCGGCAGAATGACTGTAAATGTTGATCCTTTACCTGGTTCACTTTCGACCTCAATGTAACCATTAAGCAATAAACTGTACTTTTTCGCGATGGCCAGCCCAAGACCTGTCCCGCCGAATCTGCGGGAGGCTTTTTCGTCAACCTGCCTGAATTCATCAAAGATAAATGGAATATGCTCCGGGGCAATGCCGATTCCAGTATCTTTGATGCTGATGCGCAGAAAGTCTTTCTCCTGAATTGCTGATATTTCGACCGACCCTTTTTCGGTAAATTTAATGGCGTTACTTATAATGTTCTGGAGAATATGATTGCATTTGTTGCTGTCGCTTATTATTGGTATAATCTGGGGACTGATATTGTTGATCAGGGCAATTCCTTTTTCACTACTCATTTGTGAAACTAATTCAAGATTGGATTTTACCAGATTGTAAACTGAAAATTCTGAGAAGTTCATATCCTCTTTACCGGCTTCAATTCTCGATAAATCAAGGATATCGTTGATAAGCGAAAGAAGTTGTTTCCCGTTTTTTTCGATTATATCAATGTAACTGTATTCATCCTCAGAAATAAAATTTTTCAATCGGCGACTAAGTACCCCTGAAAGGGCAATGACCGAATTCAAGGGAGTCCGCAGTTCATGGCTCATGTTCGATAAAAATGCACTTTTCAGTTGGTTTGCTTCATCAAGCTGTTTTTTCTGCAATTCGAGTTCGATGTTGTATTCCTTTAGCTCATCCGATTGCATCATTAACTCATTGGTTTTTTCGGTTAATTCCTTGTTTTGATGATCAAGCTTAGCTGAAAAATCGGTTACTTTTTGGAATAATCTTACACCGTTTATTCGGGCTGTAAGAGCCAGCCATATTTCTTTAATCAATTGAACCGCAGAAGGGGCGAAAGTGTGAAGGCTTGCCAATGATATGATGGCGACAACTATATCGTTTTCGATGATCGGAATGGTGATGATCTCGCGGGGAATGAAATCTCCCGTGACAACCGAAAAATTGAAAGCCGTACCGGCAGGAATCTGAGTTATACGCTGTATTTTTTTTGTAGCCAAAACGGAGCCAAATTCACCTTCGTTCGAATCAGCCGAAAAAGATTTTATGTTTTTGGTAGATAAGCCTATAGAATCGAAATGTTCATAAAGTTTTTTATCGGTATCCAAAAAATAAATGGCGGCTATTTGCGCCCTGGTCCTGGTGAGTAATGTTTTAAGTACCATACTGCAAAACGATTTCAGGTCATTTTCATTTGCAATGACTTCGGCAATGAAAGCTGCATTTTCTTTCAGGTTTAATTCATTTTGCACTGCTTGCGCCATTTCGTTAAAAGCCTCGGCCAAAACACCGATTTCGTCTGTTGAACTGATACTAACCCTGGCATCATAATCGCCTTTTCGATAGAGCTCGGCGATACGGGTTAAATTCTTCAACGGCCCACGGATTCCATGAATGAGGAAATAGGCAAAGATGACGGTTAAAAGAAAAATTGTTCCGGTCACGAGCCAGAGTCTAAAAAACAAAGTGTTTTTTTCCTTCTCCGCTGAAAAATAAAAAACGTCTGATTTTTTTATTGCAAAATCAATCATCACCTGAATATGACGGTTTATTAAATCTGAATAGGTCAGGATTTCCGATTTAAAACGGGCATTTGCCGTTGAGTTATCACCCCGCATCCTCAGTTCGATGACCTCGTCGCAGGAATTTTTCCAGGTTTTGTAAATATTGTATGAGTTGTCGATATCTTCCCGGGGGCCTAGATACCTTTCGAAGACGATGTTGAATGATTTAGTGATATTTGCTTCATAATCCTTCAATTTGTTCGATATTTCGAATAATTGCTCCCAGCTAAGTTTTTCATCTGCGGCGGCATTCATTAAGATCATTTGCATCGAAAGGATGTCGGTTTTAATATCACGGGTAGCCCTTGCTATTTGTAAAGGATGGTCGTACAAATTACTTGTATTATCCCAGATTCGGTTTGATTGCCAGTAAACCAATCCACCTAGCATAGCAACGAAAAGTAAAAGGCTCCCAAATCCAATAAGAAGTCGGTTTCCGATTGTCATATTCCGGATGTTCATAAGCTAACGTTAGAAATTAAGCGTTCAAATGTAAAAAATTAAGTTGATTAGCTTTTAATAAAAATTGCAGCATGTGTGGTATATAGTTTGAACTCGCGAAAGGCTTTAACAATCGAAATCTCTGTTTCGCCTGTTACCAGGAATCCATTTTTTTTAAGTGAACGGGAAAATTTTGTCAGGATCATTTTTTGAATTTCAGGTTTATAATAAAGCAGCACGTTGCTGCACATAATAATGTCGAAATCGCCAAAGATACTTGCCGGTGGTGCACTTGATTTCTCATCAAGCAGATCGTAAACCGAAAAATCGACCTGTTTTTTAATCTCATCGTCAATTTTGTAAGTATTCCCGCTTTTTGCAAAATAATTGTTTACGAATAGTAACCTGGTATTTTCCAGTGCTTTAAACTCGAAAACTCCACGTTGTGCCACTTCCAGTTGCCTGGATGAACTGTCGGTGGCAAAAATGCGGAATGGCTGAGCGAGCTGATGCCCATTTTTAAAATGATGTGCTAATAAGGCCAATGAATAGGGTTCCTGTCCGGCGGCGCAACCTGCCGACCAGATGCGGATTTCATGTGATGAACTTATATTCTGATCATTGCTTAGTTTAGGAAATACGAATTGTTCCAAAATGGCAAATGTAAGCGGGTTCCGGAAAAACTCGCTGTATGAGTTGGTGAGGGCATCGAGCAGGAGTGAGGCTTCACCGGGGTTGTCGGTAATTGCATTCAGGAATTCTTCCGGTGTTCTGGAAGAAGTGGCCATCATCCTGGCCTCAATGGTTTTCATGAGGAATGATTCGTTATATAAAGATATATCTTTATTGAATCTCTCAAGCATCAAGTTGACAATGTTCTTCACGAGATATCTGGAAAAGGAATACACTTCGATTAGATAAATTTCTGAAAAAGTATTGCTAAATTATAAATTATTGGGAATCACCAGAGATCGGATTTATTAAATATTGAGTAAGCACTTTAAAACTTTGTTTTTTCCTGTTATAGAATGGAAGGATTTTTTGATATTTTTTTACCTTACGGATTTCTTTAACTTCAATAATATTCAAATCTTTTGGGAGTTTTCTTAAAATATTATGATAAGCTCCAAGAAAAATAAGTCCCGTTTCCTCCTGTTGAAGTGTGTCGGCAATTCGTGAAGCGATAAAATAATCCCTTTTTTTTAAGAGATTTAAGCGTTTCCATCTTAAGACAAGAATTTTCAATACCTGGAGTAAAAACAGATTTGATGCAGGTATTGAATTCATCATTTCGAGCTCTTTATTAACAAGGTTGAGATCTTCTGTTTTTATTATTTCTGCTCCGCCGTTTACAAGTTTTGAAATAATTTTAAAATTCCTGCTGCCCATCTTAACATTGTCATCTATGATTCTCAATGCCAACTCACCATCTGTTACCATACCATCCTGGTATAGTTTTAACCCTCTTTCGCCGATTTTAAG
>Ga0172375_10009822_pt1 | contig 12523 bp, 11 predicted proteins | sample LakKiv1m_FD_114537 | JGI IMG/M metagenome (GOLD analysis project Ga0172375, IMG submission 114537) | Freshwater microbial communities from Kabuno Bay, South-Kivu, Congo - kab_092012_11.1m | ecosystem: Environmental > Aquatic > Freshwater > Lake | place: Democratic Republic of the Congo... | reverse complement strand
CTTATCTACGGTTTTATCGCCGCTGACGCAGAAGAGCTCTTCTGGCATACTATTTCTTTTAGCACCGTGGTAAATCTGTTCTCTTACATGATGCTTTTCCCGACCTTTATTATCTTAAGGAAGAAAGATAAAACTGTTATAAGACCCTACCGTGTACCCGGGCCGGATTGGGTGGGGATAGGTTTGGCTGTTATGGCTGAAGCCTTTGTTTTGTTGACCATGCTGGTGCTGGCATTGCAGCCGGGAGATGATTTTCTGCGCGTTTCCTTGCCGATTATCATCGGAGCCCTGATTACAGTCGGCGTAGGGGAGATATTCATCGCACATTCGCTAAATAAGAGTAAAAAATAAGCTTAGAGACAAAAAATATTGGGGGCTCCTTGATCGGAATCGAATATTATGGAGAGGAGAGCAAAAGTGCATAAACAGGAATTAAAAATGTTTTTATTATTTTTTTTATTTGTCCCTTTAACTGCTTATGCGGGACAAATTTTTCTGCCGGATCAGGTAGCGAACAATCCTTTACAGCAACCCGTCACCGTAGAAACAAAGCAGGAAAACTTTATGGGTAAACTTAGCGGCTTCACCCAGTCATTTAAATCCAACGGAGGTTATTTGGATTTCGGCCTGCGCACCGCCTATATTTTCGGACAGAACTCTTATGATTACAACCACCATACCAGTGAATTAGAGTTTCCTTTTCGCGCATACTTAGGAGGGGGAAACATAAGCCTGGGTTATAAGGATCTTTCTATAAATTCGGAGGCTTGGGGCTCTCTACTTGACGATCCCAGCGCCGGATGGCATACGAAAGATAAGGATTGGCACAGTAACGGATATATATATTCAGACACTAAATCTTATTCCGATATGAACGCGGTTATCTGGGATTTAAATTTGCGCTATAACTTTTTAAAATATTCTTTTGGAACAAAGAAAACGGATAAAGAGACAAAGAGCCCAACCAATATGAAATTAGGGCTCCTGTTCGGTTATCGCTATGAAAGATTCGGATATAAGGACTTCGGTTTATACCAGACAGGTGCCGATGATAGCAGTTATGGCGATGGCCAGCTGGTTTCCGAATACAAGGTTAAATACCGCGTGCCTTATTATGGCCTGGCTATGGATATTGATAACGGAAAATTCGGAGTTTTGATGAATGCAAAATATGCCTTTAAGGCGCATGCCAAGGATTACGATAACCATTTATTAAGAGATCTTCACTTTTACGGAGATTATAAGAATAACCCTAATGTCTTTATGGCTAATTGTGCCGTATTCTGGAGGTTTTATAAGAACTGGCAGGTCAATTTCGGCGCTGATGCTACCCTCATCAGGATAGACGGGAAGACCTGGGAGGAAACCACGCCCAACGATATTGAAGATCAAAGTATAGATACCAAGCAGTTTATTTACTGGGTCGGGCTGGGATATAGATTCTAATAGAGACTTCTAATTTTCCTTTATTCCTCCGGATCTGCCTCGCGTGGAATTAAAAATCCATATCTGGCTATGCGTACAATTATTTTTTTTACCGTATTTGCTTTAGCTGTTTTGCCTTCTGGTTATTGCGGGGAAGCGAATGAAGCATTTGAACAGTTAAGGTCAGGGCTTAAAAGCCAAGGTGTATCCGATCAATTCCTGAAGATTACAGAAGGCCCCGTAAAAAGGATGTTAGAGTCAGAGGCAAAAATATCCGATGTAAAGATTGTGCTGCTGGATTTATGGAACCAGGGTGTAAAGGGGAGAGCCCTGAAGAATGCGGTGACCGCAGTGGCGGAGTTAGTTGCAAGCGGGGATAATGTTTTAGATGCATCCGGGATCGCCTCGAATGCCGCGCATCAAGCAGAAGCTGAAGGCTTAAGCGGATTCTGGGTGGGTATGAGAGTTAAAAAGGCGGTCCAGGAGAGGAAGGCATATTTAAAGCAGCAATCAACCCAAGGGAATAAATAATGTCTGCCGCATCAAATTATACAAAATATTCGCGTAGCGGATCCGCTATAGTAAAGGGAGTTATCGAGCAGGGTAGATTCTCTATCCCCTATAGGATTTACGAGAGCGAGGGAGCGCATATCATATGCCTTAACGGAGTGCAGCAGTCTATGGCAATGTGGCATACCTTTGTGGAGCGTTATTCGCCGTATTACCGGATAGTGCTTTTTGATTTCCCTAATCAGGGCAGAGGTAAGGTGATTTCAGGCCCGACACTGGTTACGCTGGACGAACAGGTGAGTATCTTACGGGAGGTAATAAAGGCGACCGGTACGAATAACAGTGTTTCGTTATGCGCTGCTTCCTGGGGAGGGATAATCGCCATGGCATTTGCCGCACGCTATCACGGATTGGTGAAGCAATTATGCCTGGCAAGCCTGGGGACAAAAGCAAATAATACGATGGTCGAGACTATCAAAAAAGGTTTAGCGGTAGACCCGGGAAACAGGAAAAAGATGGCGGATATATTAATCGATAGTTTTGGCCAGAACCTTCCAAGGGAAGTTAAAAATAAGATCACCAAGCAGTTTCTTTCGATGAGCCAGGAGAGCCTGGATGCCTTTTACGAGCACGGCCTGGCAGTAGTCTCGACAAAGAAAATAGGCGACCTGATCAAGCTTTCGGATATAAAAGAAAAGACCTTTTTGATCTACGGAGAAAAAGACACGATCATTGACCTTGACGATGTGAAATTCCTTGCCTCCCAGATACCTGATTGCGAGGTCAGGATCATAAAGGGCGCAGGGCATTTTCTGCATATGGAGAAGATAGATGTTTTTGATATCTACGCAGACATCCTCCCGATCAGGCGTTCCTGATGAAGGTGCGTTCGAGCGAATCTTCGAGGCGTCCGCGACGCACCTCTCTAAAGCTGAAGAACTTTACGATAAAAATATCCTTCCAGAGGATCTTTACGTATCCGGAAGGTTTCAGGAATAGGGCATGCTTATATCTGATATCAATTTCCTTTCTGATCGTTAGACTATATGCTTTCACTCTACCATTAAATGGAGTTTTAAGCAAAGCTTATAAAGATTATCCCATAAACTAATAGATAATAAACATTGACAACCGGTAATATTGTGTTACACTAATGCCAGTAAAAGTTTAGAAGTCTTAGCCGTGAGGGCAGGATGACTGACCGAACGGTTTTTTATTTGTCATTGTTTGTCCCGCTAGGAATCCAAATTCCGGGCAGGTGAAGATAATGCGGATTTCTAGAAGATTACTAATTCAAAAGAAAAGGAGGTACAGGCAATGGCAAAAGGAACAGTGAAGTGGTTTAGCGATCAGAAAGGCTATGGATTTATCACGCCGGAAAACGGAAAGGATGTCTTCGTGCATCATTCCGCTATTCAGGGTGAAGGTTATAAATCCTTAGCTGAAGGTGCCCAGGTCGAGTTTGAAATCGTGCAGGGGCCGAAAGGCGAGCAGGCTACTAATGTAGTCAAGCTTTAAGTTATCAGCCTAAACAGGGCCCGGCAAATTTTGTGCCGGGCCTTTTTATTTTATGGAATTATAATAAATAGCTTGCAGAGACGGCTTGTTTGAAGTAAAATCTTTAATTACACGGTTTCATAGTGGGATCAAGGAGGCAATTGTGGCAAGAGAAAATTATTCTTTCAAAAAGTATCAGAAGGAAATGATGAGGAAGAAGAAGGCAGAAGAGAAGAGACAGAGGAAGTTGGAGAAAAAAGCGAAGGAGGCCGCGCCTGATCCTGTTCAGATTGTTAATGATCAGCCTGCCTTAGAATAGAGAAACAAATAAAAGGAGGAAGCATGGCATATCAGCAAGGTGGCGGCGGTGGTTTCGGCGGCGGGCCGAGAGAAATGCACAAGGCAGTCTGCTCGGAGTGCAAAAAGGAATGCGAAGTCCCTTTTAAACCCAGAGAAGACCGTCCGATATACTGCAAGGAATGTTATTCCAAGCGCAAAAACGAAGGCCGTTAATTAATAGGATAACGAGAGACCCTCATTGAGTGTTTTTAACCGATGAGGGTTTTTCTTTTATCAAGCCTATTTTTGAAAATAGAATATTCTTGATATATAGTAGCATTGAGCATATAATTAATTTACATAAACTAATAGGGGAGATCATGAAGAAAATAAGCATATTGATCACTATTTTTGTTTTTTTCCTGTCATCTGCGTCCGCGCAGGAAAAATTAATGGCCCCCGCAGCCAATGGCGCTCCTCTCCGGGGCTGGTGGAACGGCCAGTATTTTTTTGGTGATTGGGGAGGCCAAAGGCAGAGGCTCTCCGATCAGGGCATCGATTTCGTAAGTACTTACGTTATCGACGTGCTTACGAATGCCTACGGAGGCATACGCAAGCATCGTGTCCGCTATGATTCTTCGCTCGGGCTTGATGTCAATGTTGACCTGGAAAAGACCTCCGGGCTCACCGGTTTACAGTTCCATGTTTCCGGACTTTATCGCCAGGGAAAGAATATTTCGGGTGATATCGGCAACCGTTTTCCGCCGTCAAGCATCTTTGGTTCCCAACAGTTGCGGTTATACAATCTTTATCTGGAGCAGGCGATGTTTCATGATAAAGTAAGCCTTAAGGCGGGGCGGCTGGGCACCGGAGACGACTTTGCTCAATCCCCGCTTTATTGGACATTCCTCACAAATTCTATCGACGGCTGTCCGATCAGCTTGCCTATCAATTTCTTTTTTACGGTCTATCCGACCGCTACCTGGGGCGCGCGCCTGAAGGTAAGCCCTGTTAGTGCATTCACCTGGAAGGGCGGCGTCTATCATCAGGACAGCCGTATCGGCAGGATGGAGGCGCACGGAGCGGATTTTACCTGGCGCAGTAATAAAGGCCTGCTCTTTATTCAGGAATTAAGTTTCCTGCCTAATAATTATAAAGAAGCCAAGGGTCTTGCGGGAAATTACAAGCTCGGCCTTTTTTATTCCACGGGCAGGTTTAATGATCTTTACGAGGACGAAAACGGTAATTCTTTTGCCCAGACCACACTGCCGCAAAAGCGCCGTTACGGCAACTACGGCCTTTATCTGCATGCCGATCAGCTGGTTTATCGCGAACCGGGTTCGGTCGATCAGGGGTTTACCCCGTTTGCGGTCCTGGTGCTTCAACCGTCTGACATCAATGAGTTTCCTTTCTTTATCGATTCCGGGCTTACTTATAAAGGCCTGATCCCCGGGCGGGATAATGACGTGGCGGGTATCGGGCTTGCTTACGGACAATGGAGCGGACAAATGAACAAGAATCAAAACGAATCCGGAAAGACGGCGACTAAATATGAAATAGTTTTAGAGTCTACATATAAAATAGCCGTAAACAAATGGATGTATGTTCAGCCGGATATTCAGTATATCTTTGACCGCAGGTCGGGTGATAATTCTGCGGACGCTTTGGTTACGGGCGCTAGAATTGGCGTAACATTCTAACCGGATAAAAAAGGAGGAGAGGGTGTTAAAATCCAAACATACGGAGAACCTCTTGATCATTTACGTGATTGCCTTTGTCGCGGCATTGGCCGGGCTGCTTTTTGGCTATGACACGGGTGTAATCTCCGGGGCTATCCTATTTCTTAAGGACCAGTTTAACCTTACATCAGTATTAGTTGAGAAGGTGGTAAGTTCCGTATTGCTGGGAGCGGTTATGGGCGCGGCTTTCAGCGGAGCCGTCGCGGATAAGCTGGGGAGACGACGCAGTATCGTGATCACAGGGATACTTTTTTCTTTAGGGGCCATAGGGAGCGCGTTTGCTTCGAGTATACCGGTATTAATCGCCTGCAGATTTATGATCGGCCTGGCGATAGGAGTCGCTTCTTATGTTGCGCCGCTTTATATTTCGGAGATTTCTCCCGCGGATGTAAGGGGTGCTCTGGTCTCATTGAACCAGTTGATGATCACCTGCGGTATCGTAGTTTCGTACCTGGTGGATTACGCGCTTACCTTAGGGCGGGATGAATGGCGCTGGATGTTCGGGCTGGGTGCCGTACCCGCGGTCATACTGCTTATCGGCATGATATTTCTGCCGGAATCTCCGCGCTGGCTGGTCTCGCGCGGCTTTATCGATAAGGCCCGTAAAGTCCTTACGCGCACCGGCGCGGGGAAAAGCGCGGATACGGAAATCGATAATATTACTAAGACACTTTCCGAGAAGAAATGTTGTTGGAGAGAAGTATTCCAGCCATGGGTAAGGCCTGCGCTTCTTGTGGGTATTGCCTTAGCATTCTTCCAGCAGGCAACCGGTATCAATACCATAATATATTATGCGCCGACGATCTTTGAATTCGCGGGTTTCGGTTCGCACAGGGTCGCGATATTGGCTACTGTAGGCGTTGGCGCGGTCAATGTCCTGATGACCCTGGTAGCTATCTGGCTTTTGGATAAGGTAGGACGCAAGCCTTTGTTATATGTCGGCATGACAGGTATGGTGTTAAGTTTAGCGGTCCTGGGTATTGCGTTTTACCTGCCAAGTATGTCGGGTTTTCTAAAATGGATAGCGGTGGGAAGCGTTGTAGTCTATATCGCTTCCTTTGCCATCAGCCTGGGGCCCATTTTCTGGCTGATGATAGCCGAGATTTATCCTTTGAAGATCCGGGGGAGGGCGATGAGTTTAGCCACTGTAGCTAACTGGGGTTTTAATATGCTGGTAGCGGCAACCTTTCTTACCCTTATCGAGAAACTCGGTAAGGCGGGGACATTCTGGTTGTTCTCTTTTGTTGCTGTTTTAGGGATAGTGTATTGTTATTTCTTTGTCCCGGAGACCAAAGGCTATACGCTTGAGGAGATCGAAGAGCATCTTCATAGCGGGCAGGGGCTGCATAAGCTTGGATAATGCCAAGTTCGGTTCAAGTTTATGTTGACTATTCGGAGAAATAAGATATACTATATTAAGTGAGAAATACAGGAGATTAGAAGATCTAAAGCCGTAAAAGGGCATGACTACTAACCTTTACGGCTTTTTTATTGGAAATGCCGCACTATGAAAAAAGTCAGGACTTCTCTTAAAGGCAGGAAATGCAGGTTCCCTCATTGTAAGCACATCCTTAGCATTTATAATCATGAGGCGTACTGCCATGTTCATCTCGGGCAGGTCACGCCGGAGGATAAAAAGAGGTTACACAAGGCATGATGAATAAACCATACGAGAATAAAACCGGCACAGGCAGTTTTTACGGCTTAGGGATAGCGCCCAAGATTTTGGAGATCCTTGAGCGCATAAAGTTTAAATCGCCCACTCCTATTCAGGAGAAGGCCATACCTATGGCTATTCAGGGCAAAGATATTATCGGGGTCGCGCAGACCGGGACCGGAAAGACGCATTCATTCGCCATACCCATGGTTCAGCTTCTCGCGCAGAAAAAGGGGATAGGTTTAGTCCTCGCGCCTACCCGTGAACTGGCTATTCAGATCGATGAGGCTTTTCAGGATTTAGTATTGCCGTTCGGAATGAAAACAGCTTGTCTTATAGGCGGGGCGCCTATGCAGCCCCAGGTCACGGCATTGCGCAAGAATCCCAGGATCGTTATCGCCACTCCCGGCAGGCTTATTGACCATATGGGGCAATGGAATTTTATGCCGGAGCAGGTTGCGATGCTGGTGCTTGATGAGGCAGACCGCATGCTGGATATGGGTTTTGCCCCGCAGATAAACAAGATCCTGAAATTCATACCTAAAGAAAGACAAACCATGTTGTTCTCCGCGACCATCCCTAAGGAGATTATGGAGATAGTCTCTAAATATATGAAGCTTCCGGTTTCGGTGGAGATCGCCCCATCGGGTACGACCGCCGAACACGTTACCCAGGAATTATATATCGTAAAGAAAGAAGCAAAGAACAGGCTCTTAAGCAAATTGTTAGCGAAATATCAGGGCGCGGTGCTTTTATTCTCCCGCACCAAATATAACGCTAAAAATATCGTGCGCGCGATTAGAGAGATGGGCTATAAGGCGACGGAGATGCATTCTAACCGCACGCTTAATCAGCGCAGAGAGGCCCTTGATGGTTTTAAGTCCGGCAGATATAAGGTGCTTGTGGCGACCGACATTGCCGCAAGGGGTATAGATGTTACCGGTATAGAGCTGGTTATAAATTACGACCTTCCGGAAGATGCGGAAAACTACGTGCATAGGATAGGCCGCACAGCCCGGGCCGGAAAGCACGGGCATGCGATATCATTTGCGACGCCCGACCAGAGCCGCGACGTGCGCGATATAGAAAAAATCATCAGGTCTACGTTGCCGGTATCAAAACATCCCGAGATACCTCCGGAGGAATTTATCGAGCCCGGAAGGGGGGCGCCTTCGCATGCTAAGCCGAGATGGCATCAGGGCGGCGCTCGCCATGGCGGCGGGCATCAAGGCGGGAGAAAGAATAATTTCCGTTACCAAAGAAACAAAAATAAGAAATTCTACCAATAAATATGAAAAAGACTATACAATCAGCGCTTATCTGGTTTGTTGGTTTCCTACTGACAGTGGTATTGTTTATTGTCATGGCAGTTATTTCCGGAGTGCTCTTTCTTTTTGATAGAAAGCGCAAGGTAGCCCATGCCCAATGTTATTGGTGGACTGACGCGGTGACTGCGTTAAATCCCTATTGGGATGTCAAGGTCGAAGGACTGGATAACATAGACCATAAAAAGACTTATGTTGCCGTATCTAACCATCAGAGCCTGGCGGATATAGTGTTAATGTATAAAACGAGGATGCAATTCAAGTGGGTGGCTAAAGAGAGCCTTTTTAAGATCCCGGTATTAGGGTGGAATATGCTGCTGGCTAAACATATTCAGCTTAAGCGCGGGGATTTTTCGAGTATAAAAAAAGTTTACAGAGAAGCCTCTCATTGGCTGCGTAGCGGGGTCTCCGTATTGTTTTTTCCCGAAGGCACAAGGGCCGATAATCTGGATATGGGCCAGTTTCAGAACGGGGCGTTTAAATTAGCCATAAAAGAGCAGGTCCCGGTCTTGCCAATTCTTATAAAAGGGACAAGGGACGCTATCCCTAAGGGGAGCTGGAGGTTTACGACTAAGGTTTCCTGTCTGGTCAAAGTGCTCCCGCCCATAGATACTTCAGTGTATACGCCGGGGGATTATAACCAGCTGCGCGATTTGGCGCGCGAGCAGCTATGTAGTAACTGAACTAAATTAGTCTTGACTCCCGGGCCTTGTGAGATTAGAATAGTGTAAAGTTCAATAACGGTTATCAAGGCTCGGCTTAATGCAAATTCCGGCAAAACTCTGCTACGTGGTTTTAAGGCAACTCTCATAATTTGAGGGTTGCCTATTTTTTTGCCTGACCCTGCCTGATTTTTAATCATTTTTCAAGAGTTCTATCTCAAGGAGGTTTACCATGAGCGGAATTTTCGGGGTAAGTTCCAAAAACGATTGCGCCCAAACTTTATTCTACGGTACGGATTATCATACCCATCTGGGTACGGAGTACGGTGGTATGGCTATCTTCGGGACTGAATTCAGCCGCCATATCCACAACATATCCCAGAGCCAGTTTAAATCCAAGTTCTACGAAGACCATAAACATATGCACGGAAATAAGGGTATCGGGGTCATCAGTGATTCGGACCAGCAGCCCGTATATCTAAATTCCAGATTCGGGCCGTTCTGCATCGTCACTGCGGGCCTCATAGAAAATAAGGATGAGCTAGTTTGCAAATTGCTCGAAGAAGGGATATCTTTTAGCGAGATGAGCAAAGGTAGTGTTAATTCCACCGAGCTTATCGCCAAGATTATCAACCGCGGCAGCGATATTGTGGACGGAATCGAGAGGATGTTTGAGATGATAGAAGGCTCATGTTCGCTCCTTCTGCTTAATAAAGACGGGCTCTACGCGGCGCGCGACAGATGGGGATACACCCCGTTGGTCCTAGGAAGAAAAGATGATACCTGGGCAGTGACGTCCGAAACTACCGCGTTTCTCAATACCGGTTTCTCTATCGAAAAATATATGTTGCCCGGAGAAATTATTTTGCTTAACGAAGAGGGCTTAGCGCAACGTAAACCCGGGAGCAGTATAAATCAGATCTGCACCTTTTTATGGATTTATACCGGTTTTCCCGCCTCGAGCTATGAGGGGGTCAATGTAGAGGTAGCCAGGGAGAGGAGCGGGAGGTTTCTGGCCAGGCACGACAAGGATATCGAGGTAGATGTGGTTTCGGGTGTCCCTGATTCGGGTATAGGTCATGCCCTGGGTTATGCTATTGAATCAAAAAAACCGTACAAGCGGCCGTTAGTAAAATATACCCCCGGTTACGGGAGGAGTTATACTCCGCCTTCGCAGGAGATGCGCGATCTGATCGCTACGATGAAATTAATTCCTATCAGAGAAATAATCAAGGATAACCGTATCGTCGTCTGCGAAGATTCGATTGTAAGAGGGACGCAGCTTAAGAATTTTACGGTCAAAAAATTATGGGATTGTGGGGCAAAAGAGGTGCATGTGCGGCCGGCTTGCCCGCCGCTGATGTTTCCCTGTAAGTTCTGCCTTTCTACGCGCACAACCCACGAGCTGGTAGCCCGCCGCGCCATAAAAGCACTGGAGGGAACGGATATTGAGGATGTTTCGGAGTATATTGATCACACTACGCATAAATATAAGAAAATGGTGGAGTGGATTACCAGGGACCTGACCGTGACTACCTTACGATATCAGACCGTGGATGATATGGTGGCAGCGATAGGCTTGCCTAAAGAAAAACTCTGCCTTCATTGCTGGACAGGAGAATGCCCAAAGGCTAATTGTCCCACAAAAATCAAATCACATCATAAGGAGAATTTGTTATGCCAAGAAGAAAAGATATTAAAAAAGTCCTGATCATCGGTTCCGGCCCGATAATCATAGGCCAGGCCTGCGAGTTTGATTATTCCGGTACCCAGGCTTGTAAGGCGCTGCGCGAAGAAGGCTATGAGGTAGTTTTAGTAAACTCCAATCCGGCTACGATTATGACTGACCCCGGTATGGCTGATCGTACTTATATAGAGCCTCTTACCGTGGAGAGTGTAGCTAAAATAATTGCTAAAGAAAAGCCGGATGCGCTTCTGCCGAATTTGGGCGGCCAGACCGGATTGAATCTTTCTTCGGCGTTATATAAGGCGGGGGTATTGGATAAATATAATGTCAAGATAATCGGGGTCAAGGCTGACGCTATTGAGCGCGGAGAAGATCGCGAAGTGTTCAAGGCTACAATGAAGAAACTCGGTATCCCGGTGCCGCGCTCCGAAATATGCCTATCCGAAGATGACGCGCTAAGGATAGCTAAGAAAATGGGTTATCCGGTGGTCGTTCGGCCGGCTTATACTTTAGGTGGGACCGGCGGCGGGATAGCTTATAATGAAGAAGACCTGCGCACTTTGTCCCGTCGCGGGATGAACGCCAGCCTTATTCATCAGATTCTGATCGAAGAAGCGGTTATCGGCTGGGAGGAGTTGGAACTTGAGGTTGTCCGCGACGAGAAGGGTAAGATGATCACGGTGTGTTTTATCGAGAATATCGATGCTATGGGCGTGCATACGGGGGATAGTTTTTGCGTCGCCCCCATGCTTACCGTTGCGCAGCTGCTGCAGAAAAAGATGCAGGATTTTTCCTATAAAATAGTAGAGGCGATCGGAGTTGTGGGTGGGACGAATATTCAGTTTGCGCATAATCTTAAAGATGACCGCTTGGTTGTCATTGAAATCAACCCGCGTACCTCGCGCTCTTCAGCCCTTGCCTCCAAAGCTACTGGATTTCCTATTGCCCGCGTCTCCACAAAATTAGCCGCCGGGCTTAATCTCGAAGAGATACCTTACTGGAGAAAAGGTACGCTGGATAAGTATGAGCCTTGGGGAGATTATGTGGTGATCAAATTCGCCCGCTGGGCCTTTGAAAAATTCCGCCAGGCCAAGGATGTTTTAGGTACTCAAATGAAGGCAGTGGGAGAGGTAATGAGCATTGCCAAAAATTTTAAGGAAGGTTTCCAGAAGTCTATCCGTTCGCTTGAAACCGGAAGGCCGGGTTTAGGATTTGCCAGGGATTTTAATACTCTGACTCCGGAAGAATTAAAAGCTAAGCTTGCGTACCCCTCCAGCGAGCGCGTGTTTTTGATGTATGAGGCGCTGCGTAAAGGGATGAATGTGGATGAACTCCATAGCCTTACATATATAGGTAAGTGGTTTATCAAAGAAATGCAGGAGATGGTTAAGTTTGAAGAAGGTATGTTAAAATCCGGCTGGCTTAAGCTTTCGGATGATGATTTGCGCAAGGCCAAGTCTTGGGGATTCAGCGATAAATACTTGGCTAAGATATTCAAAGTAAAGGAGCCTGAGGTGCGGGCGCGACGGAAAAAAGTTACGGGTAATGCCCGTTTTGAGCCTGTACCCGTAAGTGGAGTGAAGGATGCCGCGTATTATTATTCTACTTACACCCCCGGTAAAGACCTGGTCCCTGTAACGGACAAGAAGAAGATTCTCATTTTAGGCGGCGGTCCGAACCGCATCGGCCAGGGTATCGAGTTTGATTATACCTGCGTGCACGCGGCGTTCGCCCTGCGTGAT